>JACXTT010007266.1_pt1 | contig 15651 bp, 21 predicted proteins | sample 9270951 | NCBI WGS metagenome assembly JACXTT01 (sample SAMN15532306, study PRJNA645909) | rock metagenome | isolation source: weathered quartz diorite | place: Puerto Rico | collected 2017-06-21 | reverse complement strand
AGAGGCAAACCGTAGCAAGAGCAACAGTTGGTTGGAGATATAGTCCGACACTCCAGCGAAAGCCGGAGAGCTAGGGATAAAGAGCCTTAGCGTAACTGATGGATATGGAAGGCATCCTGACGTACAACAACGCCAAGAATGCCGGCTCTTCGTCGACGGCCCGCATCATGGCCGGGCTGCCGTGCTGGCTGCAGCAGAACACCGTGTTCCAGACTGGCGGCGCGCCCTCCGGCGCCAATCCCGCTCTCGCCGCCAACGGCTGGACGGATGGCTCGCAGACGCGCACCTACAACAGCGCGAAGGTGGCCGTCACGGAAGCGATGGTGAAGTCGGCGCTGCAGAAGTGCTACAACGCGTCCGGCGACTGCCCGGAATACGCGCTCGTGTCGTCGGTCAACAAGCAGAACATCTCAGCGTTCTCCGGTCCCGGCACCCGTTTCATCGAGGTCGAAGACAAGACCTTGCGCACGGTGGTCGACGTCTACGAGTCGGACTTCGGTGACGTGAAGATCGTGCCGGATATCTTCCTGGCGAACTCGGGTGACATCTTCTTCATCAACCCGAGCTACGTGCGCGTCGCGTACCTGCGCCCGTTCCAAACCATTCCGCTCGCCAAGACCGGCGACTCGGACAAGAAGGAACTGCTGGTCGAGTACACGCTGCAGATGGGCAACGAGCACGCCCACGCAGCCATCTACGACACCAACGGCTGAACCTCCTGAGAGACAGCTGCGGGGCGGCTTCGGTCGCCCTTTTTCTTTCCCGATCCAAAGGAGTCAATCATGGCAGGTTCGGTTATCACCGCGGGCACCACGCGCACACAAGCGGGTGCCACGCAAATCACGGCGGACATCACGACCGTCAACACCTCGACCGCTCCCGCGGCGGGCTCGTTACTCGGAGATGGCGTCGTGCTTCCGCAGGTTGGCTCGGGCTCGGACCGCGTCTTCCTGATCAACAACACCAACAATCCGATCCAGGTCTACGGCTTCGGTTCCGACACGATCAACGGCGTTGCGGGCGCGACCGGCATCGCCATGGCGCCCAACAGCGCCGACGTGTACATCGAGGCGTCGCCCGGCGCCTGGGCGGTGGATGCTGGCTTTGGCAGCTCCGGGCAGCTTCAGACCATGCTGACGCTCAACGGCATCACCGCGCATGCTGGTGGCGGCCAGGGTAGCGCCACGCCGCTGCCGGCGATGATCAACCGCGTCACGACGGTAGCGAGCGCTGGTGACAGCGTGGTGCTGCCTGCGTCGGCCCCCGGCCTGATGGTCATGGTGGTGAATGCGACCGCAACGAACTCCATGAACGTATTCCCGGCCGGCGCCGACGCGATCAACGCGCTGGCTGCGAGCACTGCCTTTGCGGTGGCGGCCGGCAAGACCGCGGAGTTCTACTGCACCAATTCCGGCCAGTGGCATTCGCTCCTGAGCGCGTAACCACATCTCAACACCTCGGGCGCTCTCTACGGCGCCCCTCTTTTATTTGAGGTATCGAAATGGGATGGACAACCATATCCCCGTGGCGGCCAATTGCCGGCACCGGGCAGAACATCACCATCGGCGCGTCGTCGGTGTCATCCACGGCCTTCGACGCGAGCGGCGAGAACGCGCAGGCCATCCAAATTTCCGCGATTGGCGGCAACTGCCATGTTGCGCAGGGCATCGCTCCGACCGCCGCGGCGACTGACATGCTGGTCAAGGCCAGTGATCCGCCGCTGATTCTTCGTATCGCGCCAGGCGAGAAGCTTGCCGTGATTCAGGACGGGGCGTCCACCGGCACGCTGAACATCATCGAGTTGACGCACTGAGGCTGCCATGGAATCGCAAACGACCGCGCACGGCGCCGCTCTTGAGCCGCAGGACGGCAAGACCGTCCGCTACCACGAAGAAGAAGGGAAGATGATCCTGCAGTATTCGCAGGACGTTGAGACGGTACTGAAGCTCAATCACGAGCAGCGCGCGGCGGAAGGGCGATTCGACAAGATCGGGGAGTTCAGCCAGATCATGCGCGTACCCGAGGTCATCATGCTGGAGATCAAGTTCAAGTACGGTTGGGACTACATGAACCGGGATCACTGGCCGATGGTGAAGAAGATCCTGAAAGGTCCGGAATACGCCGCCTTCCGGACCACCAACCGGGTGATCTGACCATGCAGCGCTACATCAACGCCATCGCCGGCTCGACGGGGGCGCCGGTAGCCGGCGCCTCTGTCCAGGTCAACAACTACCCAGCCGGCACCGCAGCGACGATCTATTCCGACAACGGCATCACGCAAGCGACCAATCCGCTCACCACCGACACGAACGGCGCGTTCTCGTTCTATGCGGCAGACGGTCACTATCAACTTGTCATCAGCGGCGCCAACCTCCAGACGGTCACGCTGAACGACATCCTGCTGACCGATCAACTGCCGGCTGATCTCCCCACCACATTGCCTGCCACGGCCGGAAAGCTCTGGAACAACGGCGGCGTCCTCTCGGTGTCCTGACATGCTCAAGAAACTCAAGCTTGGCCTGGTGGCGCTGCTGCTGCCACTGATCGCGCTCGCGCAGAGCTACCCGAGCCCGACGCTCAACAATCTGACGGTCAACGGAACGTCGACGCTCACCGGGGCGATCAGCGGGGCCGGCGTCACGTCGCTGTTTGCGTCGCCCCCGTCGATTGGCGCGACGGCGGCGGCCGCGGGCACCTTCACGACGCTGAAGGCCACGGCCACGCAATACAACGTACTGCTCGGCGGCGGTACAAGCGCCGCGTTCGGGGTTGCTGCCCCCACCGCGACGACAGGCATTCCGCTGATCTCGCAGGGCGCCGCAGCCAATCCGTCGTTCGGCGCCGCATCGGTGGCGGGCGGCGGTACCGGGCTGACCACGATCACCGCGCATGGCGTGATGGTTGGCGAGGGGGCAGCAAACGTCGTCGCAGTGGGACCGAATGCGACGGCTGGCCTTGCGTTGATCAGTCAGGGTGCCAGCGCAGATCCGGCCTTTGGAAACCCGACCGGGACGCTCATCAACGTTCAGGTCTTTACATCCAGCGGCACCTATACGCCCACGGCGGGCACCAACAGTGTGGTCGTGGAGGTCGTGGGGGGCGGTGGCGGTGGCGGTGGCGCTGCTGCGGCGGCGGCGAGCCAGGGAGCGGTCGGTTCTTCTGGCGGCGGCGGCGCTTATGCAAAGGTTCGCTTCACCAGCGGCTTCTCTGGCGTTACGGTCACGATCGGCTCAGCGGGAGCGGGCGGGGCCGCAGGCAATAACGCCGGTACCGCCGGGGGCGCGACCTCGTTTGGTGCGCTGATTTCATGCCCTGGCGGCACTGCGGGCGGCGGAGGGGCATCTATAGCGATCAATGCGATTGCGACGGGCGCAGCAATCTCGGCTGCACCGACCATTTCTGGCGGAACGACACTTGTCTCCACCGCTGGGGCGGGGGCTACCTTTTCAGTCATTTCGGGTAATGCGGCGGGATCGGCGCCGGGCGCGAATTCCCCGCTGGGAAGTGGTGGGAGTTCAGCTCCGGTTGGCGCGGGCGGCGGGATATCGGGAAACGCAGCCTCCGGAAAGGGGGCGGGCGGTTCTGGCGCCGCCTCGTACTCCTCGGGGTCTTCTGCTGCGGGCGGCAATGCTAGCGGCGGCGTTGTCATCGTGTACGAGTACGCATGATGAACTACGCGATCGTTCAGAACGGCACGGTCGTCAATACGGTGGTCTGGGACGGCCAATCCTCCTGGGCGCCCCCTGCCGGACAAACTGCCGTGCAGATACCCGATGGCGTCTATGTGGGAATTGGCTCGACCTATTCCGGCGGGACGTTCGGGCCGCCCCCTCAACCTCCTGCGCTGGGGTAAGCCATGACCATCTTCGTTCCTGCCGTATCGTCTTCGTATCCGGCCGGGGTAGCGGGCGTCTACGACTACAACTCGCTGAAGCAGGCGGTTCAGGATTGGTTCGCGCGCTCGGACCTGGGTGGCTGGATCGACTACTTCATCCAGATCGCCGAAGCGGACATCTACCGCGACATATTCACGGGCAATCAGGGAAAGGGCGTTCAGGCGATGGAGGCCGCGCTGAGCGTGACGATTGCCAATGGCACCGCGGCACTTCCGACCGGCTACCTCGGCATGAAGATCATGCTGATTTCGCAGAACGGCCAGACGTTCGAGGTCGAGCGTAAGACGCCGGAATTCATCTATACGCAGTACCCGAATCAGGCGGCAGGCGGTACGCCGCAGTACTTCGCGCGCCTTGGGCAGAACTTCGTGTTCGGCCCGTATCCGGATTCGAATTACACGCTCACCGGCACGTACTGGCAGAAGTCGAGCCAGTTGACCGCTGTGAACAGCAAGACATGGATGACGGCCAACATCCCGACGATCCTGCTTGCGGCCACGAATCGCGCGGCGGCCCGGTTCAACAAGGATGAGGAAGCGTTCCAGCTATGGGATTCGCTCTACAACCAGCAATTGCCGAGCTTCATCCTGGCGGACAAGGCTGAGGAACTGTCCGGGTCGTCCCTTGCGATGGTGGCCGCATAATGCTGCTCCCGATCGCTGACTACGCCCCGGACCTGCCGCCGAACAACGCCAGCGGCGCGTCCGCGAACGTCGTGAATCTGTTTCCGCGCACCAAGGAATCGTGGGGGCCGGTGGGCACGCTGTCCAACTACAGCAGCAACGGGCTTTCCGGTCAGTGCCTGGGCGCGATCACGGCGGTGGACACGAACGCGAACAACTACCTGTTTGCGGGCGACGCCACGAAGCTCTATCAGTTGCCGCTCGGCAGCACGGCATTCTCCGCGCTGAACACCGGATATACGCTGCCAGCCAATGAGCGCTGGTCATTCACGCAGTTCGGTCAGCGGGTGATTGCGGCGGCGCAGAGCCAGGCGTTGCAGTCCTTTGTACTGAACTCGAGCAGTGCGTTTGCCAACCTGGCGGCGTCGGCGCCGCAGGCCCGCTACATCACGACCATCAAGGACTGGGTGATGGTCGGCAACACCTACGACAGCACGAATGGTGAGCAGCCGCAGCGCGTGCAGTGGTGTGCGATCGACGACCCGACGACGTGGCCGGCGCAAGGCACTCCGCAGGAAGCGCAGTTGCTGGCAGGCTCGCAGATCATTCCCGGCGATCAGGGATGGATCACCGGCATCGTGGGCAACCTCGGTACCGCAGACGGTGCGGTGTTCTTCGAGCGCGCGATCTGGCGCATCGTCTATCAGGGTTCGCCCACGGTGTTCGGCTTCTACCCGGTCGAGGGCGTGCGCGGCACCAAAGCGCCCAAGAGCATCGCGCAGCTTGGCGCGCTGGTCTATTACCTGGGCGAGGACGGCTTCTATGTGTTCGACGGCTCCCAGTCGCGCCCGATTGGCGTGGATCGGGTGGACAAGACCTTCTGGGCGAACGTCAACACGGCCTACCTGAGCAACATCATCGGTGCGGTGGATCCGATCAACCGGCTGGTGATGTGGCTCTACCCGTCGAACTCATCGGGCGGCGTTCCGGATTCGCTGCTGGTCTACAACTGGGCGCTGGACAAGTGGGGGTTCGCGCAGATCAGCGCCGAATACATCTTCCGCGCGATCACGCAGGGCTATTCGCTCGATTCTCTCAACAGCCTTGGCTACACGTTGGAAACGCTTCCGTTCTCGCTGGATTCGCGCGTCTGGACTGGTGGACAGGTGCTGATGGGGGCCTTCACGCCGACGCACAACCTGGCGTACTTCACGGGGGCGCCAGCCAATATGTCCGCGGACACGGTTGAGGTTGAGCCCTTCGCCAGTTCGGGCAGCCGCGCCTTTCTGACAACGGTGCGCCCGCTGATCGACGGCGATTCCCCGACAGTGCAAATTGGCACCCGGCAGCGGCTCGTGGACAAGCCGGTTTTCACGGCGCCAAGCGCACTGGATGCAAACGGAGAATGTCCGGTGCGGGCTGACGGGCGCTATCTGCGCGCGCGCATCCAGACCACGGGAACATTCACGCATTTCCAGGGCATTGAGGTGCCTGACGATGCGATTCACCAGTCGGGCCGGCGATGACAGTCCAGAAGGGCTACAGCGGCGTGCCAGAGATGATGCCGAACGAGATCGAGCATCGTCGGCAGATCGCGCGTCTTGTGAACAACCTGCTGCAGGGCAAGCAGAACAACGTGATTCAGGTCACGCTCGCGGCCAACGCGGCGACGACCACCGTCACGGATCGGCGCATTGGCGCCAACACCGGCCTGTTCTTCTCGCCCCTGACGGCGGATGCGGCCGGTGCGCTGGCTGGTCTTTATGTCTCCTCGCAGACCAATGGCAGCGCGACGCTCGCGCACGCGAACACCGCGACGACGGATCGCACCTTCAACGTCCTGCTAGTCGGATAACACCATGCTCTACGGAATCCAGCGCCACGAGATCGACGTGGTGTGGGCAGAGGTGCGCCCATGGCTTGAGGCGGCATGCAAGACGACACGCGGGAAGTTTGACGCGGAGGATATTCGAGAGGGTCTGTTGACGGGTGACGACCAGCTCTGGATTTGGAAGTCTCCCACGGCATTCGCTGTGGGTATCACCCGTCTCGCGAACTACCCGAAACAGCGTGTTTGCACGCTTCGCATCGTCACCGGCACCAACATGGCCGAATGGGCGCAGCCCTGCATCGAGACGATTGAGAGGTGGGCAAAAGCACAAGGATGTCACGCGATGGAGTTTCAGGCCCGGCCCGGCTGGGAGCGATTCCTGCGCCCTCGGGGCTACGACAAGACCCATGTCTATCTTGAGCGTGAACTATGATCCTCAATCCACGACAGATTCATCTGATGCGCATGGGTCTGCCAACGACCCTGGCAAACGGGGGCGGTGGAAATACCACGAGCACCACCAAGGCCGACCCATGGTCCGGCCAGCAGCCCTATCTGCAGGACGTATTTCAGGGGGCTCAGGGCGCGTACAACCAGTACGCCGGGAATCCGGCTTCGTCCGTTGCCGGCTTCACGCCGATGCAGCGGCAGGCCATGGGGTATGCGCAAAGCACCGCGAATGATACGGCCGTTCAGAACTCCGCATTCGTCAACAACGCAGCCGGCAACTACACGACGAACCTGCTCAACGGCGCCTATCTGAACGCCAATCCGGGCAACGCGGCTTTCAGCAAGTTCGCCAGCGGCGACATGATGAACAACCCGTACATGACGGGGATGGCGAACGCTGCATCCGATTCGATCACGCGCGCCTACCAGAACGCGACGGCCCCGCAGACGGCCAGCGCGTTTGCTGGTGCGGGACGGTATGGCTCGGGTGCCTACCAGAACGCCGTCAGCCAGAATCAGCAGGATCTGGCCACGCAGCTCGGCAACACGATGAACAACCTGTACGGCGGCCTGTATCAGAGCAATATGGGCAACATGCTGACGGGTGCGCAGGGGCTTTCCGGCAACTACAACACGGCGGCTCAACAGCAATTGGCGGGTTCCACCAATGCGCCGAACATCGTCAATTCGGTGAATGGCGCCGCCGAGAATCTGTACAACATGGGCGGCAATCAGCAGGCGCTCCAGCAGTCGCAGATCAGCGCGCCATGGCAGTTGCTGAACAACTACTCGAACCTGATCCAGGGCCAATACGGCGGCACGTCCGCGACGACGCAACCGTACTACCAGAACCGCATGGCTGGCGGCATGGGTGGCGCGCTTAGCGGTGCCGCGACCGGCGCAATGCTCGGCAACGTCGTGCCGGGCATCGGGACGGCGGTGGGTGCCATTGGTGGCGGCCTGATCGGCGGTCTTGGCGGCATGTTCTCGGATCGACGGCTGAAACAGGACATTGAGCCGACCGGCGAAAGGCTCGCCAATGGCCTGCCGCTCTATCGTTATCGCTACGTATGGGACGAACCGCACATGCGCCGCATCGGCGTCATGGCGGATGACGTGCGTTTGGTGGCGCCGCACGCGGTCTGGGCCGACCCAAGCGGCTTCGACAGGGTGGATTACGACGCAATCGGCTTTGGAGGCATGCAATGACCCCGTACTTTGGATTCCAGGCGGGCGTTCCGCTGAATTACGGCTCGGACACGCCTGTGCAAGGCGCGTTCACCGGTCAGCAGCCGATGGGCGACATCAACCCGATGATGGCGATGGCTGCGATGAACATGATGAATCAGCCGCGCACGCAGCAGCCCGGCCAGCGCCCGAATATCGGTTCCAGCCTGATGAGTGCCGCATTGCCGCTGGCGATGATGGCAAAGCAGGGCGGCGGTCTTGGTGGGCTGATGGGCGGCATGGGTGGCGCCGCTGGCCCGCAGGATCCGGGAACGCTGTTCGGCGCCAACAATGCCACCGGCCAGATGTTCGGAGGCCAGAGTGCCGCGCCGATGATGAATGGCATCGGCAACCAATTTGGCTTCGGCGCGATGCCGGCCGCATCTGGCTCCGGCGCGCTTGGGCAATTCTCGATGCTGGGGGGCTGACATGGGACTCTTTGATGGCGCCGGCCAAGGCAGCGGCCTGATGGACATGTACGCCAATCCTCAGATGGCGGGCATGCTGGGGATGGCGCAGGGGCTGCTTGCGGCCTCGCAACCCTCACGGATGCCGATCGGCATGGGCGCCGCCATGGGGCAGGGGCTGGGCGGCATGATGCAGGGCTATCAGAACTCGCTCGGCATGCAGCGCCAGCTGCTGCAGATGAAGGCCATGCAGGGCTTGATGGGCGGTGATGGCGCCGCGGCCCCGCAAGCGCAACCGTCCCCCCAGCAGCAGCCGACGAGCCTGCTTGGCATTCCGGCGAACCCAAGCATGGGCATCCTCTCGCCCACGCTGCCACAGAGCACGCCCCAAGCGCAAGCGCCGGCCACGCCGAACGCGGGGCAGGGCGCCGGGCCGCTGATCTTCGGCAAGACGCCGCATCAGCTATTCCAGCAGGGCATGCTGATGAACATGGCCGGCATCCAGGGTGGCGGCGAGATGATGAAGATCGCGGTCGACAAAGATCCGACGCTCGCCCTCCAGATGCCGACCGACATGCAGCGCAATGCTGCGGCGGCATACGGCTACGGATCGCCCGAGTATCTGACGGCCATTCGGGGCAATGTCGACAAGGAAGGCACTACGCCGCTGCGCGCAGGCGCCCCTTACATCCGCAACGGGCAAGTCTACGGCACGCCGCCGAGCGCCCCCGCTGGCTACATGAACCAGCCCGGCTCGGACGGTACGTGGTCTGTCGTGCCGGTGGCTGGCGGCCCTGAGGCGGTTCGCGCGAGCTCGTCGGCTCAGGCAGGCGGCCAGGCCGAATATAAGCTCGAGAAGGTGTGGGACCAGAGTGCAAACGGTGGTCAGGGCGGCTATGTCAATCAGACCGTTTCGAATGTCTCGAACGCGGCCAACGGCAATGCCCCCGCGCCGATGCGCAACAACAACCCCGGCGCATTGATGCCAGGCGGGAAGATGGCGCAGTATCCGGACATGCAGACCGGACTGGCCGCGCTCGACAACAATCTCGTCTCCTACGGGAGGGGCGGCGTGAACACCATCGAAGGCGTCATCAGCAAGTGGGCGCCCCCGAACGAGAACAACACCAAGGCATATATCGCAGACGTGTCGCAGCGCCTTGGCATCCCAGCCAATCAGAGAATCGATCTTGCCAATCCCGCTGTCCGCCACGCGCTCGGCACGGCCATCATGCTGCACGAGAGCGGCCCACAAGGCGTCTTCGGCATTGGGGGCGCCCCGACTAGCCAGACGGGTCCGATGGCAGCCGAGCCGCCGCTAGGCGCCACGACCGCCACCAATGCGTCCCAGGGTGCCCCGTCCGAGCAGATGCGCAAGGACTACGAGGCGATGGCGGCAGCCGGTCCGCAGGCCCAGCAGTCGCTCGAATACCTCGATCACATGCTGCAGCTCGCCCAGAGCAAGCCCGGATACATGGGCATGGGCATTGGCGGTATCCCCGGCATGACGCGCCTGAGCACCGATGCCGCGGAATACGAGAAGGCTCGCGCGTCGTACATCTCAGCGCAAGGCAAGTCGCTCGGCTCGTCTGGCACTGACGCATCGCGAGCGACCATCGAGGAATCCGTGCCGGAATACGGCAAGCCGCAGGACGCGATGATTCGGGGCTTGACCGACCAGCGCAATCAACTGGTGCTCGGGACGCTGCGCCGCTCTGTCCTGGCCCCGACCTATCAGGCTGGCAATGAGAAGGTCTACACGGAGATGGCGAACCGGTTTGACCAGAATGTCAAGCCGTCGATGGTGCCGCAACTGAATCAGCTTCTGAGTATGCCGGTTGGACCAGCGCGCACACAGGCGCTGCAACAGGCGGCCAAGGATCCGCAGATGAAGGTGGCATTGGACCTGATGGTGCAAAGCGGGCAACTGAAATGAGCGCGATTGACGATTTCATTGCAAGTCAGCCAACCGCATCGGGCGGCGGCACGCCGCAGACGGTGGACGCACTGATTGCGCGCGACGGCACGTCGCAGGCCGTGCCTCCAGTGCTGCGTGCGCCCAAGGCCAAGGGCGGCCCTGACCAACCCGGTTCGCTCGCGTCGCTCGGTGCCGGCCTTGGCCGTGGCTTCGGCTCGACGGTGTTGGGCGTCCAGCAGATGCTTGGGCACGGCCTGACCGCGCTGGGCTCGGACCAGGTGGGGCCGTGGCTCACGAAAGACGCCGAAACGGGACTGAATAGCCTGGACGCGCAGTACGCGCCCTATTCGGAAGCGCATCCATTCGTGGCCGGCGCTGGCAATGTCGGCGGACAGATCGCCGCGACGGCGCCGACGATGATGATCGGGCCGGGCTACGCAGGCCTTTCCCTTGCCGGAAAGGCTGGTCTTGGTGCCGCGCAGGGAGCGGCCGGCGCCGCGATGATGCCAGTGGAGAATGATGGCGGCAACTTCTGGGCGGAAAAGGCCAAGCAGACTGGCATCGGCGCGGGCATGGGTGCCGCAGTTCCTGCCGTCACCGCTGGCGCCGCAGCGGTAGGGCGCGGGCTCTGGAATGCCGTCAAGCCCGTCGTGCAACCAGGGCGATTCGTCGGGGAGGGGCTAGCCAACGCCATGAGCCCGGCAGAGGCCGCTGCTGCAGCCGGCAACATCCGCGGTGCACCGACGTTCGTCCCGGGCTCTATGCCAACCACCGCGCAGGTCGCCGGCAATCCCATGTTGGTCCAGACGGAGAAGGCGGCCGGCAATGTCCCGGCCTTCAAGACCGCGCAGACGCAGCGCGCGATCGATAACAACGCGGCTCGCTGGCAGGCGCTGATGGGCGTTGCGCAGGACGATGCGGCATTGACGGCCGCAAGGGATGCACGGGAGTCCTCGGCAACGCCGCTCTACCAGCAGGCGCACCAGGCGACAACGAACGTCGGCCCGGCATTCATGCGGTACGCTCAGGTTCCTCAGGTGCAGGAGGCCATGCAGCGCGCCCATGATCTGGCATCGCTGGATGCGGCCGCGGGCCGCGGTATCGCGCCAGTCTGGCCGACCGCCCCGGTGCCTGGCGTTTCGGCTGGCTCCCGGCAGATCAACGGCGCAGCCCTGGACTACACGACGCGCGCCCTTGGCGACATGATCAACGAAGCGCAGCGCGCCGGCTCCAACACGCGCGCCGCATCGCTGGCGGCACTCAAGGATCAAGTCGACAACTGGACGGCCCGGTATATTCCCGGCGTGCAGCAAGCCCGGACAGCCTATGCTGCTGGCAGCGTGCCGGTGAATACCATGGAGGTCGGGCAGCAGATTGCCAACAACCTCGGCACGCGCACCATGAATGCCAGCGGCATCCCGGAAATCCAGATGATGCCGTTCCGATCGGCACTGACCAGTGCCATGAACGGCGGGAACGCGGCCAAGTATGGCATCGACGCCAACGCACTGGGCACGCTGCAGGGCATCGGCCAGGATCTGCAGCGCGCTACGGTGTCCAACTCGATCCGCTCGCCGGGCAGCGATACGGCCTATAACCTGGCTGCGGACGGCTGGCTGGCGCGGCAGCTGTATGGATCTGAATTCCAGGGGGCAACCGGACTCGGCAAGGCGATTGCCGCGGGCGCGACGGCCCTAAGCGGTCATCCGTATGCGGCGCTCGGGGTCTTCGCTGGAGCCAATAAGGCTGGGCAACTGGTCGGCTCCCGCCTGCAGGACCGACTAACGGGGCTTCTGATGGACCCCAATGCGATCCTTCCGTATCTCGATGCTCGTGCTGCTGCGGCCTCGCAGGCGGTTCCAAATCCGCTTGTGCAGGGGCTCCTGAACTATGGGCGTCCAGCGCTTGTGAACGGAGTCAGTGGCGGCCTTGTAAAAACCAACTAGGAACGAGACGACTGCAACGATTCCCAGCTTGATCAGCCCGAGGCGAATGATCGGCTCTATATTGGGGTCCATTCCTCGCCTCCCGAAACTTTCTTCTTAGAACCCGTCCGCGTGACGGGTTTTTCATTATAGGTGAACCGAAATGTCACTCTGGCAATGGTCCACGACGCCGGCGAACAACGCCACGAGCGCACCCCCGATCAATTGGGCCGAAGGCATGGCGCCCGGTTTGGTAGATGACTCCGCGCGCCAGATGATGGCGGACGTGGCGCAGTGGTATCAGTCGCCGGAGTGGCTGAACTACGGTTTGACGCCGACCTACGTGAGCGGCACGCAGTTCACGCTAGCGGGGAATCAGACCGCAATCTATTCCGTAGGTCGGCGTGTCTGCGCCTTCGTCACGGCGGGAAAGATCTACGGCACGATCAGCGCGTCAGCCTACACGTCGCTGACGACCGTGACGGTTGCCTGGGATTCCAGCGCGCTCGATAGCGGCGTCTCGGAGGTCGATGTCGGATTGCTGAACCCGTCGAATCCCTCCATTCCGACCGGCACGGCCGGAACTTTCTCGACCATCACCGTGGGCAGTGCGGCGTCTGGCGCGGACATTCACGCGGCGATGGTGAACTCGAATACCAGTCTCTACTTCACCCTGCGCAACGCCGATGGCGCGGTGGGGCTATATGACGTCACCCGCTCACTCAATCGCTTGACTTCCGACACGGCCGGCAATTTCATTGCCGCAGGAAATATCACTGCCAACTCGGATGAACGCCTGAAGACGGATTGGGCTGGACTTCCGGCTGATTTCATCGATCGCCTGGCAGAGATCACGTCCGGGACATACACGCGAGCCGATACCGGCATTCGCCAGGTCGGGGTAGGGGCGCAATCTTTGCAGCCGCTGATGCCGGAAGCTGTGCTGGAGGGGGAGAACGGAATCCTGTCGGTCGCGTACGGGCAAGCCGCCCTGGTGGCGTGCGTCGAACTCGCCAAAGAGGTGGTGCGTCTGCGCGCGCTGCTGGAGTCCGGCAAATGACGCTGCCAGCCTCGTTCCTGTCAATGCAGCAGATCGCCACGGAACTCGGTCTGTCGCTGCCCCTTTCCCTCAATCACCCGTGGGTCATCGCGCTCGCCGGCAAGTCTGCGCTGCCTGTCAGTTTCAGCGATCTACTGGGGAAGACGGCGCAGTTCAATGGCTCCGTGACCTTCCAGATGGGGTCGGGCGGCAGCTTTGGCTACATCAGCAGCATTACCTCGCTGGGGGCGTTCTTCGGGGGCTCTGGCGGCGTGCTCAACAACATGTTCGATACGTCCGGCAACTCTGCGCAATTGGTATTCAGCGTGGCGCCGAACTGGTCGGGGAATATCAAGGTCACCAATCAGACCACTGGGGCGTCGGCAATCCTGACCAAGCAGAACGCCACCACCTGGCAAACCACGTCTGCCGGCACCAATACCATTCCAGGCAATGCACTGCCAGCCGGCGGGACAACAACAGCAACGATGTTGATTCAACCAAGCAATTAATCCGGGGAAATGGGTCCATGCACAGCGATACGGTCGCCAACATTATCAAGAACGCAATCTGCTGGCTACTCGTTGCGCTCGGCAGTCTGACGCGCGCCGAGGTGGCAACCTACCTAGCGATCGTCTATACGAGCCTGCAGATCTTTGTGACGGTGCGGGACAAGTTCATCCGTAGAGCGGGGAAGCCAGATGGACTATGACGCGCTGAAGAAACAACTGGCCGTCGATGAGGGCACACGCCGGTATCGCTACAAGGACTCGCGGGGGTTCTGGACGATCGGCCGCGGGCACAACATCGACGCGGATCCGCATTACCCGTACACGCAGGCCGACGAGCCTCTAACGGATGCGCAGATCGAGAGCCTGGAGAATCGCGACATCGCCAACGCCGTGGGCGCACTCGATGAGTATGCCAACTGGTGGCGGGCGATGAGCCCGATACGGCAGGCTGTGCTCGCCAACATGTGCTTCAACATGGGATGGACCAAGCTCTCGCTGTTCAAGAACACGCTGGACGCGATGCACTTCGCCAAGTACGACCTGGCTGCAACCGGCATGCGTGCATCGCTGTGGGCGCGGCAGGTTGGCGATAGGGCCGAGCGGCTGGCGAAGATCATGGAAAACGGAGGTTGAAATGGACTGGACAAAGATCAAAAGCGCCATCGGCACGATTGCACCGTGGCTCGCCGGCACTCTCGGAACTCCGGTTGCAGGCGTGGCCGTCAAGGCGATCTGCGATCTGTTCGGGTTGAACGGCGACAGCGCCACGCCGGAGAACGTCACGGCGGCGCTGGCTGGCGCAACGCCGGATCAGCTCATCGCACTCAAGCAAGCCGACCTTAAGCATCAGGAGTTCATGACGCAGATCGGATTCGACAACCTGCAAAAGCTCGAGTCGATCGCGGCGCAGGACCGAGACAGCGCGCGCAATCGCGAAATCCAGACCAAGGACCGCACGCCGGCGCATCTGGCCTACATGATCATCGGAGGCTTCTTCGGCGTAGCTACGGCGCAGCTCGTCGCGCTGATGGGCTGGCCGGACGTGGCAGCCAAGATCCCCCCGCAGGGCTGGGTGATCATCGGCAACATCAGCGGTTACCTCGCGGCAGAGGCAAAAGCCGCGGCGGCCTATTACTTCGGCACGACCCAGGACAGCGGCAGGAAGACCGAGTTGCTGGCCCAGCAGGCCACTGGAGCTCAGCAATGACCATGCTCAAGCGCTACCTGATGAACTGGCTGCGCTGATTTATGCCCAAAGCTTTCGGTTGATGATGAGGCAGCCTGTTTGGCAAGCCGGCCGGACATTGTGCGCGCTCGATCAATCCCGACGATGGCGCCAACGCCACCATCCCCGACTAGGCTACCGAGCACTATTTCGCGATCAGCGGGCAGTCCGGCGGTTGCGGCACGGTCGTCTGACAGAGGATGTTCTCAGGCGGCCGCTGCATCTCGGTCTTGGCGGTCGGAGCGGGATCGTCTCCGCCGCCTCCGCAAGCCGCAAGAATCAGAGAAACCAGGGTGACCATCATCTTTTTGTTCATCGTCTTCTCCGTGTCGACGGGTATTCTACTGGGGTGTTGTGAAACCCCGTCCTAAGTCATTGATTTTATTACCGCGCAATCCCTTGTTTTTGGGGTGCAAAACGTGTGATTTTACGCGCGCAAGTCGTTGATTCGAAAGGGGAAAGTGCCAAATATACGGGTTCGCAGGGCGTGGAGGCAGATCGAACCGGAAACCCAATACTGGCGCGGGGTGTTCCGAATCTGTTCCGAATTCGCTCCGAATTACTTTGCAGAAAACCGCACTTTGACCGGTTCCACGCC
>JACXTT010007265.1_pt1 | contig 15652 bp, 17 predicted proteins | sample 9270951 | NCBI WGS metagenome assembly JACXTT01 (sample SAMN15532306, study PRJNA645909) | rock metagenome | isolation source: weathered quartz diorite | place: Puerto Rico | collected 2017-06-21 | reverse complement strand
GCGGAGGTGGAGACGCCGCCGGCGCTGCGCGCTCGCATCGACGCGCAACGACGAGCCCGCCGAGCGCCGACACGTCGCGTCGCACTGATCGGTGCGACGGCTGCAGTTGCTGCCGTCGCGGTCGGGCTCGGGCTGAGCCTCACCGGCTCCGGCACACCGGCCGAGCGGTTCGCAGCCGCCCTCGGGCCGACCCAGCTTGCGCCCCAGGCTCGCGGGAAGGCGACGCTGACGAAGAGCTCGGCGGGGTGGCGGATCACGCTTGACGCGACAGGTCTTCCTCGCCTCGCGGACGGTCGCTTCTACGAGGCGTGGCTCCGGAGCCGCTCGGGTGTCCTCGTCCCGATCGGCACGTTCAACGAGCCGCACGGCGTCACCTTGTGGGCGGGGGTCTCACCGAAGGAGTTCGCGACGCTGACGGTCACGCGCGAGCGGGCGGACGGCGATCAAGCTTCGTCCGGCGAGAAGGTCCTGAGCGGCGTCGCCGTCGGCTCGGGCTAGGCGCCTTCGAACGTGCGCGCAACCTGCTGCCGAGCGCGGTAGAGGCGGCTCATGACGGTTCCCTCGCGAATGCGGAGCGCGTGCGCCGCATCCTTGTAGGAGAGGCCGGTGACGTCGACCGCGATGAGAACGTCGCGGAAATCGTCGGGGAGTGCGGCGATCGCCGCGAAGAGCTCACCGGCCTCCACGGCGGCCTGCGGGTCGCGCGCTCTGGGATCGGGTACGTCGAAGTGCTCGGGAAGCGGTCCCGGGCGTAAGCGGCGGCTCTCCGTTCGCCGGCGCGTTAGAAACGTGTTGCGGAGCGTACGCAGGAGGTAGCCCAGGTCGTCCTCGCTGCGGAGCAGTCGTGGGCGCCCGAGCACGCGCGCGTAGGTCTCCTGGACGAGGTCCTCGGCGTCTTCGCGGGAGCCGCAGAGCGCCCAGGCGGCTCGGTAAAGCCGATCGAGGTGGTCTCCGAGCCGATCGGGGTCGAGCGTGCGCTCCATTGGATGCCGGCCGCTGGGCGATCGCACGGCCTGGACGAGCATATGCGCCCTGCGTCGGAGGTCCCGCGTCGCAGGCGCTGAGCGCCTACTCGGTCAGGAAACAAGCCGGTACGCGAGCAACGCAATCGCTACAGCGATCGCGAAGCCGGCTGCATAGAAGAGCCACACACCGCCGATGACAATCCACGGAGTCTCTTCGCTCTCGCCCAGGTCGGCGACCTGCTCGAGATCCCGTGCCTTTCGAGCGAGAGGGCGCGTCGTTGGCATGTGTTGAGCATCACTCTCCGTCACCCGCTACGCATCCGAGTCGGTCTCGATCGCCTGCGGACAGCCCGCAAGCCTCAGCATTCGCATGGTTGTCAACAGCGTCTTAAGATCTTCGATGCTGTCCGGACTTCGCGACAGCCCCGCGGCTGCCGCGGGACAAGACGCCAAGGGCATCCCGTGAGCGATCCGTACCTCACCGTGACACGCGCGGTCAGCGTCGCCGACCTGAGGGCGTTGATGGAGGCAGAGCACAGCGGTCTGTCGTTCGTACACTGGCGGGCTGATGACGGAGCGCAGCAGATCCTCCTGTTGAGTGATGAGTCCTCTCCCGTGGTAATCGGTCGTAGGTCGGACTCGGACATTTGCTTGCGCTTCGACGCCGAGGTGTCTCGGACGCACGCACAACTCGAGCATGTGGGCGGCGAGTGGCTGGTCGTCGACGACGGGCTCTCGACCAATGGCTCGTTCGTGAACGGAACCAGGGTCCTGACGCGGCAGCGACTGCGCGACCATGACCGGCTCTGCTTCGGTCAGACGCTCCTCGTCTTCCGCGAGCCGCCTCATCCCGAGGGTAGCGAGTCGACGAAGCGCGTGCCGGGTCAAGCGTTTCAGCCACTCGCGCCGATGCAACGCAAGGTCCTAGTCGCCCTCTGCCGGCCGCTTCATGAGTCGGGTCAGGCGACGCCCGCGACGAACAAGCAGATCGCCTCGGAGCTCTCGTTGAGCGTCGACGCGGTGAAGGCCCACCTGCGCGTTCTCTTCGACCGGTTTGGCATCGGCGACCTGCCGCAGAACGAGAAGCGCGCTCGCCTGGCCGCGCGCGCACTCGTCGACGGCGTCGTCAAGGCGCACGAACTCTGAGCCTCGCGGCGATCGGCCCAGGCCGGCGCACAGGTGTGAAACCGTAACCCCGGGGTGGCTATTCGTCGGCGCCTTTGGGCGCCACCATGGATCTCGTGATTCATGACGACCGATTCCCGATCGACGCGTCCCAGCTGCTGAGCGAGATCGCCAGCTATCTGTCCGCGATCGAGTCATTCCGGATCGCCGGCTACGAGCCGTCCTGGCGTCCAGAGCCGTTGTCGATCGTGGCGACGGAGTGGATCGTCACGACGAGGGAGCCGCGTACCGTTCGCGGGCGGCAGCCGGGCAGGCCGAGGTTCACCGTCTAGCCATGGAATCTCTCGTCAGAAACGGTGCTGTCGGTCGAAGAAGGCGCCGTTTTGCCCTCCCCGTCGCTGCGGTGGTCGGCGCGTGGGTGGTCACTCCGACAGCGCGAGCCGCGACCGCGTCTGGGGTCGACAAGCCGCGGGCCTACACCTGGGGGGTGAGTGGGCCCGCGTTTCTCACGCTCTACTGCGTCCTCATCGCTGCGGTCGCGATCGTGGTTTTCGTTGCGCGACGTCGCCTTAGAGACCGCACCCACGGTGCGCTCGTCGCTGGCTTCGTTAGAGATCCCTGCGACCTCGCGATGCTGAACGGTGGCGACACACTTGCCGTTGCGACCGCCGTCGCGCAGCTTCGGTCGATCGGCGCTCTCGAGGAGAGCTTGGAGGATGCGTCGCGGGTCAACGTCGTTGGCGACGCGCCGCCGAATCTCGATCAGCTCGAGCGGAGCATCTTCGAGCACCTCCGCGCGAACCCGTCGGCAACGGCCGCACAGATTGCGGCTGCCGAGAGCCCTGCCGCGGCGCTTGACTCCCTCCACGCGCGTCTCGTCGACGAGGGTTTGCTCCTCAGTGAGGACCAGAGGGCTCGCATCCGTCGGCATGCGGCGTGGGTCGTTCCGTTGCTCGGTCTCGGCGTCGCCAGGATCATGGCCGGTGCGGCGAATCACAGGCCTGTCGCGTTTCTGGTGATTCTCGTCGTCGTCGCGGGCAGTCTCATGCTGAGGTGGTCGCTTCGCGCACCGCGTGCCACGGCTCTCGGCGTGCGCCGGATGAGGGAGGCGAATGACGCTGCCGACCTGGCGGAGGACCTCAGCCCGGCCGACGATCGCCTCGGACTTTTTGTCGCACTTCTCGGACCCGTGTCGATGTGGAACACCGAGCCGTGGCTGGCGGCAGCCCTCGATCTTCCCAAGAAACACACACGCAGCTGGTCACCCGGTGGCTGCGGCGGCGGTGGCTGCGGCGGCGGTGGCTGCGGCGGGGGCTGCGGCGGATGAGCCGCGACGGTGGAGAGCTCGGGCTTGGCATCGGCTGGCGTGGGGAGATCGCCGGGTTCATCGCGGACCTCGTCGCCAACGCGGAGTCGGACCGATGGCGACTCGGCTTCGTAGAGGTCGTAGCCGAGCACGTCGATCCACGTTCGCCGCCGCCCGACCTCGACGCCCTCAGACGGCAAGGCCTTGCGGTCGTCCCGCACGGCATCTCGCTCTCGCTGGGCGGATCGGAACGGCCGGAGCGCGCACGTCTCGAACGCTTGCGCACGCTCGCCGAGCGGCTCGAGTCGCCGCTCGTCTCCGAGCACATTGCCTTCGTTCGCGCCGGCGGGCTTGAAGCCGGCCACCTGTTGCCGGTACCCAGGACGCGGACGGCGCTCGACGTGCTTGTCGCCAACGTGCGGGAGGCTCAGGCCGCACTACCGGTCCCTCTCGCTCTCGAGCACGTCGCGGCGCTCATCGAATGGCCGGGTGCCGAGATGAACGAGGCGGATTTCATCAGCGAGTTGCTCGGGCGAACCGGGGCGCTCTTGCTCCTCGACGTCGCCAATCTGTACGCCAACGCGAGAAACCACCGCTTCGACGCCCTCGCATGGCTCGACCGCGTACCACTCGAGCGCCTCGCGTACGTGCATGTGGGCGGCGGCGTCGAGCGGGACGGGCTCTACCACGACACGCATGCACACCCGGTCGTAGAAGGAGTGCTCCACCTGGTCGAACAGCTCTGTTCCCGCACTGAGCCACCCGGGGTGTTGCTCGAGCGCGACGATCGCTTTCCGTCTCGGTCGGAGCTCGCGGCCGAGCTGGTCGCGATCGCGACGACAGTTGGACGTGGCGCCGACCGGCGAGCCGCGCCCGATGCATCAGCGCGCCGCGACTGACACGCGCACGGGTCCCGAGGAGCGCGAGCGGGTGGCATACGGTGGGCTGCAGGCCGCGCTGCTCCGCACGCTGGTGGCAGACGCCCCGTTGCCCGAGGGATTCGCCCCGACGCGGGTGAGAGCGCTCGCCGACGCGCTCGAGCGCAAGCGGCTTCGCGGCGCAGCGAAGGCGTGGCCGGGGCTCGCATCCAGCCTGGGCGAGCGCTTCGCGGAGCTGTTTGCCGACTACACAAGGCACTGTCTGCCGCCGGCGGATGCGGATCCGGTCGCCGACGGGATTGCGTTTGCGACCTGGGTGCGTACAGCCACCCTCGACGATCGCGCGCGGCAGGAGCTGCTCCTCGTCCGAGCCCGCTACGTCACTGGCTCGGGTCGGGCTAGGCTGCGCCGAGGGCCTGCCGTGGCGGCCACGCGCAGTCTGTCCGGCCGCGGAGTCCTCCTTGTCGTCGGCTTCCCTGATGTCGGGGTGAAGACGTTCGCGTTGCACCTGAGACCCCCGACGTCACGCGGGCCAAAGGTGTGGAACCGTAGCCCCGGGGTGGCTAGTCCGCCGCCGCGCCGAGTGTCACGATTCCGCTTGTGACGAGTGGCGCGAATCAAGCGATCGACACCTCAGGCGTCCCAGTGCAGCTGCGGTTCTGGTGGCTTCGCGATCGGGTTGCGACGACTCCCGGCCGGCTCCAGCTGATGGCTGCCGTGCTTGCGATCGCGGTCATCGCCGCGGGCGTCGTCGGCGCGACGAGTGCGCGTGACCGGCGCGACGCAGCTCACTCGGCCGCTGCGCGCACGGAGCCGTTGCTCGTCCAGGCCGATGTGTTGCACTCGTCGTTGGCCGACGCGAGTGCGACCGCGGCGGCCACGTTTCTCACCGGCGGACTCGAGCCGGTGGCCCGTCGCGCACGCTATCTGCGCGACCTGCGATCGGCGACAGCCGCGCTCACCGCGCTTACGCGAGAAGTGGGGGATTCGGCCCAGGCGCGCGCCGCCGTCGCGGCAATTGCCACGAACCTTCCGCTCTACAGCGGCTACATCGAGACTGCGCGGGCGAACAACCGGCAAGGTCTTCTCGTCGGAGCGGCGTACTTCCGTCGCGCGTCGACTGTCATGCGCGAGGCGATCCTGCCGGCAGCCAGCCGGCTCTACGAGGTCGAGGCGGGGCGGCTCTCGGACGATTACGACGCCGGTGTGTCCAGTGGCACGTTCGTCGCCGTAACAGCTGCTGCCCTCGTCGTGTTCGTCCTTCTGGCCCTTTCCCAGGTCTACCTCACATGGCTCAGCAACCGTGTGTTCAACGTCCCGCTCGTCGCCGCGAGCGTGGCCGTCATCGCGATGACCGCGTGGACGCTCACGGGCTTCGTGCTCGAGCAGGACGCGCTCTCGAAGGCTCAACGCAACGGGTCGGACTCAGTCGAAGTGTTCTCGGCCACCCGCGTCCTGCTGCTTCGAGCCGAGAGCGACGAGAGCCTCGTGCTCATCGCGCGCGGAGGCGGAGACAACTACGCAGCCGACTTCGATGCGGTCACGCACGTGCTCGGTCCCTCCGACGGTTCCAGCGGCTTGCTTCGAGAGGCTTCGAGTCTCGCGCTTCGTAGCGGCTCGACGCGCACGTTCGACGCGCTTTCGGTGACGCTGGCTCGCTACGAAGGCGTCCATCGTGAGATCGCAGCCAAGGAGGCGCATGGGCATTTTGCAGCTGCGGCAAGCCTCGCAGTTGGTAGCCACGCGCGGGAGGCGCCACTTGCAGATCGCCTGAACGAGGACCTCACGCAGCTCATCGCATCCGCGCAAAGCCGGTTCGAGCGATCTGCGGCCGCTGCGAACTCTGCCCTGGGTGGGCTCGTACCCGGGATTGCGCTTCTGGCGCTGCTGGCCGCCGTGCTCGTCGTGTTCGGCGTCAACCTGCGGATCAAGGAGTACCGATGAGACGACGTCTGCCACAGCTGCTCATCCTCGCCGGTGCTCTGGTCGCAATGATTCTCGCCGCTGGGTGCCGCTCGATGTCCGACACCGCGCTTCGTGACTCGGTGAAGGCACTCGACACACCACTCGTCGTGCTTCCACCGGCCAGCCAGTCGTCGTCGAACGCGCGCTGTAGCAATCCAACAGCGAGCCTGCGACCCCGGGGAGTGCTGCCGGCGCCCGGACGGATGCCCGTCGGTTCGTTGATGCGAACGATCCAGGAACGCGGACGTCTCGTCGGCGGCGTCGACCAGAACACGCTCTTCTTCGGCTATCTCGATCCCTTCAACGGTCGCCTCCAGGGCTTCGAGCTCGACCTGCTGCGTCAGATCGCGAAGGCGATCCTCGGCAAGCCGCACGTCGAGTTCAAGGTGCTCACCACCACCGATCAGCGCACACAGCTTGTCGAGGACAGCAGCGTCGACATCGTCGCCGACGCGGTCACGATCAACTGCCAGCGCCTCAGGGAGGTGTCGTTCTCCACGGTGTACTACGACGCTTCGCAACGGCTGCTCGTCCCGACGGACTCGCACGCGCGCGGCGTCCAGGATCTCGGTGGCAAGCGCGTGTGCGCGAGGGCCAGGACGACTTCTCTCGAGAAGATCAAGAAGCAACCGTCGCATCCGATCCCGTATCCCGTCGAACAGCGCACGGACTGCCTCGTCGCGCTCCAGGAGGGACTGGTCGACGCGATCACGGGGGACGACGTCATCCTGCGTGGCTTCCAGGCGCAGGACCCCTACACGAAGCTCCTTCCAGGGCGGCTCGAGGACGAGCCGTACGGGTTGGTGATCGCAAAGACGCATCCCGAGTTCGTCCGGTTCGTCAACGGCGTGCTGGAGGGCATGCGTGCGGACGGTACGCTTGCCGCCCTCTACCGCAAGTGGCTCGGCGCGTCCGCGCCGCGCGTCCCGCACGCGCTCTACAGGGATTGAGCGTGACGGTCGAGCCGACATGTGCTCGTGAGGGCTGCGGTGGGCAGATCGTCGACGGTGTCTGCACCGACTGCGGCGCGCGGCCTGAGGCAGACCGATCGGGAGTCACGATCGTCGGCGCCCGACGCCCAAGCCTGGCTTCTGGTTCGTCGTCGCCCACGTCGGGAAGCGCACCAACCGTCGTCTCGCTGTCGACAACGGCTCGCAGGTCGCCGGCGACGCGTTCGACGAGCACGCGCCGTGGCCGGCTCGGTGCGGGTCTCGTCGAGGTGCCGCCGATCCCGTTCCGCGACCCGTCGGCGGCGGTGTTGGAAACGCCGGCCGTCCCCGAGAGTCGTCGGTTCTGCAGCCGCTGTGGAGAGCCGGTCGGGCGCTCCAGGAACAACGCTCCCGGACGGGCGGATGGCTTCTGCGTGAGCTGCCGGTCACCCTTCTCGTTCGCGCCGAAGCTGCGCCCTGGTGACCTGGTCGCACAGCAGTACGAGATCGCCGGCTGCCTCGCCCATGGGGGCATGGGTTGGGTGTACCTGGCCAGGGACCGCAACGTCTCCGACCGCTGGGTCGTCCTCAAGGGACTCCTCGACACGGAGGACGAAGGTGCGATGGCGGCCGCGATCGCAGAACGCCGATTTCTGGCCGAGGTCGAGCACCCGAACATCGTCAAGATCCACAACTTCGTCCAGCACGAAGACTCGGGGTACATCGTCATGGAATACGTCGGCGGGACGAGTCTCAAGCAAATCCTTGCCGAACGTCGCGCCGCGAACGGAAACATCGCCGACCCGTTGCCGCCGGAGCAGGCGATTGCCTACATCCTGGAGATTCTTCCTGCCCTCGGTTATCTCCATGGCGTCGGGCTTCTGTTCTGCGACTTCAAGATCGACAACGTCATCCAGACCCAGCACTCGCTGAAGCTGATCGACCTCGGCGGCGTCTACCGCCTGGACGACGCGGCCAGCCCCGTCTACGGCACGGTCGGCTACCAGGCTCCCGAAGTCTCCGAGACAGGCCCGAACGTGACCTCCGATCTCTTTACCGTCGCAAGGACCCTCTCGGTTCTCACGGTCGATTTCGAGGGGTATCAGGACACGTTCCGGTTCACGCTGCCGCCGCAGGATACGGTGCCGCTCTTCAGCCGTTTCGACTCTCTCTATCGCTTTCTGCTGAAGGCGACGGCGCCTCGGCCGGACGACCGGTTCCAGTCGGCGGAGGAGATGGCCGAGCAGCTGTACGGCGTCCTGCGTGAGGTCGTCGCCGCGACCACCGGCGCTCCGGTGCCGGCGCCGAGCGAACTCTTCACAGGCGAGTCGCGGAGCAACGCAAGCGGATCAGACTGGCGCGCGCTTCCGGTGCTTCTCGTCAGAGCGGACGATCCGGCCTCTGGATACCTGGCGACAGTGGCCGCAAGCGATCCACACGAGCTGGTTGCGTTGCTCGACGCCGCGCCGGTACGCACCGCCGAGGTCGAGCTCCGGCTAGCGCGAGCGCTGATCGACGCGGGTGAGTTCGAGCGCGCCAGCGGAGTCGCACGCACGATCTCGAGACACGACCCGTGGGAGTGGCGCGCCGCGTGGTACCAAGGCGTCGCGAACCTGGCGGCGGGTCGTCCCGAGAGTGCCGCCGACCACTTCGAGCTCGTGTACCGCGCCGTGCCGGGCGAGCTCGCTCCCAAACTGGCTCTTGCCGCGGCGGCCGAGCTCGCGGAGCACACGGCAAAGGCCGCCGGGTGGTACGAGATCGTTTCCCACACCGACCCCGGCTACACGTCCGCGATCTTCGGCCTGGCTCGGTCCCGCCTCGCGCTGGACGATCGCAGTGGGGCACTTGCCGCCTACGATCGGGTTCCGGATTGGTCGAGCGCGTACGCTGCAGCTCAGATCGCCTCGATCAGGTGTCTCGTTGCGCCGGACGATGCCCACGAATCGGAGCTCGCAGACCTCCGCGAGGCCGCACGCCGCCTGGAAGGGCTGGCACTCGACGAGGAGCAGCGGCTACTTCTCACGGCTGAGGTGCTCGGCAAGGCCGCAGAGCTTCTTGTCGAGCGGCGCACGATCGCGAGCGACGCCGAGGATCGGCTTCTCGGTCATGCCGTCACGGAGCGCGGGTTGCGCGAGGGCCTCGAGCAGAGCTATCGAAAGCTCGCTCGCCTGGCGACGTCGAGAAGCGAGCGGATCGAGCTGGTCGACGTGGCCAACGATGTCAGGCCGAGGACGTGGACATGAGCGGACACTGCGACGGTGAAGAGCCTTGTCGCCCACGCGGATCCGCCCGCGGGTCCGCGTCACAACCGGGAGAGTCGACCGAGGTGCCGTCATCGCGGACGTCCGTTGCCGCGCGGTCAGCCGAAACGGAGCGTTGCCCCCGGTGCGGGGCGAGACGACTGTGGGACGACGTCTATTGCGAGGATTGCGGCTACGACTTCGCGGGCGGGACGACGAACAGACCACTCGCACCAGCTGCGACCGTCGACCGCTGGGAGGCCGTGGTCGAAGCAGACCGGGAGCTGTTCGACCGGAACGATTGGCCGGGAATCGACTTTCCCGAGGGCTTCGTGGCGTCGATCGTTGCGCTCGTGGGGGAGGAGGTGTGGATCGGCCGGGGCGTCGCCGCCGTCCGATCGCCGGCGATCGATCTCGAGGATCCCGCGGCGTCGCGTTTGCACGCCGTCCTCGTCCGGCAACACGACGGCTCGTACGCGCTGCTCGACAAGGGCTCGACAAACGGCACGACGCTGAACGACGATCCGACGACGCTCCTGGCCGGTGTCCCGTCGTCGTTGAAGGAGGGAGATCGCATCCGCGTTGGCGCGTGGACGACGATCACGGTGCGCCGGGCCGGCGCGAGGAATTCGTGAATGGCGGGGTCGCACCCCAGAGAACCAGCCGTGCGGGACGGCATGATCGACTTCCGCATCCTCGGTCACTTCGAGGTGTGGAGGGGAGAGGCCATGGTGCCGTTCGGCGGACGAAAGCACCGATCGCTCCTGACTATCCTGATCCTGCGCGCGCGGCAACTCGTGCCGACCGAGGTCCTCATCCACGAGCTCTGGGGAGAAACGCCGCCTCGAACGGCACGTGTTTCGCTGCATAACTGCGTCTCGCAGGTCCGCCGTGCGATCGGACCTGGGCTCCTCCAGACTCGTGACCAGGGCTACTTGCTTGCCGTAGACAACGACCACGTCGACCTCTACCGCTTCGAACTTCTGCTCCATGAGGCACGTGGTGCGACCGACCTCACTGGGCGCGCGGAGAAGCTGCGCATGGCGCTCGGCCTCTGGCGCGGAACACCACTCGCCGACCTCATGTACGAGCCGTTCGTCCGCCGCGAGGCGCCCCGTCTCGAGGAGCTGCATCTTGCGGCCAACTTGGCGTTGATCGAAACGGAACTCGAGCTTGGACATGCGGCCGACGTCGTGTCCGTGCTCGAGGCTCTCATCACAGAGCATCCGTTCCACGAGCGCCTTTACGCACAGCTGATGCTGGCTCTCTACCGTGCCGGCCGCCAAGGAGAGGCTTTGTCGGTATACGGCCGTGCTCGCCGAATTCTCCTCGAGCAGCTCGGAATCGATCCGGGACCTGCGCTCCGGTACCTCGAGCAGGCCATTCTCAGGCAAGCGTCCGAGCTCGACCTAACGGTTTCCGAAGGCGGGCTCCGAGGGCCTGGTCGGCACCGATGCGTCGCACTCGCTTCGGACGCGAGACCTCGCTCGTCGAAGCGTCGGTCGCCGCCGATGACTCCGCGCCGCCACCTCCGGACCTGATCGCGAGCGTTACGGGCTAGGCCGATCAGGAACTCCCCGTGGCGTTTTCGGGGATCTGCGGCGATTGTGCGCCGACCCTTCGCTTAACGCTTTGCGATTTGTCCTCGGATCTCGCCGGCCGGGTTCTTGGCGGTGTGGACGTTGACGTAGGCCTTGCCCGTTTTGATCGCGCTGACGTCCATCTCAGCGACGTTCTTGATCGTGCCGGAGGTGACTGACTTGCATGGCCCGCAGAGCGGCACGAGCACAGGGCCTGCCTTGCCCGGCTTGGCCTCGTGGATGTGCGCCGCCGTCGCTTTGCCGGTGAGGGTGTGGAAGGTGAGCTTCCACGTGGCGCTGTAGCCGCCGCCTTTGTGTGTGAGGTTGATCGTGAAGGTGCCGCCGGCTCCGGCTTTGGTGCCCTTTGGCCTGGGTACCTCGGCTCGTGCCGTCAAGGTTGCGCCGTAATGGCTGGTCTGTGCTTGTTCGGTGGTGCTGGTGGGGGTCGTGGCCGTCTCGCTCGTTCCTGTCGCGCTGCCGGCGGTGCCGTTCGGGTTGGCGAGTGCGGCGACGGCGAAACCGAGCGCGAGTACGGCAGCGGCGCCGACGATCGTCAGCACGGCGGCGGTGGGTCTACGCATCTGAGTCCTCCTGGCCAGGGGCGTGAGTGGTGTGCCGACCCTCCTGATTCTTGGCTTGTGTCGCGGGTCGAGTTCTTAAGGAAGCCTTACGCCGGGAGTGGGGCTGCGCATGTTGATCGACGATGCGGTCTTTTTGCATCGTGACCTGGACGAGGCGTCGCGGCAGCGTGCCTTCTTCGATGACTTCGGTGTGGAGTGTGCGGAAACCCCGGGCGACACGGCGGATGAGGGCATTCGTGAAGTAGTGCACGGCGAAGCCGTCCAGCTCGTAGATGTGCTGGCCGCGATGGACGCCTGCACCGTAGTCCGGATCGGCGATGGTCCGGGCTGTGTAGAGGCAGAGTCCGGCGGGTCGGAGGAGGCGCCGGATCTCGCGACTGAGCTGGCCGAGCTCGCGGTCGGTCATGGCCATGCAGAGCAGCATGTGCGAGTAGCACGCGTCGAAGCGCTCGGACGGGAACGGGAGCGGTTGGCGGACGTCGTGCCGGGAGGTTGTGAGTCTCTTGCCGAGGTTCTGTTCGATCGATTGTCGTCTGATCGCGCGCATGGCCGCGTCGGTGAAGTCGAGCGCGACGACGTTGAAGCCTGCGTGCGCCAGGTAGACGGAGTCGCGGCCCTGCCCCGCACCGAGCTCGAGCACGTCGATCACGCCGGCTCGCCGAAAGGTCTCCGCCGCTCTCCGTGCTGGTTCGCTCGCCTCGGTGCCATAGCGGTTCGCGCGATCGGAAAGCGCGCGCTCCCAGCGGGCTCGTTGTGCGTTTGCCAACGCCGCGGGGAGCACACTGTGCGTTCCACGGACGTCGTCCGGTGTCATACGCCCGTTCGTGGGCGCTCGCCGAGTCGCTCGAGCGCGAGCAGGATCGTCAGTGCAGTTTGCCCTTCTGCGAATTTGCCGGAGCGTGCTTGCCGGACGGCAGTGGCGAGCGGGAGCCGCACGATTGTGAGTTCCTCCCCCGGTTCGGGGCTGGGCTCGCTGAGCTCGACGTCCAGTGCGAGGAAGGCGTCCGACCGCAGGCTGAGGTGCGCGCTGGAGGAGAAGAACGTGCTCAGATGCTGCCACCGTCGTGCCGTGCCGCCTACTTCCTCCCGCAGCTCGCGCCGAGCGGCCTCGAGCGCCGTTTCCCCCTCGTGAACGGAGCCTGCGGGTACTTCGAGTGTCCAGTCGCGGACCGGGTGTCGGTATTGGCGCACGAGCAGGAGCTCGTCATCGAGGGTGATGGCGGCGACGAACACCGCCCGTGGCACGGCGAGGTACTCGTAGCGAGTCTCGCCGTCCGCACCGCGCAGCGTGTCGCGCAGAATCACGCGCCACGGTGACCCTGCGATCAGATCGCTGGCGGTGAGCTCCAATGTCGGTGGCTCGCTGACGAGTCCGTCGAGCGCGCCGATGGCTGCGAGCGTCCTTGGCGCGGCGAGCATGTGCGCGTCGCGGGCGACGAAGGCAAGGTCGACGGGCGTGTCGATGTCGCGCCATGGCTCGAGCTCGACGAGCCGGAGCCCGGCCTCGTGGCACCGTTGCCGGGTGCTGGCGAGCACGGCCGGGGTCGACCACGGGATCGCGCGGAACGGTTGTGGATGCGGTTGTCTCATCGCGATCAGCCAGTAGCCGCCGTCATGGGCGGGACCAAGCACGACGTCAGCGTCTGTCGTGAGCGCCTGGAAGGCCCGTCGGAGGGAGCCTGGTGGGATGCCGGGGATGTCGGAGGAGACGATCGCGACAGGACCGTTCACCGTGTATTGGCTGATCGCGAGCTCGAGCGCGTCGGCGAGCCCCACACCGTGTTGCGGAATGAGCGGGGCCCCTGTGCCGAGGCGAGCGAGCGGGGCCACGTCGGCTTCGCTTGCGTAGAGGATGCGGACGTCGCCCGCTTCTGCGCGGCAGGCGTCGACGGTGTCGAGCAGCAATGCTTCCTGTAGCGCCGCCGCTTCCTTGCCGGAGAGTGGCGGGGTGAGGCGGGTTTTCGATCGCCCCCGTGCGGGTGCTTTGGCAACGATGAGCACGGTGTCAGTCATTTCTCGCTCCCTCGGTGATCCAGCGGGCGATCGTGCGTTGTTCTTGCGTCGTCAGCAGACCTCGGTTTGAGGGGTCGGGTGGATGGACGAGTAGGTAGGACAGGTCTGGTTTGCCAGGGATCACACGCTCGAAGGCAGGGTTGGTGGCAGCGGAGACGCGGTAGAGCTGCTTGAAGGAATGACCGCGGCGGAGGTCGAGATAGGGGTAGGAGACCGGGTGGCAGGCGACGCACTTGCGATCGAAAATGGGCTGCACGTCTCGCGAGAAGCTCGGCGCAGCGGCGGGCGTTCGCACCCCGAGCCACACAGCCGACGTCGCTGCGGCGGCGATCGCGGCCATCACGGTCAGCGAGTGACGGCGAGAAACCGTGAGACGTCGCACTGGTGGTCAACCGCCAGGAACACCCACGGGCCGGCCAACCGCTTGGGGATCGTGCGCGACCAGCGCCCTGGCGCGTCATTGCTGTTGTGCAACTCGAAAACGAGCCCCGTTCGCGGATTGGCGGCGAGCGTGTAGTTCCCGTCCAGATTCTGGCCTTCGACCTGCATCGACAGCTGGCGCCCGCGTACCACGGCTCGGGACACCTCCGGGTTTCCGACGACACGGTTCGGCAGCCCGAAGTCGATCTCTTGTGTCTGCCCCCGGTCGAGCGCGACGATCCGGGAGACGTAGATCGTGCGTGGCGCGTACGCCTTGAGCAGGAAACGACCAACGGGTGTGTGCTCGAGCGTGAAACGGCCGGCGGCGTCGGTTTGGGCGACGCGGTAGTGCTCCTCGCCACCCGGTTGGCTCGGGCCCTTGAGCAGGATGGTGACGAGCGCGCCCGCGATCGGCCGCCGTTCCTGGTCGATGACGGTGCCCGTGACCGTCCCGCTCCCGATGGGGCTCGAGGCGTCTCGAGCATCGGCGAGCCCGGTCGGGGGCGAGCCGGGAGTCTGCACCACCGGCCCGCCTGTCTTTCCGTTCGGGCCTTTCGCGCCCTGTTCGATCCAGGCGCGGATCAGATTCATGTCTGCTTGGGCGATCGGCGCTGCTCCCGGCGGCATGCGCCCTCCGATGGCGGGGATGTCCGCGACAGCCGGGTCACCGCCGACCTTGAGCAACAAGAAGCTCTTGTCAGGGTCGCCGGCGACGACGCGGTAGAGACGCGGGTCCTCGAGGGCACGCACACCAACCAGGTCCCCGTACGACTTGCCGCGCTGCAGGTTGAGCGACGGGTTGACGAAAGGATGACAGGAGGTGCAACCATATTTGGAGAAGAGCGACTGGATCTGTCCGTAGGACACCTGGCGGGCCGTTGCCTGCGGCCCGACTCCTGACCCCCTTCCGCTGGCGAAGACGGCGAGCGCCGCGACGATAGCCGCGGCAAGCAACGTTCCGATGCCCGGGGCGAGCAGCCGCGCCACTCAGCGAGCGTCCTCCGCCGCCCGCCATCCGTCAAGCCGGCTGATCTTCGGAGTTCCTTGCGTTTCGGTCATGCGTAGCGCACCACCACGGCGAGCATGCGCAGCCCTGCTCGTACCGACGGCAGCAGCCGACCGGAGACCTTCGAGCGGCCGCCGCGGCGAGTGCGCGCCGGCACCGGCAGCTCGACGATCGGAAGCCCGGCACGCGCGGTCTTGACCACCATCTCGGTCGGCCAGCCATAGGTGAGCTCGACCAACCCGAGCCCATCGAGGACGTCGCGCCGGATCGCGCGCATCGGCGGGATGTCGCGCACGGAAACGCCGTAACAGACGCCGACGAGCACCGACACCAGCCGGTTCCCGAACCGCTGATGCCAGCGCAGTGCGCCGCGCTCGCGCCGCTTCCGGGCGCCGAGCACGAGCGCCGCACGACCTGCGAGCACCGGCTCCACCAGGCGAGGTATCGCAGTCGGGTCGTCGCTTCCGTCCCCGTCGAGGAAGACGACTACCTCCGCCTCTGTCGACCGCGCGCCGCTGCGACAGGCGCGCCCATAGCCGTGCTCGCGCTCGACCACGACCCGCGCCCCTCCGGCCCTCGCGGCCTCGACGGTACCGTCACTCGAGCCGCCGTCGACGACGATCAACTCGTCAACGACACCGGGC
>JACXTT010007264.1_pt1 | contig 15652 bp, 8 predicted proteins | sample 9270951 | NCBI WGS metagenome assembly JACXTT01 (sample SAMN15532306, study PRJNA645909) | rock metagenome | isolation source: weathered quartz diorite | place: Puerto Rico | collected 2017-06-21 | reverse complement strand
ATCTTCGGGATGATCGGGGCATTCACTGAAATTGCGGAGACCTTCCAGGCGGGCGTCAACTTCATCATTTACAAGCCGCTGGTCTTCGAGCAGATCGTCCGCTGCCTGCGCGCAGGCCGCGGCTTTATGCGGCCGGACCTGAGACAATCGCCACGCCAACAGTTGGAATCGCTGGTCTATCTGCAATTTGGTATCGCCGCGCTCCCAGCCATGGTGCTCGATCTGAACCAGAACGGCCTGGCGCTGCAGGCGCCGGAACCATTGCCGCCGGTTCAGCAAGTGCCCCTGCGGTTCGTCTTGCCGGGCACCAGTAATATGGTGGAAGGCATGGGCGAGGTGATTTGGGCCGATGATGGCGGGCGCGCTGGTATGCTCTTCTCGCAATTGACCCCGGCTTCGCGAAAGTATCTGAAGCAGTGGTTTGTGAAGCGGGAGACCAAGAAGAAAGCGGTTGTACGCTCTGCCCGAAGCCAGAAGGCTCGCCGCGCAGCGGTTGGCTCCCACTAACAATGTAGCGCGGGCGCCTCGCCCGCATGAGCCGTCGCTCGAAGTCAAAAGCCGCGGGCGGGGGTGCCCACGCCACGCAACTGCCGCATGCTAGACTCAAGATTCCTCCTTGAGATGGCATGCGCGAACTGAATTTCCTCTCTGCTGTATCCATGGCCGAGCAGATCCGGCGGAAAAAATTGTCCCCGGTCGAGCTGGTCGAGTCCCATCTCACCCGAATCAAAGAATTGAATTCCAAGCTAAACGCCTTTGTGCAGGTAGATGCCGAATCGGCGCGGCGGCAGGCGCGCTCGGCGGAAGCGGCCGTTGGCGACGGTGAAGCGCTCGGGCCGCTGCACGGGGTTCCGCTCAGCATCAAGAGTTCGATCGAAGTTGCGGGGCTGCGTTGCGAGTCTGGGACCAAATTGCGCGCGGGCCTGGTGGCCCAGCAGGACGCACCGCTGGTGAGCCGTTTGCGTCAGGCGGGCGCGATCATTGTGGGCGTAACCAACACGCCGGAAATGCTGATGGCGTGGGAGACGGACAATCTTCTTTACGGTCGAACCAACAATCCCTGGGATCTTTCGCGCACGCCCGGTGGATCGAGTGGCGGGGAAGCGGCAGCGATTGCGGCCGGTATGTCGGCCGGAGGCGTGGGTAGCGACGGCGGGGGATCGATCCGGGTTCCAGCGCACTTCAGCGGGATTTGCGGGCTGAAACCCACGCCTGGCCGCATACCCGCAACCGGACATTTTCCCGCCTCCGCCGGACCCTTCGCGTTGCTGGGTGTAGTCGGGCCGATGGCGCGGACGATGGCTGACTTGAAGGTGCTGTTTCAAGTCATGCAGGGTCCCGACGATGGCGATCCTTCGGCTGCGCCGGTGCCGGTGCGCTGGCCCGAGAAGGATGACCTGAAGCGAATCCGCGTTGGCTATTTCGAAGATGATGGCCGCACGCCTGTGACTCCGGAAACGCGTGCGGCGGTGCGAACCGCGGCAGCAGCCCTTCAGAGTGCGGGGTTTCAGGTGGAAGCTTTTCGACCGGAAGGACTCGAACTCGCCCGTCAACTATGGTGGAAAATATTCGGTACCGCTGGGGGAATGCTGCTTGGCCCGATGATGCGGGGCCACGATGCCGAGATTAGTCCTTTGCTGAGGCAATTTTCCGGTTGGGTGGCGGCCGAGCCGCCCCATACCGGCGAATCGTTGCTCGATACCTGGGTGCAACGCGATCTGGTGCGGATGCAGGTATTCGCTCAGATGCGGCGGTATCCCGTCCTGCTCTGTCCCGTGGCCGCCATTCCGGCGTTCCGCCATGGCGAGCGCAGTTGGCAGGTTGAGGGGAAATCCGTGCAGTATCTTGACGCCTGGAGCTATACCGAGTGGTTCAATTTGCTGGGTACACCGGCCGCCGTTGTGCCGGCGGGGAAGTCGCCGGAGGGTTTGCCGATCGGAGTGCAAATTGTGGTGCGTCCCTGGGAAGAAGAGATTGTACTTTCGGTGGCTGCGGCCCTGGAAGAGCAATGCGGTGGCTGGCAGCCACCCCCAATCTAGTAAGATTGCGCAAATGAGACGAACCAACTTGACGAACCACGGAGGACACAGGGGACACGGAGGAACCCTGATGCGCCTCGGCGTCCTCAGTGTCCTCTGTGGCTAAATTTCCTATGCTTCGACTATCTCTCATTGCGGTCATCAGTCTGGCAGTGTTTGGCATTTTTGCCGCGACGACGCAGAAGGTGGCGACCTCGCCTGCCAATCCCGCGGAGGCGGCGCGCCTCAACAATCTGGGCGCTGCCTACATGAATCAGCAATTGTTCGAAAAGGGTCTGAAGTCCTTTCATGAAGCCGTCGCCCTCGATCCTGAGTTGCAGGTTGCGGCGTTAAATGAGGGCATCGCTCTGCTCAACCTCACCCGCCTAGATCCAGCCAAAGCGCTCCTCGAAGCGGCGGTAAGGAAGAATCCCGGCGACCCCCACGCCTGGTTCAGCCTCGGATTGCTATACAAGAATTCCGACAATCCCCAGGGCTCAGTGGACGCCTTTCGTCATGTCACTGAGATTGACCCAAATGATGCCGATAGCTGGTACTTTCTTGGCGCCGCAAATGCTCAGATAAGACAATACCCGCAGGCTATTGACGCCTTCCAGCACGCGCTCAAGCTGAACCCGTTGCACGCTTCGGCCGAATTCGGCGTCGCGCGGGCCTACCAGCAGTCGGGTGATGCGGCCCAGGCTCGCGAACACCTGGTGCGCTTCCAGCACATTACGCAGAACAAGCTAGGCTCGCCCATCGGGTTGGCATACGGAGACCAGGGAAAGTATTCGCTGGTGGAGGAATCACCCTCGGCAACGGAGAAGGCGCTGCCGCAGATTCCAGTGCGCTTCGTGCCGGTGGCGGCTGTTGCTGGACTGATGTCGAAACCCGCGGCGGGACCCACGAACGACCTCGCGTCGTTCCTGGGGCCAGGCGCCTGTTTTCTCGACTATGACGGTGATGGGAAACCCGACATCTTCTTGCCTGACAACGGTCCGCAGGGCGGGATGGCCTTGTATCACAACGCGGGTGCGGGCAAGTTCGAAGATATGACCAAGAAAGCCGGATTGGATTCGTCGGTCCACGCTATTGGATGTACAGCCGGAGACTACGACAACGACGGCGCAACCGACCTTGCTGTGAGCCTCAACGGCCGCGTGCTTCTGCTCCACAACGAGAAGAACGGTACGTTTAAGGATGTCACGGAAGCAGCGGGAATCAAGAGCCCTGGCTTCAATTTAGGGCTGGCGTTCATTGATTACGACCACGACGGCGATCTTGATCTCTACGTAACCCGCTACACCGAAGCCGGTCAGTACGATCCCCGTTTGCGGAATGCGTTTACCGCGGGTGTACTCCCGGAGGGGACAGGCAGTATGTGGCGCAACAATGGTAACGGAACGTTCACCGACGTCACGGACTCCACCGGCCTGGCGGGATCTTCACTCGGAGTGAGCGCCCTGGGGACCGATTACAACAATGATCGCGCCATAGACATCGTACTTACAGGATGGGGAAAGACACCTACGGTTTTTGATAACCCGCGTGAAGGCAAGTTCCAGGTACGCGATGTGTGGCCGGGCGCGCTCTCCGCGCCTACGGCGGGAATCGCCGTTCTGGACTTTAACCACGATGGTTGGATGGATCTCGCGATCACGCAGTGGGGCGGTTCCGGAATCATGCTATGGCGCAATCATCAGGGAAAGAGCTTCGAGCCGGTCACGCTTCCCACGCCGAACTGGGCTCTCGGCTGGGGCATCGCGGCCCTCGACTACGACAACGACGGCTGGGTTGACCTCGTCGCTGTGGGCGAGACAAAAGATGGCAAGGCCGAAGTCCGCCTCTTCCGCAATTTGGGCCCTGATGGATTCAAAGACGTCACTGCCGACGTCGGTCTCGACAGAATTCAGCTAAAAGATCCGCGCGCGGTCATCACGGGCGACTACGACGGTGACGGCGCCACCGATTTGCTCATCACTCAGAATCACGGTCCGGCGGTGCTGCTGCGCAACGAGGGCGGCAACAAGAACAATTGGCTACGGGTCTCGTTCAAGGGCCTGGCTGACAACAAGAGCGCGATTGGCACCAAGGTTGAAGTTTTTGCCGGGGCGAATCGCCAGAAATTTGAGATTGCGGGATCGTCCGGTTATCTGGGGCAAAACTCGACCGACTTTGTTGTCGGGCTGGGTCAGGCGAAGGAAGCCGACGTTGTGCGCATGCTCTGGCCTTCCGGAGTCATCCAGGACGAAATTCAGGTTGCCGGCTTAAAGGAGCACGAGTTCCTGGAAATGGACCGCCGTGGCAGTTCCTGCCCCACGCTGTTCGCCTGGGACGGCACACACTACCAATTGATCGGAGACATGCTGGGCGCGGGCGTGGTCGGTCATTGGGTTGGGCCGGACCAGCGTGATATTCCGCGGCCCACGGAATACATCAAGGTGCCGCGCACCACGCTTCGCGAAAAAGATGGCAAGCTCGGCTTCCGCTTCATGGAGCCGCTCGAGGAAGCCGTCTACCTCGACCAGGTGAAGCTGCTGGCCGTGGACCATCCCGGCGCTGTCGACGTATTTCCCAACGAGTATTTCGCCAGCAACCCGCCGTATCCGCCGTTCAAAGTTGTGTACAGTCGCGATGCCCGCCCACCCGCGGGAGCGTGGGACGAGCATGGGCACAACGTCTTGCCGGATTTGCTGGCGCATCGCTACTTCGGCGATTTCGAACTGCAGCGCTTCCAGGGCTTTGCCAAGACTCACACGCTGGAGCTTGATCTCGGCGAACCGTATGGCGGCGGGCCTCTGTGGTTGCTCATGCACGGTGAGATTGAATACTTCTCTGCGACCAGCATGTTTGCCGCCTACCAGGCCGACATCGAAGCGGTCGCGCCGTATGTCGAAGCGCAGGATGCCAACGGGAAATGGGTTCGGGTAGTGGACGACATGGGCTTTCCCGCCGGTGGCCCTCGCACCATGACCGCCGATCTGACGGACAAGCTGCCGGGGGGAACGCGGCGCATCCGCATCACCACCAACCTGCAGATTTACTGGGACAATATTCTGGTGAATCGCACCGCCCAGGACCAAAACTCGCGCCTCACTACGGTTCCGCTGGCGCGGGCCGACCTGCGCTACCACGGTTTCCCGCTGAAGATTGAAAACCAGCCGCCCGGAAATGTTCTATACGTGTACGAAAAGGCCAGCCCCACTGGCCCGTACACGCGTCCCGCGGGCGCCTACACGCGCTACGGCGATGTGCGCTCTTTGTTGACTGGCTACGACGATCGCCTCGCGGTCTTTGGGTCAGGGGACGAAGTGGCTCTGGACTTTGATCCCGCAAAGCTTCCTGCGTTGCCCAAAGGCTGGCTGCGAGACTACTTCTTCGTGGCGAACGGCTACGAAAAGGACATGGATTTCTACGCTGCCGAGGCCAACACGGTGCAGCCGCTGCCCTTCCGCAACATGGGCACATATCCGTATCCGAAGGGCAAGTCGTTCCCCTTGGATAATGCACATGTTGACTATTTCCTGAATGACAACACGCGGCATTTATCCGGAAATGAACCGAAGGGATTCCGGTTTGACTATCCGCGTTGAGTTGAACTGATGAGTTCCGCGCAGCTCGCTGCCCGACTGCAGAGCTTCGCTCCGCTAGGCGGACGAAGGGGTCCGCCCCTACGTGGCCGGAGGCGATTCTCGGCTGGCTATTGAGTTTCGGAATCCGCAGAGAAATCACTACCAAATCGTTTTAATAGTTGACAGCGCCTCACGCGGCATAATCCAATACGCGGGAATGGCAACCACTCCTGTCGGGACTACCTCCGCCTCCGGTCCGCGCCTTCGCCGATCGCTCACGCTCTGGGATCTGATTCTTTATGGCGTCATCGTAATCCAACCCGTGGCGCCCATGTCGGTCTTTGGCGTGCTGAGCCAGCGCGGGCACGGCCACGTCGTCACCACCATCCTGATTGCGATGGTCGCCATGCTGTTTACGGCGATCAGCTACGGACGAATGGCCCGCGCCTATCCCAGCGCCGGGTCGGCGTTCACTTACGTAGGTCAGGAAATCAATCCGGCGCTGGGCTACGTGACCGGCTGGAGCATGGTCATGGATTACATGCTGAATCCGATGATTTGCATCATCTGGATCAGCCAGCAAGCCCACGTATTTGCCCCTGGCGTCCCGTACTGGGCCTGGGCGATCTTTTTTGCGATTGTGTTCACTTTTCTGAACATCCAGGGAGTGAAAACATCCGCCCGGGTGAACGCCGGCCTGGCGGCCGGCATGGGCGTGGTGATTGCCCTCTTTTTCGTCGCCGCGGCACGTTACATTTTCGGACATCCGCAAGACCCTGGGTTCTTGACCCGGCCCTTTTACGATCCGCAAACCTGGAATACCAAACTGGTGCTGGGCGGCACTTCCCTCGCGGTGCTTACCTACATCGGTTTCGACGGCATTTCGACTCTTTCCGAGGAGGCCGAGAATCCGCGCCGCAATATTCTGTTAGCCACCGTGCTCACTTGCGTGGTGATTGGTTTTCTTTCCGCTTTGGAAGTCTATGCCGCTCAGTTGGTATGGCCTGCCTCTGAAGCTTTTCCGAATGTCGACACCGCGTTCACATTCGTTGCCGGCCGTGCCTTGCAACCCTTGTTCGCAATCGTGGGATTCACGCTAGTCGTAGCTAACTTTGGCTCCGGTATGGGAGCGCAACTCGGCGCCGCCCGTCTGCTATACGGAATGGGACGCAGCAACGCCCTCCCCAAAAAGTTTTTTGGCGCGGTCGATCCCAAGCGGCGCGTGCCGCGCAACAACGTGGTTTTCGTAGGCGCCCTGGCCCTTGCAGGAGCTTTCCTTCTGCCCGCGATTGCCGGGGCGGCGACGGGCTACGAGCTGGGAGCCAACCTGCTGAACTTCGGCGCCCTGATTGCTTTCATGGGAGTCAACGCGGCGGCTTTCGTCCGCTACTTCGTCCGCGAAGACAAGAAGAAACTGTCCAATTTTCTGCCGCCGGTGTTGGGCTTTTTCATCTGCCTCGTCCTTTGGTGGAACCTGAGTACCAAAGCGAGAATCGTAGGAGCAATCTGGATGGCCATCGGCATCGCCTTCGGCGCATGGAAGACGCGCGGTTTCCGGGGCGAACTGGTGGACTTCGAACTGCCGCCGGAAGAATGACCCACTCTGCTTGTGGACTGCTCAGCTTGCAATGAAGCCGACATTCTTTCCTTGCCCGCCCGACTGGCACGCCTGGTTGGAGGAGCATCACAGAACCCACCAGGAGCTATGGGTCGGGTTTTATAAGAAGCACTCGGGCAAGCCCAGCATCACCTGGCCGGAAGACGTGGACGGAGCCCTTTGCTTTGGATGGATTGACGGCGTCCGCAAATCATTGAATGAGACCAGCTATGTGATTCGCTTTACGCCTCGGCGTCCGCGGAGCGTTTGGAGCGCGGTCAACATCAGGCGCGTCGCTGAATTGACCAGGCTGGGCCTGATGCGGCCCGCGGGAGTGCAAGCCTTCGAGAAGCGCACCGGGAGCCGATCCGAGATCTACGCCTACGAGCAGCGGAAAGGCGCGAAGCTCAGCGGTGCGTACGAGAAGACCTTTCGCGCCAACAGGAGAGCCTGGGAATTCTGGCGGGCCCAACCGCCGTGGTATCAGAGGACCGCAAGCTGGTGGGTGATCAGCGCGAAAAGAGCGGAAAAGCGACTGAAGGGGTTAACCAGGCTCATTAAAGCCCCGGACCACGCGCGAAACATACGCGAACTCCGCAGACCGGGCGGGACCAGATAACACGCCTCGGGAGCGGACTGCGACTCGAGATTTCAGATTTCTGATTGAAGATTTGAGATTGCAGATCGGGAAAACTCGTCTGGGCCGCACCGCTTCCGGGAACCATCTCCGATCGTCAATCTGAAATCTCCAATCTACTCCACGTTCCACCCGCTGACTTCCACCGCCGGCTGCGCCGTCCCGAGGTCTCGCGCTCGGTAAGTCGCGGTCACTTCGCGCCTCTCGCCGGGCAGCAGGGAGAAATAGTTGTCCTGCCAGAGGACGGGCAGAACTTCCTCCCCGCCCTTGCCCTTGTCCACTTTGAGGCGCACGAAGAAAGCCAGGCTTTTGCTGGGATTTTCCAGGGTGACGTGAGTGACTGCGTCTTCTCCCTTGTGTTCGGTGTGGTGCGCCACATTCAGTTTGACCTTGGGCAGTTGGGCAAGAGCCGTGTAGTCAGCGTAGGAAGCTGTCGGAGTCGTGTACCAGTTGGACTTTTCCCAATCCAGAGTCTCCGGCTTGGTCGAAAGCCAGTAGAAGTTCGATCCCATCAGTTTCCCGCTGACGTCTTCCAGGCGCAAGACCAGGAAATATGTCGGGCTGAGGCCTTCGATCTCCGGCAGCGTTAAAACTCTATTTGTACTGTCAGCTGCGGCATCGAGAAGGGTCTGTTGAGAATACTTCTCGCTCATGTCAAGATTGAGAACTCGAGTGGTGAGCTTCAGTCCATTGGTGTTGACATACTGACTGCTCACGATCCAGATGGACCGGTCATCGTAGCCGTATACCGGGTGCAAAGCCTCCATTGACTTCTTGGCGCCGAAGTAGCCGCCTCCCGGGCGCAGATAGAAGTCGTACAGGTGCCAGATCATCGAAGGCCAGGCATTGTTCAGCATCCACTGGATCACACCGGTCGAAACGTACTTGTTCCGGCTGTAGGCCTCGTACATGGCGCGCACGCCTTCGTAAGTTTGAAGCTGCGCCTTCAGGGCGTAATCCTCCACGCTCGTTGCCGGACCGAAGCGGGCATTTAACGCATCGCTAAAAACATGGATGTCTTTGAACGCACCGCCGCCGGCGTGGTAGTTCCAGGTGTCGTCCATCGGCCAGAGATGGTCTTTGCCTACCATCGCGCGGATACTTTCAATCGGCGGCACGGCTGGCCCCATGCTGGTTTCCGTGTTGAAGCCATAGGCCCCGCCGCATCCGCCCGCGTTGCACTGGCGGGCTGAATCGGTTTTGTCGGTCTGCCAGTACGAAGGCGCGACGTACTCGTACGGCCCGGTCATCTTTACGCCGCTCTCGCCGGAGTAGCCAGCGAGTTTTGCGGTGGCGGAGGAAACGACCGGATTTGGCCACAGCAACTCCTTCTCCACCTTAAGGTAAGTTTGCTCCACGTCCGGCGGCGGCGGATTATCGCTGCCATTCAGCCACGCCAGCAGGCTGGGATGTCCACGCAGGCGGTAAATCTGGTCGTGCAACGACTGTTCCGCTATGGTGAAGTCCTGCGGCTTCCAGTTCGGCCAGTGCTCCCAATGATCGCAGCAGCACCAGCCGGCGATGAGCAGAATGCCACGCTCGTCCGCCAGGTCGAAAAAATCTTTCGTCTCCAGCTTGCCTTCCAGCCTGACCGCATTCAGGCCCATGTCCTGCACGTAGCGGAACTCGTCGCGCACGCGCTGCGGGTTTTCACGTAGCATCATGTCGGGAGACCAGCCACCACCGCGGATCAAAATGTTCTTGCCATTGATCGAAAACAACCGCCGGTTGGCCGCCAGTACTTCGGACTTAACCTCGCGAATGCCAAACCTCGTTTCCGCCTGGTCGGAAATCTTGCCCTCCGCGCTGAATTCCAGGCTAAGGTTGTAGAGTTCCGGCTTACCGATTTGCACCGGCCACCACAAACGCGGGTGGTCGACGTTAAGTTGGGAAAATTGTTCCGGGGCGAACGTCACATCCTTCGATTCGCCGGGTCCGAGCTCAACCTCCTGTGAAAATCCTATTTTCTCGATTCGGCCTTTGAGGGATCCCTTCACCGCATGGTTGGTTGCGTTTTTCAACAGCGCGGTGACCGTAAGATGTGCCTCGTCATTAACCGGCGAATTCACGGTCGACGTCACGGCGGGATAGCGAAGTGCCACGGGGCCGCTGGTGGAAATGTCGACGTCACGGAACAAACCCATGTTCTTATCCGGGGGCGCGGGGTTCCAGTCCACGAAAGTGATGGCCAGGTCAGTGTCGGTTGGCGAGAAGACTTGTACCGCGAGCACATTCATCTTGCCGACGAGCGCGGTGTCGGTGATGTTGAACTCGTAGGTTCGCCACGCGCCCGCCACATCGTCGGACTTGGCGATCTGCTTGCCGTTCAGCCAGATGTTGGCACGGTAGTTGATCCCGCCGAAAGTCAGCCAGACGCTCTTTCCCTTAAAGCTGGCGGGCAGGACAAATTCCTTGCGATACCACCAGGGCGCGATGAAAGGACTGTCCTGCTGCATCGGGATGTTGGAAAAATTTGCCCCGATGGGATATGTAACACCGGGAAAGGACCGCAGGTTGGTCCCGAAAAACGGATCGGGGTAGACCTTGTGCTCGACTAATGCCGCGACCACCGTCGTAGGCACCGTCACCGTATACCAATTCTTCGGCTGGAACCCAGGGCTGGAGAGAGTCTCGCCCTTCTCATCCACTTTGCTTGAGGATTGCAGAGCCCAACCCTCCCGGAGGGAGAATGTGCCTTCGGCATGGCGGCCAGGTTTCGCTTCCTGCGAAAAAACCAGATTGGAGAAAGACAACAGCACTATGCACAACAGGGTGTTCCGTCGCATCAGAAGATCCTTTGCCGAAGAATCGTTGTTCAAGGGCGCTCCAAAGACAGCTTAAGCTTAATAACACGTAGCATTAATACGTTTCAATGGTTGATTGTTTGATGTGGGCGCGGGCGTCCCGCCCGTTCGTCCCCCATCTCGTGCATCTCTTGGTCCGCCCAGACGTGATCGCCGCCGCACGAGCGTGACGCTCGCGCCCACATTTGTGGCAGCATGCGTAGTCTATAATTAAGCATTCCTCCTCGACTTCCGGAGTAATAGAAAAAATGATTCGATTTCTGCAAACCCCTGGACCCATCAAGCGAATTGTTTTGGGCGGCTTGCTCCTACTGATTTGCATATCTATGGTGTGGTACCTAGTGCCGAGCGGCACCACTTCCACACTCGGCGTCGGCACACCCGGACAGGGCGTCGTGGCCAATGTGGCCGGTGAGGCCGTCACCGCGGTCGCGGTGCAGCGCGAGGCCCGGCAGATGCTGCGCCAGCAATTCCCGCGGGGCGGCGAACAGGCGGCCATGCTCCTTCCCTATTTTGCCGAACGCGCCGCTCAGAACCTGATCAGCCGCCAAGCCATTATCGCCGAAGCGCAGCGCGTCGGATTGCGGGTCACCGATGACGAAGTCCGGGATGAACTCCAGCACGGGCGTTATTCGGCGACGTTCTTTCCCGGCGGCAATTTCGTGGGACAGCAACAGTACGAGGCCATTCTGCAGGGCGCGGACCTTAGCGTCCCGTTATTCGAACAAAGCGTCAAGAATGACATCTTGCTGGACAAGCTTCGCAGCCTGATCACGGGCAGCGCCCTGGTTTCGGATGCGGAAGTCCAGCAGGAATTCGAAAAGCAGAACGTCAAAGTCAAATTCCTGTATGCCGTGCTGCGCAAAGATGACTTGTTGAAGCAGATCCAGACCAATGAAGCGGAGTTGAAGGCCTTCTACGACCGCAACAAGGCAACCTACAACAATTCGATTCCGGAAAAGCGCAAACTTCGGTACGTGGTTCTGGACATGGCGAAGATACAGGCTGGAACAGCAGTCTCCCGCGAAGAGCTGCAGGCGTACTACGACCAGCATAAGGACGACTACCGGGTTCCGGAGCAGATAAACGTCAGTCAAATTTTAATCAAGGCTCCGCTGCCCGGGGCCGATGGCAAAGTTGATCCCAAAGGACTGGAAGAAGCCCGCAAGAAAGCGGACGACGTTCTCAAGCAGCTGAAGGCCGGGGGAAAGTTCGAAGACTTGGCTAAGAAACATTCCGAAGACCCCAGCGGAAAGAACGGCGGATCAGTAGGCTGGGTTCAGCATTTCCCGGTACCCACGGTTGACAAGGTTGCCTACTCTCTGCCCAAGGGCGGAGTCAGTGACGTGGTTGATGCTGGCTATGCATTCGTTATTCTCCGCGTGGACGATAAGCAGGCCGCCCACGTGAAGACGCTGGACGAGGTTAAAGACCAGATCGAGGAGAGCATCAAGCAACAGAAAGCTGCCCAGGCGGTGGCCAATCAGGTCAATGCGTTGCTTGGCCAAGCCCGCAGCAATGGACTGGGAAAAGCGGCTGCCGCCAAAGGCCTTCAGGTTGTGAGCACCGACTTCGTCAGCCGTACCGATACGCTGCCCGGCATCGGCAATTCTCCCCAATTCATGAGCGCCGTATTCAGCCAAACCGAGAAGACGCCCCCCGATCAGGTACAGTTGCCGCAAGGCGATGCGGTATTCGAGGTTGAAGCGATCAAGCCCGCCGCCACTCCGAGCTTCGACGAAATTCACAGCCGGGTGGAGAGCGAATTCAAAAACGAACGGGTGGCCGCCTTGCTGTCGCAAAAAACCCAGGAACTCTCCGATCGCGCCAAGGCGGAGCACGATCTGAAGAAGGCAGCGAAAGAAGCTGGCGCCACCATTAAGACCAGCGAATTGGTGCAGCCCGACGGCCAGGTTCCTGACATCGGCTCCATGGCTGGCGGCGCCTCAGTGGCGTTCACCTTGAAGCCGGGTGAGATCAGTGGTCCGATCACCAACGGCAGCACCGGCGTCGTGCTCTCGATTCTGGACAGGCAAGAACCCTCTCCGCAGGACTTTGAGGCCAAGAAAGACCAGATTCGGGATTCGCTTCTCCTGAACAAGCAGCAGGAAATGTTTGGACTGTTCGTCACCAATCTACGCGCCCAGTTGGAGAAGGCGGGGAAGATCAAGATCAATCAGGACGAGATGAAAAACCTGACCCGTTCACAGGCTCAGGAACAGGGAGAGTAAAGCCGGGAGCGGCCTCGATTCCTGATTTACTGGTAGCATCGGGTGTAGTTCAGAGCGATGTTATTTCCCCGCGCTACCGGCATCCTGCTCCACCCAATTTCCCTTCCATCTCGCGGTGGCATTGGGGATTTCGGCCCGGCCGCGTATGAGTTCGTGGATTTTCTCGCGGCCGCCCGCCAGGGCCTGTGGCAGGTGCTGCCGCTCGGACCGCCAGCCAACGGGAACTCTCCCTACTCGTCCACCTCGGCGTTTGCCGGGAATCCGCTGCTAATCAGCCTGGAGCGCCTGGCAGAGCGGGGCTGGATAAAGCCGGAGCCCGAGCTGGGCGGTCATCAGGAAAAGATCGGCGCCATTGACTACGAAGATGTCTATCGGCGCAAGCTGCCGTTGATTATCGAAGCCGCTCGAACCTTTCTTCAGCACGCCCACCCCTCGGCCCGCAATCGCTTCGAGAATTTCTGCGAAGCGAACACGTGGTGGCTGGAAGACTTTGTCCTTTTCGATGCTCTGCGCGAGCGTTATGCCAGGCAATGCTGGAAGCAATGGCCTCTGCAGCTGGCCAGCCGCCAGACTACGGCTCTGGATGCCGCTCGCAAGGAATTGGCGTCTGAAATAGACCTGCGCCGGGTCATTCAGTTCTTCTTTTTCGAGCAGTGGCACGCTCTGCGCCTTTACTGTGCGCAGCGCTCCATCCGCGTGGTGGGCGATGTCGCGATCTTCGTGGACCACGACAGCGCCGACGTGTGGTCGCACCGCGATCTCTTTCGCCTGAGAAAAGACAATTTCGAGCCCGAAGCGGTTTCCGGTGTTCCCCCTGATGCATTCAGCGCCACCGGGCAGCGTTGGGGCACTCCGCTCTACAACTGGGGCGCAATGCAAGCGCGGGGCTACGACTGGTGGATTGACCGGCTGCGCTGGGCCACGCAGACCTGCGATTACATTCGCCTCGATCATTTCCGTGGATTCGACCAGTTTTGGGAGATTCCCGCCAGCGAGCCAACCGCGGTACACGGCTGCTGGGTGGATGGCCCGAAAGACGAGCTGTTTGATAAGCTTCGCGAAGCTCTGGGCGGCGGCCTTCCGTTCTTCGCCGAAGACCTCGGCTACATCACGCCAGCAGTACATGCCTTGCGCGAGCGTCATCAGATCCCGGGGTGCGCGGTGCTGCAATTCGGCTTCGGCGACGCGGGCGCTCACGTGTACCTGCCGCACCGTCTCACGCCCGATCGCGTCGTCTACACCGGCACGCACGACAACGACACCACGCTGGGCTGGTGGACCTCGGGTACATCAGAAAACGAACGCCGCGCCATTCAAGCCTACGTTGGAGAGAGCGGCGATGGCATCCACTGGGCTTTCATTCGTCTGGCGCAGGAGTCGGTTGCGAGCCTGTCGGTAATCCCGTTGCAGGATGTGCTGGGGCTGGGCAGCGAAGCCCGCCTGAACACACCCAGCGTCTCCGAAGGAAACTTCCGCTGGCGCTACCAGCCAGGCTCTCTGACCAGCGCTCTGGCCGAGAAACTCGCTACTCTAGCCGCGGTGACTGACCGCCTGCCCCCGCACGTTCTCCCGCCGCCGAGCGAGGATTTCGTCGCATAGGATCGTGTGGGGCGGACACTCCTGTCCGCCGCTTTTGACTTGGATTTCGTCGAAGGCATCCCTGACTTGTTTAGCCGACACAGCAACCACAAGAAGATCAACTTCAAAGGCGGCGGACAAGAGTGTCCGCCCCACACCGCTGTTCTCGGGAGGTCAGGAGAGGTTGGTTGCGAACAGAAAAAAGCCGGAACCTTACGGCTCCGGCCTTGGTTGGTGGTTGCCCGGATAAACTCTCTGTTTCTAGAGACAAGCGTTATCGCTCGTCCATACCAAGTTCGTCAAGGTCAAGCACGAGCGGGACGCTCGCGCCGAATTATTAGCTTACGCGCTGCGCCGCGGGCGCATGGTCAGATCGCGCACCTGGGCCAGCACACTCGATAGCTGCATCCCGTTCAACTGTGAGACGAAGGGCAGCAGTTCCGCGATAAACTGGTCCTTCATCAGTTCGCTGATTTCTTCCTGGCGGTTGCGCTCGCCGCCAGAGAGAAGGTCGGGCACGGTGACTTCCAGCGCCCGCGCCAGCCGTTCCAGTGAGGAAAGGGTCGGAGTTGCCTTCTCATTTTCAATCTTCGACACGTAGGTCCGGGGAACCGACATGCGCGCTGCCAGTTGCCGCTGGCTGAGCCCGTTACGCAGGCGGAGGGAGCGGATTGAGGTCGCCAGGTTCAGGTGTCCGCGGCCATTGCCATTCGCCGGCATCATCTGTGGCGGTGGCGGGGCCATTACGACTTCCGGCTCCTCTTCGTCTAACGAGGCGTGGCAACGGCGGCAAAGATCGTTGGAAGTGCGAAATTGGACCAGCAGGCAGTGATCGCAACGAACGACTTCCCTTGAATCTACAGGTGCAAGGGTAGTGGCCATCTAGGTTTGGGAGGTGCCAGAGCGGGGGCGTCTCCAGGAACGAAAAAGCGGAAAGCAAAAAAATCTCGTTCCAACCTGCAGTGCAATTTGCGGTACAACACCTGTGGATGTCAAGAACAATTAAGGGTTAAACACAAAACAGATCAGAATAAAAGCAAAGTTAGCTGGAGAAAAGACGGAGAAAACAGGTACAAAACCATGTGCGATCGAGATCAGGCGTGGGGGTTACTAACTGAGTTCACCCAGTCCGAAAGTTTGCGCAGGCACGCACTCGCGGTCGAGGCATGCATGCGCGCTTACGCCCGCAAATTAGGTTCCGATTCTCCAAAGAAC
>JACXTT010007263.1_pt1 | contig 15652 bp, 9 predicted proteins | sample 9270951 | NCBI WGS metagenome assembly JACXTT01 (sample SAMN15532306, study PRJNA645909) | rock metagenome | isolation source: weathered quartz diorite | place: Puerto Rico | collected 2017-06-21 | reverse complement strand
CTCCGGGATGCGGTAGAGGCGCTGCTGGCGGGGAAAGAGGTGGGGGTGGCGGAGACCTATTCGATCGGGTGCACGATTAAGTGGTCGTGACGCGCGGGCTGAAGCCCGCGGCTACAAAAGAACGGCGGGTTCGAATCAGATAACCTGTAGCCGCACCCTTCAGGGTGCGTTGCCCGGGAAAAAGATAAGCCGGCGCCTACCAGTTACACCGCGAGAGCACGATGAATTATTCCCGGCTGGTGTCACGGTATGGACCGTGACACCAGTTTAACAGTCATTCGCGCGGGCTCAAGCCCGCGCCCACCAGCTACACCGCGAGAGCACGAGGAATTGTTATTTGCTCCGCTCGAGAACGAATCCGACGAAACTCCGGAGCGAATCTTTCGAGGGGGATTCGGGGAGGGGCTCGATCGCCCTGAGGGCGCGCTCAGAATACTCTTCCGCCTTCCGCGTTGCGTAGTCGATCCCGCCGAACTCGTGAGCGAACTCCACCACGCTCTGCAGCTCGCGTCTCCCTGAGCCGTTCCTGATGATCCTGAGGACCGTGCGGGAGCGCCCGTGCGGCGCCTTCGTGAAAGAATGGATGAGGGGAAGCGTCAGCTTCTTCTCCTTCATGTCGAGGCCCGTCGGCTTCCCGGTGATGCTCTTGCGTCCCGTATAGTCGAGCAGGTCGTCGCGGATCTGGAATACCATCCCGACATTCTCCCCGAAGTCGCGCATCCGCGCGATCAGCTCCTCGTCCTTCGTCACGCTGGATACTCCTATCTGGCAGCAGGTCGAGAGGAGGGAGGCGGTTTTGTCGGAGATAATCTTCAGGTACGTCGCCTCGTCAATATCGAGATCCCGGCTCTTCGCGATCTGGAGGATCTCGGCTTCGCTCATCCTCCTCACGGCGTCGGAGGTGATCTTCAGGAAACGGAAATCGTCGTTGTCGAGAGAGAGGAGGAGCCCTTTCGCCAGCATATAGTCGCCCATGAGCACGGCGATCTTGTTCTTCCATACCGCGTTGATCGACGCGAGGCCCCGCCGTGTGTCGGCGTCGTCGACCACGTCGTCATGGATCAGCGTCGCAGTATGCAGGATCTCCACCAGCGAAGCGCCGCGGTAGGTGCTCTCGTTGATCCCGCCGCATGCTTTCGCGGTCAGGAGAACGAGCGCAGGCCGGATTTTCTTCCCCTTCTGCCTGACGATGTAGCGCGCGATGAGGTCGACAAACGCCACCTTCGACCGCATGGCTCCCCTGAAATACCGGTCGAAGGACTCAAGCTCGGCCGCAACCGGCTCGACGATGGCGGGGAGGTTCATGCGTCGGCGCTCCGGGTTTCGTCGCGCTTGCGCCTGGCGATGCCGGCCACCCATATGCTCATTTCGTACAGAGCGAACATCGGAAGCGAGAAGACCGTCATCGTGATGGGATCGGTGGTGGGAGTGACGACAGCCGCGATAATCAGGATCGCCACGATTGCGTGCCGCCGGTAGTGCCTCATGAATGCGGGGGTGACGATGCCGAACCTGGCAAGAAAATACGAGATCATCGGGAGCTCGAAAATAAGCCCCGAGAGGAGGATCAGCTGGAGGACGAAACTCATGTACTCGCTGATCGAGAACATGTTGACGATCCCGGTCGATCCGAAGGTCGCGAAGAACTGTAGCATGTAGGGGAGCATGATGAAATACGCGAACGCCACCCCCGCGAGGAAGCAGGCCGTCGTGTAGAAGACGATGCTCGAGATGTACTTCCGCTCTTTCACGAGGAGCCCCGGCTCGACGAACTTCCAGAGCTGGTAGAGGATCCAGGGAGAGCTGACGATCAGGCCCGCCACGATCACCACCATCATATAGAAGGTGATCTGGCCGTACGGGACAGTGTTGATCAGATTCAGGGGAGGAGCGGTCATCCTGCTGGGGCGGAGAATGACGTCGTTGACCAGCCGGTCAGCGAATATTCCGCAGAGGATCACTCCCACGAGAAAGCCCAGGACGGCCCGGACGAGACGCCACCTCAGCTCCTCGAGGTGGTCGAGGAACGACATCTCCTTCTCGTCGGAGACGTACTCCTCGGAGGGTTCCTCCTCGCGTATCTGATCGAATTCTTCCGTCGCTTCAGCCACTCGTTCCGGCTCCGTTCATGGTCAGCGAATGTTCAGTCCGTTGTTTCGGCGTAGAGCGGAAACCTTCTGCACAGCTCGAACACCCGTCCGGCAACTTTCCCGTAGATGTTCCTATTGCCGATGCCGCCAAGCACCGTATCGATGAGTTCGCCCACGGTCTCCATCTCCTTCTCCTTCATTCCGCGTGTCGTGAGGGCGGGCGTGCCAATCCTGATGCCGCTCGTGATGAGAGGGCTCTTGTCGTCGAATGGGACCGCGTTTTTGTTCACCGTGATCCCCGCCTCGTCGAGCGCCTCCTGGGCGTCTTTCCCCGTGAGGTTCCTGTTCCTCAGATCGACGAGCATGAGGTGGTTGTCCGTCCCTGAGGAGATAATATCGTACCCCAGGCTCATGAGCTTCACGGCGAGCGCCCGGGCGTTCGCGATGACCTGGGCGGCGTACGTCCCGAATTCGGGCCGGAGGTTCTCCAGGAACCCGACCCCTTTCGCCGCGATCACGTGCATGAGCGGACCTCCCTGAATCCCGGGAATGACCATCGAGTCGATCAGCTCGGACATCATTTTTGTCCGTCCCGATTTCGGCGCCTTCAGCCCGAACGGGTTTTCAAAATCCTTTCCCATGAGAATCAGCCCGCCCCGCGGCCCCCGCAGGGTCTTGTGGGTTGTGGAGGTCACCACGTGACAGTGAGGGAGGGGGTCGTCCAATAATTTCTTTGCGATCAAGCCCGCGGGATGCGCGATGTCGGCGAAGAGGAACGCCCCCGCCTTGTCCGCGATGGCCCGGAACGCTTTGTAGTCGATGTTCCGCGAGTACGCGCTCGCCCCGACGGTGATCATTTTCGGCTTCTCGCGCAGCGCGACCGATTCGACTTCGTCGTAATCGATCCGCCCGGTCTCCTTCGCGACGCCGTAGGCGACGAAGCGGTAGAGCTGGCCCGAGAAATTGACCGGCGAGCCGTGCGTAAGATGCCCGCCATGAGAGAGGTTCATTCCCATCACGGTATCGCCCGGCTTCACGAACGTGAAATACACGGCCATGTTCGCCTGCGAACCTGAATGGGGCTGGACGTTTGAGTACGCCGCGCCGAACAGCTCCTTTGCCCGGTCGCGCGCGAGGTTTTCCGCCACGTCCACAAACTCGCATCCGCCGTAGTAGCGTTTCCCGGGATATCCTTCGGCGTACTTGTTCGTCAGAACGGAGCCAAGAGCCTCGAGGACCGCGGTGCTCACGAAGTTCTCGGACGCGATCAGTTCCAGCTTCGTGTTCTGCCGGTGCGTCTCGTTCCGGATGGCGTCGTAGATCTGCCTGTCCTCGTGCATGAGGGATTTCATCGCGTCGCGCGTGGTGATTTCGTTGATCTGATGACGTCCGGCGAAAGCGCTCCCCCGCCGGCGGGGGCTCACAACTCTGTCCTGCTATTCCTCGGGAGGATGGACGAACCAGAGCTCCCCGGTGCTCAGCGTAACGGTGAACCGCAGGATGCGCTCCCGCTCGAGCTGCTGGTCGGTGGTGCCGCGGAAACTGTATCCGGCCGCGATATGAATGCGCGTATCGGCCACGACCGGAATTCCGAATCCCGCGGTGATTCCAAACTCATTGATCGGCTCGCCCTTGATGTCGTAGTAGCTTGCATCATAGAAAAACCCCGCCCGGTATGCAAGCCGCTGGAAAAACGGCGCGGACGCCTCCTTCTTCGGAACGAACTCGCCCCCGAGCGCGAACCGATAGCTGTCGCGCAGGTCCGAAGCGGGGACGCCGCCGGCCTCGAACTCTTTCCAGTTCTGATAATAGTAGTCGGCCCCGATCGCATAACGGTCGCCGACGTAGGAGATCCCCGCTCCCGCGGCAAACGGGAGTTTCGTGGTGAAGTCCGGATAGACCACGGTGTCGCGCGTCGTGAGCGCGGGGGTCGTATAGGTGAAGTAGCGCTCTTGGGCCGACGTAAGATTCGATTGTATTGAATAGACGAGGCCCAGGTTGAGCGCATGGCCCGGCGGGAGGCCGAAGAGGTGCCTGAGTCCCGAGAAGACCAGACCGACCGTCGCCCCGAGACCGTTGAACCGCGTGAGCCGGATGTCTTCGGCGTTCGTATACTGCGCGGGCGTGAACGTCTGGGAGAGCGTATGCTGAATCGTCCCGAAATAGTAGTTCATCTTCGCGCCGATGTAGAGAGAACTGTCGGGCATCGCGGAAAGGCCCGCATGCGCCTGCGAGATTCCACCGTCGCCTTTATAGCGCACGGTGTAGTTGTACCCGTTTGCGGAGGCCGGAGATACGACATCGTAGTTCACACGGCTGTACGGCGTGACCCCGGCCCCGAGCACGACCCCCCACTTCGGGATGAGGGGGACGGCGAACATCACGCCGCTGAAGGATGCGTCGCTGAGATAGGTCGACGTCCGCTCGTCGGACGATGAGAACCCCTCGTAGTAACCGCTGATGGAGAACTGGGTCCTCAGGGCGGCCCCCCATGAGGCGGGATTGATGGGGTCGATCACGCCGGGAGAGAGGAACCCGATTCCAACGCCCCCCATCCCGAGGCCCCGGCCGCCGGTGCCGTAGCGGAGATCCCCGATGCCGTGGCGGGAATAGCCCGATCCTCCGTTAGCCGCGCGGGCTGTGAGGGCGGCGGCAAGGAGGAGGAGCGGGGCGAAGATTCTGAAGGAGGCCATGGGATGCCGTTACGGAAACAGGGCGTATGAGACGGTGAGCGTCGGCCGGAGGTTCGCGGGGGCGTCCGCCCCGTAGAGAGCGTACCGGTCGAGCGTCGTGAATTCAGAATAGGCGTGAACCGCCAACCCGTTATTGTGTTCCCGCGTCAGCCACTGCTGTACGATGTTCTTCACGTTCGCCCTGTACGATTTCTGCGGGCCCACCACTTGCGGATTGCAGAGGGCGCCAAGGATGAGCGAATCGTACGGAAAGACCGTCTTTCTCGTCAGATAGGCAATGAGTGAATCCCGCGAGTAGCCGTTGATGAACGAGGCTCCCTGATTGACGGGAAGGTCGAGGTACGCTTCGATCACGCTTGCTCTCGGGGGAAGCGCGAGCGAGTCGAACCGGATCAGAGCGGGATAATCAACCCCCGCCTGAATGAACGTTGTCTGGGGGACGGAGGGAAACGTAGAGTTCGCGACGAAGACCGTCCGCGTCGCGCGCGGGGCGAAGGTTACCGTCGTATCGGCGGTGTCCCTGTAGCTGACCGTCAGAAGCGGTCTCGTGTCGGGAGAGGAGACGCTGGAGAATCCGAGAACAAGCTGCGCGGTGAGCGACGGGACGAGCATCAGCGAGCCCGATCCGGCCACAGACCATGTCCTGATCAGCCCGGTGTCGATCCTGAAGCTGATCGCCGTGTCCGAAGCCGCGATGGTGGTGAGAAACGACCCCGCGACCGCGGGATCGAACGAACCCGCAACACTGTCCCATGTGAACGTCTTCGTGGCCCATGTCCGGACCATGTTGTGAGCCGCGAGTCCGAATTCTCCCGTCGAGTCCTTGAGGCGGTAGACGATCGCAAGGGTGAGCCTGGCCGAGTCGATCCTGACGCCCGGATGCAGAGCCGCCATGCCGGTGAATTCCATCAGCGTTTGTGCCTGGATGTCCTGGTACGTCCCCACCATCGCCCTCCCCGAGTTGCCGTTGACTCTTGTGAGGAAGTTCGCCGCGGAAGTGGCGGTGAAGACCCTCGTCTCCAGATGGAGCGTGTCCTGAGCCGTGAGCAGGCCCTTCCCGACTTCCCCGGGATCGCCGCTGCAGCCGAATAGGATAATGCAGAATGAAATGATACATGAAAGGAAGAAGCCGGGTGTTTTCATTCGATATGGATATAACAGCGGAATTCCGAAAAAGAGTTCAGGACCTCTCCTGCACCTGCAGGAGGCTCTGCTTTGCATACTGGACCGCCGCGTAGAGGTCCGCAGCCGTGTGCCCGATCGGAACGCCGTTCCGGCGGCAGAGCTCAAGCTCCTCCCGCCCGTAGCCGGTGAGAACGAGAATGGAAGTTGCCCCGCTGTTGTTTCCGGTCTGGACGTCGATCATCCGGTCGCCGATCACGAACGATTTCCTGACGTCGATCCCGAAGGCCCGGACGGCCTGATCGATCATTCCGGTCCCGGGTTTCCTGCAATCGCACTCGCGCCGGTAGGGCGGAGGCCCGAAGTCGGGGTGGTGAGGGCAATAATAGATCGCATCGATTTTGGCCCGGCGCTCGGCGAGCCTCGAGAGGAGAGCGGCGTGAATCTCGCCAAGGCGTTCCTCGGTGAGGAGTCCGCGCGCTATGCCGGATTGATTGGTGATGACGAAGACTTTGAAACCGGATTCGTTTGCTTCCCGGATGGCCTCGGCGGCGCCGGGAATCAGACGGAGATCGAGAGGGTTTGTGAGGAAATCAACTTCTTCATTTATCGTGCCGTCCCGGTCGAGGAAGATACCGCTCCGGTTCATCGGCCGTTTTTAGCCAGCTCGCGGTAGACCTCGATAAATTGTTTTGCCAGCGTTCCGTTCCCGTTCCCGTTGTGGGTTGCCGTTCCCATTGAGACGATGCTGTCCTTCCGGGCATGGAGTACCTTTTCCACGTCGTCCTGGGGTGCGATGCGTATCCCGCGCTCCGCCCTGTTGCCGAGAGTAGTGATGACGTCCGCGTAGGTCAGTCCGGCCGTGAGGAAATTGAGGCGGCCCAGGCCGTTGCCCCCGCCGTTCCCGCCGCAAATGGTGGAGGGGAGTCCCGCCTTTGCGAACGAATTCTTCGGGAACGAGGCGTGCGATGCGAGGCTGAAGACCGTAAAGACAGTCTTCACGTGCCTGAAGAAGGGGTCATCCTTATACGTCGAGTTCAGGTAGGCCGGTATGAGCCCGCACTGCCAGTCGTTGCAGTGGATGATATCGGGCTGCCAGCGGAGCTTCTTGAGCGTTTCGAGGACGCCCCTGCAGAAGAAGATGAACCGCTCGTCATTATCCGTGAAGTATTTCTTCGTATCGGGGTGAAAATAGAGCCCCTCCCTGTTGAAGAACCTGTCGTTCGCCAGGAAATAGACGAGGACCTTCTGGTTCTCGCTGTTCAGGTACGACGACCTTACGCTGGCCTGCTCCATCCTCCCCCCGACGGGGATCCCGATGTCCTTCATCCGGAGGAGGTTATGAATCTGGAACCGGCGGCTGTTGATGCTCCCATACCCCGGGAGGACTACCCGGATGTCGTGGCCCATTGCCTTGACCGTTCTTGGGAGGCTGCCTGCGAGATCGCCGATGCTTCCCGACTTTATGAAGGGATCCGCCTCGCTCGCTACGTAGAGGATTCCGATCGGCTTTGACATGGGGTCACTTGAGGATTGGAAAAAATCAATAAATTTCGATTCAATTTACGATTTATTCGGGTAAAAAACAACTAGACTCTTGACTTTTTGGCGGAGTTTGTCTATATTTCACCGAGCTTTTTCGTCAAATTCAGGAAATACCGCATAGAGATTTTGTTAAAGGTTCGTGTTTGATCAGGGGATTAGTCCTCTGAAGTGACTAATTCGGCGCAGTAAGCTGAATTTTTCTTTTTTCAAGCCGGGAACCTTTGACGATCAGTTGCGGAACGTCCGAAGATCGGACCATCCAGACCGAATGTCAGGGATTTCTGACATTCGGTCTTTTAGTTTACGATAAGACCAACAATTGCATCGTCACAGGAACTCAACCGGCATACGCGGAGCGGGAGTCATAGTCGCATGGCTGATTGGAGGGAGCGCTACCTCCTACGCTCAGGCGCCGGTGAAGGAAATTCAGGTAATTCAATCGGATAGAAACGGGATAACAATTCTCTACACGCCTCGATACCGGATGCCTTCGAAGGTCACATCGGAGGGCAGGGAGTTTGTTCGCCAGGATTTCGAAGGCGCCTCATTTCCCGGGAGGCAGAGCCCCGGCACACCCGCCCTCGGGGTACGCACGCTCCCACTGAGGCTTGCCGGCGAAAAGGGGAACAGCGTCGTAATACTGAATTCGGATTACACCGATATCCCAAACGTCACGCTACTCCCAATCCCCGACCTCCGCCGCGACCCTCTTGATGGGACGTCGACATATCATGCCGACAGGTCTTCTTACTCGCACGCGGGATTCCTCCCCGAAACCATCGGCTCTTTGGAGTACGTGGGCGAGAGCAGGCACGCCTGGTTCAGCGACCTCCGTCTCTCGCCGGTTCAGTATAATGCAGCAACCCGCACGCTCAGGAAATATTCGCGGCTGGTCGTGAGGGTGAACTTCGGGGAGCCGGGAAGGAGAGCCGCCGCGGCCGACCCCCTCCTGAAAGGGACAGCCCTGAACGAGGATGCGTTCAGCGGGAGTTCGGCCCCGCAGGGAGGCCCGCGGACGGCGTCGCTCCGGAACAGCGTCCTCGGCAGCGGCTTCTGGTTTCAGTTCCCGGTTACCTCAGACGGCATGTACAAGATCACAGGCCGAATGCTCCTCAACGCCGGAGTTCCCGCAGGCACGGATCCGCAGACCGTCAGGATTTTCGGGAACGGGGGATTCGAGCTCCCGGCCGACGTCGCTTCGCCGTACGTCGACGACCTGGTGGAGAATGCAGTGCTCGTGGGCGATGTGGGAACGGCGGGGGCCCTCGATCCGGACGATTACTTCCTCTTCTATGGAAAAGGGACGCGCGGTTGGAGATACAACCCCGCCGCCCGGTCCTTCAGCCACTACATCAATCACTTCACCGAGACAAACATCTACTGGCTCACGTACTCGAACGGGCCGGGCAAGGCGATGGCGGCGGCTCCTTCTCTCAACCAGTCCCCGGACGTCGTCGCGCAGAACGGAATCGGAAAGGCGTTCAGGGAGGATGACCGCGTCAACCTCTTGTCCTCCGGGCAGGAATGGCTCGGTCCCCCCTTGAGCAACGGCGAGCAGTCGACGTACGTGCAGCTCCTCCCCGGACTCGACACCTCCCAGGCAATCCGGTACAGGTATCATCTCGGAGCCCAGTCGCACGATTATTCCACGTTCACGATCAGAGAACACGCCGTTCAACTTGGTCCGATCGTGGGCCTCCCGGGCACCGACGTCGGGAGCGACTTCGCCAGACAACTGACGGATGCAGTCGTGTCCGTCTCGCTCAAGCCCTCGTTCACGGACGCGCAGAGCCAGCTTCGCTTCACCTACGCGACGTCGAACACCGGGGGCACGGGGTACATCGACTGGGTTGAGCTCGTCTATCGCCGCCGGCTCACCGCCCAGAACGATCTTTTTACTTTTAACGCCGCCGACACAACTGCGGTTGCCGAGTACGATGTGAGTGGGTTCAGCGGAGGGCAGGTGTTCGTCTTCGACGTGTCGCGGTTCGACAGCGCGGTCTTCATTTCAAATCCCCGGCTCTCCGCCGACACCTGCTCGTTCCGGGTGCAGCTGAATGCCGGGAATGCGAAAGAGTTCTATGCCGTGGGGCCGAACGGGTTCCGCACCCCGGGCGGACTGATCCGCGTGCCAGACCAGAATCTCCACGGCGACACGGCCTCCGCCGACTGCATTATCATCACGCATCCCGAGTTCGATCCGGCCGCGCAGCGTCTGAAGACCTTCCGCTCACAGCAGTCGCCGACTCCCCTGCGCACGATCGTCGCCGGGGTGGACGACATTTACAACGAATTCGGAGGCGGGCTCCCGAGTCCCGCCGCAATCCGCAATTATCTTCGATACGTGTACGCCAACTGGCCGAGGCCTCCCCGCTACGTCCTCCTCTTCGGCGACGGCGACTACGATTACCGCCGCATCGTCGCCTCCGGCCCGAACTGGATCCCTCCGTGGGAAACCCCCGAATCGTACGACCCGCTCGGCACGTACACAAGCGACGACGACTTCGCCATGCTCGACAACAACGCGCGCGTCGATCTCGGAGTGGGACGCCTCACCGTCCGGTCGCTTCAGGAAGCGAACATCGCCGTCGACAAGATCATCGAGTACGAGACGCATCCAGTGGAAGATCCGTGGAAACTCCGCGCGACCTTCGTTGCCGACGACGCGCTCGCGGGTGTGCTTCCCGACAACAGCATCGAAAACGACGGGACCCAGCATCTCGACCAGGCCGAGGACGTCGCGCGAAGGGTGCCTCCTCTCTTCGAGATCAGGAAGATCTACGAGTTCCAATATCCCACGGTCTATACCCCGGAGGGAAGGAGAAAACCGGGCGTGAACGCAGCCATCATCGACCAGGTGAACGAGGGATCCCTGATCGTCAATTTTTCGGGGCACGGCAATCCCCAGCTCTGGACCCACGAGCACTGCCTCGTGAACGCCACGGACTTCCCGCAGTTTCACAATGCCGGCAAGTACTTCTTCCTCGTTGCCGCGACGTGCAATTACTCGGCCTTCGATCAGATCGGACAGCAGAGCGGGGGCGAGATCCTCGAGACCATGCCGGGCGCAGGGGCGATTGCCACGTTTTCGGCAACGCGCGCCGTCTACCAGAGCCTGAACGCCGCCCTGAACGCGGTCTTTTTCCAGAATCTCTTTCAGCTCGACAGCACGGGGCGTGTCCTCCCGCAGCGACTGGGCGACGTCGTCTACCGCACGAAACAGACGCGAATCACCGACAACGACAAGAAATACTTTCTCCTCGGCGATCCGGCGCTCTCGATCGCGTTTCCGAGAATGTTCGCGACGGTCGACAGCATCAACCACCGGAGCGCCTCGATCACCGCCCAGCTGCAGGCGCTCAGCCGCGCATCCGTCAGCGCGACTGTGCGCGATACGGCGTCTTCGGGAAGTCCGGGCGGGATCCTCCGCGTGTCGGGCCAGGTGCAGGTGGTCGTGAACGACGCCTCCGGCACCGTGGAGCTCCATGACCCCGACGCGGGCCAGGTGACCTTCCGTACGGAAGGAAGCGTGCTCTTTCGCGGAGCGGCGACGCTCACGAACGGATCGATCAGTTCAAACTTCGTAGTGCCGAAGGACATTTCCTACCGGAACGACTTCGGACGCATCACGATGTATTTCTGGAACAGCGCCGTCGACGGCGCCGGATATACGACGAATGTCCGCGTCGGAGGTTCCGATTCCACGGCGGTCCCCGACACAACGGGACCGGCGATCCTGCTGTTCCTCGACACGAGAGGGTTCCGCCCGGGCGACGTGGTGAGCGCCTCCCCGCTTCTGATCGCGGATCTGGCCGATGCGAGCGGGATCAACACGTCGGGCTCAGGCGTGGGGCACCGGCTCGAAGCGTGGCTCGACGACCAGTCGCAAAGCACCGATCTGAGCGGCTCCTATCAGAGCAGGCCCGACACATACCAGGAAGGGACGGTGGAGTACCGGCTGGGCGCGCTGACGCGGGGAACCCATAAGCTCAGGATGAGGGCGTGGGACACGTACAATAATTCATCGACAAAGGAGACGGTCTTCAATGTCGTGACGGGCGCCGGGCTCGACGTCACCAACGTCTATAATTACCCGAACCCGTTTTCCTCCGCCACTCTCTTTACATTCGAGCAGAGCCAGACGGCGGGAGTCGACGCCGAGATAAAGATCTACACGGTCGCGGGCCGGCTCATCCAGTCGCTCAAAAAGGAAAACGTCAGCGAGCATTTCGTCAGGATCCCGTGGGATGGACGCGACAAGGACGGGGACCGGCTTGCAAACGGAGTCTATCTTTATAAACTGATCGCCCGGACCCAGGACGGCAGGTTTTCAAAAGAAGTGTTGGGTAAAGTCAGCATAATCAGGTGAATTACGGCTGCGCGACGGGTGATTGCTTCTTAGGGCGGAACATGGTACATTATGTTCCCCGAACGCCCTGAACCTCGGCCGATTCGTCTCACAATCGCATTAATAGAAGGATACTCGTTATGATTCCACATGGACTCAGGAGAACTATCTCCCTGATCACGATAGCGGCCGCTGTATGCGTCTCGGCCTTACCAGGAGCGGCAGAGGCGCAGGGCGAATCTGCGGTGCCCTTCCTTCTGCTCGCGCCGAATGCGCGCGCCGACGCGATGGGCGAAGCCGGCGGAGCGCTCTCAGACGATGCTGCGGCGGCGTTCTGGAACCCCGCGGGGCTCGCTTTCCTGTCGGGGCAGGAGGTGAGCATCACGCACTCGAACCTCCTCCCTCAGTTCCAGCAGAGCGACCTGTTCTATGATTACCTCGCCTACCGCAACCGCATAGACGATCTGGGTGGAACGATCTCGGCAACCCTGACCTACGAGAGCCTCGGCGAGTTCAACGAGACGCACGACACGCCCGACATCATCAGCACGTTCCGGGCCTATGAGATGGCGGTGACCGCCGGATACGCAACGAGGGTATTTTCCGACCTCGGCCTCGGCCTCAACCTTCGCTACATCCGGAGCTCGCTTGCTCCGTTCAACGTGCAGGGACAGGACAGGCAGGGAGTGGCATCGACCGTGAGTTTCGACGTCGCCACGATGTGGAAACCGTCTGTATTCAACATCCCGGGAATCGGCGACATCGGCGACCGCTTCAGCGTCGGCCTCAACCTCTCGAACCTCGGACCGAAGCTGACCTACATCGACCAGGCCCAGGCCGATCCGCTTCCGACGAACCTCCGCCTCGCGTTCGCCGGCCAGATCATCAAGACCGAGTATAACAGCATCAATCTCGTTCTCGATTTCACGAGGATCCTCGTCCGCCGCCGTCCGGAAGTGGACGACACCAACGCCACCACGGGCCAGGTCACGGTGGTCTCAAACCCGTCGGTCGACAATCTTCCCAAAGCGCTCTTCAGCGCCTGGGGTGACGGAGGCCTGAAGAAAGTAGACATCGCAACAGGTCTCGAGTACTGGTACGGCAGCCCGCGCCTCATCGCGCTGCGCTTCGGGTACTTCTACGAGAACCCCAACTACGGAAACAGGAAGTTCCTCACCTTCGGCGCCGGAGTACGGTACGACGTATACGGGTTCGACTTCAGCTACCTCTCGGCCGTTGAGGAGAATCATCCTCTGGACGGGACGCTGCGGTTCAGCCTGCTGATCGCCTGGGGCGGAAATAAGGAATAAATCAATCCGATCGTCGCCGTTCCGGGGTGCCTGCGTTCGGAGAATCGCACTCACCCTTTTCGTTCCGGCAGCACTCGGCCTGGCGCAATCCAAACTGCGGCCGTCGTTCAGCCACCCTCTTACCGCCGGGCGCGAGCCGGGTGAGAGTCAGCTTGCGCTGACGGGCGTCCGGGCATTCCCCGAAACGCTGAGAGTCCTGGCCGCGATGGTCGCGTTCCAGGAAGACAACGATCCGCGCTCGACCGGAAACGGGAGCTTCGATACCACTCAAACGACGAAGCGCCTCATCGATCCACCTCCCCACGATCAGTCGTACGCAGCAGAGCACCTCGAGTTTCTCGGGAACTACTTCCGCAGGGCATCCCACGGCAAGCTCGTCATCACGGGGGATGTGCTGCCCTCCGTCTACCGCCTCCCCTACCAGATGCCGCATTACAGTCCCCCGCGCGGAAGCACGGTGAACACAGAGCTCGGCCGCCTGATGCAGGACGGCTGGCATGCCGTCGATTCGGCGACGCCGGGGATCGCGTTCAGCAATTACCAGATATTTCTCCTTCTCCATGCGGGATCGGGGAGGGACGTCGACCTGACGAGCCTCTACGGGTTCGATCCCACTCCCTTCGACATTCCGTCGATCTACCTGAATCTCGCGTCGCTGAGGAAGATGTTCGGGAACTCGTACCAGGGCGTGCCCGTCGACGGCGGAGCGTATAACATCACCAATACTATCATTCTTCCGGAGACGGAGAGCCGCGACATCTCGACCTCGCTCGGCACGTCGCGCCTGCAACTGGGGATCAACGGCCTCCTCGCGGCGAGCGTCGGGAGCCACCTCGGGCTTCCCGATCTCTTCGACACGAAGACCGGGGCGACCGGAATAGGGCGCTTCGGCCTGATGGACGGGCAATCGATCTTCAGCTGGAGCGGCCTCTTCCCGCCGCTTCCGTCGGCGTGGGAGCGGTATTTTCTCGGCTGGATCAATCCGGTCGTGCCCGCGCCGGGAAGCGCGGTCTACGGCCTTCCGGCGGCGGGGTGGGGGAGCCAGGAAGATTCCGTCTATCGGCTTCCGATTTCGGCGAAAGAATACTTCCTCGTGGAAAACCGCAACAGGGACGCGAACCGCGACGGGTCGATCGTCACTCTCGTGAGAAACGGCCAGACGGTCACGCGCAGCTGGGCTCACGACACGACGGGCTTCAACGACTTCGATATCGATTCGCTCTACGGCGTCCTCACCGACATCGATGAGCCCGACTGGAGCCTCCCCGGGGGAGTCAGCTCGGGGACGCATGAGTTTTACGACGGCGGCATCCTGATCTGGCACGTCGACGAGACGGTCATCGACGCGAATTACGCGGCCGACGCAGTCAACGCGGATCCCGAAAGGCGGGGCGTAAACCTGGAGGAAGCCGACGGTTCGCAGGACATCGGGCAGACCTACGGACTGATCAGCTCCGGCAACGGGAGCGAGAACGGCACGGTGCTCGATTTCTGGTATGCGGGCAACAGGGCGCCCGTCCGCCTGGGGTCGAATGAGTTCACTCCTTCTTCCCAGCCCTCGAGCGAGAGCTACGACCACGCGAACAGCCATATCTATGTGAGCGGATTTTCATCGCGCGCTCCGAGGATGACGGCAACGATCCAGATCGGCGACGCGCAGGTGACGCCGATCGCAGGATTCCCGCACGAGACCGTCCTCGGATTCGGCAGGAACTCGCTCACGGTTATCCCCGCGTCGGGGGGATTCCCGTCCGTGATTCTTGGCGCTACGATCGGCACAGGGCCGGTTCCGCCTCCGACTGCTGGCAACCCAACCCCCGGACCTGCATCGGGCCCCTCCCGGCTCTACGGTTGGACGACGGATGGATCTCCGATCCTCCCGGGGGGCTCGCCGTCGGGCCTCCTCGCGACCCCTGCGATTCCTCCCGCGCAACTTAACGGCAAACCGGGTGTTGGGGACTTCGATGTTGACGGGACTCCCGATGTAACGCTCGGAGGGGTGTGGCCGTTCGGTCCAGGGGGGGCGCACGTCCCAACGGGCCTGCCGACCGAGCCGCGGACTTTCTTTGGCTGGAGTCTCAAGGATGCTAACGGAGACCATCTGATCGACACTCTTTTCCTCGAGTCGTTTGTCAACACGATCACGACGTCTCCCGTCGTGACTGACTCGTTCATAGCCTATGGAACGCAAAAGGGGATGGTCTACCTGCTGGGCTATGATGGGTCGGTGGCACAGACCCTCCGCGTCAGCCCTTTCGACTCCTCCGACATCGTGAGCCTGAGCCTGTTTCAAAACCCCGCATCGTTCGTTGCAGTAACGGCGAACGGCTCGCTCGGGCTTCCCGGAGTCGCCTGCGCCCAGCTCAGCAGCGCCCTGGCTGCGGAGCCGACGCCCTTTCATCCGTCGTATGCGATTGCCGCAACGCTCTCTGCCGATCTGGGAAAACGGCTTGTACTCGTCACCCGCGACGGCACTATCACACTCTCGAGCGCGTGCGGCCCCTTCGGCCAGAAGGGCTTCTCTGTCTCGACCGGCGGTGAAAT
>JACXTT010007262.1_pt1 | contig 15653 bp, 16 predicted proteins | sample 9270951 | NCBI WGS metagenome assembly JACXTT01 (sample SAMN15532306, study PRJNA645909) | rock metagenome | isolation source: weathered quartz diorite | place: Puerto Rico | collected 2017-06-21 | reverse complement strand
CATATGTTTTGTCGGAAGCCAATCGTCCCGGCGATCCATGGGGCGTGCTCACGGGCGACTCACTTTTTGTTTCCTCCGCTGGCCGTCCCGATTTGTTAGGGGCCGAACACACCGAAGACCTGGCCGAAAAGCAGTTTCACACCCTGCGGGATTTTTATCTCAAGCTGCCGGATCACGTGATGATTTATCCGAACCATGGCGCTGGTTCGCCCTGCGGCGCAGACATTGGCGCGCGCCTGAGCAGCACCATCGGGTACGAGCGAAGGTTCAATAAATTTCTCCAGTTTGACGATGTGAAGAAGTTTACCGAGTTCGCCATAACCACAGCCCCACCGGTTCCAAATTATTATCCGGTGATGAAGAAGTTGAACGCGCAAGGACCGGAAATTTTGGGAAATCTTCCGCGCGTTCGGGGACTGCCGCCGAAAGATTTCAAGGAAGCGATCAAGACCAAAGCGGGCACAGTCGTGGACGTCCGGACCATGCTCGCTTTCGGCGGCGGTCACATTGCCGGTGCGCTGAACATCGGCGGTTCGCCAACATTGTCGATCTGGGCGGGCTGGATGCTCGATCCGAACGAACCGATCCTTCTGGTGCTGGAAAATGATAATGACCTTAAGGAGATCGTGCCTCTTTTTGTTCGCACTGGTTACACAAAATTCGACGGTTATCTGGTTGGCGGAATGAAAGCGTGGGACGCGGCCGGAGTTCCGATTGCCGAGGTGGGACAGATGAGCGTGCACGAGTTGAATAAGCGGGCATCTACTTTGCAAATTATTGATGTGCGTTCGCCCGGCGAGTGGAAGCGCGGCCGTGTTCCAGGCGCGCGGCACATTTTCCTGCCGCAATTGCGTAAACGGATTGGCGAACTCGATCGCGCGAAGCCGACGGTGGTTTATTGCGCCAGCGGATACCGGGCGAGCATCGCCGCCAGCATTTTAAAACCCGAAGGCTTTGAGAAACTCTGGAACGTTCCGGGAAGCTGGGAGGCATGGAAGAAAGCAAGGCTTCCGGTCGAAGGAGCAGACGGGACGTGAACGCGATGTTGACCTAGCGCATTTGGAGTGCGCGGACATGTCCGCGCTTTCAAAGCGGCGACATGTCGCCGCACTCCAGTCCTTCGGATTGCTCACAACGATGGTGCTACTGGAGTTGACCGCGAATGAACGGATCCCCCCATGGTTAGTTCGGACCCAAACCACCGACCGCATGGGGAAACCGTGGAGACTCGAGTCCTCTCCCGAGCACCTAATATAGGTTCGGAAGCCTCCAAATTTTAGCCTTGACGTTTGTTAGGCACTGAGTCAAACAAGCTTCGCTATGAAAAACTTCCCTGGAATCGTGAAAGTCTCTCTCCTGACCGCGATTGCGGTCATGGTGATCCTTACTATCCAAGCGTGCTGCCTGTTTGAGATAAACAACGCCATATTTTCTCTGATCATTAAATACCCGCAGCAAATCAAGGGCAGCGAAGCCGACTTCGCGGCGGCGCTGCACACTCTTAGCAACGCGGCCATTTACGATTTCCATTTTGTCCGCAACGACGGCAAATCTCGGGATTTCCGCCGCGGCTCGAAGATGACTATCAAAACCGACAGAGTTATCAAAACCGAGTTGGCCACAAGTCTGTCGAACGACGAGCTTACACCTATCGGGTCTAACATAACCCATCATCTCTATAGTCCGGACGCTCAGGATATAGCGATTGTTCTAAACCAGATAAAGAAATAACGACCGCTTTATCCTGGCTTCTGAAGGTCAACTGCTTTGCGCACAAAGTCTGTTTGCCTGGCGTGGTTTAGTCTTCACTTCTTCCTTATAATAACCGTCTCTTGTCGCGAGATGCTGGGGTTAGTCGCGCAAGGATCAACGATACTTCCGACTCGGTTTGGAGCTTATTCACAGAAGGCTGAAGGTGTCGTGGCCACAATCTTGGACCGGCATTTGGCGGCGTCTAATCCGCTACGCCAGACGTTGGCAACCTATCTCAGCCTCGCTGGCATCGACGCAGGCTATGGTTTCTTTGCTCCTAATGTTCCAAACAGCTACAGACTGGTCTTTGAGTTACACTACGGCGATGGTCATACTGAATACAGACTGCCACAGGTAAGTAGCGCTGCGGCTGGGTTACGCCTGGCCAGCCTGCTGGAGCAGATAGGGCGCACTCATTCCGACGCGTTGCGCGAGTACATGGTGAAGATGCTGGCGGGGTCCATTTGGCGCGAACATCCCGAAGTGAAGACGATTCGCGCAACGCTCGCTCAGATGCTTCAACCGACGATCGCCGATTATGCACGCGGCGAGAAAGGATCTTATGCGCTCTTATATGCATACGATTTCAGTCTTGGCTCGGATTCGATACAGCGGTCAAATCAGTGAATCGGCTAGCGACATGGAGGAAATGTGTGGCCGACTTCCTATTCCCGGTTCAGTCCGATCGTTGGTTAATGTTTCTCAGATTCGGACTCGGATTGCAGATCGCCCTTTACACTTTGTCGTTACGGAATGATTGGAACTATCTTTTTGCCGCGACTGGAAACGGCTTAGTCACCCGCGACTTGGCCGAGGCGCTGCTCGCTCTGCAAAATAATTTTGTTCCGAGGCTCGGCTGGCTAATCGCAATCGGAGCGCATCTCGGACTGCAAGAACAGGTGGTCCTTTCCGGTGTCTGGATCGTTTTGTTTTGCGCCGGTCTTGGTTTACTTGTCGGACTTTTCTGCCGCTCCTTTGCAATTCTTGCCTGGTTTCTGCACTTATGCGCAGCCAAGAGCGGGGCGTTCGTGTCATACGGCGTAGACGATTTTATGACGATCGGACTGTTTTATCTGATGTTATCGCCCCTGCCGGATCGATATTCGCTCGATTGGCGGTTGCGAAAATGTCAACCGAAGAATGTGCGGTTGCTCGGTTTTTATCAGCGTGTCCTCCAGCTTCATTTGTGTCTCATTTATTTGTTTAGCGGCCTGACGAAATGTTTGGGGATTGGCTGGTGGAATGGTTCAAATATATGGCGCGCTTTGACGCGACCGCCTTTCGACATTATCCCTCCCGAGATACTCGTTAGGTGGAAATTATTTTTTCCACTCGCGGGAATCTTGGTTTGTTTAATTGAAACAGCCTATCCGGTTTTCATTTGGTTAAAGAGAACTCGCTCGCTCTGGCTGGTCGCTGTCGTTGCCATGCATGTTGCGATTGGAATTACCATGGGGATGTATCTATTCGCTGTGATAATGATTGTGCTAAACGCCGCTGCCTTCGGCCCCGGTATTTTTGGGTCCACCTCAGCGCAGCCAGTCAGGTTTGGACGGACAATCGCTTCTCCTTCCTGATTGGGATCGACGTTTGGCTGGACTTGGCCGATACTGGTTCCAGGCAACTGCGCGCGAGGAGCGTATGGGTCCCGAGACCAAAAAGGAGATTGAGCTGGAAATTGCCCATGTTCTGTTCATCGACACGGTCGGGTATTCGAAGCTGTTAGTTAGCGAACAACGGGAATTGCTCGATGAGCTCAATCGGGTTGTGCGAAGCACGAATTCTTTTCGTACGGCCGAGTCCTCCGGCCAACTGATCCGCCTTCCCACTGGGGATGGTATGGCGCTCGTTTTCCTAGACAGCCCAGCGGCGCCAGCGCAATGTGCTTGCGAAATCAGTCAAGCTTTAAAGAGTTCCTCGCGTTTGCCATTGCGCATGGGAATTCATAGCGGTCCGGTCAGCCGGGTAGTGGACGTGAACGACCGCTCGAACGCTGCTGGCGCCGGCATCAACATCGCACAGCGAGTGATGAGTTGCGGCGATGCAGGGCACATCCTCCTCTCCCAACGTGCCGCTGACGATCTGGTCGAGTACGGACAATGGCGAGGTTACCTGCACGAGATTGGAGAATGTGCTTTCAAGCACGGAACTAAGATCTCACTGGTCAACTTTTACAACAATGAGGTTGGCAATCCTGAGCTACCGGCCCGTTATCAGGAATATAAACGCCAAGTTTCTCAGAAGCAGATGCGCGGCGCCGATTTCTTCCGTCGACATAAGCTCGCGCTTGTTGCCGCGATGATGGCCGCAGCAGGTATTGCCGTTGCCGGCTACGTCGCCCTTGTCAGGCCGCTAAGCCATTCGTGGTTCGCATCGGAAATCCCGAGCACCGTTACTCGGATCCCCGTGAAGAGCATCGCCGTCCTGCCTTTCGCAAATCTCAGTGACGATAAGCAAAACGCTTACTTCGCCGATGGGGTGCAGGACGAGATCCTCACGGCTCTGGCCAAGGTGGCGGACCTTAAGGTCATTAGCCGAACATCCGTGATGCAGTACAAAGTTGACGTGCAACGCAACCTTCGCGAGATCGCGAAAGCGTTGGGCGTGGCCCATGTCCTCGAGGGAACCGTGCAGCGCGCAGATAGTCATGTCCGCGTAAGTGCTCAATTGATTGATGCCAGAACAGATGCACACCTGTGGGCGGAACATTACGATCGCGAATTGGCCGACGTGTTCGAGATCGAAAGCGAAGTCGCGGGGCAAATCGTCTCGCAACTAAAAGCCAGGCTCTCCCCGGAAGAAAAGGCGGCGATTGAGGAGCGCCCAACATCGAACGTAGCGGCCTACGATCTGTACATTCAGGCCAAGGCGCTGATGGCCAGCGCAGTCACTGTGCGAGCAGGAGAGAACCTGATGGACGCCGCCCGACTATTGGAAGAAGCCGTCGCGCGCGATCCGGAGTTTCTTCTCGGCTACTGTCGCCTCGCAAGTGTGCATGATCAAATTTATCTGGCGAGTGTGGATCACACACCGGAACGCCTCGCCGCGGCCCAAAAAGCAGTGGACGCGGCTCTTCGTCTGAGACCCGATTCCGGCGAAGCGCATCTGGCTTTAGCCGAGCACCTCTACTGCGGTTACCTCAGCTACGACCGTGCGCGTGAGGAGCTGGTCATTGCTCGCAAACGGCTACCCAACGAACCGCGTGTTTTTGAATTAGCCGGCTACATCGATCGGCGGCAAGGCCGCTGGCCTGAATCTTTGCATCACCTGGAACGCGCCCTGGAGCTCGATCCTCGAAATTCTTATTATCTTCAGCAAATCGCGCGCAGCTTTGATTATCAGCGGCGTTTCGCCGAGGAGGCCGCAATCTTGGATCGAGCGTTGACCATCGTTCCGCAGGATACGGGCGTGCGTATTCAAAGAGCTTACATTGACCTCGAATCGCGAGCGGATTCAAGGTCTCTGCACTCACTAATCGACACCATTCTTCTCGAAAATCCGCCGGCCGCAGAAGGTCTTGTTGAGCAGTGGCTTTATCTTGCTCTATGCGAACGCGACCACGACGCCTCCAACCGGGTTCTCGCCGCCATGCCGGACCGCGGTTATTCGAACGAAGGCTTCGCTTTTCCTAAATCGTGGTCCGAAGCACTTGTTGCCCGTGCTCGCGGTGATACTTCCACCGAACAAGCTGCCTTTGCGCGTGCGCGCGCGGAGGTTGAGAAAACTGTGCGCGAACAACCGCAATTCGCGCAGGCGCTTTGCGTTCTTGGCATGATTGACGCCGGTCTTGGACGCAAGACGGAGGCGATTCGCGAAGGCCAACATGCGAGCGAGCTGTTACCGGTTAACAAAGAGTCCATTAATGGTTCGCTCCTTATGCAATATCTCGCCGTCATTTATGCTTGGACTGGCGAAAAAGATCTGGCTCTTGATCAATTAGCTGCGACCGCACGTATTCCCAGCCCGGTGAACTACGGTGATCTCCAGCTCCATCCTTTCTGGGATTCGTTGCGTGGCGATTCGCGCTTTGAAAAGATCGTAGCCACTCTCGCGCCGAATGATCGTTAGGCGAGGGGATCTGATGGTGAGAACTGTGTTTTGTTCGCGAGCAATTCGGGGATTTTCTTGAAAACGAAATGAAGCGCCGTTATCAAAACGGACAACTCAAAAACGGTTGATGATGCAAGCAGATACAATTACTCCGCGACGGGAGTTTGGGGAAACGATGCGGGCCGATGTTTGGTGGGTGCAACCGCTCCTCGTATTTTTCGGCTTGTCGATCTTTATTGTTTATTCGACCTGGGCTGCGTTTCAGGGACGGCATTATTTTTTTGGCAACTACATTTCGCCATTCTATTCGCCGGAGCTTTTCGGCGCTTCGCCCCATAGTTGGTTCGGGCCCAAACCAGATTGGTGGCCGGGCTGGCTCCTTTTTTCGCCCGCGCTTTTGGTTCTGTGGGCGCCCGGCGGTTTTCGCCTGACCTGTTATTATTACAGGGGCGCATATTACAAGGCGTTCTGGGCCGATCCGCCGGCGTGCACGGTGGGTGAGCCGCGCCAGAGCTATTGGGGTGAGCGTTCGTTCCCGCTCATCATGCAGAATGTGCACCGTTACTTCCTGTATCTCGCGGTCTTTTTCATCATGGTTCTTTCCTACGATGTTTCGAAGGCGCTCTGGTTTGCGAATGGATTTGGGATCGGAGTGGGAACAATCGTGCTCGCGATCAACGTTGTCCTCCTGTCCGGCTACACCTTTGGCTGCCATTCGTTGCGCCATTTGATCGGTGGTTTTCGCGATGAAGTTGCAAGATCAACATCTTCATTCGCGTGCTATCGCTGCGTGAGTTGTTTGAACAAACGTCACATGCTCTGGGCGTGGCTCAGTTTATTCTGGGTCGGCTTTTCCGATCTCTATGTGCGGCTTTGTTCAATGGGGATCTGGACGGATTTGCGGCTAGTATGAGCCGCCCTTAAACGTGATTCGTCGAATCGTGAATCGAGATTCGTTGAGGAGTGCGAGCATCCTGTCCGCCAGTTGGACGGACTCGTCCTGTGGCGAGCCGGGCAGCTCTTCGGATTTCCGATTCAACGATTTAACGATTTAACGATTCACGGGACCCATGCCTGATTACGAAACACTCGAGCACGATGTTCTCGTAATTGGCGCCGGTGGTGCCGGTCTGCGTGCGGCAATTGAGGCATCGGCCGCTGGAGTTCGCGTCGGTCTGGTGTGCAAGTCGCTCCTCGGAAAAGCACATACCGTCATGGCCGAAGGCGGCATCGCCGCCGCGCTCGCTAATGTCGATGATCGCGACAATTGGGAAGTGCACTTCGCCGATACCATGCGCGGCGGTCAGTACGTGAATCAATGGCGGATGGCCGAATTGCACGCCAAGGAAGCGCCTGATCGGGTGCGGGAGCTCGAAGCCTGGGGCGCGGTCTTCGACCGGACAAAGGACGGCCGCATTTTGCAAAGAAATTTTGGCGGACACAAATATCCGCGACTCGCGCACGTGGGGGACCGAACCGGTCTGGAGATGATTCGCACATTGCAAGATCACGGCGTCCATCAGGGAATCGATGTTTACATGGAGCAAACGATTCTGTCCTTGCTCAAAGACGGCGAGCGCGTCGTGGGCGCGTTTGGTTACGAGCGCGAGCGCGGTCGATTCAAGATTTTTCGCGCCAAAGCGGTGGTGCTTGCAACCGGCGGCATTGGTCGCGCCTACAAAATCACCAGTAACAGCTGGGAATACACCGGGGATGGTCACTCCCTAGCGTACGAAGCCGGCGCGGAATTGATCGACATGGAGTTCGTCCAATTTCATCCCACCGGAATGGTCTGGCCGCCGAGCGTGATGGGAATTTTGGTCACCGAAGGTGTGCGTGGTGAAGGAGGAATCCTGACAAACAAAGACGGCCGCCGCTTCATGTTCGATGAGATTCCGGAAAATTATCGCGCGCAGACGGCCGGAAGCGAAGAAGAAGGCTGGCTGTACTGTCAGGGTCATAAGAATGCGCGTCGTCCGCCTGAACTTTTGACCCGCGATCACATCGCCCGTTGCATTGTGCGCGAGATCAAAGAAGGCAGAGGCAGTCCGCACGGCGGTGTTTTCCTCGATATCGCCTGGATCAAACAAAAACTTCCGAACGCGGCTGAGCACATCAAAAAGAAACTCCCGAGCATGTATCACCAGTTCAAACAACTGGCGGACATCGATATCACCGAGCAACCGATGGAGGTCGGGCCGACCACCCATTACATCATGGGTGGCGTGCATGTTGATCCCGACACGCAAATGTCGCGGGTGCCGGGATTGTTCGCTGCCGGTGAATGTGCGGCCGGAATTAACGGAGCAAATCGGCTCGGCGGCAATTCGCTCTCCGATCTGCTGGTGTTCGGGCAACGGGCCGGTCAGTTCGCGGCCAGATTCGCCAAAGAGACTTCGTTAGGAAAAGTCGATCACGACCAGATTGACATAGCGGCCCGCGAGGCTGTTGCCCCCTTCGAGTCTCGCGACGGCGGGAGCGAAAATCCGTATCAAATCCAAAGAGATTTGCAGGACTTAATGCAGAACAATGTCGGCATCGTTCGGAGCGAATCGGAGATGCGATCCGCGCTCGAGCAGTTGCAGCAGTTGAAAGACCGCGCCAGGCGGGCCGGCGTGATCGGCCATCGTGAATTCAATCCTGGATGGCACACTGCTCTTGATCTGAAAAACCTGCTGACCGTGTCGGAAGCCATCACGAGAGCGGCACTGGAGCGAAAAGAAAGTCGCGGCGCGCAGTTCCGCGAAGATTATCCAAACAAAGACGACCGCTTTGCCAAGGTCAACACGATGATCTCGAAAGGCGACGACGGCTCGATGCAGATTCGATTAGAGCCACTCGCGGAAATGCCGGAGTATTTGAAGCGGATCATCGACGACAATCGTTGAAGCGTTGAAGGGTTGAACCGTTGAAGCGTATGAAAAGACAGACTGAAGTGAATAACGAAACAACAATGGCCGCTACCGAGGCCAAACGATATCGAACTTTTGAAGATTTAGAAGTTTACCAACTTGCGCGAGAGTTTCGGAAAACGATGTACCGGGTGAACCGTCGACTTCCGTCATTTGAGAAGTTTGAACTCGGAAGTCAGATTCGGCGGGCCGCTGTTTCGTTGACCAACAATATCGCGGAGGGCCACGGACGCTTTCACTATTTAGAGCAGATCAAATTTTGCTTGAACTCGCGCGGCTCGCTGGAAGAACTCATCGACGACCTAAATATCTGTGAAGACGAATCATATTTGTCCACTACTGAAATCGGTTCATTGAAAGAGCAAGGCTGGCGCGTCCATCAGGTCCTCAACGGCTACATGCGCTGGCTGCGCGAACGAAAACAAGGGGCCGCACTGACGTTGCACGAAGATTCTCCTGCCTACGGCTGGACAGAGGGCCAAGTCGACGAATTGCTTGACGCCATGGTTGAGCCTCCCGCTTCAACGCTTTAACGGTTCAACGCTTCAACGATGAAAACGGCCGTTTTCAAAATCTACCGCGGCGACGCGAAGGGCGGCGAATTTCGCGAATACTCGACCGAAATTTCCGAAGGAATGGTCGTGCTCGATGCGGTGCACGATATTCAACGAACTCAGGCGCCCGACCTCGCGTGTCGCTGGAATTGCAAAGCTGGTAAGTGCGGATCCTGTTCGGCGGAAGTGAACGGGATGCCAAAACTCATGTGCATGACGCGGATGAGCGAGCTGCCGCTGGACCGGCCGGTCACGATTGAGCCGATGAAAGCCTTCCCACTGGTTAAGGATCTGATCACCGACGTGTCGTGGAATTTTAAAGTTAAGAAGCGCATCAAGGAGTTTCAGCCGCGTCCGCCCGATGCGCCGGACGGGACCTGGCGGATGCAGCAGAAAGACATCGATCGCGTCCAGGAATTTCGAAAATGCATCGAATGTTTTCTCTGTCAGGATGTCTGTCACGTCCTGCGAGATCACCAGATGCACGACAAGTTTGTCGGACCACGGTTCCTGATCCACGTCGCCGCCCTGGAAATGCACCCGCTTGATACCCAGGACCGCCTCGAGGAATTACGAAATGCTCACGGCATTGGTTATTGCAACATCACCAAGTGTTGCACGAAGGTTTGCCCCGAAAGTATCGAAATCACTGACAACGGAATCATTCCGCTGAAAGAACGGGTGGTGGATCAATTTTACGATCCGTTAGGCTGGCTTTGGCGGAAGTTAAAAAAGTTGAAAGGCAAAAAGGTCTAAACCCCGAAGAGGTCGACGAGCCGTCTACGCTGCAATCAATCTTCCGTTTCAACTATTTTAACTTTGTAACTCTTTTAACTTTTTACTTCCGCACAACAATGCCCGCCCTGAAATCACTCTCCAAAGACGCCATACCGGCCGCGCTGGAAAAAGCCGAACGCTACCGGTTGCTCAATGAACCGGGAGAAGCAGAAAGCATCTGCCTCGACATCCTGAGAGTCGATCCGGAAAATCAGCAGGCGATCATCATGCTGTTGCTCGCACTAACGGATCGTTTCGAGAAAGGCTATGGCGTCAGCGAAACCCAAGCCAAGGAGTTATTGGCCCGGATGACATCGGAATATGACCGTGCTTACTACTCGGGAATCGTGGCGGAGCGTCGCGCTAAAATGAAACTGCGCCAGAACACGCCGGATTGCCGGTTTCAAGCGTACGATCTTTTGCGCGAGGCGATGAATTGGTTCGAAAAGGCGGAGCCCATTCGTCCCGCTGGTAATGACGACGCGTTGCTGCGCTGGAATACCTGCGCCCGAATTATCGCGCGAAATAATCTTGTGCCCCGCGAGGAAGAAGAGCGAATCGAATTTCCACTCGAGTAAGCGTTACATCGTGAATCGTTAAATCGTGAATCGGACAGAAGGCGCGCAGGGTTCGATCCTACGGCGATAGTCTTTTGCTCATGTAGGCGCGAACGAGTCGTTCCAGAATTCGGATCGGAACGCGGGCGACATAAAGCAGCAAAATGAGGGCATAGAATAGCATCGTGATGGTCGGACCAAGGGCCTCATAGCGCCGCGGACTTGTGCTGATGATTTCACCGAGCTGGACCACACGACCATGACGCTTTAACGCGCGGTAAAACTCGGCATCCTCCAAAATCGAAATTTCCGGATAACCGCCGATCCGGTAAAAAATGTCGCGCCGACAGAAAAGGCCGCGGTCTCCCAGGGCAATACCGGTAAGATCAACCAGCAGATTTCCGATCGCATCCCGGACTCGATAGATGTAGCGCGGGGATTCGACGCGCAAACGAAAACAGCCACCCACGACTTTCGGGTCCGCCAGCGCTTGAGCGATTGCCGGCAGCGAGCGCATTGCGACTCGTGAATCGGCGTGGACAAACCAAAAGACATCGCCACTGGCCAGGTTCGCGCCTGCGTTCATCTGAACCGCGCGTCCACGCGGCGCTTCAATCACGCAGTCCGCCAGTTCGCGGGCGATCGCGAGACTGGCATCGTCGCTCTGTCCATCGACGACAACGATTTCACATCCGGGGGGGCATTGACGACAGTGCTGAAGAAATTTCCTCAGGATTCGCGATTCGTTGAGCACCGGCACGATGAGCGAGAGACGCATTGTTTCCTTGCGTTACAATTTTGCGGGCAAGACAATCAAGACCCAATGAAACCGAAAAACTTTGTCGTCTGTGCGGTTTTCCTGCTCGGTTTGCAGTCACTTGGCTCTGCGACCGATGTGCCTGCTGGAATCAAGAACGATCCTTACGAGCGGTTACTGAAAAAATATGTCAACAATCAGGGCTTGGTGGCGTACGAAAAATGGAAGGGCAACGCGGAGGACATGAAAGCGTTGGACGATTACCTGACGCAATTTGGGGTGGGTGGAAACGCTGCGACGGGAAGTGAGCGGTACGCTTCACTCATAAACGCATACAACGCCTTCGTTTTGCAATGGATCCTGCAAAATTATCCAACCGAAAGTATCTGGGCGTTGCGGGGCTCATTCAGAGAAAAACGACACAAGCTCGGTGGCGTGATGGTTTCGCTGAATGATATTGAGAACGATAATTTGCGGCCCGAGTTCGGCTGGCGCACGCATGCCGTGCTGGTCTGTGCCGCGCGGAGTTGCCCGCCGTTGCAACAATCGGCTTACGGCGCGACCGGACTGGACGATCAGGTCGCGCGTGCTTATCGAACCTGGTTGGCCCGGCCTGATCTCAACGAATTTTTGATCGACAAAAACGAAGCCAACATCTCGAGCATCTTCAAATGGTTCAAAGCCGACTTCGACAAGGCCGGCGGCGCGAAAAAGGTGATGGTGAAGTACGGGCCGGCAGCGGCCAAGGCGGTTCTGGAAAAGGCTAACTCCAAGATCACTTATAAGTCGTACAACTGGGGATTGAACGATCAGGGTCCGCACGGCCGGAATTACAAGATTAGCGTTTTCGACTTTCTTCACTAACGCCCTTCTCCAACGATGACAACTCCTGCGAAAGGCGAGGGGATTTACAACGTCGTTGTCATTGGCGCCGGAACTGCCGGGCTGGTCGCGGCCGCCGGAACTGCTGGGCTGGGCGGGCGCGTGGCGCTCATCGAACGCAACAAAATGGGCGGCGATTGCCTCAACTTTGGGTGTGTCCCGAGCAAGGCGCTGATCTCATCAGCTCGTTTGCTGGCCAAAATGCGGCGGGCACAGGATTGGGGATTGGGCGAGGCTGAACCTCAATTCGACTTTAACGAAGTCTTCGAGAAAATGCGTGCGCGTCGCGCCCAAATCGCGCCGAACGATTCACAGGAGCGCTTCGAATCGCTTGGTGTCGATGTCTTTCGCGGTCAGGCACGTTTTGAAGCGGCCGACTTAGTCAAGGTCGATAATCAGGTCTTGCGCGCGAAAAATTTCGTGATCGCCACTGGAACGCGGGCGCTGGTTCCGAAAATCGATGGTATCGATGCCGTTCCGTATTTTACCAACGAAACGATTTTCGATGAGCTGAAGTCAAAACCGGAAAGCCTCATAGTGGTGGGCGGCGGCCCGATCGGTTGTGAGCTTGGTCAGACGTTCAACCGTTTCGGCGTGCGCACGACGATTGTGCAGCGCAACGCCCAGCTTTTACCGCGGGAGGATGTCGACGTCGGTGAGTTTTTGCAGAACCGGCTAACAAGTGAAGGAGTTACTGTCATTACCAGCGCTGAGGTGCAATCGGTCCGGCATGAGCGGGATCACATTAAAATGTCGATTCTGCGCAAAGGCGGCGCGTCGATGGAAATCTCCGCCAGCGCCTTGCTCGTGTGTCCGGGCCGCCAGCCGAACATCGAAAACCTCGGCCTTGATGCAGCAGACGTTCGGACGAACCGGCACGGGGTGATCGTAAATGAATATCTGCAAACCTCGCAGCCGCACATTTACGCCGCCGGAGACATTGCCGGCCCTTTCCTTTTCACGCACATGGCCGATGCGCAGGCACGGGTGGTCGTGCGCAATATTCTCATGCCTTTCCAATTTCTGCGTCAGAGGATCGATTACTCCGTCGTGCCATGGTGCACGTATGTCGATCCTGAAGTCGCGACGGTCGGATTTAATGAAACCGTGGCGAAGAACAAGAACATCAAATTCGACTTGATTCGGCAGGAGCTGAAAGATGTCGATCGCGCGGTGGTGGAGCGCGAAGACATTGGCTTTGTCAAAGTTCTTGCGGCCAGAGGCACGGATAAAATTCTGGGGGTGACTTTGGTTTGCGAGGGAGCGGGCGATCTGATGCACGAATTTGTGCTGGCGATGAAATATGGAATCGGCTTGGGAAAAATTTCCGCGACGACGCATGCTTATCCAACATTTGCCGAGCTGGCGCGCAAGGTCGGCGATAAATACAACAAAACGCGTCTGACGCCGGCGGCACGCAGGATTTTCAGCTGCTTGTATCGCCGCCAGCTCGCCCAATGAAGAAATATTCGCAATGGATTTTGATTTTGCTGGTGGTGATCGGGTTGTCGATCCTGGTAAAAGTGTTGCCAGTAAGAAGCTGGATCGCTTCGTTCATCGATTGGGTCCAGCAGCTCGGACCGGTCGGTATGGTTGTTTTCATTGTTGCCTACACGCTGGCTACAGTTCTTTTTCTACCCGGCTGGATTTTCACAGTCAGTGCCGGCCTGATCTACGGAGTTGTACGCGGTACCCTGATCGCGCTGACTGGCGCCACCATCGGGGCGTCCCTGGCTTTTCTCGTGGCGCGTTATCTCGTTCGCAAGAATATCGAGCAATTCGCGAGCAAAAATCCGCGCTTCAAGGCGATCGATGATGCGATCGGCGCCAATGGCTGGAAAATTATTGGCCTGCTTCGTTTGAGTCCGCTCATCCCGTTTAACATCAGCAATTACTTTTACGGCATCACCTCGGTCAATTTTGGAGCGTACGTCGCCGTCTCCGCCATCGGCATGTTACCCGGAACGCTGCTCTATGCGTATCTCGGCGCGATTGGAAAAGCCGGAGTCACGGGCGGGGCCTCGTCGCATAGCATGTGGCAATATCTGTTCCTCGGCGTTGGTCTGATCGCGACAATCGCGGTCACGATCCTCGTTAGCCGAATCGCGAGAAACGCCCTGAAGAAATCCGGCGCGGCGTAGACACTTCGTGTCATCTCAGACGTCAGAAGTCAGACGTCGGACATCAGAAGAAATGGAACCGCCCGCTGGGTTCCAACCAGCGCGCGATTTCAGCTTTTCAGTGTTTCAGGATCTCAGCGTTTTTCCACACGAGGTGAGTTACGCTTGGCGCGAATCGCCGTCGATTGGGAAAGGCGTCGGACTCATCACCAGGAAACGAGAGGTTAAAGTTGGCTTTCCGAAGGTGGTGTGCTGTGAGATAACTCGGCCGTGATTGATCTGCAGTTATTTCAAAATCTCCGGCTGCGTGGCGGCTTTACAATTGTTAAGCTACAAATCACAAGTGAACCGCTCATCGATGCAATCGGTCGTGAAGCCTTCGCCCAGACAACTATTGTTAACCAACTGAAACCAGCAGGCGATTTTGTTCTGAAAGAGGTTGGTGGGGGCTGGCTGATTCTGACAATTCCGTGATCAATTCATGGCCCCTTCAGATCCCGCACCGAAAACGAAATCGTGTTAGGCCCAAAAATTACGCCTTTAAAGACGCAATTTTTTAGATCTAATTCTCGTTAGACCGAAGATTAATCGTCGGCGCACATGCCAGAGTCGAAGAAATCAATTATCCGCGCTTACAATGATCTTGTGGCGACAAAAGGCGGTACGTTGCCAGGCGCGAAGGTTTTTGTCCGCGAAACAGGCATTTCTACGTATTACTGGAAAGGAGGTTATTGGCGCTCTTGGTCTGAATTTCAGGCGGACGCCGGACATCCACCGAATAGTCCAACACAAAGAACTACGGATGAAACTCTCTTGCAGCGCTTCGCAGAGTTAGCTTTAGAGAAGAAACGTCTCCCGACTCAACCCGATCTCGAGCTTAAGCGGAAACTTGATCCATCTTTTCCCGGGAAAGGGCGCTTCAACCGATGGGGAGGCCGAGAAGCGCTTCTATCCAAAGTCGCCATGTTTTGCGAAGGCAAAGAGCAGTTCGCAGCGGTGCTGGAGTGTCTGAGGCAAGGTGCTTCAGGGAGCGTGGAACAGCGCCTAGACGCTTTCCGCGTCAAGGGTTTCGTCTATCTTCTCCGCTCCGGGAAGCACTACAAACTCGGTAGATCGAACGCCGTCGGTCGCCGCCTCCGCGAGCTGGCGATACAGCTGCCACAGAAGCCGGACACAGTGCACGTTATCGAGACAGACGATCCAGAGGGGATCGAGCAATACTGGCACACCCGCTTCGCCGAGAAACGGCACGGTGGCGAGTGGTTCGCTCTTACTGCAGAGGACGTGAGAGC
>JACXTT010007261.1_pt1 | contig 15654 bp, 15 predicted proteins | sample 9270951 | NCBI WGS metagenome assembly JACXTT01 (sample SAMN15532306, study PRJNA645909) | rock metagenome | isolation source: weathered quartz diorite | place: Puerto Rico | collected 2017-06-21 | reverse complement strand
AAAGAGGGGGGTGCGTGTGTGAGCCCTGTGGCAACACACGAAGTACAGCGGTTGGGCGAAGTGGACAGGGGGCTGGCCTGTCGGCTGGAGCGCGGGTTCAGGTATTCGTTCAACCATGTGGTGCGGGCACCCATTTACAAGTCCTGGCAGCCGCTGGCTGACTATGTGAAGCTGGACCTGGCCACCGTGCCGCTGGACAAACTGGGGCCGCTGGTGGCCGCCATCCGCGCACGCACGCCGGCCACCGCCATCGCCATGAATGTGGAGACCCGCGAGCAGTTCACATTGCTGGAGTCCTTTGGCGTCAAGCTGTTTCAGGGGTATTGGTTCTCAGCGCCCGAAGTGGTGCAGCCCCGGGTGCTGGCACCCGCGCAGTTGGGTGCCGTGCAGTTGTTCAACCTGGTGACCCGTTCGGCCCCCATTGATGAAGTGGAAACCGCACTGAAGAAAGACGCCAGCCTGGGCGTGAACCTGTTGCGCATCATCAACTCGGCCGGCGTGGGCCTGCGCCAGCCGGTAACTTCGCTACGCCAGGCCGTCATGCTGATGGGCTACGACAAGCTGTCCAAATGGGCCGCGCTGGTGCTGGCCACCTCATCGCCATTTGGCTCCAAGCTGGTCAACTCGGCAGCCATTGTGCGCGGGCGCATGATGGAGTTGCTGGCGCTGGATGATGCCAAGCGTTTCGATGCCGGCACGGCCTTTCTGATCGGGCTGCTGTCACATATCGACAGCATGCTGGGCTGTACCATGCAGGCGGCCTTGGCACAGTTGTCGCTTGCCCAAGAGATTGTCGATGTGTTGCTGGGTGGCAGTGGCCCCTATGCTGACATGCTGGCCCTGGCCAAGGCTTGCGAGACCGAGGACGACGGCGACTTCACCGAGGCCTTTGGCCGGCTGACATTCACGCTAAGGCAGATCAATATGGCGCAGATGGAGGCGCTGGCTTGGGCGGATTCGACGATGGCTTGAGCAATCTCTGCAAGACACCGTGAAGGTCAACGCTCCGAAGTTTGTATGCTGCCATGAAATTCAGAACAAGAAACTTGCCATTTCATCCACGGACAGAAAGATGGCCGAAAACTGCCATGCAATTTGCGCCAGCTATTCGCCTGCAGCAGGAGTCAGCTATTAAAACCGTTCTAAAAATAGCGCTATTGGCCATCCCAACTTTTTTGTTTGCGCTGCCAAGTTTTGCGCAAACACACCGCTTGGGTTTGTGGGAGCAATGGACACAGCCCAAAGTTGGTGGTTCCGGTGAGATGGCGGAGATCGTCAAGAGAATTGACGAAAGCAACCGCAAATTCAAGGAAAAGCTGGCTGCGATGGAGCCTGAAAAGCGCCAGGCTATTGAGCGGGAACTGGCGGCCTCGGGGGTAGACCTGCGTCTCGATAAGCCTGATGGCGTTATGAGCGTCCAATTTTGTATGACCGCCAAAGAAGCAGCACGGCTGGAGGCTTTGAAGCAGTCGCCAGAGTGCAAACGAACCGTCACTTCTGAAACTGACGGGATTGTTGTGGTTCAACTTCAGTGTACGGAAAAAGCAGGCAGGCCACCGACAATCGCCACCGTGACATATTATGGCGACAAAGCATTTACCACCAGCTTTCCAATGGCGACCATGGCTGCACGCTGGTTGCGCGATGATTGTGGCAACGTTGGCAAATGATGGCAACTGCCTGTGAGAGCAATTAGGGAGTGACCCGCCCCTGTACGCGCAAGGTTGCGCCGCTCACGCCCAATCCGCCGCCATAGCCCGCACCGTCTCCAGCACCCGCTCCTTGGTCGCATCCATGCGCTTGCCGGTGCGCCAGGCCACCACCACATCCCACTCCCACACCGGCATGTCACGCAGCTCCAGTTTGACCAGCCGACCTTCGCGCAGGTCGCGTTTGACGGCCACTTCGGGCATGAAGGTCAGGAACAAATGCTCGATGGCCATGGTGCGTGCGGCGCTGGCCGGCTGCACCGTGTGGATAGGGCCGGGCACGGTGCGCACGGCGCGCAGCATGTCGATCAACTGGTAGCATTCGTCGCCCCAGGATTGGGGTGCCAGCTGTTCATTGGCGACATCGGCCAGCGTCTGGGGTTTGGTGCGCGCCAGCCGGTGGCTGCGGTGCACCACGGGCACAATGCGCGAGCGCCAGATGCGCTCCATCTGGATGCCGGCCATGGGCGGGCACTTCAGCACAAAGCCAAATTGCGCCTTGCCGGTCAGCAGCTCTTCCATGACGGCCGACGAGTGGTCGGTGCGGCAGCGGATCTCCATATCGGCATCAGCCAGCGCCACAAGCATTGGGCCGAACACCACCGATGCCAAGGACGGCATGCACGACAACGTGACCAGGGGCAGGGTGGGCACACTTTGTATGGATTTGCGACCCTGCTCCAGCACGGCAAGAGCCTCTTTGGCAGATGGCAAGAACGCCAGGCAGGAGGCCGTGGGCGATGCCCCGCGCCGGTGGCGCTGGAACAATGGCGCGCCAATCTCGGACTCCAGTTGGTTGACCTTCTGACTGACCTGCGGCTGCGACCAGCCCCAGCGCGCGGCCGCCTGGCTGAAGCTGCCGCAGTCCACGATATCGATCAGCAAGTGCAAATCATCAACGCTCAGTGACATAACGAAAAATTATAGGAAGTATTACCAGCCAACGGCTTCCATGATAGCTGTTGCAGCCTCAGAATTGCGCTTTACCAATCGAAAGCACTATGTCTGCACAACGCGCGTGAATGCTGGGGCGTCGCTTCATCATGCTGGACAACCTCCTCGTGGTTGCCGGCTTCTACATGGTTTTTCCGCTGATCAGCCTGCACTTTGTGGACCACATGGGCTGGGCCGCAGCCGCGGTTGGGCTGGCATTGGGCATGCGCCAAATGGTGCAGCAGGGTCTGGGCTTGTTGGGCGGCTCGCTGGCGGATCGCTATGGCGCCAAGCCCTCGATCGTGGCGGGCATGCTGCTGCGTGCGGCCGGCTTTGGCGTGATGGCTGTAGCACACCACCCGGCGGTGCTGGTGCTGTCCTGCCTGTTGTCGGGCATGGCGGGCATGCTGTTTGATCCGCCACGCAGCGCCATGATCATCAAGCTGACCCGCCCGCAAGATCGCAACCGCTTCTACAGCCTGTTGATGATGCAAGACAGCGCCGCAGCCATGGGCGGCGCGCTGCTGGGCACCTGGCTGCTGGCGTTTGATTTCTTCTGGGTGGCCATCTCCGGCAGCATAGCCTTCACGCTGGCCGCGCTGGCCAATGCCTTCCTGTTGCCCGCCTACCGGGTCAGCACCACGCGCACCAAGCCGCTGGCGGCCATTCGCACCGTGTTGCGGGACAGGGCCTTTCTGACTTTTGTCTTCACACTCAGCGGCTACTACGTGATGAGTGTGCAGATCATGCTGCTGTTGCCCGTGACCATCAAGCAACTGGCCGGCACGCCGCAGGCGGTGAGCTGGATGTATGCCCTGGACGCCATCCTGTCCCTGAGCCTGCTGTACCCCTTGGCCCGCTGGGGCGAGCGCCATCTGCGGTTGGAAACCCGCGTGCTGATTGGTATTTTCATGATGGCGGCCAGCCTAGCGGCCATGGCCTTGGTGCCCAACCTGCACGTCGCCTTCGTCGTACTGTCGTTGTTCTTCATCGGCTCCCTGATTACCGAGCCGGCCCGTGAGACCCTGCTGGCCCGGTTTGCGCAAAACCATGCGCGTGCCAGCTACATGGGCCTGGGGCGCATTGGCTTGGCGGTGGGCGGCCTGTTTGGTTACGCGGGTGGCGGCCTGCTGTTTGATGGCGCGCGTGCACACGGGCAACCGGGCTTGCCATGGCTGGTGCTGTCGGGTATTGGCATTGCGACCTTGCTGGCGCTGCATTGGCAGTTCTCGCAGGCAAGGCGTGATGCGAAAAGGGACTTGCTCATCAACGACTCACTGGCAACCCTTTAAAGTGCAGAGGGCTGCGTGCCCTTGGCTTGGCATGCGAGCATGCGTGGCTTAGTTTTACGGCTTGTGCTTAAAGTTGACCCACAGACTCTTGCGGTCCAGCGGCGTCTTGTTGGACAACAAAGGGTTGTCCAGTTCCAGCACGCGGCGGTCCTGCAATCGGGCCCGCTTGATCATGTCGGCGTGGTAGTCCTGAAACAGTTTTTCAAACGAGCCATCGCGCAGCATGATCTCCAGGCCCAGCTCGATGCGCCGTGCCAGTTCCGGCTGCGTGGGAGTTACAAAGAAATAGCTGGGTAGAGGTACGTACAGCACCAGGCTTTCTTCAATGGCCAGCTTGGGGTACCGCAGTGTGCGTGCGTCAAACTCATCAAAGATTTCATTGACGCCGCGCGGCAAATAGTCCGACTGGCTGGTAGACAGATCCAGAAACAGGCCTTCGTAGTCGATATTCTTGGTGAGCTTAAAGCCCGACTGCTCAAAAACTTGCGTAATGGCCCACTGGGTGCCGCTGCCCGCACGCAGGGCGCGCAGGTCGTCCAGGCTGCGCACGGCGGCGAATTTCTCTTTGTCTTTTTGCTGGATCAACAGCAGGCGATAGCCCAACAGCCCCTTGCGCAGCGGAATGCGCACGGGCAGCAGCTTTTCTTCAAAGTCGGGGCGGGTAGGGGCATCGGCCACCTGCACCAGCGCGCCCCGTTCCAGCTCGCGCAGCACCCGCTCGCGCGACATCTTGGGGCCGTAGGCCACCTCGGTCGCTCCAAACTGCGCCTTGGTCTTGTCCAGGGCCATGCGCAGCAGCTTCTCGGAGTAGTCGTAACGCCGGTCCTGGGTGGATTCGGGTGGCGGTATGTGAATGACGTCCGCCGCCAGGCAGCACGCACAGGCCAACATCAACCCACTGGCGACCATCAGCCGCCAGGCGGTGGTTGTGAAAGGGCGCGCGGGCATGGGGCAGTTTGCCATAGGCTTGCGCCTATTGTGCGCCATTGCCTGGCGGCGGCAATCGCGCGCCCGTTTGCTTCAGACCGCGCAGACGCGCTTCAGGGCGATGGAAAGCAGACTTGCAAACAGTTGCCCGCAATCGCGAAGCTGGGCTGCACACCTTGCAGACTGTTGCCACTGAATTGCTCGGGGTTAAAGCTGGCCAGGTTGGGGGCGGTGAGCAGTGTGTAGGCGGTATCCAAAGCAAAGCCGCCGCCGTCCTTGGTCCAGAACGAGAAGCGCGCCTGTTTGGCCTGCAGCGTCAAGTTGCCCGAAAGCTTGATGTCCGGTGTATTGCTGCCTAACTGGGTGCTGATGATGCCACCCGTCAGGTCCAGCGTCCCCAGGCTGACTGTGCCGGTGTGGTTGCCGATGTTCAGCTCGCCATTGCCACTGAGCACCACACGGGCGCTGCCACCCGTTGATTGGTCGTAAAACACAATCTGCCCACCATAGCCGCCGTTGGCACCGCCATGGGCGATCAACAACGCTTCAGCCGCCGTGGATGTGCCGGAAAACTGCGTATAGCCGCCCGCGGCACCGTCCACGCTGGCGCCTTCGTTGATGAAGGTAGCGTTGCCTGCGGTGGGCACGTGGCTTGGGTTGGGGGCAGGGGTTGGGTTGGTCTTGCTGTCACTGGACGATTGGTACACCGCAAACTGCGTGTAGCCAGCTGCCGCGCCTTTTGCGCAGGCCGCCTGGTTGCGAAAACTGCCGTTGCCCGCCGTGGGGTAGAAGTTGGTCGGCTGGCTGATGGAAAAGATGGTGTGGCCGGCACTGGAGTTGCCGGCAATGGCGCTGCCATAGTTGATGAACGTGCCGTTGCCGGCCGTGCAGTCGCCGTATTTGGCGCTGAAGGCCGTGTGGCCGCCGCCGCCTTGGCCGCTGTGCAGGGCACCGTAGTTGTGGTAGCTGCCATGGCCTGCCGTGGCGCCTTTGGATGCCATGGTGGGCGGGTTGTTGTTAAAGCTGGTGACGCCGCCATAGGCGCCGGTCACGGTGGCGGCGCGGTTGTAGAACGTGCCTTTGCCACCGGTGGCATTGCCATCAAAGGCCACATCGCCGCCGTTGGCTTTGCTGAACGTGCCGCCCAGGTTGTTGAAGACGCCATGGTCGGCGGTGGAGTTGACATAAAACTGCGTATTGCCACCATCACCACCCGACACGGTGCCGCCGATGTTGGTGAACGTGGCATGGGCCGCCGTGGCCGTGTCGTGGAACACCACGTTGCCAAACGTGTCGCCATCGGTGCCCAGGCTGCCATAGATGGTGAAGGTGGCCGTGGCCGCGGTCGATGCGTTGCTGAAGCTCACCTCACCACCCACGGTGCTGGGCTCCACAGGCGTGCCGGCGCCGGTCCAGACCTTGAACGTGGCCGAGCCCGCAGTGGACGTATCGCAAAAACTGATGACCCCGCCACCGGCACCTTGCTCCGAAACAGGCCCGGCGCAGTAGAACACACTGGCCGTGCCGGCAGAGGCGGAGTTGGTGAACTTGAGCTGCGGGTTCTGGTAGCCCACCGTGGACGCGGCCACCACAAAACTTTGCTGCACGCTGGAGAGGTTGGTCACGCCTGCGCCGCTGATGGTCAAGGCCGGCGTGGTGGTGGAGCCAAAGGCAAAGGTGTAGGCGCTGGCGCCCGCTGCAAATTCAATGGCCTTGATGGTGGCGGCGCTGTCGGCCGAAAAACTGATGGCCGTGTGCGTGGACAACGCAAAGTGGGCGGTGGTGGTGGGTACCTCGGCCGGGTGCCAGTTGCTGTGGCTGTTCCAGGTGCCGGAGGTGGCGTGTTGGTTCCAGGTGGCAGTGCTCATCAATCGTCTCCCTTGTGGTTCGGTTGTTGGCTAGACCTGAAATGTATTTCAAAACACCTGTTTTGGGGGCATTGGTGTAATCGATTGTGGCGTGGTCCGTGGGAGGCTTCTGCCAAGCCTCCTCATTCTTGCGATTTTTTTCAAGCTGCGAATTTTCCAGCCCTCTCCAGCACGTCAATAACATGGGCAACCTGCTGGCGTCGATCAACTACCTCGCCAGTCCCTGCGACTACATATTGGAGAGGCTTCCCAGCGCGGAAATCACGAATGTGCTCTTGAATTCTCTCGATGATGTCGGCAGGCATCCGATCAAGCCAGGAAACGTCACTTGCTCTTTGAAAATGATGAGTGGAATCGTTTCCGCAGCAGACCTGGACAGCAGGACATTGTCATCGGGGCCATTCGAGTGGGTCGAAATCCACGTCATCTTTGAAAGCGGGAGCGGCGGCAACCAGGTTGAGAAAATCCACGAAACTTGCTGAGACAAACTTGGCCACGGGATCTTCACCAACTCGAATTACTTGTCCCAACATTCCGCCCGCAGGAGGTGTCTCATAGTCCAGAAACAGGCTTGACCCGGACCAATCGTGCTCACCAAAAAATATGCGCCGTTTGGACTCTAACAGTGGATTGACAGGCCCAATGACCTCCTCAAACATCCAGCCAACATCATTGTCCCGCATGGCACTTCGCTCGGCAGCCGATATTACAAAGGCAATTGGGTTGAGAAGAATGCCATGATCTGGCGCAATAGAGCGTCCATTCCACCGTTTTAAGCTATAGGCCAGCTCGAAAGGCACAGGAAAGCCCAAAATGCTTTCCAATTGCTGAAGATCATGATCAGTTGCCGGTGGGTTCAAGTCGGCCTCGTAAAGTGGAATTCCTCCTTGCTCACGATGCCGATGCTGCAATGCAGCCAATCGATCATCTACGCGCTGCCAGGCAGCTTGCAGCGCATACTCTATTGACATACTCATACAAATGGACTTCCCTTTGAACCTTGTCTGACCAAACAGACATTAGGAAAGAATGTAGCGGTACTCGGCATCATTGGCGACACAGCATCCTCAAGGACTCCCCGCAAGCCGAATATCTTTTAAGGTCAAACGCACTGTGTCCGACCCCAGAACAATGCTTAGCTTTCCGGAAATTAAAATTTGCCGGCCCACTAATTTTCGATACCTCGACTCCTCGCCTGGTGGGACCTCGACGCCCAAGAAATGCAGGCTTTTTTCACTTGGTCGCTTAAAAATGTCGGTGGCGTCGCCATGGACACATTTTGAACTGGGGTGTGTAATCGTCCAGCCCCATCCCGAGTATTTCGCAAGCATTCCCGATACTCTTGCGCGGTTTCCATAGGAGAGGCACTTTTCCTTCTGCAACTCCAACTTCGGCATAGCGGGCTCATAGGGAAGGCATTCACTGGGGGGCGTTTGTGCAGGCAGTTGCCACTCAGAAGGTGTAAGCGATGGGTCCGCCGCCAGGCCGCCTGTTGGGTGGAAAGACAAGGATCCCACGGCGCGATTGAAACCGTGTGCACCGCAGGCTTTTACACACCAGTCCAATAGCTGACTGGCCTCAACCCCAACAAAACCCGAATTCCAGGCAGGAACGTGGCATGAGACGAGTTGCTTGGACTGCCAATGTTGCATGTCAACGTCTTGCTGGGCTATGGCGCGAAAAGCCACGAACGCCGTCGCATACGTGAATATGCGGATTGCTTGTCTGCGCCAATTTTTCATGGGAGTCTTTAAGTCCTGAGGTATAGGTCTCGAAGTCGGGACGGTCGCAATGACAGGCTGGTAACGACATCTAATGTTGATTGATTTGCAGCACCTGCAGTATGTGTTGTGCCTCTTCTATCGACTTGCAATTGACGCGCATTTTCCCGGTCTTCGAGAGACCTTCAACATCAAAGTTGAGTGACTTTGCTCCATCCGGAACAGTGACATGCACAATGGTTCCACGGCGTGCAGCACTGTACATCACACGGGCTTCTTCAGGCCAAGCAGCGGGCGTAATCGAAAGATACAACTCAACGTGACGCTCCTGTTTGCTGATAAGCTCTTCTCCCGGCGAGGGGCCGACAAAGGCTTCGGCAGTCGTCCGTACGGCGATCTCGCGCTCCCATGGGCGATACTCAAACAGCCACCATGCCAAAGCCAAGCACGCGATAGCCAGCAGCCACCGGTTCAACACATGCATTTTTCTACCTTGTGCCATCGCCCCCTCCATTTTTTTGCAGGCAATTGTCCCACCCAAGACGTCAAGCCTGAGGCAATTCGCTGATGTGGCACGCCTTTGGATTCAAGTTAGGATGCTCCATGTGTCGCTGGGCGGTGTAACCGACATTGGCGCGCGGCACTAAATTCCTCAAGTTTTGGCCATGACCTACCAACTGTATTACTGGCCCGGCCTGCAGGGCCGGGGCGAATTTGTTCGCCTGGCGCTGGAGGCGGCGGGTGCTGCCTACAGCGATGTGGCGCGTGGCGATTCTGCAGTAGGGCAGGGCATGCCTGCCTTGCTGCACCGATTGCAAGATGCGGCGGCTTTGCACCCGCCCTTTGCCTGCCCGCTGCTGGTAGAAGGCAAGTTGGCTATTGCGCAGACGGCGGCCATATTGCAGTACCTGGGGCCACGGCTCAAGCTGGTGGGCGCGCGCGAGGCGGACCGCATCTGGGCCCACCAGATACAACTCACCATTGCCGATGCCGTGGATGAGGTGCACAACACCCACCATCCGATCAGCACCAGCCTGTACTACGAGGACCAGGTGCCAGAGGCTGTGCGTGCGGCCAAGGCCTTTCGCAACCAGCGCATGCCCAAGTATCTGCAGTGGCTGGACAGCATACTGGCGCGCAACCCCAAGGGCGACCAGCACCTGGTGGGGGCGCGGCTGAGTTATGTGGACCTGTCGTTGTTCCAACTGGTGGAGGGGCTGCTCTACGCCTTTCCCAAGGCGACGCGGCGGGCGTTGAAGAAGGTGCCGCGCGTAGTGGCCCTGCATGGCCGCGTGGCGCAGCTGCCGCGCGTGGCGGCCTATCTAAATAGCCCGCGGCGCATTCCCTTCAACGAGACGGGCATTTTCAGGCGCTATCCGGAGCTGGATGGCTAGGGTTACAAGGGAACGCGCGTGGCCGTCAGTTCAACCAGATGTTGGTCGTGTGCGCCCTGGGCATCCGTAACGCTCAGTTGCATGTGCCAGACCTGTTTGTCGCTGTCCTGGTAGGTCCATTGGTGTGCTGGGGATGCGGCATAGGGCGGCTGCATGCCCATTTGCTTGCGCTCCTGCGCCAGGGCGGTGTCTATGCTTTGCGCAAGCTCGGCATTGGCCATGGCAGAGTTCACACGCCAGCGGTAGCTCCAGTGGTTTTTGTCCCCCGTGGTGCTGACCAGCTGCTCGATGTGCCCGGCACCGACCAGGTTTTCGTCGCCCAGCGTCTGGGGCACGGCATAAAAGGCCTTGGTTGCGGGTAGGAAGCTGCTATCGGGCTGCCAGTTGTACTCAATGCGTTCGGCAACGAGTTGGGCGGTACCCTTGCCTTCCATGCGCTCCACCAGGTGCAGCGCGCCGTCGATGCCGGCCGACAGGCCACCAGTGGTCAGTAGGCGGCCGTTGTCGACCACACGGGCATCGCGCACCACCTCGATATCGGCATGCTCGCGGCGCAGCGCGCTGATATTGCCCGCGGTGGTGGTGGCCTTCAGCCCTTTGAGCAGCCCCGTGTTGGCCAGTGTGAAGGCGCCATTGCACACCGACAGGATGTAGTTGCCCTGGGCCTCACGACCTTTGATCCACGCCAGTGTGGCGGCGTCGCTCTTGATGGTGCGCACGTTTCCGCCAGGCACCAGCAGAACGTCTGCCTTCGGGGCGTTGTCAAAGCTGTAGGAGGGTATGACCTTCATGCCGCCGGCCGTCGTTACCGTGGCGCCATTGGGGCTGACGGTGAAGACTTCCATCTCCGCGTTCAGAAAGACTTCAAAGGGGCCGGTGTAGTCGATCACGTCCACACCATCAAACAGCAGGATGGCAACTTTCTTGTGGGGTGCTGCGCCCGCGGTCTGGGCGTGACCCACGTTGCTGACGAACGCAGCCAGGGCGATCAGCAGGGCGGGCAGGCGATAGTTTATTTTCTTCATGGATGAAATCCTATGGTTGGCATGTGCCAATCATCCGGCAATGCCGGGTTGGCTGCAATGACAAGCAACCCAAACTTTCTGCCAAAGCCTGGGCTAGCGCTCGTCGTTGCCGACGCTGCGAAAGCGTGCTCGAAACTCAGAAGGGGCAATGTTGATATGGCGCTGGAAGCTGATGCGCATGGCCTCGGTGGACTGGAAGCCGCACTTGCTGGCAACGCGCCCCATTGGCAGGTCGCTGTCGGAGAGCAGGCGGCGCGCTTCATCCACGCGCAGGGCCTGAACGAACTTTCCGGGCGTGACCTTCAGGGCCTCGGTGAAGCGGCGGGCAAAGTTGCGCGGGCTCATGGCTTGTCGATACGCCAATGCCTCCACCGACAGGTCTTCGCACAGGTGGGCGGCCATCCACTGGACCAGCGTGGCATAGCGCTCACGGTCCGTGCCGGTGGCTTCATGGGTCAGCCGCGTGCTGAACTGCGATTGGCCCCCAGGGCGTTTCATGAACATCACCAGCTCGCGGGCAACCTTGCGCGCAAGCTCGCTGTCCAGGTCGTTTTCAATCAGCGCCAGTGCAAAGTCAATGCCCGCTGTGATGCCGGCCGAGGTATGGTACTTGCCGTCGTGCACGAACAGCGCGTCGCGATCAATGTGCGCGCTGGGGAACTTCTCGGCAAACTCGTCGAAGTGCGCCCAGTGGGTGGTGGCACGGCGGCCGTCCAGCGCACCGGTGGCGGCCAATGGGAAGGCACCCGTGCAGATGGAGCCCACGCGCGCGGCACCGTGGCACAGCTGGGTCAAGGCGCTGGTCAGGCGGGTATCGTCCGCAGCCGCGCGCGCGCCCTTACCGCCGGCGATCAAGAGTGTGTCAGCGACCAGGCTGGTGTCAAACACGCTGTAGTCGGCATGGAGCGAGATGCCGGATGTCGTCTGCAGCTTGCCCGCCGTCAGACCCGCCAGCACCAGTTCGTAGGGCTGGGGCTTGCCCATGTCCAGGCACGCATCGTTGGCTACGGCAAAGGCATCCAATGGGCCGGTGATGTCCAGCATCTGGGCTGGCGCCAGCCCCACAATGACAATGCGATGGGCGTTAGGGGGCACGTTGAGGCGCCTCCTGCAGACGTTGCAACTTCTCCAGCGTTGCAAAGCCATCGGCTGGCTGACCCAGGCTCAGTTGGTAGCGGCGGATGGCGCGTTGCGTAGACGGGCCGGCCAGGCCATCGGGCGTGCCACTGTCAAAGCCTTGGGCATTGAGGGCGGCTTGCAAGGTCAACACTTGCGCGCGATTGAGCATATGCAAGTCGCGTGGCCAGGTCAGCGCCAGCGCGGGCGCGCCGGCCAGCCGGTCCGACAGCAGGCACACGCCCAGCGCGTAGCTGGTGGCGTTGTTGTAGCGCAATATGGTTCTGAAATTGGGCCCCACCAGAAAGGCCGGGCCACGGGCGCCCGCCGGCAGCAGGATGGATGCATCGGTCAAAGCTGGCAGGGCGCTGCCCTTGGCACTGCCGTCTGCGGGGCGCACGCCTTCGGCCAACCACTGCTCGGTGCTGTGGCGCACGTCCGGGTCGGCGTGGGCGTAGTCAAAGCCCTTGGGCAGGCGCACCGGCACGCCCCAGGTCTGGCCACTCTGCCAGCCTGAGTGCTTGAGGTAGTTGGCGGTGGAGGCCATGACGTCGGGCACGCTGGTCCAGATGTCGCGCCGGCCATCGCCATCGGCATCCACCGCGTAGGCCAGGTAGACCGATGGCAGGAACTGGGGCTGCCCCATGGCGCCGGCCCAAGAGCCCACCATGTGCGCGTGGTCCACGTCACCGTTTTGCAAGATCTTGAGGGCGGCCAACAACTGGCCACGTGCCCACTGCTCGCGCCGGCCTTGAAAGCCCAGTGTGGCCAGCGCGTCGATGGCCGGTATGTCACCCATGTAGACGCCATAGCTGCTCTCCATGCCCCAGATGGCGGCCAGCACCGGAGCCGGCACGCCATAGCGTGCGGCCTGCGGGTCGACCATATCGCGCACCTGGGCCAGCCGCTCCTGACCCCGGGCCACACGTTGGGGCGACAGCGCGCCGTCCAGGTAGTCCCACACGGCGCGGGTGAATTCGGGTTGCGTGGTGTCCTGCTCGATGATGCGGGGCAGGTAATGGACGTCGGCAAAAGCCAGTTTCAGCGTGGCTTCGCTGACGCCCTGTGCGCGCGCTGATGCGCTGAAGTCGGCAATCCAGCGGGCAAACTTCTGGGCCTGCTCGGGGTCTGTGGCCGGGGCGGACGCTGCAGCGGCGGTAGCGCTGGCGGCGTTGCCGCTGGGTTTGGCCGTGACAGGGCTCGCGGTCGCCGAGGTATTGGTCGCCGAAGCGTTGTTCGCCACGCTAGCCGTGTTGCTGCAGCCAGCTGCAACCACAAACGCCAGCAAGGCAGGAACTAACGCCTGGTGCGCGGTCGCCTTAAGGCGCATAGGCTTGGGAGAAGTGGGTTGGAAAGGTCATGGTTGCTTTTGTAGGAGCGCGGGCCGTTGGCGACGCCACAGAATAGCAGCAAAAGCCGCAGCCACCAGCAGGGCGATCGGGGCCAAGGCCGCAAAGCTGTTACCGGGAGGATGTTGTTCCACATAGCGCATGCGCCGTAGGGGCAAAGGATCGTCTTGTATCCCAAACGGCCGGGTCAGGCGGTTTGACAAAGTGTAGCCGCTCTTGCAGTTGGTAGGCAATGGCCTGCTGGGCCTGCGCCAATGAGATTGGCGAGCCCCGATGGTCTGTCAGCCCCTGCACCGGGGGCTGGGGCGCGGTCTGCGTGCCCAAGCTAACCCACATCACCGTGTGCGTCTGGAGCCAGGTGGGGTCCTGGGCTAATGCGATCTTGGCTTGCAGAATCTTCACATGCAGCCACTCGGTGCCGTCATGGTCCCTGGGGTCACGCACGATGCCTTGCTCAATCCATTCCAACGCCTCGGCATTGCGCCCGGCTAGCTCCAGCGCCGTGCCCAGATTGGAAGCGGTGCGCGACAGGCCCGGCGAGTCGTGTTCCAACTGGGTCAGCACGTCGATGGCGCGCTGCGGGTTGCCGGACAGCATCAGCACCACGCCCAGGTCGTTGGCTACGGTGGCGCTTGGCGCATCTTTGTAAGCCATCTCAAGTTGCGACAGGGCTGCAGCTATTTGCTGCGGGTTGCCGCCGTGTTTCAAGTCGTTAACCGAACCTTCATAGCCATTGATGCAGGCCAGTGCGCTAGGGGCGGCGAGCAAGGTCGTGATCACGATAGTCAGCGATAGGGCAATGGGTGTTTTCATAGCATTTCTGAGGCGCATCCGTCGATATACTCGCCTCTTTTTTATAAACGATTTTGAGACAAGCAATTACATGACAGGGACAAGCAACATATCTTCTCCAGCGGCCGTCAGGGCCAGAGGCGCCATTGGTGCCATGTTTTTCTCCTGCTTTGGTGCCGCATGGCTCATGCTGTGGTGCCGGGCGGTGTTTCCATCCAACCCGTTGTTGATGCTGTTGCCCGTTGTGGCAGGCGCGGGCCTGCTGGCCTTGGCCATATTGCAGTTCCGCCAAAATAAGGATGCCCACGCGCGTGAGGCCGATTCTCCCGAGCAAAAACGGGTGGGCCGTATTTTCAACATCGTCAATGGGGCGCAATGGGTGGTGATCATTGTGCTGATGAACGTGTTGAACAACACGGGCCTGAGCGCATGGGTGTACCCCATGGCCATCTTCGTCATTGGCGTACACTTTCTGCCCCTGGCGGTGGTGTTCAAGGCGCGCCGGCATTTTGTGACTGGCATGGCCATGGTGTTGCTGGCTTCGGTCTACCCGTTTGTTGCCAGCGGCGGCCCCGACAGTCCTGTGGGGCTGCTGGGTGCAGGCTTGATACTGTGGGCCAGTGCGCTGACGGCGTTGTTGCCGCTGTCATCGGCTCAAGGGGTTGCGGCCTAACGGCGTCAGGAGAAGTGCAGCCCCGGCACCCGCACCCAGGGCATGCACCAGCCGCCGCAGTCCACGCGCTCGGCACTGACGGCCGACGCGTCGCGCAGCATCTGCGCCACATTGCCGTTGATCATGGTCTCTGACAGGGCCATGCCAACCGCACCGTCCTTGATGGCAAAGCTGTTCTTGATGATGCCGGAGAAGTCGCCATTGGCCGCGGGGTGGCCCATGGACAGGCGCCCCACGATGGCACCACGGGGCACGTCGCGCAGCAGTTCGGACAGCGGTGTGCGGCCCGGCAGCACCTCCCAGCCATTGCTGACCGTGGGCACGTGGGGCAGGCCGGTCTTGCGGCTGCCATAGAGGCTAGGCGTCAGTGTTTGCAAGCGGCCAGCCACCAGCAGGCGCACGGCCGGCGTGGCAAAGGCGTCAGCCGACAGGGCAGCCACGCCGGGTGCATCAAAGCGGCTGACCAGACTCAGCAACGGTGAGGCCACCAGGGCCTCGACCCGTTCACGGTACATGGAGTTGCCCGATATCAACCCCAGATCGCTGACCTGGCCCAGCAACCAGTTCATCAGCGTGCTGACGGCCGCCGGGCTCAACACCACGTCACCCACAAACTTGCCGCCAAAGCATTCGGCCGAGCTTTGTGTCAGCACCGAGCGGGTCAAGTCGCGCATGGTGGTGGCGATGCCAAAGTGGCTGCTGGCGGGGGCTTGTTGCAGGTCTTCCGTCTCACCACCCGCGAAGTTGAAGGAACTGGTGCGCACCTGCCCGTCAGGCCCTGGCCCGCGTGCGGTGCCAAAGATGTTCAGGCCATACCAGCCCAGGCTGCTACTGAGGTGGCTGGCGCCGCTGGTC
>JACXTT010007260.1_pt1 | contig 15656 bp, 9 predicted proteins | sample 9270951 | NCBI WGS metagenome assembly JACXTT01 (sample SAMN15532306, study PRJNA645909) | rock metagenome | isolation source: weathered quartz diorite | place: Puerto Rico | collected 2017-06-21 | reverse complement strand
GCGCTGGCGCGCCGGGGGACGCCGTGCCGGCAGGCACCGCGGTGACCATCTGCCGGGGCTGCGACGCGCGCGCTGCGGCGGCCTCCGCCACCGTGCTTCCCGTGACGGCATCGTCGGTGGTGAGAATCCGGAACTCCACCGCCGGACCCTTGGTCCCGAAGCCGATTACGTCGCCGTCGTGCAGCGGAGTATCGCCCGTGATACGCGTGCCGTTGACGAACGTCCCGTTCCTGCTGCCCAGATCCTGGATGACAAACGTGTCTCCACGCCGTACGATGGCCGCGTGGCGGGCCGACACGTCAAGATCGCGCTCCGCGTCGAACCGGACGTCCGAGAGCGGGTGGCGGCCGAGACCGACGTAGGCCTTGACGAAGGCTTCGGTCTGTCCGACCCGGGCCCCCGAGAGAAACTTGAATTGGGATTTCACTGGCCGCGATTCACCCAGTAGAGCACGCCGGCCAGGACCGCCACCGCGAGCAGCGCGGCGAGGATGAGGCGCCACCGTGTCTGTTTCGCCGGAACCGGTGGCGGGCTGCCCTTGTACACCGGCACGGGTTCGGTGCTCGTCTCGGTGTCGATGAGCGGGTAGATCTGGTGGCCCACCTCCTCCTGCGCCACCGCCGAGCGCAGGCCGTCGCCATCGAACCGGGCCACGATCACCGTGATGTTGTCGGGCCCGCCGCGCGCATTGGCCATCGCGATCAGGCGCTCGCCCGCCTGTGCGAGGTCGCTCGCCCGGCCGGCGATCTCGGCGATCTCCTCTTTCTTTACCTGGCCGGAGAGACCGTCGGAGCAGAGGACCAGCATGTCGCCGCGGCGGATTTCCTGATGGGTGAGGTCGACCTTCACCTTGGGGTCAGGGCCCAGCGCTTGGAGGATGATGTTGCGGCGCTCGCTGTGGGCCGCCTCTTCTTCCGTTAGCTCCCCCGCTTCGACGAGGCGCTGCATCAACGACTGGTCCTTGGTGAGCTGCACCGCGAGGCCATTGCGGATGAGGTACGCGCGGCTGTCCCCGACCTGGGTGATGTAAACATGGTCCCCCAGCACGCCGGCCGCCGTGGTGGTTGTCCCCATGCCGCGGACCTCGGGATGGGCTTTGGCGTGGGCGTGGATCTGCCCGTTGGCGACCTCGACCGCTTCCTTCAGCCGGTACGCGAACCGCTGGGGGGTGGTCTCCCGCTCGGCACCCCACATCTTCTGCATCTGGTCGACGATGGTGTCAGTGGCCATCTGGCTCGCCAGCTCGCCCGCCGCCGCCCCGCCCATGCCGTCGGCCACGACCAATAGCGTGCCCCGGTCGCCGACTTCGTGCTCGCGAACGACCGATTGTACCGAGCGCTCGCCGCGCGTCAGGTCCGCAACGAGGAAGCAGTCCTCGTTGTGGTCCCGGGTTTTGCCGAGGTCGGTCTTCCCGAAGACCTGGACTTTAATGGGCTTGGCGGAGCGTCCGAACATTCGCTAACGACACTGTTGGTTGAAGGCGGTTCGGTAAGTCGACTTTCCGGGATCGAGGTTCTGCGCTCGGTTCACCCAGTCACAGTAGCTCTGCCGATCCTTGAGGTTCGAGTATGCATTGCCGATCACGAACGCCGCGTAGGCGCGATCCACGGCAGTCACGACGTGCGCGTCGTAGAACCTGCGGGCCGAGTCGAGCACCCAGCGTGCCGTCAACGTGTCCAGCCGCACGAGGAAGAGAGTGTCGAGTGCGTCCTGGGCCCTCGCGGGGTCGATCGACGCGGCGGGGGACTCGGTCGGATTGCCGCGATGCGCGTTGTCGATCGGTCCCACCGGCTGCGCGCCCGACGGTCGTTTGGAATCACCACTTGGATTCTGCGGCCGCTTCGTCTGCGTAGTATTCGCCGCAGCCACGCGCGCTGCCGTGTCCCGCACGGCGCTGCCGTCTGCCTTCGGCCCGAACATCAGCATTTTCGCCGCCGCCGCGCCACCCCCCAACACCATGACCGCCCCGACGACGATCGGCACTACCGAGCGCTTGCGGGCGGGGGTGGTGGCCATGGCCTTCGTCGGCCCTGCTCCCGCCTTCCCTCCGGCGTCGAGCAGTTGCGTCTTGCCATCGGCATCCGCCCGCGTGGCGGGGATCGCTGGCCCGCGCGTCGTGCCCAGCACCGCCGCGACGTCCGCAGCGAACTTGGCCGCGGTCTGGTAGCGATCCACCGGGCTGCGGGTGAGCGCGGCGTCCAGCACTTCCTGCAGGCCCGGCGGGAAGGCGAGATCGGGGCGTGACACACCCAGCTTCACCGGCTCGTCGGTGAGGCGCTTGATCATCGTCTCCTGCACCGTGGTCGCCTCGAACGGGAGCTTGCCCGTCAACATCCTGAAGAACACCAGCGCCAGCGAGTAGAGGTCGCTGCGCCCGTCCAGTTTGTCCCCGGAGAGTTGCTCGGGGCTCATGAACTCGGGCGTGCCGACCACCAAGCCGGTCTTGGTGACCTTCTGGCCGGCCTCGTCGCCGCCGACCGCCTTGGCGATGCCGAAGTCCACCACCTTCACGACGTCCGCGCCGTCGCGCCCCTTCGCAAGCATGATGTTGTCGGGCTTCAGGTCGCGGTGCACGATGCCCAGATCGTGCGCGGCCTGCAGGGCGTCAGCCACCTGCTGGAAAATGCGGCCCGCCCGTGCGAGGGGCAGCGCCCCGTTGCGCCCCAGCACATCCGTGAGCGGCTCGCCCTCCACGAACTCCATGGCGAGGTAGATCAGCCCATCGGGCGTCTCGCCGAAGTCGTACACCGCACACACGTTCGGATGGGTGATACGGCTGGCGTTGGCCGCCTCGCGGTTGAAGCGGGCGACCGCGTCCGGGTCGTGCGTCAGCGACGGGTTCATCACCTTGATGGCGCTGCGCCGGCCCATCTTGACGTGCTCGGCGAGGTAGACCTGCCCCATCCCGCCCTCGCCCAGCTTCTTCACGACGTGATAGCGGTCGGCGATTACCTGACCGACCAGGTTCGTGGCGGGCGCGGCGGCACGCAAGGTCGTGCCGTCGTTCTGGCAGAACCTGATATCGTCCGGATACTCAGTCGAGCAGACGGGGCAGATCTTCACGACGGCAGCTCGAGACGCAAGACCTTGTCGCCTACCAGGATGCGCGAGCGGTGGCGCAGCGGCATGTCGCCGCGCGCCGCCAACGCGATGCCGTTGCGGCTTCCCGCGTCCACGACGACGAAGTCGGCGTCCTCGGAGCGGACCAGGGCGTGCTGAGCGCTCATGGACGGATCGTAGGGGAACATCCAGTCGCCGTTCTCGCGCCCGATGCGGACGTCCCGGCCCGGCGAGAGCTGGACCACGTCCCGGGAGCTGCCGTCCGCGCGTAGCTGCGTGAGGGAGGCGATGTCCGCGCTGGGGATCAGGCTGCCCATCCGCTTGGTCGCATCCGCCTCCGGCGAGTGGGGGCCCGGGTAGCCCAGGCGACGGAACCGGATCACCTGCGAGCCGATGAGCAGCAGATCGCCGTCCGCCAACCGGTGCGGCTCCTCGAGGAACACCCAGGTGCCATTACGGCTCCCCAGGTCGCGCACCACCAGTAAGTCGTCCTCCCAGGAGATCTTGGCGTGCAGGGGAGAAAGAAACGGATCCTCGGGGAAGCGGATGTCTCCGTCCAAACGACCGATGGTCGTGTCCATCGTCTTGCGCTCGAAGCGCTGTCCGGCGGTACCGGCTTCATCGAGCACAATCAGCACGATGCGGAAATCGGTGCGGACGGCGGTCTTGCCCGAGGTGCGTACCAGCGGGCTCCATTCGCCGAGCGGTGCACCGCACGTAGGGCAGAACTTCGTCCCGACCTGCACTGTGGAGCCGCAGCGCGCGCACGCCGGCCCGGAGCCCGGCGCGGTGAGCCGCCTCCCGCAGTTGGGGCAGAACGGCAGCAAGGCGCTCGTGACGGCTCCGCAGAAGGGGCATGTGCCGACTTCTGCACGAGGGGAGGGGACCGGGGGTGAGGGAGGGGGAGGCGTGGAGGGTGCGGCGCCGGCTACCTGCGTGGCGGGGAGGCCCGAAGGGCGGGGCGGTGTGGCGGCGGAGCCCCCCGCCCCCTTCGCGGCGCTCGTACGCTTGGCCACGGCCCCGGCCGCCGTGAGCGGCTTGCCGCAGTCCATGCAGAACTCCGCGCCGGCCTCGTTGGCGCGGCCGCAATAGGTGCAGGTGGTCACCGCGGACGCATCTCCACTGGGGGCTAAGTTATGGCTCGCCAATCTATTCGGCAAATTGACTGGTCGAAAGGGCCGATGCTAGCTTGCGCGCCTATGCGCGTGCTCGCGGTGCTGCTGTGCCTCGTGGCGTTGAGGGTGGTGGGCGGGCGAGCGGCGGCCCAGGTCGATCCTTCCGGGCCGTGGCACACGCTGCACACGGCGCACTTCCGTGTCCATTTCCGTCCCGCCGAGCGCGTCGTCGCCGAGCACGCGGCGCGCGAGGCGGAGCGGGCCTGGGGCCTGCTGGCCACGGAGCTGCACCCGCCTCGCGGCATCGTCGATCTCACCCTCGGTGACGACGCCGACCTGTCCAACGGCCTCACGACCGTCTTCCCCTCGAGCCGGATAACGGTGCTGATTGTCCCGCCCGCGACGCTTCCCGAGCTCGAGGACTTCGACGACTGGTTGCGGCTCCTCGTCACCCACGAGCTCACCCATGTCTTCCACCTCGATCGGACGAAAGGGTGGTGGCGAGCGGTGCAGACCGTGTTCGGTCGCGTGCCGGGCTTCTTTCCCAACGAGTACCAGCCAAGCTGGGTGATCGAAGGGATCGCGGTCTATTACGAGTCGAAATTCACTGGCGCCGGAAGGATTCAAGGCGCCTCCCACACGCAGCTAATCGCCGTGGACGTCGCCACGGGGCAGGCGCGCTCGCCCTGGAATGCGGTGTACTTCACCCGCTGGCCCGCCGGGACAGCCCCCTACGCGTACGGAAGCCGGTTCTTTCAGGAGCTCGATGTCGGAGCGAGGGGGGGGGATTCGGCCGTGCCGCGGTTCGTGGAACGGACCTCGGGGCAGCTGATCCCCTATCGCGTGGGGCGGCAGGTTCGTCGCGCCACCGGCCACGATCTCGCGGCCGTGTGGGACGCCAGCCTGCGGCGCTGGAGCGCTGCTGCGGCAACGGATGCCGGCCGCCTGCTCGACACCGCGCTCTGGGCTCCGCCCATCCCTCGGGTCTCGCCGGACGGTCGCCGCGTCGCCTACATGCACGACGACGGCAAGAGCGCCACAGAGTTGTGGATCCTCGACCTGGGCGAATGGCGGGTCCTGCGCCGCCATCGGGTCAACGGCCTCGCTCGCTACGACTGGCTGGGCGACACCTTGGAGGTCACGCAGCTCGACTTCACCGATCGCTGGCACATTCGCAGCGATCGGTATCGCTGGATGCCGGACGGCGGGTGGCGTCGCGTCACCCGTGGCGCGCGCCTGACGGAGCCTCGGGGTGGTGGCGCAACGCTTGCGACGATCGTATTCACTCCTGGCGGCAACCACCCCTCGCTGCCCGCCGCTGACACGGCAGGCGCCACTTGGGGGGACGCGGTGCCCTCAGCCGATGGCCGCTGGATTGCCGCCACCAGGCACCGGGACGGCCACTGGGCGCTGGTGCGCTGGCCCACGGGCATGCCTGATTCGGTCGGCCAACTGTTCTCCAGTACCGCCGTCGTGGCCGACCCCGTCTGGCGGGGTGACACACTGTGGTTCGTCTCGGAGCACTCCGGTCTGCCCCAGGTCTACCGTTGGGTCGCGGGAGATGGTGTGCGCGCGGCGACCGACGCGAGGTTCGGCGCGCGGGCCCCGGCGGTCCTCCCCGACGGGACCTTGCTCTACACGACGCTCGGACCGCATGGGTGGGCGTTGGCCAGCGCACGGCCACTGGCGGCGACCGGGGCCCCATCCGCGACTTCGACTTCCCCCCCACCGTTCGATTCGGCTCCCCCTCTCCCGACACCCGCGCGCGAGACCGGCTACGCGTTCTGGCCGTCGCTGCGGCCGCACTTCTGGCTGCCGCTCGGCTTCGACGCCGGTGCGACGGGTCGTTTCCTCGGTGCACTGACCGCCGGCTCCGACGCCGTCGGCCGGTACAGCTATCTTGCCGACGCCCTGCTCTCTCCCGATCCCCTCCGGGCGGATGGCTACTTCGCGGTGGTTTCCCATGCCCTCGGCAACCCCAGCCTCGACCTCTCGGGGTCGAGCGAGTGGAGCCTGGTCGGGGTCACGCGCCGTGGCACGGTAGTGTCGGAGCGAGCCCGTGGGGCGGCGTTCGGTGCGACGCTGGTCGCGCGGCGGTGGCGCTCGTTCGCGAGCCTGCGGATCGCCGCCGAATACGACGGTCGTCGGTTCGTGGCCGATCCGGACACCGCGCTCGCCGCCGTTTGCACGGGATGCACCAGTCGGGATCGCGTTGGCGGGTCCGTCACTCTCCAGGTCGGGCACCTCCTCAGCGGTCCGCTCGCGATCTCTCCGGTCGGCGGGATCGTGTGGGCCGGCACCTACCGGCGTCGGGAACAGCAGGGCTCCCCGCTGTGGACAGACGAAGTTCGTTCCCGGCTCGCGCTCTACCAACGCGTGCCCGGGTTGCCAGGTCACGCCCACCCGGTGTTGGCGCTGCGGCTCACCGTGGGCCGCGCTACCGGGCCCATCGCCACGTCGTTCGGCGTTGGCGGTGTCTCGTCGGGCGTCGTGGATCTGGGATTGGGGGTGACGGCAGGTGGAGCCCGCGACTTCCCCGTGCGTGGCTACCGGGTGGGCACGCTGTTCGGCCGACAGGCAGCGACCGCGAGCGTGGAATATCGGGCCCCGCTCGCGTTAGTCGGACAGGCGTTCGGTCATCTCCCGTTCGGCGTTGACCGGCTGTGGTTGAGTGTGTTCGGGGACGTAGGCGATGCCTGGGAGCACGGCCAGGCGGCCCGGCTGCACCGTTTGCGCTCGGTAGGGGTCGAGCTCGTGGCCGACCTGACGGTGAGCTATGATCTGCCACTGGGAGTCCGGCTCGGCCTGGCCCAGCCGCTTGCCGCCCTCCCGGCTGGCGGGCCGTCGCGGCCGCGGCCGTATGTAGCGGTAGGGTCAGACTTCTAGCGGCGCGCGGCGTTGAGGCTGAACCCCGCCTGGAAGACGGCGTATAATGGAATGGCTATGAGCCTTCCCGCGCCGTTGCCCCGCGTCTTCGCTTGTTGCGCGCTGCTGAGCACGGCCTGGGCCATATCCCCCTTTCCCTCGCTGTCCGGTCAGGAGGTCGCCGATCGGGCGGCCCTGGAGCGGTTACGCGATTCGCTCGCCGGCGTCACGGATTCCGCCGCGCTGCGCCGGCTCGAGGCTGCGGGCATCGAGGTCGCCAAGCGCAACCGGGACGACCCGCTCATCCATCTGCGCCTCGGGTTCATCGCCTATCGGTACGGGGAGGTTGCCGGCGTGAAGTCGCATTACGACGACGCGGCCGGCGAGTTCGAGTGGGCGGGTGAGCTGCAGCCGGGTTGGCCGTATCCGTGGTATGGCCTCGGCCTCGCCGAGCTCGCCCAAGGGGAGCACGCCGTCATCGCCATCGAGAACCTCCGGCAGCAGCTCGGCAAGGATTACCTGTCCAAAGCGGCCCGCGCGTTCGCGCGCGCGACCCTGGCCGACCCCAGCTTCGCCCAGGCCGGCATCGACCTCGCCAATGCGGCGCTGCGACAGCGGATCCTGCCCCGCCTGCAGGTGGCGCTCGAGGCCATGCGCCTGGCCGCGGCGTCGCCGGCGGGACGGATCCCCGGCGTGCAGCTCGCCCGCGGGCGGGTGGAGCGCGAGGTCGGCGAGGGGGACTCGGCGGTCGCGGGATTCCGCGCATATCTCGCCGTGGGCGGCGACTCCGGCGTCGGGCTGCTGGAGCTGTCACGCACGTCCTACCTCATGCGGCGGCCGGACGAGGGGCGGGCGGCCTACTACGCCGGGGCGCGCTCGGCGACGTCCGCAGCGGCGCTGGGACTGTACCGCACGGAGCTGGGTTACCTGGCGACCGAGGGGGAGCTCGCCGCGTTCGACTCGCTCACGACGCCGGCGGCCCGGGAGGCCTGGCTCGAGCGCTTCTGGAGCCGGCGGGACGTGGCCGAGGCACGCGCGCCCGGCGAGCGCCTTGCCGAGCACTACCGCCGTTGGTTCTACGCGCGGCGCAACTTCCGGCTGGTGAGCCGCCATCGTCACTACGACATCACGGAGCGCTACCGCACAGCCCAGACGGAGTTCGACGATCGCGGGGTCATCTACATCCGGCACGGCGACCCCGACCGCCGGGCGCAATACTCCAGCGCGGGCACCGTGCTGGGCACCGGCCTCGAGCCTAACGAGAGCTGGTTGTACCGCCGCTCCGACGGTAACCTCATCTTCCACTTCGTGTCGCGCGGGGACGTGCAGGACTTCAAGCTGGTCGAGAGCGTGCTGGACGCCCTCGGGTTCTCGGCGCGCTTCGGTCAAGGGGGGCGGGGAGGGAGGCTGGACGGGCTGGCGCTCGAGCTGTGGGATTCGCGCGCCGACCTCGATCCCATCTATCAGCGGCCGCCGAGCGGCATGCGACTCACTGACGAACTCGCGCTCGGCGACCACGCGATCAAAGTGGGGACGACCACCGACAGCTACCGCCAACGCTTCGACGTCCCGCTCGACCTCGTGACCTCCGACTTCGTCGTCGGCCTGCGCGCGGACTCCGCCGGCGGACAGGTGCTGCACGTGGTTTTCGCCGTCCCGGCGGAGCGCATCACTCCGGAGCCGGGCCCGGCCGGCGTGCTCTACCCGCTGCGGTTCCGCCTTCTCGTGAGCGACGCTGCGGACAGCCTGGTGACGCGGCTCGACACGGTGCGGGTGTTCTCCGCGCCCGCGCCGCTGCGCGGCGCGGCGTACTTGACCGGCCTGCTCGAGGTGCCCATCCCGCCCGGCCGCTACCGGTATCGCCTTCTCGTCGCCACGGGTGACAACTTCGCCGGTGAAGTGATGGAGCGCGATACGCTCGAGGTCGGCGTCCTCGACGGCCGCCGCTTCGCGGAGAGCGACCTGGTGATCGGGCGCGCGGGCGGTGGGCTCGTCTGGCCCGCGGGGGCGGACACCGTGCTCCTCAATCCCCTGGGCCGCTTCCCCCGCGGCAGCACCGTCGAGCTCTACTACGAGGTGTACGGGCTCGCGCGCGGGGCCACCTACCACACGGTCGTGCGGTTGGACCCCCTCGGCCACCGCTCCTTCTTCGGCGCCATCCGGGGGCTGTTCGGCGGTCGCCGGCCTCCGGTGCTCCTGGAGTTCGACGTCCCCGCCGACGGTCCGGTGACCCGCGTGCACCGCAGTGTGGAGCTACGCGATGTCGCCAACGGCGACTACATGCTCTCGGTCGTCGTGACCGATCCCGCCGATGGGCGCCGGCTCACGCGCGCGCGCCGGTTTCAGGTGGTGTCGCGCCAGTAAGTTGACACCCGCGCGGACCGTTCCCTAAGTTACCGCGTCCCCTCGGAGACCAGATGTATTGCTCCCGCTGCGGCACGCCGAACGATGACAACAGCAAGTTCTGCCGCTCCTGCGGGCTGGATCTGACCGCGACCACTCCCACCGGCGCCGTCAAGACCGACCAGCACGAGCTGACCGAGATCGACATGGTCCGGGAGCAGCTCAAAGAGGAGTACGACATCCTCGAGGAGCTCGGCCGCGGGGGCATGGCGATCGTCTTCAAGGCGCGCGAGCGCCAGCTCGAGCGCGATGTCGCGATCAAGGTGCTCCCGTTCTCCCTGGCTTTCGATAAGGAGTTCGTAGAGCGCTTCCAGCGCGAAGCCCGCACCTCCGCCAAGCTCGAGCATCCGAGCATCATTCCGATCTACCGGGTTGGGAAGAGCGGTCGGGTCATCTATTTCGTCATGAAGTTCCTGCGCGGCAAGCCGCTCTCCAGTGTGCTCGCCGGGCGTGGTGCGCTCCCCGCCGCAGAGATCCGCAAGATCCTCGTTGACGTGGGCCGCGCGCTCGCCTACGCCCACCGCAGCGGCATCGTCCACCGCGACGTCAAGCCCGACAACATCATGTTCGACGAGCACGGGCAGGCGGTGGTGACTGACTTTGGTATCGCCAAGGCGGCCACCGGCGGCAAGCTGACGGGCACCGGGATGGCGATCGGCACGCCCCACTACATGAGCCCCGAGCAGGCGCGCGCCCAGAACCTCGACGGGCGCAGCGACATCTACTCCCTCGGCGTGGTCGCCTACCAGTGTCTGGCGGGACAGGTGCCCTTCGACGGGGACGACTCCTTTTCCATCGGCTACAAGCACATCATGGAGGAGCTCCCCACTCCCAGGCTCGACTCGATGGAGAAGCGGGAGCTGTTCGAAGTCATCAGAAAGATGATGGCCAAGGCCCCTGACGAGCGATTTCAGACCGCCGACGAACTCGTCCAGGTCCTGGAATCGGGCGGCTACGTGGCGTCGGGCATCTCTACCGCCGCCACCCGGGCGATCCCGTCGCTCGCTGCGACGCCGCGCATCGCCACCGCGCCTACGACCCCGCTGCCACGCGCCACCGCTGGCTTTCCCGGCGCCGGGCCGGTGCAGCACAAGCGCTCGGCAGCGGCGGCCGTCGTGCTGTGGTTATTGATCGTCGGCCTCGTCTTCGGTGGCGGCGGATTCTACGCTTACAAGAAGGGCCTCCTGGCGGCCGCCGGGCTCGTTCCGGGGGTTGCGCGCCCCGATACGACCCAGGCGGCCACGGGTGGGAGGGGGGGAGAGGGGGGGGATAGCACCGCCGCCGCCCGCTCCGACACCACCGCCGCCGCCACGTCCCAGCTTGTTCACGACACGTCGCGCCACACCGCCTCCCCCTCCGGGGTGCCTGCGGGCGCGACCGGGAAGCTTGTCCTGAAGGGGCTGCCTGCGGGGGCGCGGGTCACCCTCGATGGCCGCCCCGTGAATGGCCGCCAGGTGGACGTGCCGCCGGGGAACTACCGGTTGGTCGTGAAAGCGCCTGGCTACGATCAGTTCGAACAGCAGGTGATCATCACCCCGGGCACCCCGAGCACCGTCCAGGTCGATATGCAGGCGTCCGAAGACGCAGGCGGGGGTCCCTGCGACGAGCCGGGCCCCGCCTATAACCAAGACCACATCTGCTTCGACACTCCGCCCACGCCCCTGTCGGCGACCTTCATCCCCGTGCCCGCCGACGCGCCGATCTTTCCCCGGCAGGCCATCCTGCTGGTCAAGGTGTCCTCCGCGGGGGCCACGCTCGAGGCGCGGGTCTTCTCTCGATCCAACGTGCAGACCTTCAACGACCAGGCCGTCGACATGGCCAAGATCCTGCGTTGGAACCCCGCCCAGAAGAACGGCGAGGCGGTTGATGCGTGGGTGCAGTGGCCGTTCCAGCCCGTGAGGCAGTAACACGAAGATCGATCCCACCGCGTTCATCGCTCCCGGGGCCGTCGTGCTGGGCGACGTGACTCTCGGCCCGCGCGCCAGCGTGTGGTACGGCGCCGTCCTGCGGGGCGACATGGCGGCGATCGTGGTGGGCGAGGCTTCGAACTTGCAAGACGGCACCATCGTGCACGTGGATGCCGGGAAGCCCGCCCTCATCGGCGCGCGCGTCGGGGTCGGGCACCGCGCCATCCTCCACGGGTGTCGCGTCGCGGACGATTGTCTCATCGGCATGGGTAGCATCCTGCTCAACGACGTGGTGATCGGAGCCGGAAGTGTGGTGGCGGCGGGGGCGGTCGTCCGGGAAGGCATGGAAGTGCCGCCGGGTTCGCTGGTCGTGGGCGTGCCGGCGCGGGTGACGCGGGCGGTGGACGAAGGGTTGCGGGCACGGATCCGGGGCACCTGGGAGCACTACGTCGCGGAGGCCGTGCGGCATCGCAGCGGCGCTTTCCCGCTCGCACAACCAAGTTTGTGATGTGAATTCTCCGGAACCCAGGAATGCTGGGCCCGGTGTTATATTTCGGGGAGCGGAGTGCGTCGCGATGCGGCCGGACTATCGCTCCGAGACCTCCGCCAGCCGGCGAGACAACGTTTGTGATGTTGATTGGCGAGAGCGCGCATTGCCACGGCCTTCCGCCCGAGTCTTGCCTGGGACTGTTGGGTCGCCTACCTTGCCCCTCCGCGTCTTTTGCCTGGCCGTTCGCAGGTCTGCGGGCAGCGTAGGCCTTCAACCCAAGCACCGACGGTTGTCACCAGCTCTCACCGCGAGGGACGAGCCAGCATGACTGCTTCCACCCGCCACGGGACGCTCGATCTGAGCCCCAATGCCATCACCGTGCTCGAGCGGCGTTATCTCGTGAAGGACGAGACCGGTCGTCCCGCCGAGCGGCCTGAGGACCTGTTCTGGCGGGTGGCGCGCACGATCGCGGCGCCCGACGCGGCCTACGGGGCCTCGGACAAGGCCGTCGAAGCTCTGGCCGAGACGTTCTTCGACTTGATGGCGACGCGGGTGTGGATGCCCAACTCGCCCACGCTCATGAACGCCGGGCGTCCGCTGGGTCAGCTGTCCGCGTGCTTCGTGCTTCCCGTCGAGGACGCGCTGTCCGACGGCAAGAGCGGCATCTACGACACGCTCCGCGCCATGGCGCTGGTGCACCAGTCGGGGGGCGGTACGGGCTTCGCGTTCTCGCGGTTGCGCCCCAAGAACGACGTCGTGCGCTCCACGATGGGCGTCGCCTCAGGTCCCATCTCGTTCATGAAGCTCTACGACGCTTCCACCGACGTGGTGAAGCAAGGTGGGACCCGCCGCGGCGCCAACATGGGGATCCTGCGCGTCGATCACCCCGACATCCTGGAGTTCATCACCTGCAAAGACGACCTGACGCAGGTGACGAATTTCAACATCTCCGTAGCCGTCACGGATGCTTTCATGCAGGCGGTCGAGCGGGGCACGAGCTACGATCTGATTCATCCGCGCACGGGCAGGGTCGCGGGGCAGCTCGACGCGCGCGAGGTGTTCCGCTCGATCATCCACGGCGCGTGGAAGACTGGCGAACCAGGGGTGTTCTTCATCGACCGCGCCAACCGCTACAACCCGGTCCCGCAGCTGGGTAGCTACGAAGCCACGAACCCATGCGGGGAGCAGCCGCTGCTGGCGTACGACGTCTGCAACCTCGGCTCCATCAACGTCGGCGTGTTCGTCAAGGACGGCGCCGTCGAGTGGGACCGGCTGGCCACGGCGGTGCACCTGTGCACGCACTTTCTGGACAATGTCATCGATGCCAACCGCTACCCGCTCACCGAAATCGACGACCTGGCCAAGCGCATTCGGCGCATCGGCCTGGGCATCATGGGCTGGGCGGATCTCCTGGTGCGGCTCGCCATCCCCTACAATTCCACCGAGGGCGTGGCGTTGGGTCGCCGGCTGATGCAGTTCGTGGACGAGGAGGCCAAGAAGGCTTCCGAGAAGCTTGCCGAGCAGCGCGGGGTCTTCCCCGAGTGGGAGCGCTCCATCTGGGGGCCGGACGCCACCTGCGCGCGCGGTCCCGCGGGCGAGCGCGTGCGGCCGATGCGGTGGCTGCGCAATTGCAACCTGACGACGGTGGCGCCCACCGGCACGATCTCCATCATCGCCGGCTGCTCCTCGGGGATCGAGCCGCTGTTCGCCGTGGCGTTCATGCGCAATCAGGCGGGCGTCCTCATGCCGGACCTCAATGAGGACTTCGTCGCCATCGCGAAACAGGAAGGCTGGTACAGCGACGCCCTCGTGCAGCAGATCGCCGCCGGAGGGCACATTCACTTCGACGCCGTGCCGACCACATGGCAGCGTGTGTTCGTCACCGCGCACGACGTGACGCCGGAGTGGCACATCCGGATGCAAGCCGCGTTCCAGGAGTTCACGGACTCGGCGATCTCCAAGACCTGCAACTTCCCGCACGACGCCACCGAAGCTGACGTCGAGCAGATCTACCGCCTCGCCTTCCAGCTCGGCTGCAAGGGCGTGACAGTGTACCGCGACGGCGCCCGCGAGGGGCAGGTGTTGTCCACCGGCTCGACGGCCAGGAAGGTGCAAGGGCAGGCGGAGGAGGCTGTCCCGGCGACGCCGGCCCCCGCGCCCACCTCGGAAGAGGTCACCAAACTGGCCGAAGCCCTCGGCCGGCTCGCCGAGCTCGAAGCCGAGCTCGAGCGCACCCGCGCCCAGCTCCACGAGGTCGAGGCCGAAAACCTGCAGCGGCGCGCCAAGCGCTCGCGGCCCGACTTGTTGCGAGGCACGACCCGGCGCACCGAGACGCCGCTCGGGACGATGTACGTCACCATCACCGAGGATGAGAAGGGGCAGCCGTTCGAAGTGTTCATTTCCCTGGGCAAGGCCGGCGCGCCGATCATGGCCGACGTGGAAGCGATGGGCCGGCTCATCTCGTTGTCACTACGCTCGGGCATCCCGATGAAGGAGATCCATCGCCAGCTGCGCGGCATCTCCTCGGACCGTGTGGTCGGGCTCGGGCCGACCAAGGTCATGTCCGTCCCGGACGCGATCGGAATCGCGATCGAGAAGTGGATGCAGGAGAAACAGGGCGTGCAGCAGGATTTATTGTCGGGAGCGGGCGGGGCTGCGGGTGGCGTGCCGGCGCGGGAGTTCGTCGCGGGCTCGGACGGCGCCGCCGGGCTGCGCGCCCGCGACACCAGCCAGGATTTCATCGGCGCTTGCCCGGACTGCGGCTCGCAGCTGGCGTTCATCGAGGGCTGTGCCAAGTGTCACGTGTGCGGGTTCAGCGAGTGCGGGTGAGGCGTGATGCGCGGGTTTTGACCCCCCCAACTGTGATACCTATCACTCCAGAAAGCCAGACGAGCGCTTAGGTATAAGCCGTTATGGATCAGCGCATGATTACACCTACCAGGTTGCAGCCCAAGGGCTGGGCCCGCGTCGGCCCGGCAGGCGCGCACACGCTGCGCCGGGGGGCGTGGTATCCCGTCGTCCGCATCTCTTCGAGCAACATCGTCGTGCTCGACGTCAACCGACACAACGTCCCCGTTGATCGTCGGCTGCTCGAGATCCGCTACCATCCCCCCGAGCGCTGGACCATCGTGCGCTGCGAGCCGCGCGTGATGGAGCGCCTGGGACGTATCTTCCCTCTGACGTACGCGGTGTGTCCAGCCTGCCGCCATCGCCAGGCGGTCGAGGGCGGGGCGCAGCAGCTCACCTGCGACAAGTGCCACAAAGCGGCGGGGCTGGCCTGGGACGAGCTGAGCTGAACTGAGAGCGATCAGCCGTCAGCGATCAGCCGTCAGTGCTGACCACTGGCGGCTGTTCTTTTTGTGGGAGAGGGCTACTGACTGCTGATGGCTGATCGCTGACGGCTCACAGCGCCACCAATCGGTCCCCTACCGAGACGACACCGGCACCGTCCCCGACACAGTAGAACCCCCGCATACCGTCGTCTAGGAACTGAAGGTGCGACTTGAACACCTCGGCCTCGACTCGCGTTCCGCTCCCTCCTCGCAGCGCCCAGCCGGTGAAAGGACGGCAGGGGTGAGCCACTTGCAGCACCCGCAGCCGGACCTGCTCGCGACCGTCTTGTCCGAGCACGGTGAGGCCGCCCTCGAGGTCCGCCAACGCGAGCCGCCGGTCCGCTTCCACAAGGATATTCTCTCCCGCACATCCCGGCGTGATGCGCTCCCCGAATCGATCCCGCATCAGTGCGTAGTGAGACGTGAACCCCACCGAGACCCCGTGCAGGCCGTCCTCGTTCTTCGTGAACGGATGGGAGCGGTG
>JACXTT010007259.1_pt1 | contig 15658 bp, 14 predicted proteins | sample 9270951 | NCBI WGS metagenome assembly JACXTT01 (sample SAMN15532306, study PRJNA645909) | rock metagenome | isolation source: weathered quartz diorite | place: Puerto Rico | collected 2017-06-21 | reverse complement strand
AGGTAGCCCGCGAGTGCCAAGCCCGGCTTCTGGATGCGTGGGATCTCGACTTCGCGACTGAGACCACCTCGCCCGGCGAGCAGCGCCAATCCGAGGTTCTCCCGCGTCGCGCGGAAGAGCTCGTCGATCGTGACGCGGGCGTTCATGCGGAGCGACTCAGTACTTCTCGTCCTCCGCCCGAATCGTCTCGTGGATCCCTTCGGCGGTCTCGGCCTCGAGCAGCGCGCGGCGGAATTCCTTGTCGCGGAGCAGGCGCGAGACGCGCGCGAGCGCCTTCAGATGCGCGCCGGACGCGTCCTCGGGGGCCACGAGCAAGAAGAACAACTGCGTCAAGCCGCCGTCGAGCGACTGGAAGTCGACGCCGGGGCGGCTGCGGCCGAACGCGGCGACGACGCCCGGCAAGCGCGGCATCTTGCCATGCGGGATCGCGATGCCCTCTCCGATCGCCGTCGAGCCGAGCTTCTCGCGGTCGAGCAGCACCTCGACGAGACGATCTTTCGCGATCTGCGGGTGGCTCTGGGACAGCACGGTCGCGAGCTCGTCCAGTACGTCGAGCTTGGTCGTGCCCTTGAGGTCGGCGACGATGCTCGCAGGGGGGAGGATGTCCAGGATCTTCATGGCAAGTTGGGACCTCGGAACGACGCCGCGGCAGCGATCGTGCGCTGGCGCGACGTTTACTTCGCGTCGGATTCGATCAAGCCGTAATTTCCGTCTCTCCGACGGTAGATCACACTCAAGCTCTCGTGTCCCGTCTGGGCGTTACGGAAGACGAAGAACTCGTTGTTCGTGAGATCCATCTGCATCACGGCTTCTTCCACGGACATCGGCTTCGCCGGGATGCTGCGCGTGCGGATGATCTCGGGAACGCCGCGGTCGTCGACGCGGTCGGGTGACAGCACCTGGAGGCGGAGACCCGGCAGCCCGTGCTCGGCCTGATGGTTCTTCCGCTTCGCGGAGAGCTTCTTCACCTGCCGCTCGATCTTGTCGAGCGCCAGGTCGATCGCGGAGTAGCAGTCCTTCGTCTGCTGCTCGGAGAAGAGCGACGTGCCGTCGGCCTGCAGGTTGATCTCGGCGCGGTGGTTCTTCTTCAGCACGGAGAGGATCACGTGCGCGTCCATCGGCCGGTGCAGGTACTTCGACACCCGCTGCAGCTTGTCCTCCGCGTACTTCCGCAGTGCCTCGGTCGCCTCCATGTGTCGAAACGTGACGTTGACTTGCATGGCGATTCCTCGTTCCGGCCGCGAGGGTCGGCTAGTAGGGTTGCTTCCGCTTCGACGACGGAAGGATGCCCATCATCTCCCGGTATTTCGCCACCGTCCTCCGTGCGATGTCGACGCTCTCTTTCGCGAGCATGGCCGCGATGTACTGATCGCTGTAGGGCCGCCGTGCATCCTCGGCCTGGATGATCTCGCGGATGCGTTGCTTCACGCTCTCCGACGACACGTCCTCTCCGCCGCCGCCCGCGCGCAGGCTCGAGGTGAAGAAGAACTTGAGCTCGTAGGTGCCCTGCGGCGTGTGCACGTACTTGTTCGAGGTCGCGCGGCTGACCGTGGACTCGTGCATGCCGATGTCGTTCGCCACGTCCTTCAGCACGAGCGGCTTCAGACCCGAGACGCCGCGCTCGAAGAAGTCCTGCTGGAACTTCACGATCGACTGCGTGACCAGGTAGATCGTGCGCTGGCGCTGCTGGATGCTCTTGATGAGCCAGCTCGCCGCCCGCATCTTCTCCTGGATGTAGCCCTTGGCCTCGCCCGAAGGATCGGAGCCGAGCATGCGCCGGTAATGGTGGCTCACGCGCAGATACGGCAGGCCGTCGTCGTTCAGCGTGATCACGTACTCTTCGCCGACCTTGGTGACGTAGACGTCGGGCGTGACGTAGCGCGCGTCGCCGTCGCCGAAGTTGCGGCCGGGCTTCGGCTCGAGCGACGCGATCACCTTCGAAGCCTCGACCACGTCCTCGATCGACACGCCGAGGTCGCGCGCGAGCTTCTCGAAGCGGCGGCTCTCGAGCGCGTCGAGGTGGTCGCGGACGATCCGCGCCGGCAGCGATTCACCGATGCCGAGCTGGCGGAGCTGGATCAGCAGACACTCGCGGAGGTCGCGCGCGCAGACGCCCGGCGGATCGAACTCCTGGAGCTTCTTCAGCACGCCCTCGACAGCGGACGTCGGGACCTCGGCCAGGCTCGCGATCTCTTCGACCGAGGCGCTGAGGTAGCCGTCGTCGTCGACGTTGCCGATGATCAGCGCGGCGAGCCGCTCTTCCTCCGTCGTGAAGGTCGAGAGGCGGAGCTGCCACTCGAGGTGGCCCATCAGGTCCTGCGTCTTGGTGAGGACGTTCTCGATCGAGGGCCGGCGGTCGTCGTCGCCGTGGTCGGTATCGTTCGGGCTCGTGCCGTGGAACTCGTTTCCGTAGTTCTCGAAGTACTCGCCCCAGTCGATCTCCTTCAGGTCCTTCGCGTTCTCCTCGACCTTCGGAGCCTCGGGAGGCGGCTCGGCCTCGCCCATCACGCCGTCCACGCGCGGATCGTCGGCGGTGGCCTCGGCCTCGGCGGCGGCCTTCTCGGCGGCGCCCTCCTCGAGCACGGGGTTCTCTTCGAGCTCGGTCTCGATCAACGACTCGAGCTCGGTGCGCGACACTTGGAGGATTTTGATCGCCTGCCGCAGCTGGGGGGTCATCACCAGCTGCTGCGAGAGCTTCTGGAAGAGTCTCGTCTCGAGGGCCATGGAAGATCAGTTCCTCAGCGCGGCAGAGGCGCAACCAAAGGTCCGATCTTCGATGCGGCGATGGACCTCATGTCTTCGCGCCAAAACAAGAATTCTGCCTCCGGTAGCTCACGCGGCGCATCGTCTCACAAGCGGAACTTCTCGCCGAGATAGATTTCTCGCGCCCGCTTGCTTGCCGCGATGGCTTCGGGATTTCCCTCCTCGAGGATCTCACCGTCGTTCAAGATATACGCTCGGTCGCAAATTCCCAAGGTCTCGCGGACGTTGTGGTCGGTGATCAAGATGCCGATGCCGCGCGCGCGGAGCTGCGCGACGATGTTCTGGATGTCGAGCACGGCGATCGGATCGATGCCGGCGAAGGGTTCGTCGAGCAGCATGAACGCGGGCGAGATCACCAGCGCGCGCGTGATCTCGAGCCGGCGCCGCTCGCCACCCGACAGCGAGTGCGCCTTGTTCTTGCGGAGGTGCGCGATCGACAGCTCCTCGAGCAGCGCGTTCAGCCGCTCCTCGCGCTCGGCCGAGGACAGATCGAGCGTCTCGAGGATCGCCAGGATGTTGTCCTCGACGCTGAGCTTGCGGAAGACCGATGCCTCTTGCGGCAGGTAGCTCACGCCTTCGCGGGCGCGCTGGTACATGGGGCGTTCGGTGATGTCGCTGTCGCCGAGGAACACGCGCCCGCTGTTCGGGCGCGTGAGACCGACGATCATGTAGAACGTGGTCGTCTTGCCGGCCCCGTTCGGACCGAGCAGCCCGACCACCTCGCCGCTTCGCACCTCGATCGACACGCCGCGCACGACCGTGCGGCCGGCGTAGCTCTTGACCAGGCTCTCGGCCTTAAGGACTTTCGCCCGATCCATTCGTCTGCGCCTCGGGCGTGACCGCCGGCGGCTGCGTCGGCGTCGGCTTGGCGGCTCCGCCCGCCGCCTTGTCGTTCGCGGCACCCGGCGTCGGGGTCTTCTGCCCGCCCGGGAAGAGCACCACCTTGACGCGCCGGTTCTGCCCGATCACTTCCATCCGCGAATCGTCCGGGTGGACGACGATCTTGTCGCCGTTCACCTGGTTCGATCCTTCCTCGAGCACGGCGTCGCCGGTCAGCACCATCGTGCGGGTCGTCTGATCGAACGTCGCGTGCTGCCCGGTCGCCTTCTTCGGGCCCTGCGTGATCACCACGTGGCCCTCGGCGTTCGCCGTCTTGAGCGTCTGCTTCTCGCCGACCTGATCGTAGTCGACGGTCAGCGAGTCGGTCTGCAGGTTCACCGCGCCCTGGATGACCACGACGTTCCCGGTGAAGATCACGCGCTTGATCTTGTAGTCGAAGTCGAGCTTCTCGGAAGTGATCTCGACCGGCTCCTTGTTCGACGTGAGGCTGAAGTCGCCGAGACCGCCGAGACCGGCGGGCGCCGCGGCCTTGCCTTTCGCTCCGGGCGCGGCCGCTGCGGCCGCGGGCTGCGGTGCCTCGGCACCGGCACCTGCTCCCGCAGGATGCTTCTTGGCCGCGGCGCCCGTCGCGACGGCGAGCGTCAGCACGGCGCCGTACGCCACGATTCGAACGTTCGAGGTCCGCATGCGCGTCAGGACGGCCGAGGCGCCGTCTTCGGCTTCGGCAGCAGCGTCACGTGCACCGGTTTCTCGAGCTCGAAGCGCGACTCCTTCACGTGCACCAGCATGTTGTTGCCGGCGACGCGCATCGTCTCTCCGTCGATCTTCACCGGCCCCGCCGCGACGATCTGATCGGCGTCGCGGTCGTAGATCGCATCGTCGGCGTGGATCACGAAGCCCCGGACGTGGATCTGCACGGTGTCGTGGAGGGTCGCCTTCTGCAGATCCTTGCCGTTGGCGCCGAACTGGACGCTTCCCTGTTCACCGGTGACGACGACCTTCTCGCCGTCCTTCCCGTAGAAGGTCGTGACCGGCTTTCGCACCACGACCTGATTCTGATCCTGCAGGTACTGCGCCTCGTCGGCGACCAGCTCCCAGGATTTCTTGCCCTCCTTGATCTCGATCCGGTGGAAGTTCTGGATCCACTGGACGGCGTCGGGGAGCATTCCTTGGAGGGTCGAGCGGTCGACTTGCGTCTTCTTCTGGTTCCGGAGGCTCGAGTGCACGAGGTACCCGAGGCCGGCGAATCCGACCAGGATCGCCCCGGCGAGCACCATGCGGGCCTGGCTCGAGCGCATCCCGTGAAACCTAAAGGGAACGTCCTTGCGAGTAAAGTCGCCGGCCCCGGGGCCTCGTCAGTCCCTGGCGAGAGAGATCCTCGAGTGCTCTTCCAAAGCTTTCAAACGCCGCTCGGTCTCCCGCGCCTGCGCCTGGAGCTGGCGGCGCAGCGCCGCGATCTCCGCGTCCTTCTCCTTCACCATCGCGTGCAGCCCCTTGATGGCGGCGAGCGCCACGCCGTCGGCGTCGATCGTCGAGATGTGCTTGTCGTCCTCGCCGAGGCCGAAGGCGGCGCGGAAGTCCTGGGCCATCGGGCCGACGTGGCGGACGGAGTCGTCCTGGGTTCGATAGTTCCACTCCCCGATCGGCAGTGCCGCCACCTTCGCCGCGATCTGCTTGGGGTCGAGCGGGCGCAGGTTCTCCTTCACGGCGCGGTCGCTGACTGCGCCCCAGGCACCGCTGCCGGCGGGGAGGCTCACGCCCGTCGTGAGTGCCGTGCTGGAGAAAAACGTCGTCCCACCCACAGCGCGGACGAGGAACTGGTTCGCCGCTGACGAGTCGAAATCGAAATTCGGCCCCGCCGGGCTGTTGTCCGCGAACAGGAACGAGCCGTCGTGGGCGGCACCGACCTTCGCCCCATGGCCCGCCGCGAAGCTGAAGTCGCCGCTCGCGAAGTTATTGGATCCGCCCGGAACGGTGGCGTCGATGCCGGCGGCCTGATTACCGACTCCTCCGCCGATTGCGGACGCGGCCCCGCTCGCGGTGTTGTTACCTCCCCCGGCGACGGTCGAACTGCCACCCGACGCCTTGTTCTGGTTGCCGCCACAGACGGTGGCGAGGATGCGGTCGGTCGTGCTCCCGAGGCCATCACCCGCCTGATTGAAACGTCCGCCCCCCACCGTGCCGAAATCATCCGTGACCGCGTTCTTGGCTGCGGCGCCGAGCTGCTGTCCCCCGCCCGCGATCGTGGCCCCGATCGCGGGGCTGGTGACCGAATTGATCGACGCTCCTCCGATCATGTTCGGAGTCTTCCCAGGGTTCAGGCTCTCGTCGCCCGTGATCTCCGTGCGCATGGCCTGGCGCTGGAAGTAGCCGACCACGTCCGCGACCACGTGCACCTTCTGGCTCGCGCGGATCGTGAAGTCGCTGCCCGCCACGTCCTGCCGAACCGCCGTGATCGTCCCGTTCGCCAGGTTCGTCGGCGGTGCGAGTGCCGCGAAGTTGATGATCGAAGCGCTCGGCTCGGCGAGATCCGTCGGCCAGGCCTTCAGGTTTCCCTGCGCCTCGGCCAGCACCGCCACGTAGTTGATGGCGAGCGCCTGGACGCGCGAGACGCCATCCGCCGTGAACGCTGGCAGCGCGCACCCGCCCGCCGGTCCGCCCTGCGCCGCGAGATTCCCGAAGATGTTGAAAGGGCGCGCCTCGTTCGCGCTCATCTTTCCGAGCGCTGCCGTTCGGGTGTCGATCAACCGGCAAGGCGCGATCGTCGTGAACACCTGGTTCTGGACCTGCGCCGACGCCGACGAGGCCATGCCGATGGCAACGACCAGCGTACTCCACGCGAATCCTGCACGCTTGCGCCCAATCGAATCGTTCATCCTCGGCTCCTTTCGTGGACAGTTCGCGATGCACCACGAGCAGCACGCTCGGATCATGCTCCGATGAGACGATGGTTCAGGAATCCTGGCGGCCGTCGATGCCCCGCGCATAGCACCGGCGGGCACGGAGACACCAGGAAGAGAGCCTCAGACCACGCCGGCCTTCAGCAGGTCGTGCAAATGGACGATGCCCGTCGGCCGGCCCTTGGCGTCGACCGTGAAGAGCGCGGTGATCGAATGCATCTCCATGAGCGCGAGCGCCTCGGCTCCGAGCGCGTCCGGCGAGATCGTGAGCACTCCCTTGCGGAGGCCGTGCTCGCGGATCGTCGCGGGATCGCGCCGCAGGAAGCTCCGCACCGGGTCGTCGAGCACGTCGCCGCCGCGCTCGAGGATGCGGCGAAGGTCGCCGTCCGACAGCACACCGACGAGCTTCCCGCCCCCGCCTACGACGCCCGCGTGGCCGAGGCGCTTGCCGGTGATCACGGTGATCGCCTCGCGGAGCTTCGCCCTCTCGCCGACGATCGGGACGTCGTCGCCGGAGCGCATGAGGTCGGACACGCGCATGAGCTTTCGTCCGAGGCTTCCCGCCGGGTGCAGGAACGCGAAATCCTGCTCGCGGAACCCGCGCCGCTCCATGAGCACGAGCGCGAGCGCGTCGCCGAGCGCGAGCGCGGCTGTGGTGCTCGAGGTCGGCGCCAGCGCGAGCGAGCACGCCTCCTCGCGGACGCTCGCGTCGAGTGCGACGTCGGCGAAGCGGCCGAGCGTCGAGTCGAGCTTGCCGGTGATCGCGACGACCGGGAGGCGCAGGCGCTTCAACAGCGGCAGCATCGCCACGATCTCCTGCGTCTCGCCGCTGTAGGAGATGGCGATCACGGAGTCGCCGCGCACGATCATGCCGAGGTCGCCGTGCACGCCCTCGCCGGCGTGGACGAAGAATGCCGGCGTGCCGGTGCTGGCGAGCGTGGCCGCGACCTTGTGGGCGATGATCCCGGACTTGCCGACGCCGGTCGTGATCACCTTGCCGGTGGTCGCGGCGAGGCGCTCGACCGCGCGCTCGAGCTCCGGGCCGATGCGGCGCGCGAGCGCGCCGACGGCCTCGGCCTCGATCTCGAGGATGCGGCGCGCGCGTGCGACCACGTCCGAGCCGCGCTTCTTCACCGCGCCGCCTTGACCACGTCGTCGATCGCGCGGAGCTCGCCGAGCAAGCGCTCCAGCCGATCGAGCGGCCAGTTGTTCGGCCCGTCGCTGAGCGCGTGATCGGGGTCCTCGTGCACCTCGAGGAAAAGCGCGTCGACGCCGACGGCGACCGCGGCGCGCGCGAGCGCGGGGACGAACTCGCGCTGTCCGCCCGAGGCGTCGCCCTGTCCGCCCGGCAACTGCACGCTGTGCGTGGCGTCGAATACGACCGGCGCTCCCGTCTCGCGGAGGATCACGAGCGAGCGGAAATCGGACACCAGGTTCTTGTATCCGAACATGTAGCCGCGCTCGCAGACGAGCAGGTTCGGGTTACCGGTCGTGCGCGCCTTGTCGACGACCTGCGCCATCTCCCACGGCGAGAGGAACTGGCCCTTCTTGAGGTTCACGGCTTTGCCGGCGGCGCAGACGTCGAGGATGAAGTCGGTCTGGCGACAGAGGAACGCGGGCGTCTGCAGCACGTCGGCGACTTCGGCGACCGTCTTCGCCTGGCCGAGCTCGTGGACGTCGGTCAGCAGCGGAACGCCGAGCTCGCGCTTCGCCTCGGCGAGGATCTCGAGGCCGCGGTCCATGCCGACGCCGCGGTACGACTTGATCGACGTGCGGTTCGCCTTGTCGAAGGAGCACTTGAAGACGTACGGCACGCCCACGCGCGCCGCGATGTCGCGGATCTTCTCCGCATGGCGGAGCACGGACTCGCGGCTCTCGATGACGCAGGGGCCGGCGATCAGCGCGAAGCGCGCGCCGCCGCCGATCGAGAGCCCAGCGACGGAGACGACCCCGTCACTTGACGACACGCAGCTCCTTCAGCAGCGGCGTCTCGCGCACCTCTGTGCGGTGCGTGACGGCGGCGCGCACGAAGCCGCGGAACATCGGGTGGCACTCGAGCGGGCGCGACTTGAACTCGGGATGGAACTGGCTCGCCAGGAACCAAGGGTGGTTCGCGAGCTCGACGATCTCGACCAGGCTGCCGTCGGGCGAGACGCCGGAGAGGATCAGCCCCTTCGCTTCGAGCTGGGCGCGGAACTCGTTGTTGAACTCGAAGCGGTGGCGGTGGCGCTCGGTGATCTTCTTCTTTCCGTAGAGCCGCGCCGCGAGCGAGTCGTCGGCGAGCACGCACGGGTAGGAGCCGAGCCGCATGGTGCCGCCCTTTTGCGTGAGCCCCTTCTGGCTCATCATCAAGTCGATCACCGGGTACGGCGTCTCGGGGTTCACCTCGGAAGAGTTCGCACCCGCGAGCCCGCACATGTTGCGCGCGAACTCGATCACGGCCATCTGCATGCCGAAGCAGATGCCGAGGAACGGCACTTTGTTCTCGCGCGCGTACTGCACGGTCGTGATCTTGCCCTCGGTGCCGCGCGGCCCGAAGCCCATCGGCACGAGGATGCCGTCGGCGCTCTTGATGTCGTCGCCGAGGCCTTCCTGCTCGACCTTCTCGGAGTCGACGTGGACGATCTCGACCCGGCAGTCGTTCGCCGCCGCGCCGTGCGCGAGTGCCTCGTTCAGGCTCTTGTAGGAGTCCGTCAGGCCGACGTACTTGCCGACCATCGCAATCTTCACGCGGGTCTTCGGGTGCTTGAAGGTCTCGACGTACTTCTCCCACTTCTCGAGGTGGGGAGCGCCCGTCCACATGTTGAGCTTCTGCACGATGCGATCGTCGAGGCCTTCCTCGTGGAAGATGAGCGGCACTTCGTAGATGCACTCGACGTCTTTCGCGGTGATCACCGAGTCTTCCTCGACGTTACAGAAGCCGGCGATCTTCTGCTTGATCTTCTTGTCCAGGAACCGGTCGGTGCGGCAGAGCAGCACGTCGGGCTGGATGCCGAGGCCGGTCAGCTCCTTCACGCTGTGCTGCGTGGGCTTGGTCTTCACCTCGCCCGCGGCGGAGATGAACGGCACCAGCGTGAGGTGGACGTAGAGCACGTCTTCCTTGCCGCGGTCCCAGCGGAACTGCCGGATGGCTTCCAGGAACGGCAGGCTCTCGATGTCGCCGACCGTGCCGCCGATCTCGCCGAGCACGATGTCGAAGCCCTCGGAGGCCTCGAGGATGCGCCGTTTGATCTCGTCGGTGATGTGCGGGATCACCTGCACCGTTCCGCCGAGATAATCGCCGCGCCGCTCCTTGGTGATGACCTCGAAGTACACGCGGCCGGTGGTGATGTTGTTCTTCTGGTTCATCCGGGTCGAGCAGTAACGCTCGTAGTGCCCGAGATCGAGGTCGGTCTCCGCGCCGTCGTCGGTGACGAAGACCTCGCCGTGCTGGTACGGGTTCATCGTGCCGGGGTCGACGTTGATGTACGGGTCCATCTTGATCATCGTGACCCGCAGGCCGCGGCTCTCGAGCAGCGCCGCGATCGACGCCGACGCGAGCCCCTTGCCGAGCGACGACACCACGCCGCCGGTCACGAAGATGAACTTGGTACGACTGCGGTCCTGCTTGTTGCCGTTGGTCATGTCGCCGCCCCCCTGCCGTGAGTGGATCCAGCCCCTGTTGCTGCGAGCGCGCTGGCACGCGCGAGATCTTCCGCCGTATCGACTTCCACCACCGATCCCGACACCGTCGCGACGAAGATCGCGACGCCGCGCTCGAGTGCGCGGAGCTGCTCGAGCCGCTCGGCGCTCTCGAGGCGGCTCTCGGGCCAGGACGTGAAGCGAAGAAGGAAATCCCGCCGGTATCCGTAGAGCCCCACGTGCTGCAGACCGATCACGGCGTCGCTCTCTCCTGCTCCGGGATCTCGTCGAAAGGGAATCGGTGCGCGGGAGAAGTATAGAGCAAATCCGCGTGCGTCGACCACGACTTTGACGACGTTCGGGTTGGCGAGCGATTCGGCGTCGCGGATCGGCACCGCGAGCGTTCCCATCTCGATCGACGCATCGCCGCGCATCGCCTCGACGAGCGGCGCGACGAGATCGCGGCGCACGAACGGTAGATCGCCCTGCACGTTCACGATCACGTCGGCATCGGCATGCGATGCGACTTCGGCGACGCGATCGGTGCCGCTGGCGTGATCGGCGCGCGTCATCACCGCGCGGCCGCCGGCGCCGGCGACGCAGTCGCGGATGCGCTCGTCGTCGGTCGCGACCACGACCTCGTCGAACACTCCCGTCGCGACCGCGCTGTCGTACACGCGGCGAATCATCGGCACTCCGTCGATCAGCGCGAGGGGCTTTCCGCGAAGCCGCGTCGAAGCGAAGCGAGCCGGGATCACCGCGAGAATTCCGCTCATAAAAAAAATCCGCAACGGGCGGCCCGGTCGACTTCCGGGAGACGCACGTTACGGGGTTTCATGTATAGGAGCGCACTCCCCGAGTGTCAAATCTCCCGGGACGCGCGACGGACGCGATGCTAGTGACCACGCGGTGATCGTCACGCTCGCTTATCGTCCACCGCTCGCGTGGGGCGCGCTGCTCGACTACTCGAGGCTTCGCGCGACCGCGGGAATCGACGACGTCCTCGACGGATCGCTCCGCCGAGCGCTCGCGATCGGCAGTCGCGCGGTCACGGTCGCGGTCACGCCTGCGGCGCAAGGCCCGGAGCTCGCGCTGACGATCTCGGGCGCGCGCGACGGCGACGTCCCGACGATCGTCGCGACGGCGCGTCGCGTACTCGACCTCGACGCCGATCCCGCTGCGATCGACGCTCATCTCGCCCGCGACCCGCGCCTCGCGCCGCTCGTGCGTGCGCGGCCGGGGCTCCGCATCCCGAAGGCATGGGATGCGTTCGAGCTCATCGTGCGCGCGATCCTCGGCCAGCAAGTCTCCGTGAAGGGCGCGACCACGCTCGCCGGACGGCTCGTCCGCACCTTCGGAAAGCCGCTCGACCAACCGAACGGCATGCTCACGCACCTCTTCCCCGAGCCGAGCGCGATCGCCGAGGCTCCGCTCGAATCGATCGGCCTCACGCGAGCCCGCGCCGCCACCCTCCGCGGGCTCGGCGCCGCGGTCGCGAGCCGCGCGCTCGATCTGTCGCCCGCGCGCGACCGCGACGAAGTGCTCGCCGACCTGCTCGCGCTTCCCGGCATCGGCCCGTGGACCGTGGACTACGTGCGCATGCGCGCGTTCGCCGACCCCGACGGATTTCCGGCCGGCGACCTCGGCCTGCGCCGCGCGCTCGCGCGGGACGGCGTGCTGCCGTCGCAGCGCGCTCTGCGCGAAGCGTCCGCCGCGTGGAGCCCGTGGCGCGCGTACGCGGCGATGCATCTCTGGACGGGCGACCACGCGAAGCAGAGCGCGGCATGACGACGCTCGCGCTCGACGAGGTCACGACGCCGATCGGCGCCGTCACGTTCGCACACGACGGCACCCGGCTGCATGCGCTCGCATTCACGGACGGATGGAGCCAGCTCGGGCGCGTGCTCGCGAGGCGCCGCCCGGAAGTGGAGCTACGCGCGGGCGACAGCGCGCCGCGGATCCGCGAAGCGCTCTCCGCCTACTTCGGGGGCGAGCTCACCGCGATCGATCGAATCGAGATCGCCACCGGCGGTACCGAATTCCAGCAGCGGGTCTGGCGGGCGCTGCGTGCGGTGCCGGCAGGAACCACGGTCTCGTATCGCGACCTCGCCGCGGCGATCGGCTCACCCACCGCCGTCCGCGCAGTCGGCGCCGCCAACGGCGCGAACCCGATCTCGATCGTCGTCCCCTGCCACCGCATGCTCGGGACGAACGGCAACCTTACGGGCTACGCCTGGGGAATCGAACGCAAGCGGTGGCTCCTGAACCACGAAGGAGCGCTCCACCGACTCGGATGAACAGAAAGTAGTCGGTCTTCGCCGGGCCCCGCCCGGGTCGAACATTGAGTCTGTGAATCGACCCCCTCCCGTCGCTCCGGGGATCGACTCACAGACTCAGCGCAGCGGGCGAATCTTTCGGACGCCGATTTCTTTGTCGCGAAATCCTGCGAGCCGAAGGCGAGCTGAGCGACGAAGAAATCGGCGTCCGCGCCCGCGAGCCATTCGACCCGGGCGGGACCCGGCGAAGACCCTCCGTTCGAAACTCTTCGAAACAGCTCAGCCCGGAGCCGGCCGCCGCCCGAAGATCCCGCGCCCGATCACCGTCATCACTTTCTCGCCCTTCTGGTTCGTGACCTCGTAGAGCGTGCGGACATGACCGCGATCGGCCTTCGAGCGCGACGGGACGACCTCGAGGATCTTCCCGACCCCGGTCAGCGTGTCGCCGGGCCGGACCGGCCGCAGCCAGCGGATCTCGTCCATCCCAGGAGAGCCGAGGCTCACCGAGTTCGCGGCGACCGTGTCGACGATCAGACGCATCAGCATCGCCGCGGTGTGCCAGCCGCTGGTGATGAGGCCGCCGAAGTGCGTCCGCTTCGCCGCCTCCTCGTCGACGTGAAACGGCTGCGGGTCGAACCGCTTTCCGAACGCGATCAGCTCGTCCTTGTCGACGACCGTGCTGCCGAGCTCGATCGTCTCGCCGACCTTGAAATCCTCGAGATAGCGCATGCCCATCGCCGTGCTCTCTATCAGCCGCGCGCCGCCAGGGAAGAGGACCTTTCCCCGGTTTTCGTTTGACCGGCTCGAACGGCGTGGGCTACAGACCCGAACGCTCCGGAACCATCGCGATTTCGAGGGAGGGGCGACCGCCCATGAGCGCCGGAACGACCGATGCCCAGACCAAGCGGGCGCTGTACTGGCTCGGCGATCAGCTGATCGAGCACCGCTTCAGCATCTCGCTCGTGGTGCTGCTGATCACCGCGGTCTTCGCCTACTGGACGTCGCTGCTCCGGCTCGAGACCGCGTTCAACGAGCTGCTGCCGCAGACCCACCCCTTCGTCCAGACCCACAACATGTACGCGCCGACGTTCGGCGGCGCGAACAACATCACGCTGATGCTGCGGGTGAAGGAGGGGAAGGAAGGCACGATCTTCAACCCCGAGCTGCTCTCGCGCGTGTTCCGCGTGACCGAGGCGCTCGATCGCGTCTACGGCATCAACCACAACCAGATCGATTCGATCGGCCACCGCACCACGCGCTACATCAAGGTCGCCGCCGGCGGCACGATGCGCTCCGAGCCGGTCATGCTGAACGTCGTCAAGACCGACGGCGAAGCCGCGAACATCCGGCGCATCGTCCACAACTCGCAGAACATCTACGGCCTGCTCGTCTCGCTCGACGACCGCGCCGCGTTGATCCGCGCGAACTACATCGAGGGTCGCCTCGACCATCGCCGCACGTTCAACGAGGTGAACGAGTGGGTCGACATGCCGTTCGGCCCCGGCTGGATCGGCGCGCTCTACCGCATGCCGTCCGTCGACGACGAGGCCAAGGTCGGCGCCACCGTCGAGGCCGTCTACCCGGGAACGGCCGCCGAGGCCGCGGGCCTCCAGCCCGACGACCGCGTGCTCTCGGTGAACGGCCAGGGCGTCGCCCGCTGGTACGACCCCGGCGACATCATCGGCCGGCTGCCGGTCGGCGCCGATGTCAGGCTGTCGATCCAGCGCGGCCAGGAGACGAAGACCGTCTCGCTGAAGGTCCCCGAGCAGACCGCCGAGATCTCGATCGCCGGCGAGCCCCGCCTCTACGGCTGGATCTACAGCTATTCGAACGACGTCTTCTGGATCCTCGTCGTCACCTACCTGATCGAGTGGGTGCTCCGCTGGCTCTACTTCCACGACTGGCGCGGATCGCTGCGTCCGACCCTCACCGGCGTGCTGGCGGCGATCTGGGGACTCGGCTTCATCCACCTCATCGGCTTCGCGCTCGATCCGCTGATGCTCGTCGTGCCGTTCCTGATCACGGCGCGCGCCGTCAGCCACGCGATCCAGATGCACGATCGCTACTACGAGGAGTTCGAGAAGCACGACTGGGACAAGCGCAAGGCGATCGTCGCCTCGTTCGCCGAGCTCTTCGTGCCGACGTTCTCCGGCATCGCGACCGACGCGCTCGGCGTGCTGGTGATCCTGCTCGTCCCGGTCGTGATGCTGCAGAAGCTCGCGATCACGGCGTCGTGGTGGATCCTCGCGATCACCGTGTCGGAGATGCTGCTGAACCCGATCGTCTACTTCTATCTCAAGGCGCCCGAGCCCGAGCTCGTGATCCTGCGCGAGACCGGCCTCTTCCGGCGCACGATCGACCGCATCACCGACATCACGCTCTCGAAGCCCGGACAGATCGGCGTGCTCGTCGCCTGGGCGCTGCTGACGGTCGGCTCGGGGTATTTCTTGCGTGGCCTCATCATCGGCGATCCGACGGCCGCGTCGCCGCTCGTCTGGCAGAACTCGCCGTACAACCAGTCGCACAATCAGATCCAGCAGACGTTCGGCGGCGTCGAGCCGCTGATCGTCGTGAACGAGGGGTACGACAAGGACGCGATGAAGGACCCCGCGACGCTGCGCTCGATGCAGGGTCTGCAGCGCTATCTCGAGCGCGATCCGGAGGTCGGCTACAGCTTCTCGCTCGTCGACATCCTCACCGCGGTGAACTCGGTCTTCCACGAGCTCGAGCCGAAGTGGGGCGTGATCCCGAACAGCTGGGTCGACGTCGGCGGGCTCTTCTTCATCTTCTTCTCGAGCTCGCCGCCGACCGAGACCGCGAAGTACGTCGATCCCGCGTACACGACCTCGCACGTGACGTTCTTCTGCCGCAACCACAAGGGCGACACGATCCGCCGCATCATGATGCGCGCCGAGGAGTACATCGGCGAGGGCTACGTGCGGCAGCTCGGCTTCGAGGCGTTCGAGAACAAGGAAACGAAGACCGTCACCGTCACGAAGATCGCCGAGGGCGCTCCCGTGCGGAAGAGCGAGATCGACGACGGCACGGGCACGGCGAACGCGATGCAGCCGGGCGACGTCATCCGCAAGGTCGGCGAGACCGAGGTCCACTCGATGATGGACCTCTTCAACGGCATTCGCACCGACGCGAACACCGGCCCCGGCCTCCACTTCCTCGTCGAGCGCGGCCGAGCGGAGGTCGCCTTGCTGAGCCCGGTTCCGTGGAAGGCCCGCTTACGTCTCCCGGGCCGCCTTGTCC
>JACXTT010007258.1_pt1 | contig 15660 bp, 11 predicted proteins | sample 9270951 | NCBI WGS metagenome assembly JACXTT01 (sample SAMN15532306, study PRJNA645909) | rock metagenome | isolation source: weathered quartz diorite | place: Puerto Rico | collected 2017-06-21 | reverse complement strand
GCTCGCACAGACCGCCGACGACTACACGGCGCTGCTGCCGTGGAACATGCCTACTGCAGTCCTCTGAATCTTGCGTCGCACGCTGCAACTCTGAGGGGCGTCGTTAGAAGACTGCTTACAATCCTTTTGACCTGAAGACTGGCAAGTTGGTCGAGTATTCGGCCACGCGCATCTTAGAGGCTTGACCTTCCAACCGTGGCAAGGACCAAACTGCTGAGCACCCCAACATGAAAGGAGTTTCCATGCAGTTCCACCTCGATGACATGACCTGCGGCGGCTGCGCCCGCACAGTAACCAAGGCGATCCAGATGATCGATCCCAGCGCCAGGGTCGTCACGGATCCGCCCACCCGTCTTGTGCAGGTGCAAACCTCGGCATCCGAGGAGCAGATCGTCACGGCCCTGCGTGAGGCTGGCTTCCCGCCCCGCGCACAGTAAGGCAACCTTGCAGCCTGCCGGAGGCGCTTCGGCAGGCTGTCTGTCCTGCAGGCGCTCCGATCCATGAGTGTGGGCCGCGCCTTTTCATGCTCAGCGCCAGGCAAGCGTCGCCCACTCCCATAGGGTGATGGCCGCGATCAGCAGATTCTTCGTCAGCGATGTGAAGTCCGAGAGAATCTTGCACACCGTTGCTTGAGCCAACTCATCCCCCTCAAAAGCAGCAGCCCGCCGCTTGATGCTGTCAATAGCACCAGTAGAGGCGAGCATGCTTGCACCTGCAACCACCAGAGTGGGCCACGGACACATCAGCGGATAAAGCGCGGCCGATGCAGCATCTTGTGAGCCGGCGTGCGCTACGCCAGCTCAGTGGTTTTCCTTGGCATGATTGATCGTGTACTTGGGGATCTCGATCGTCAGGTCTTCACCTGTCACGATGGCCTGGCAACTCAGGCGCGACTGCGCCTCCAGTCCCCAGGCCCGGTCCAGCAAATCATCCTCGCCCTCTTCAACCTCGTTGAGGGAATCAAAGCCCTTGCGCACGATGCAGTGGCAGGTCGTGCATGCGCGACTTTGTTCGCAAGCGTGTTCGATCTCGATCCCATGGTCGAGCAGCGCCGCGCAAATCGACGTGCCCGCAGACACGTTCAACACGGCGCCCTCAGGCGCCAGATCTGCATGAGGCAGGACTGTTAGTTTGGGCATTTGGTCTCCTCGCCGCTCAGTGTGTGCAAGTGCATGACTCAACCGCGATAGCCGCTTTACCGCGCGCACGACGAGCCACCGCGCCGGTGCGCGCCTCAGGTGCTGCACAATCGTTATCCGGCTGCTGTAGCTCATCAAGGATCGGGCAGTCAGGGCGGTGGTCGCCCGCGCAGGAGCTGATGAGTGCCGTCAGCGTCTCAGCCATCTGCCGCATGTTCTCCATTCGCCGATCCAGCTCGGCGATCTGTTGCTCGGCCAGCCGCTTGACGTCCGCGCTGTGACGCGATTGGTCATTCCAGAGCCCCAGCAGACCGCCAATCTCGGCCACCGAAAACCCGAGGTCGCGGGCGCGGCGAATAAAGTGCAGCCGATTGACGTCAGCTGGGGCATAGGCACGGTAGCCCGAGTCAGTCCGGTCCGCCGGGGGAATCAAGCCGATCTGCTCGTAGTAGCGGATCATCTTGGCCGACACGCGGGATGCCTTGGATGCTTCACCGATATTCATGCTTGTCCTCCTTGCTCAATGAGATGTATCGGCTACCGTTGCCAGCGGCGCCTGGAAGCGGCGCAGGCGCAGCGCGTTACCGAGAACGAACACGCTGGACAGCGCCATCGCGCCGGCCGCGAAGATCGGCGACAGCAGCACCCCGTAGGTGGGGTACAGCACGCCTGCGGCCACTGGAATCAGCGCCGTGTTGTAGCCAAAGGCCCAGAACAGGTTCTGACGAATATTGCCGATGGTGGCCTTGGACAGCGCGATGGCGTTGGGCACGCCTTGCAGATTGCCGGACATCAGCACCACGTCGGCAGATTCCACCGCCACATCGGTGCCCGTGCCGATTGCCAGGCCCACATCGGCCTCGGCCAGCGCCGGTGCATCATTGATGCCGTCACCCACGAAGGCGATCTGGCCGTGGGCTGCCTTCAGCCGGCGCACAGCCTCCACCTTGCCCTCGGGCAGAACCTCGGCCACGACTTCGTCGATGCCCAGTTGCCTGGCGATCGCCTGCGCGGTACGCGCGTTGTCGCCCGTGATCATCGCCACCTTCAGACCCAACTGGTGCAGCGCGGCGATGGCGGCGGGCGTGCTGGGCTTGATCGGATCGGCGACAGCGATGATGGCAGCCAATCGGCCGTCAATGGCGGCATATAGTGGCGACTTGCCCTCGTCGCCCAGGCGTCCGGCGGTGCGGGCGAAGGCGCCGACGTCCAGCCCCAGCGCACGCATGTAGCGGTCAGCACCAACCTCCACGCGGGCGCCATCCACGGTGGCGCGCACGCCCATGCCGGTGACCGACTCGAAATCGGTCATTACTGGCAGCGCAATGCCACCCTCCTCTGCGGCCTCGACGATGGCGCGGGCGATCGGGTGCTCCGAACGCGACTCCACCGCCGCAACCCACCGCAGCACCTGGCTGCGGTCGAATCCGGTGGCGACCTCCAGGTCGGTCAGTACCGGGCGGCCCTCGGTCAGCGTACCGGTCTTGTCCACGGCCACCACCTGGGCATCCTTGAGCAACTGCAGCGCCTCGCCCTTGCGGAACAGTACGCCCATTTCGGCGCCGCGGCCGGTGCCGACCATGATGGAGGTCGGCGTAGCCAGGCCCATCGCGCAGGGGCAGGCGATGATAAGCACGGCCACCGCGTTGACCAGTGCAAAAGTCAGTGCTGGCGACGGCCCCAGGATCAGCCAGGCCAGAAAGGTCAACAAGGCAGCCAGCATGACCGCCGGCACGAACCATAACGTCACCTTGTCCACCACGGCCTGGATCGGCAGCTTGGAGCCTTGGGCCTGTTCGACCAGCCGGATGATCTGCGCGAGCATGGTCTGGGCGCCCACGGCCGTGGCGCGCAGCGTCAGGGCGCCCTTCTGATTGACGGTGCCGCCCACCACGGCGCTGCCGGTCGTCTTCTCGACGGGAATCGGCTCGCCGGTAATCATCGACTCGTCAACAAAGCTGCGGCCATCGGTTACTTCGCCATCGACCGGCACCCGCTCGCCAGGACGCACTTCCACGATGTCGCCCAGGGCCACCTCGTTGATCGGAATGTCCACGATGCGGCCATCGCGCGAGACGTGCGCAACCTTGGCTTGCAAACCGGCCAGGCGCTTGATGGCCTCGGAGGTGCGCCCCTTGGCCCGTGCCTCAAGGAAGCGCCCCAGCAGAATCAGCGCCACGATGACGGCTGCCGCTTCGTAATAGACATTCACCGTTCCGGCCGGCAGCAGGCCTGGAGCAAAGGTTGCAACCACCGAATAGCCGAATGCCGCCGCCGTGCCGACAGCCACCAGAGAATTCATGTCCGGCCCCAGGCGCACCAGCGCCGGGAAGCCCTTGAGGTAGAAGCGCCTGCCCGGAATGGCCAGCACCAGCGCCGTCAGCACGAACTGCAGATACCAGCTCTGCTGCATGCCGATGGTGGCCATGACCCACTCGTGCATGCCGGGGATCAGGTGCGAGCCCATTTCAAGCACGAATACCGGCAGCGCCAGTACGGCGGCCAAGGTCAGGTCGCGCCGGAGTTCGGCCCGCTCGGCGTCCTTCTTTTCCGTAACCTCATCGTCAGTTTGCGCTGCGTTATCGACTGGACGGGCCTCGTAGCCCGCCTTCTCCACGGCGGCCACCAAAGCCTCCACGACCGCCACACCGCGCACGGTGGCGCGCTCGGTCGCCAGATTCACAGCCGCATTCGAGACGCCTGGTACGGCCTTGAGCGCCCGCTCGACCCGACCGACGCACGAGGCACAGGTCATGCCCTCGACCGCCAGCTCGACGGTACTGGCAGGCACGTCGTAGCCCACCTTCTCCACCGCCTGAACCAGCGCCATGCGCTCGACGGGACCCGCCAGACGGATGTCCGCTCGTTCGGTGGCGAGATTGACCGATACGCTTCCCACGCCGTCGACCCTGGCAAGGGCCGCCTCGACGCGGCCAACGCAACTTGCGCAAGTCATGCCTTCGATGGGCAGGCTGATGGCTGTCGCTGTGGCACGAGCACCGCTTGTGCTTGGCATGTTCATGGTTTGCTTCCCATAGTTGAAACTCGATAGAAGCGCAGCTTGACCCTTGCCATTGTGGGAAGGTCAAGCGTTTCGTTTACTTTTCTGCATCGCATTGGACTGGTCGGCAACGTACTCCAGCGCGTGTCCCTTGCACGTGCCCGGTCGCTGAGGGCGTGTCATCAACGTTGGGGCTTCCCCACAGCATGCGCTGTGCCGCCGTCTGTGGCAGCCATACCCACTGAATCGCAATAACGCAAGCTCGGAGGCCCGCACGGAACCGGCACCGGCTTGACCCGCAGCAAGCCAGTTAAATTGCCCGACGAGCCTGATTGAGGAAGAACCCATGACGAAATTCCTGCTCATCACTTGCACCAGCTGCTCCCGCCGGGAAACTCTGGAGTTTCGCGATGAGAACCACTTAGCGAACCGGGGGAACAGAAAGGACCCGCTGTACCTGGCACCAAAACGCATGGAATACAAGGCTCAGCTCCCAGGCGACCAGTCCAGCCATAAGGCAGAGGGCCATACGTGCATCTGCGGCTGGGACCAAATGCAAAAGCCCCGCGCGGATGGCTCCGGCGGGGCTTGGGCGAATGTGGTTGCGGGGGCAGGACTTGAACCTGCGACCTTCGGGTTATGAGCCCGACGAGCTGCCAACTGCTCCACCCCGCGGGGCGAAATATACGCTGATTGGCGGCACCTGGATACCCCTTACCCCAAAAAAAACTGCGCAGATTGTTGAGCAGGCCCTCTTGGGCCGAGCGCTTCTGGCACGGACTCCCGGAAGCTCGCTCTTGCTGGAATCTCGCTACAAAGGAAGTCTGCCTTTGGCCAGGCGTGTCCTGGCGCGTTGCCACGGTCGCTGTCCAGATGGCAAGACCGATACGCTGCGCCGCCCGACCGCCGGCGTCCTCCGTTCAGAAGCCAACATTCTCCCGACCCTTGAGCTTCAGCAACGTACGGGCCTCCTCCGGTGTGGCAACCTCCAGCGACAGCGCTTCAATCACACTGCGCACACGCAGGACCTGCGCGGCATTGCTGTCGGCCAGTTTCCCTGGTCCGTCCCACAGCGAGTCCTCCAGCCCGACGCGTACGTTGCCGCCCATCGCCGCGGAGATCGCCGCCATGGACATCTGGCTGCGGCCGGCGCCCAGCACCGACCAGACATAGTCCTTGCCGAACAGCCGGTCCGCCGTGCGGCGCATATGCATCAGGTCCTCCACATGCGCGCCGATGCCGCCCCGCAGTCCGAATACGGACTGGATCAGCAGCGGCGGCGTCAGCAGTGCGCGATCGAGAAAATGGGCGGCCGTGTACAGGTGCCCGATGTCGTAGCATTCGATCTCGAAGCGCGTCTGGTTCTCGCTGCAGGACTGCAGGATGTAGGCGATATCCTTGAAGGTGTTCCTGAAGATGCCGTCATAGCTTTGCGCAAGATAAGGCCGTTCCCAGCCGTGTCGGAATTCCGTGAAGCGGTCCAGCAATTCGTACAGTCCGAAGTTCATCGAGCCCATATTGAGCGAGGCGACTTCCGGGCGCAATTGCAGTGCCGGCTGCAGGCGTTCCTCCACGCTCATCGTCGGCGCACCGCCGGTTGTCAGGTTGATCACCACGTCCGATGCCGCCTTGATGGTTGGCGCGAACCGGCGGAACAGTGCCGGGTCCTGCGACGGGCGCCCGTCCGCGGGATCGCGCGCATGCAGGTGGACGATGGCGGCTCCGGCCCGCGCGGCGTCGATCGCGCTCGCCGCGATGTCATCGGCCGTAACCGGCAGGTAGGGTGACATGGACGGGGTGTGGATCGAACCGGTGATGGCGCAGGTGATGATGACTTTGTTCATGGTGTTTCCGCTTTCAGTGATGGCATCGCACGGATGCCGTTGTCGCTACCGGCTGGCATCGCCGCCCCACTCCTCGCGTGCCTGCTCCCGTCTGGCAAAGCCCGCCTGCGCCTGCCGATCGCGCACGTGGCCGTAGCCGCGCACGCTGGCTGGCCAGCCAAGCAAGGCCTGCAAGCGTTCGGCCGGCCACTGCGCCGCGGCGTGGCCAAGCAGGTCAAGGTCTGCCTCATAGGCCGCCAGCACGCGGCGATTGAGCTGTGCTTCGGCGCCCCGCGCGAACGGATCAAGCCGGCTGCCGCGCAGGAAGCGCGCACCGGCCAGCAGGCGGAACGCGGGCCGGATCCACGCGCCGACGGCGGTCTTGCCGATCTTCCCGGTCACCTTGTCCAGCTTGCCGAAGGGGCCGCCCGCGAGATGGAAGCTGACCTTGAAGTCACCCTCGAAGCCGTCGCGCAAGGACTGCATGAACGCCGGGCGCGAATACAGGCGCGCCACCTCGAACTCGTCCTTGACCGCCAGCAAACGGTAGTACTGCGTTGCCACCTCTCGCAGCAGCGCCTGCGCATCGCTGCGGCCCGCCAGCATCCGGCGCACTGCCTCGATCCGTGCACGGTAGCGCGTGGCCAGTGCCGCGTTCTGGTAGTCGACGAGGCGCCGGGCCCGGTCGTCGATCAGTTCGCCCAGCGGTCCGTCGGCCCTCTTCAGGAACTGGACCACCTGCGCGGGCGCCAGTCGGCGCCCCACTGCGGCGTGGTCGTGCGCCAGCCATCGGCCCAGCGCGAATGCCTTGTGGTTGGTTCCGGTCGCCACGCCGTTGAGTTCGATGGCTTTCTCCATCGCCTTGCGCCGCACCGGGATCGCGCCCTTCTGCCAGGCATAGCCGAGCAACAGCATATTGGAGAGGATGGCGTCGCCAAGGAGCTGCTGCGCGAGCGCCGCCACATCGACGAACTCGGCGCGCACGCCCAGGGCCCCGCTCAACCGCTGCCTCAGGCCTGCCTCATCCGCCGACCAGTCCGGCTGGCTGGTGAAGTCGCTGGTGGGCACGATCCCGGTGTTGACGAAGGCGCGAGCCTGTTCCGCTCGCAGTCGGGACAGCGCGTCCGCGCCCGCGGCGACGATCAGGTCGCATCCCAGCAGGACATCGGCCTCCGCGCTGCCGATGCGCGCGGCGTGCAGCAGTTCCGCGCGTGGCGCAATGCGGATGTGGGAGCCGACCGCGCCATACTTCTGCGAGAGCCCGGTCACGTCGAGCGAGCTGCCGGCCTTGCCGTCCAGGTGCGCCGCCATGGTCAGCACCGCGCCGATGGTGACCACGCCGGTGCCGCCGATGCCCGCCACCAGGATTGCCGTCGGCGCGAAATCGGCCGGAATCTCAACGTCCGGCAGCGCGGGAATTGTCAGGTCGCCGTCCTTGCCGCGCTGTGGCCGGCGCGGCCTGGCTCCATCGAGCGTGACAAAGCTGGGGCAGAAGCCGCGCACGCACGACAGGTCCTTGTTGCACGAAGACTGGTTGATCTGCCGTTTGCGGCCCAGCGGCGTCTCCAGCGGTTCGATCGCGAGGCATCCGGACTGCTCGCCGCAATCGCCGCAGCCCTCGCAGACTTCCGGATCGATATAGGTACGGACCTGCGGGTCGGGCAGCTTGCCGCGCTTGCGCAAGCGCCGTGCCTCGGTGGCACACGCCTGGTCGTAGATCAGTACCGACAGGCCGGCATGTTCGCGCAGCCCGCGCTGTACGGTCTCCAGCTCCGCGCGGTCGTGCACCGGCACGCCCAGCGCCGCGCGCCTTGGCGCGTCGTAAGCGATCACGTCATCGGTGACCACGACGATCTTGCCGATCCCTTCCGCCTGCAGCTGGGCCACCGCCTTGTCCACGCTCAGTTCGCCGTCCACAGGCTGGCCGCCGGTCATGGAGACAAAGCCGTTGAACAGCAGCTTGTAGGTCATCCGCAGATTGGCCGCCTGCGCCTGGCGGATAGCCAGGTAGCCGGAATGGAAATAGGTGCCGTCGCCCATATTGGCAAAGACGTGGGGCTCGCGCGTGAACGGCGCCTGCCCCATCCACATCACCCCCTCGCCACCCATATGCGAAGCCGTGTGGGTCTTGGTCGGGTCGTTCAGCATGGCAATCGTATGGCAGCCGATGCCGGCCAGCGCCCGGCTGCCATCCGGCAGCCGGGTCGACGTGTTGTGCGGACAGCCCGCGCAAAAGCTGGGGCGGCGCAGCGGCGCGCCCTGCCCCGCCTCACACGGGATCGGGGCGTTCGCGTCCGGCGCGGGCGGCAGGCCCAGCAGCCGCCGGATCGCTTCGGCGACCTGGAGCACCGTCAACTCGTTGCAGATGGGCAGCACCGGCGTGCCGCGGGACGCCGACCATTCGGTCGCGCCGTCGAACTTGCCGCGCACCACGGGCGGCCGCGCGAGGCGCGCATCGAACAGGATGGATTTCAGCTGCGACTCAAGCAGCGGCCGCTTTTCCTCGATCACGAGGATGGTATCGAGACCTTGCGCAAAGGCGCGCACGATCTCGTCTTCGAGCGGCCACACCATGCCGATCTTGAGGATGCGCAGCGTGGCGCCGTGCGGGCCGGCGGCATCGATCCCCAGCCGCTGCAAGGCCTGCATGGTGTCGGCATACGATTTGCCGGCGGTGACAATGCCCACCTTCGCTGCCGGAGCGGGCCATGTCAGGCGGTTGAGCCCCGCCGCCCTGGCGAACTGTACGGCCGCCGGCAGCTTTTGCACGTACAGGCGCTCCTCGGCGGCCGGCGCCATCTCGAAGGCGCGGATATGCAAGGCCCCGGTGGCGGCGGGCAAGACCTCGACGGGTGCATGCTGGCCCACATCGACCTCAGCGGCGGACTCCACCACGTCGGTCACCAGCTTCATCCCCACCCAGCAGCCGCTGTGGCGCGACATCTCGATGCCGCGCAGGCCGAAGTCGATGATGTCCTGGACGTTGGCCGGATACAGCACCGGGATGCCTGCCGCGATCAGCGAGAAATCCGACTGGTGCGCGGTGGTGGAGGACTTTGCGCTATGGTCATCGCCCGCCAGCACCAGTACGCCGCCGGCGGCGCTGGTGCCGGCCAGGTTGCCGTGCTTGAACGGGTCGCCGCTGCGGTCCACACCCGGTCCCTTGCCATACCAGATGCCGAACACGCCGTCCACGGTTGCCCCGGGAAAGGTGCCGACATACTGCGTGCCCCAGATCGCGGTCGCGGCCAGGTCCTCGTTCACGCCAGGCTGGAAGCGGATGTTGGCCGTCCGCAGCAGCGGCTCGATCCGCCACAGCTCCATATCGAGCCGGCCCAGCGGCGAGCCGCGATATCCGGAGATAAAGCCGCCGGTATTCCGGCCCAGGGCGCTATCGAGGCGGCGCTGGTCCAGCGCGATACGCACGATGGCCTGGTTTCCCGTGAGAAAGACCTTGCCGGCCAGCTGCTCGAAGCGGTCGTCCAGCCGTGGCGACTGCAGCGCCGATGGCTCCGTGCGTGCGTTCATGCCTGATCGCCTGTGAGGACGCGGTTACCGCTGTGGTACAGAAAAAGACAAGCCTGCATCGAACGTACTCCGTGATGAATGAACCGATAGGTCAGATAGGTGCCGAAGACAGTCAGAACCGTTGCGAGTACTGCACGCCGATGCTCTGCTGCCGCGTGGCCAGGGACTCCTGGCCCGCTACGGTGGGACTGCCTGCAAGCTGCGTGGCAACGGCCGATGCCAGGGCCGAACTGCCGGTGGTGGTGTGCCCCGGAGACAAGGAATAGAAGACCGACCACTTGCTGTTGGGCCCGGTCGCGTAGCCAAGCCCGAGGGTGTAGTGCCGGCGGAAGGTGGCGGGCGCGGTGACGTTGTTCGCCGTGTCCTCGTCCGCATAGGCCGCGCTGTTAAACGACACGCCGCCCGAGACATTGAGGGCCGGCGTCACCTGGTAGCGCACGCCGACCTTGAACACATGCATGTCCTTCCAGCCGTTGCCCGGACCGCCACTGCTGCCGCGCAGGGCGGTGCCATCAAAGGATGGGTTGCCCAGGCCGGACGTACCCGAGTAATTGATGCGCTGGTAGTCGAAGAGAAAAGACAGATCCTGCGTGGGCGACCACTGCAAGCCCAGCAACATGTTCTCCGGGATATCCAGGCGGCCCTGGTCCGCCAGCAGGCCCTCATACTCCTTGAGCCGTCCCATCCGGATACGGGGCGAGTAGGCGGCACCGAAAGCCAGCGCGTCGCTGGCGCGCCAGTACGCGCCCACGCGCATGCCCACGCCGAACGACGACGCACTGCCCTGGTTGGTCAGGTAGTCCGGCGCCGCTGACTGCGGCGCCAGCGCCTGCAGACCCTCGGCGCTGAACAACTGGCCGGTCAGCAGCACCGAGAAACCGAAAGAGACGCTCGGGGAGACCCGCGCCGACACCGTCGGCGCGATCGTCAGTTGCTGGATCGTGGTGGTGGCCCTGCCGGTGCCGCACAGCAGGTTGCCGCGATAGGTGGTGCCGGCGCCCGCCGGCGGCGGCGCCAGGCAGGTCGTGGTGCCATCCGGGAAGTAGGTGCCTGCGCCATTGCTGTAGCCGACCACGCTCAGCGACAAGTCGGGCGTGACCATCTTGCTCACCGCGATGTCCGCGAGCGGCACCCAGCGGCTTGCGCTGGCCGTGTTCGTATCGAGCACCCCGCTCAACGGCGGCGGCAATCCCGCGGCGCGGCTCATGCTGGTGCGGCCGTTGGTCGCGATCAGGTTGCCCTCGAAGCTGTTGCCAGCCCACACCGTGGTGGCGGGGTTGCTGGCACCACCGAACGCGTCGCGGGTCGACGCCGCAGCCGCACCTGCCACGCCACGCGCTTCGGCACCGTAGCCGATCTGGAAGTAGCCGTTGTCGGCCAGCCCAAGCGCCGGGCGCAGGGCTACCGCGGATAGGACCATCCACTGTTTCGGGTTCACTGCTGTCTCCAATCTAATTGTTATTGCCGCGGGAAGGTCTCGGGCCGCCGGGCGTGGGGGCTGAGGTACGGCTAGTTGCCGGCGATCGAGTTGGTCAGGACGCCTAGCCCGGTGATCTCCACATCGACGCAGTCGCCGTCCTCCAGGAAGCGCCATTGCTCGATGCCGGCGCAGTTCGGCACGCAGCCGGTGGCGAGCAGCTCGCCGCCGTGCAGCGTTTCGTTGGACGACGCGTAGCTGACGATGCGGTCGATGCGGTGGGTCATCCCCGCAGTGCTGCCCTGCCCGCGCACTTCACCGTTGACGCGCACGGTGACATCGAGCGCGTGTGGATCGGCGATCTCGTCGGCGGTGACGATCCAGGCGCCGAGGCTGTTGCTGCCGTCGAAGTCCTTGCCCTTGGCCGGGCCGGCATTCGGGCGGGCGCGCATTTCTTTCATCAGTTGGGCGCGTTCCGAGAAATCGTTGAAGATCACGTAGCCGAAGATGTGCGACATTGCCACCGTGCGATCGATGTTCTTGCCGGGGCGGCCAATCACGACAGCAAGTTCGGCCTCGTAGTCCAGCTTGCTGCCGGGATCGGGCCGGGCCACCTTGCTGCCGTGGCCGGACAGATTGAGACGCGCCCCTTTGTAGTACATCGGCGTTTCGTAGAAGGCCTTCGGCACCCTGCCCGCACCCAGCGCCCGCATCAGCAGGCCTGTAGCCGGGCTGACGCCATGGGCCATGACCTGCCCGAAGGCATTGCGCAGATGCTGCTCGTAGACGCTGAAGCAACGGATCTGCGGCGGACGGTAAGGGACCTGGAGCCGAATCGAGCGCAACGCGTACACCTGGTGCGCGCCGTCTCGGGTTCGGTCTTCCAGCAACGCCCGCAGGGCCGGCAGCGTGTCCTGCTGATGCTCGATGAGCGCCAGCAGGCAGGCAAAGCGCGCGTCGCCCGCGAAGGTCGCGGTCACATCCAGCACCCGGCCGTCGGCCAGGCCCAGGCCGACATGGCCCTGCACCTGCGCGGTGGAAAACGTGCACAATCTCACGGGCTCTCCCCTTTCAGCGCAGGGTCAGGAACTGACGGCTGGTCACCGTGCCGGGCTGCTTCAGGCTGGCTTCCGGCTCGCCAGCCTTGTAGCGTTCGAGCAGATGCTCCGGATCGAACTCGACCCCGATCGCGTTCTCCGCGAAGGCTCCCGAGCGCAGCCACACATCCAGTGCCTCCAGCGTCTCGAAGTTGTCCACTTGCAGTTCCGCCTGGATGCCGTCGGGGTCGCGGTAGTACAGCGAGGTGGTCGGTCCGTGGTTGATGCACCATTCCGGGAGGACGTCATGGCCCTTGAGCCGCTCATAGGTGTGGAGCAGGTCGCCGAGCGAGCTGTAGGTGAAGGCCACGTGGTCCAGGCCTGTGCTCTCGCGCCGGCGGGGCGAGAAGTTCGCGGCATTGATCAGCGCCAGGCGGTGATGCTCCTCGTCAAAGGACAGGAAGCAGAGCAAGGCATTGCGATACATCACGCGCGCGCCCAGCACGATGCTCCACCAGTGGATCGTTTCGTCAAAACGGCGCGTGGCCAGCACGATGTGCGCGAGCTTTTGCGGCGGGCGCGCGTCCGGGTCTGGGCAGGGGATAGGGAACTGGTCCATGCTGTCGCTCATTGCATCTCCTTGGTGAGGTGTGCCGCGCTCGCGGCGCGGATCGTGTTGGACTGGGAAACCATGCGCGCCATGACCGCCTGCAGCGCCGCGGCGGGATCGGCGCACTGGCGCCGGCTGCGCCAGGCCACGATGCCGTCGCCGCGCAGCAGCACCGCGCCGGACACGTCGACCTGCAAGGCTTCGGCAAACGCCGGCGCACCGATGCGGAACTGCGCGTCGTCGCCCGTGCCGACCTGCGGACACGCCACGTCGATACCCCAGGCGGCGCGCAGTTGCGCCAACGCCGCCTGCCAGCGCACGCGCTCCTTTTCGTGGACCAGCAGCGTCATAGGGGCACGCCGGGCCAGGTCGCGCGTTGACAGCGATGCGCCATCTGCCTCACTCCACAGATGGGGGACCAGTGCGCCGGGGCTGGTCTCCGGCCAGTAGTCGGTGCCCGCGTGGGGCGATTTCGCCTGCGGATGGGGCTCGCGGCAGAGGAATCCCGTCGCATGCGCATAGCCAAGATCGGTACCCAGCGTCACAAACACTTCCCGCTGCCGGTCGATCGCCCTGCGCACGCGAGCACGGGCGTCGGCACCTGCCTGGCCAGCGTCCGCGAGCCGGCCCAGCGGCTTCAGGCCAGCGCCGGTCACGGCCCGGAACAGCGTGCGCGCGGCAGGCCTGGGCAGCAGCCGGACCCAGGGGGACCGGGAGAGCGCGGACAAGGTCTGGAAACCGTCCGGATCCACACCGGTGGCGCGCAGCACCTGGTCGGCCAGGTCGCTCAGTTGCTGCGTACGGCTGGCATGCGCCTGGGCGCTCGCCACTCTTTCCTCGGCATAACTGGACAACAGCGCCTGCCCAAGGTCGTCGGGCACAAAACTGCCCAGCAGGATCTGCAGCCGCCACGCCAGGCTCGCCGCGTCCTCGATGCCGTGGTTCATGCCGAAGCCGCCGATGGCGGAGAAGCCGGCAGCGGCGTCGCCAAGCAGCAGCACGCGCCCGACCCGGGTCACTTCCGCACGGCGCAGCGCCATGGTCCAGGGACGGACGGACTGCACCCTGACGTCAACGCTGTCGTCGCCGATCGCGGCCTGCACCAGCGACAGCGCTTGCGCGGCCGGCATCCCGCCGGCAGGCTCAAGCGCAGGCAGCACCGCCGTCGTCAGGACCCAGTCCTGTTCATCGGCGGTGTGGGCGGTGAGCGTGCCCACCACCTTGGGATTGAGAATCCAGTACAACGGGCTTGGCCGCGCTACGGTCAGCTTGCCCAACTGCGCGCGGAAATGGATTTGCGCCACCGCCTGCAGCGGCGTCTGCACAGATGGCACTCCCAGCAGGCGCCGCACCGTGCTCTGCGCGCCATCGGCACCCGCGACGAAACGCGCGCTGCGCCGCACGCTGAGGCCGCTGCGCAGTTCGCGCAGCGTCAACGTGCAGGCATGCTGGTCCTGCGACAGCGACTCCAGTTCGTACCCCGGCAGGAACTCGACCAGCGCGTTGCGTGCCACGCGCTCCCGCAGGATCGGGTCGGTCACGTTCTGGGACAAGTGCAGCGGGCGGCAGGGGCCGCTACCCAGCAGGCTGGCGGTATGCGCGGGGTCATTTCCGATCGGCACGCAGCGGCCCAGGTCGACCCCGGCCAGCGACGTGCACCAGGTGATGTAGCGCAGCTTGAGCGGTGGCGAACTGATCTCGCGCAGTTGCTCGGCAAGTTCGACATCGATGGCGCGGATCACCTCCATCGCGCGGGCGGACCAGACGTGTCCGCGCGGGTGCGTGTCCGCGTTGCCCTGGCGCTCGACCAGCACGCTGCGGATGCCGCGGCTGGCCAGGAGCAGGGCCAGCACGGAGCCGGCCGTGCCCGCGCCGATGATCGCCACGGGAATCGGGTCCGGAACGGAATGCCCATCCTGGCGCGGCGGCGGGGCTTCGGAATCGTATGTCACTGGTGAACCTTCGCGAGTGTGTTGAAAGGTGGCTGTGCCGCGCGGAGCGGCGACGGCACTGGAACCTGAAGCACCCGGCAGAGGGCGGCGAGCACGTCCTCCGCCTGCACGTCCGTGGCCGATGCATGGCGCCAGGCAATATGGCCATCGGGACGCACCAGGAGGACGCCGTCCGGCAGGCCCCGGTTCCATAGGGACAGTTGCTGCATGTCGGCGCAATGGATGGCTGCGCCAATGTCCACGCCGTGCACCGGCAGGCCGCCAAGCCGCTGGCTCGCACACGCGGCAAGCCCGGCGCATGCCTTGCCATGCCGGCCGAAGCCAGCGAGCAGGAAGTGCCCGTTGCCAACCAGGTCATGCGAAGTGGCGGGCGCGCCGGAAGCGTCCTGCAGCCGGAAGTGCGGCAGGCGCGCGCCAGGGGTGAACGACTGCGCCACCTCCAGTACCGAACTTGTCGCCACTGGCGCGCCCAAGGGCATCGCGTCGTTGTCGCGGACCGCCGAGCTCCGGTACACGTAGCCCAGGTCCAGCCCGAGCGTATTGAAATGCTCCATCTGCGCTTCAGCAGCCTGTTGCACGTTGCGCTGGATGGCCGCGAACCGCGGCGTTGTCGCCAGTTGCACGCGTCGGGTCCGCGCGTCGACGGGCGCCACCAGCATCCGCTTCACGGCGGAACGCAGCGCAGCGGGCAGCGCGCGGGCCGGTGCGCTGGCGCGCAATCGCGCCAGCGTCGGCAACTTGGCCTCATCCAGACCCAAGGCCGCGGTGACTTCCCGCATCTTCCGGTGGTTTGCCACGCTGACGCCGCAGTTGGTCTCGGCCACCGGCTTGCGCTCGTCACCATAGGTATCGAGCAGCCCCGGACCCGCCCTGCCCTGGATGACGCTGGCCAGCTTCCATGCCAGGTTGTGGGCATCGGCAGCGCCTGTGTTCAGCCCGAGTCCGCCAGTGGGCGGAAAGCGATGCGCGGCATCGCCCACGAGAAAGGCTCGCCCTTTGCGGTAGGACGCGGCGATGTGCGCCTGCATCGTCCAGTTCGACAGCGACGTGATGCGCAAAGGCATATGGCGATCCCCGAGCGCGGTCCGAAGCAGGCGCTCGCAGCGCGCCAGGGGGAAGTCCGCCGGCGATTCATGCTGCGGAAAATACGGTG
>JACXTT010007257.1_pt1 | contig 15661 bp, 12 predicted proteins | sample 9270951 | NCBI WGS metagenome assembly JACXTT01 (sample SAMN15532306, study PRJNA645909) | rock metagenome | isolation source: weathered quartz diorite | place: Puerto Rico | collected 2017-06-21 | reverse complement strand
TCAGGATCTGATCGTCGCGGCGGGTAAATCCCGTTTCGAAGATTACACACTGGAGCGGGTCCAGGATGACGAGGAGGCCTACCGTGCCGCCGACTATTCCACGGCGCAGGCGAAGATCGTCGCTGCGACCCATCTCCTGCTTCCGCAGCTCGTTGAAATGCGCGATCTGAGCCAAAATCTGCTCGACCTGGCCAGTTCATATCGACAATCAGGCGACGACGCATCCTGTCAAGCGGCTCTGCGCATGGCCGTGAACCTTGGGCGACGCTATGGCGACGGGGGTGCTGGCGAGACGCTTGTGAGTCAATTGGTCGGCCTCGCGATCGAACGCGACGCCCTCAAGGCCATGGATCCGAACGGCGCCTACGACACGAGTGGACAGACGATCCAGCAGCGGCTCGAACAACTCGCTCAACAACGGGCAACGATCAAGGAGTTGGTCAAGCAGGCCGACCCGCTCTCGCCAACGATGTCCGATCAGGATTGGATCAGTTACTACACTCGTTCGGCTGCGTTCGGAGAAGAGGCGGCTTTACGATGGGCCATTGGCAAGTTCGGCCAGAGGTAAGAGCTTGGCCCCAGTTGCCTGCAGCAGACGACGTGAGCCGGCTCAAATTTCAGTGGTTTCAACTGGGTCAAATCGGACTCACCTCCGCTGCTACGAAGTTTGAGAGTGCGCTGGGCAGAAGCCCACGCGCCCGGCCCGGAAGCGGGAACTGAAGCACACACCACGCACACTCATGCGACGAGGTTGTTTCATTCTGACGCTGGGTGTTTTTCTCGGCGCGCAATGCAGCACCATTGCTCAGAGCGCGGCTCATGGGCTGGCTCGCATCACGGCGATGCCTGGAGGGAGTAGCTCGATCGAACTGATCGGCGGCTTGCCCTCATTGTTCAGGCCCTATTTCGATCTTTACCTGATCGAGGGCTCGAGCGACCTGAGCGCCTGGGCTCCTCTGGCGACCCTGATTCGCACGAACAACTCGGACAGCCCCTTGATGTATGTCGATCACCAGGCCTCAAGCTGGGCTGCCAGGTTCTACCGAACCTTCACAAACCAGCTTCCCACTCCCTTCCCATCGCCCACGGGATCGTACACGGTGGGAACCATCTCATTCATGCTGACCGATCCCTCCCGATCCAATCGCTACAATGTAGCAACGAACAGTTCCTTTATGGTCTCGCTTTGGTATCCGGCCACGGTGAAATCCGGCTCGCTGCCCTCCGCGTATATCGAGCCGCAGATCGTATCAGCCTTTGCGAATCTCTACGGCATGAATCCGAGTGTGCTGGCCGGATTCCGGTCGCACGCACGCACAGGCTCTCAGGTGGCTGACGAAGCTCCGTATCCCGTCGTCCTTTACTCCCACGGATTCAGGGTCGGCCGATCGGACAATACGGATAAGTGCATGGAGCTCGCCAGCCACGGCTACATGGTGGCCGCGGTGGATCATGCGGATTGTCTGGCCACGGTGTTGACGGACGGACGTGTGCTGGCCACGACGGCTTCCGGCCTCTCCGCAGCTCTCTTTGAGAGCAATGTCACGGATCTTCGCTTTCTCCTCAACGCTTTGAGCGACTTGAACCGGATGGATCCTCGTTTCCGGGGTACTCTGGATTTGGAACATGTCGGGACGATGGGGTGGTCGTACGGCGGCGGCGGCGCTGCTGAAATCGGCCGCACTGATGATCGCGTCAAGGCCACGGTGCTCCTGGATGCCTACCTGCAGAACGCCCATGACGTTGCCTGGCTCGGAATTGGAAAACCATTTCTCGGCGCCTACAATGCCACCAGTGCCTTCACCACTCCTTTTGACCAGGCCGTCACCAACGCATATTGGATGAATCTACAAAACACCCAGCACCAACACTTCGCCGATTGGCTCGCCTGGCTGAACTCACCCAGTGAGTCGGGGCGGAGGGCTTCTGTGGCGCTGAACGCATGCTTGGTTTCGTTCTTCGACAAATTTCTCAAAAACCGTGACAACCATTTGCTCGACGACCCGTCCACGGTTTATCCGGAGATCATCCAGTTCGGAAGAAAGTAAGAAAGGGAGCTCGTTTGATGATTTAATGTAAAAGCGGTAGAGGAACCTACCGCCGTCCAAGACGCTTCACGAGTCAGGGGGCCGCTGGGAACTCCGCCAGGTCTTGGACTGCGCAGTCCCCTGGCGCTTTCAGGTGCAGCTCGAGGGAAAGTAACCTGAGGCTGCAGGCCGGCTTGTTCAACAACTAAAGACTCACGGTGCTTGGTTGTGTCAGATGTGTCCGGGCGCCGTTGACTTGTCAGGTCAGTCTTGACACCTTTTGCGGCCATGAACCACCGATTCATTGCTGCTTTCGCCCGTCACCGGGTGTCGAACATACGTGAGCACTACCGCCTGATTTTCGTTTTGGCTTTGGTGAGTGTCGCCCGGCTTACCGCCACGGCGGACTGGCCCGAGTTCCGCGGACCACGCGGCGACGGCCATGTCTCCGGCGATAACCATCTCATCGGCCTTCCCCTTCACTGGAGCGAGACGAACAACGTCAAATGGAAAACCGAAATCCCGCACCGCGGCTGGTCCACGCCGGTGGTAATGGGCGGCCAGGTATGGCTGACCACGGCGACCCAGGACGGCCACGACAGCTTCGCCATCTGTGTCGATGCCGAGACCGGCAAAATCCGGTTCAACGAGAAAGTGTTTCACACGGATAACCCGGAACCGCTCGGCAACGGCGCCTCGATGAATTGTTATGCCACGCCGTCGCCCTTCATCGAACCGGGCCGGGTCTATGTCCACTTCGGCAGCGCCGGCACGGCGTGCCTGGATACCGGCACGGGCCAGGTGCTTTGGAAACGGACCGATCTGCCGTGCCGGCATTATCGCGGGCCGTCTTCGTCGCTGGTCTCGTTCGAAAACCTGTTGATCCTGACAATGGACGGCGCCGACTTGCAATATCACGTCGCTCTGGACAAGGAATCCGGCGCGACGGTGTGGAAAACCAACCGCTCTGTCGCCTGGAACGATGAGAATGTGCCGGGACAAATGGCCAAGGACGGAGATTTGCGCAAGGCCCACAGCACACCGCTGATCGTCACGATTGCTGGAAAACCGCAGATGTTCAGCGCCGGCGCCAAGGCGGCGTATGGCTACGACCCGCGGACGGGGAAGGAACTCTGGAAAGTTCAATACGCTGACTGGTCGGTCGCGCCGCGACCAGTTTACGATCGGGGCCTGGTTTTCTTTGTCACGGGTCTGACGAAAAAGGAATTGTGGGCGGTCAAACCGGACGGGCAGGGCGACGTGACCGACACGCACATCGCCTGGAGGCTCGGCACGCACGTGGGCAAATATGCGTCGCCGATTCTGGTGGATGGCCTGATCTACACCGCAGCCGAGGAGAGTTTCGTAACGTGCGTCGAAGCAGCCACCGGTCAGGTGGTCTGGACGGAACGCATCGGCGGCAAATACGCGGCCTCACCCATTTATGCAGATGGCCGGCTGTATTTTTTCAGCGAGGACGGAACGACGACCGTTCTCAAACCCGGCCGCACGTTGGAGATCCTGGCGACCAATACAATAGCGAACGGCTTCATGGCTTCGCCCGCGGTGTCTGGCAAGGCGTTTTATCTGCGGACGAAGACGGACCTTTATCGCGTTGAATCCATGGCGTCCGGAAGCAAGTGAGGTTGAATCTCGACAAACCTCGCTCGCCAAGGCAGAGAGAAATTCGGCTGGCGCAGCGCAGCGCTGTTGAGCCGCCCCACCTATCGAATCAATCCGGATTGTTGAACTCGACGAGGCCTCTCTGGCCGCGCGGGACGTTCCCGAAAATTGCTGCTCCGCCTCAGCTTGAGAAATCCATCTTCTTGAGCGAGCGTATCCTGGAATGAAAAGAACGACGCTTCAGACTGCAGCTGTGGTTGCAACGGCTTTTCTGGCCGGATGCCAGACCATACCGCCGGGCGCCGAACGTGGACCGAGCGGCACGATGGCGTACGACGTCCTGGTCGACGCTTCCGCGCCGGGCGCGCGGATCGAAGCCAATGGTCAGGAGGTGGGCAACGCACCGGTGCATTTGAAGATCTTCGGCGATCCGGACGGGACGTTTCACGACTTCGGCTCGGCGTACTATGTGATCCGGGCTTTGCCGCTGACCACGAACCAGTATGAGCAAGTCCGATTTTTCGGAACCGGCCAATGGTTTGGACCTGAAGACCGCATTCCGCAGCAAATCTATTTCGACATGAACCAGAAGGCGGTGTACCCACCCGCGGGGCCGTCGGGATATTGGTATCCGTATTACGGTCCCCCGGTCTATTATGGCCCGCCCTATTATTATGGGCCGGCTTTTCGATTTTACCTTGGCCCGCGCGATTATTATTATCACCACCATCAGGGAATTCGGAGCCGATGACGTTGCCGTCACCGAATCCGGACAGACCACTCGTAAGGCAGGTAGCACGGGCACCTTGCCCGTATCGCGCGGCAACCTCCCGTGCAATATCAGCGACCTCTTCTTGGAAGAAATGGTGGCTCGTCTGAAGAAGCGTGCGCCGAATTCCGTCGGGGCAGTCGTCCGACGGGACGGGCTCGCAGCCCGTGCTTCCCATTTTCAAATTCCGTCGTCGTTTTGAGATCGGCCGCGGCAAGCCAAAGATTGCGAATGCCGCGGCAGTGGCGGCAGAGCGCAGGCGGGCGCATCGGCTTGACTTCCGGCATTCGCCTCGCGATTCTCGACCGCTATGAAAACCAAAACGCAAATTTCTGTTTTCTGCTCCGTTCTGCTGACGTTGGCCACCGTTCACATCTCTGCATTAGGGCAAGGCGGCCCGGGCCCGGAACAGGAACGCCTCAAGAAACTCGAGGGAACCTGGAACGCCAAGGTAAAGATGGGGGACAGCGAATCGACCGCGATCGCGACCTACAAAATGGTATGTGAGGGCATGTGGTTGATGAGCGATTTCAAGGGCGAGCTAGGTGGCATGGCGTTTTCGGGCCACGGCCTCGATGGTTATGATCCAGAGAAGAAGAAGTTCGTGTCGGTCTGGGTGGACTCGATGAGTTCCCGGCCCATGTTCCTTGAAGGCACACACGATAAGGAGAAGAAAACCACTACCATGACGGGTGAGGCTCCGGGACCGGATGGCAAACTGGCCAAGCACAAAATGATCACCCACATGCCGGACGATGATCATATGACTTTCACGATGTTCATACTTGCCGACGGCCAGGAGACCAAGATCTTGACGATCGAGTACACGCGGAGGAAGTAACTCGGGGCTGTTGTCCCGTCGACGTCGTTCAATCGGTCGTCTTGGCGTGGACTTGAAGGCGTGGTCTGGAGCGGACGGTTTGAGGGAGTCGCTCGTGGTATGGACAAAGCCTCCTTAAGCGAGAAATTCGCCCTGATCCAGGAACATTGGCGCCCCAAGGTGGTGGCCGAATTGAACGGCCAGGAACTCAAGCTGGTGAAATTTGCCGGGACATTTCCTTGGCATCATCACGAACTCGAGGATGAGCTGTTCCTGGTCTGGCGGGGTCGGATGGCCATAGAGTTCCGAGACCGTCTGGTGAGCATGCAGGCAGGCGAGTTCTGCGTGGTGCCGCACGGTGTCGAGCACCGCACATTGGCCGAGACGGAGGTGGAGGTGCTCGTGTTCGAACCCGCCCACACCCGCAACACGGGCAACGGCGCGGACAAGACATTCACAGCTCCAAATGGCGTTGGGATCTGAGTTCGGGACACGATCGGTCGAGTCGGCTCTTTCAGGTTGTCGGGAGATCGGGTCCCGATGGAATCGGAGGCGGCCCAGGTGCAGCAGGCGGTTCGATGCGCTCCGGCGGAGCGGGTGTCGCGCGGTGAAAAAGCCAAAGCCCTGTGGCGAGGAACAGAACACCCAAGGCGTCGAACCACACTGGTTGCAATTCGGCATTGGTGAACGAGTCGCCCGCATTGAATCCCTGGACCTCGAACGGCAACCATGCGTGGCCAATCACCATGGCATTGGCCAGCGCATGGCCGATCAAGGAAGGCACGAGCGATCGGGTTCGCGCGTACCACCAGGCGAACATCAAGCCCAGCAACAACGCAGAGACGAATTGCCAGGGATTGAGGTGCACGAATCCAAACAACAGTGAGGACAACAGGAAAGCCGCGGCGGGTTTGAATCGCTGCAAGAACGCGCGGAGAATCAGGCCGCGAAACATTACTTCCTCCGTCACCGGCGCCACGATCACCAGCAGGAAGAGCGAAGCCCAAGCGTGCTCCGACGTCGAGGAGACTTTGTTGAATAGGCGCACGACCCATTCCGGGGGCGGCAGGACGAATCGGACCAGGTTATCCACCTCCGAGAGCAAAATGATCGCGCCCGCGCTCGCCACGAACACGCCCGCGATGGCTGGCCAGGAAACACGCCGCAAAGCCCACACCTCGCGCATCGCCGGCCTGCCGATCAGCCAGCCCACCGTTACCACGCCGGCGCAAGAACTCAGGTTGACGACTCCAAGCACGGCCGGGTGCGTCACCAGACGAAGTTTGAAGGCGGCGTCCAGAATCGCGAAGGGGATGACGAAGACCATTTGCAGCGCAATGAAAGTCACGCACAGCAGGACTGCATGCCAGAATCCTGGATAGGCTTTGCTCCCGTTCATTCTCGCGCGATGATGGGCTCATGTAAGATTGAATGCGCCGTCGTCGCAAGTTTCAATTGGGGGATCCAAACCCCAGGGAGGAGCGATTCTCGCGCTCCACACTGTAACACGACCGCGAACGGATTTGCCTTTCCGGCCTAACTGTCATTACTCTGTCGCGCTAACACCGGAGATTATGTTTCGACGAAAAGCGTTGTCTGCGTTTTTGAGTTGTGCGGGCTTGGTTGCGGCACAAGGGGCAGCGGTTCAATTCACCATTCTTGATTCCGCCACCGGGAAACCTCTGCCGTGCCGCATCCACATGAAGGACGCGGCCGCCAAGCCGGTCCGGCCCAAGGGGCTGCCGTTCTGGCACGACCATTTCGTCTGCACCGGTGCCGTGCAACTCGAGCTGGCTCCAGGCGCCTATGCATACGAAATCGACCGCGGGCCGGAATATGCCCTGTCAACCGGGACGCTTTTAGTGACCGAATCCGGCGGGCAGAGCGTAACCAATCGGCTGAGTCGTCTGATCGATTTGACCAAGGAAGACTGGTGGTCGGGAGAACTGCACGTGCACCGACCGCTCGCCGATATCGAATTGCTGATGCAGGCCGAAGACCTGCACGTTGCGCCGGTGATCACCTGGTGGAACAACCAGAACGTTTGGACCAGCCGTGCACTGCCCACCAATCCTCTCGTCCATTTCGATGGAAACCGATATTATCACGTGATGGGGGGAGAGGACGAGCGAGGCGGTGGCGCATTGCTCTATTTCAACCTGAGCAGGCCACTGGATATCGTCGGCGCCCAACGGGAATTTCCGTCACCGACGAAGTTTCTGGCCGAGGCCCGTCAACGCACAGGGGCCTGGGTCGATATCGAGAAGCCCTTCTGGTATGACACGCCGGTTTGGCTCGCCAACGGCCTGGTGAACTCGGTTGGCATCGCTCATAACCACATGCATCGAGGTGGCGTGCTGCCGAATGAGGCCTGGGGACGGCCTCGCGACAAGCAACGCTTGCCCGATCCGCGCGGGAACGGATTTTGGACCCAGGAAATTTACTATCACATCCTCAATTGTGGCCTGCGGCTTCCTCCCTCGGCGGGCAGTGCCTCGGGTGTCTTGCCGAATCCGGTCGGGTACGACCGCGCGTACGTTCACCTGGATGGTGCGCTCAGCTATGAACGATGGTGGGAAGGACTGAGGGCCGGCCGCGTGTTCGTATCCAATGGCCCCCTCCTCCGCTGCCGAGCGAATGGCGAGCTTCCCGGTTTCACCTTCAAGGTTCCCGCGGGCAAGACGCTCGATCTCCGGGTGGATGCGGCTCTGGATTCGCGTGATCCGATCTCAGTGCTGGAGATCATTCAGAACGGACGCGCGTTGCGCTCGGTTCCTTACGACGACTGGAAACGGACGGGTTCCCTGGGCACGATCCAGTTCAATTCGAGCGGGTGGTTCCTAATACGAACCATCGCGGACGTGCCGGGCACATTCCGTTTCGCCTCGACCGGGCCGTTTTACATCGAGGTGGCTCCAACGCCGCGTCGGGTCAGCAAGACTTCGGCCCGGTTCTTTCTCGAGTGGGTGCGCGAGCGCATGAGTCAGATCCAGCTCGATGATGCTCATCAACGGGAAGAGGTGCTTCAATCCCATCGCGCCGCGGAACGGTTTTGGGAGGAAACAGTGGCGCAGGCGAATGCCGAATGACCATCTTCCGGGTAGCATAGGCGACTCGCCTGTGCCGTCCGGCGACTCGCCGGACGGAAGGGCAGCGACGGCTCCGGTCGATGGGGACAATGCTTTCCCGAGATGGCTTCTCCGTCGTTCCGCTCGGCGAGTCGCCCGCGCTACCCAGTTCCACTACGCGTCGGCATTCAAAGAGCCGAGCCACGCAAAATGGTCGTTGCGTAGGTGCCACAACGTCAATTTCTCCTCCTGAAAGTCGTCCGCATCCACGTCCCCGACGATCTGGAAGTACCGGTGCCCATACTCATCGCTGGAAACCTGCTTGAGGAAGGTGAATCGAGCGTCCTCCAGCAATTGAGCGAAGGCGGTGGGAACCGCGATTGCCCAGTGGCCGGTTTCGCGATCCAGCCGCGCCTCCCACGCGCTCAACTGCGCGACGAAACTCACCGGCCGCTGCAGATCGCGCAGATATTGAATCAAACAATTGTGTTGTTCCATGTCCGCGCAGACCGTTTCGGTGATGCGATTGGCGATCAGCTTCATGAGATCGGCGACCTTCTTCAGTCGGATGCTCCGCAACACCGTGGCTTGGGCAATGGGCCCCGCCAACCACTCCAGTTGAGGCGGGAGTTGTTCCATAACAAACGTTGTCCCCGTGGTCAGGATGATCTGGTCCCGCTGCTCTGCGGGTAAGGATTCCCAATCGGCAATCTTGTTGGACAGGTACGCCTTGAGGAGATGCCACCACTCGGAAAACAAAATCCGCCGTTCCCTCAGTTGCGCCTCCAGCAGCGGCAATACCTCTTTGAGGTGCGGATAGGCCCGCCAAATGTCCCGGATTTGCGAATCCCGAAACAGAAATATGGCCGGGTTGTTGAGGATTTCATCTGCGGTGTCGCCATCAATCTCCAAACGGGACGAGCCGGTGGCCATTTCAAAGAGCGCCACGCCCGCGGAAAAAATATCCGATGCCTCGGTGGGCGGCACACCCGCTTGCACGTTCGAGGCGTCGATCAACAGTTCCGCGTAATCCGGCGTCGCTGAATACAGATATTTGTCGACGGCCTGGTAATGCCGGGGAGTGAAGAACGCGCCCAGGTCAACCAGCCGGATTCCTTTTTCCCGCAGGCGAATGATATTGTCCGGTTTGAAGTCGATGAGCACAATGCCGTGGCTGTGAAAGCGGGTGATGATCGAGAGCGCTTCGTAGACGGCCTCCTTGAACTCCTCGACCCAGTCACCTTCAAAGCCAGCCTGGGCGGCCTCTTCACACCACGACTTGAGATCCTGGCCGGCCAGATATTCCATGGCCACAAAGGCGTACTTCTTCTCGTAATCGATATTGGCGCCGTAGTAGGCCGGAACGAGCGGCCGCAGCTCCTCGAGACCCAGAATATCTCCGAAATTGGCGACTTCCAGACTCCAACTCAAATAGGGTCCGTAGCTGATTTCGTCGGCTTTGGCGCAGCCCAGGTCGAACGTCTTGACCACAATGCCCGGATGCGCGGTGTGATAGATCGCAGTCTCGGCATTTTTCTTGAAGACTTCCGTCAGTTCCACCTTGCCAAGTCCCGCGACGTCGATGGTGATTCCGGCGAATTTGCCCGCCAGGGATTCAGTGGCGTCAGATTTCATTTCGTCGTGAACCGGCCTGGCTATCACCGTGGCGGCGGCATTCCGCATTCCATAAAGCCGGGCATCTTGCCCGGCGAACTCCACCTCAGCGCTCGAATTCGCCACGCCGAATCGGGCGGCAGGATGCTCAGGATCTCGCCGAGTCAGCGCTCTTCAAAACTGAAGCGGCGCTCCGACCTGCGCACGCCAGGCCGAACACATGTGATACCGCCCTCTACTGCAGATGAGAGATCCGCCACTACTTTCTGGCTGCGTCGTAGTTCTTCGCTACTTCCGACCAGTTGATGACGTTCCAGATCGCCTTCAAATAATCGGGGCGTCGGTTCTGATACTTGAGATAATATGCATGTTCCCAAACATCCGCACCCAGGATCGGGCGGCCTTCACAGCCAGCGACGGCTTTGCCCATGAGCGGGCTGTCCTGGTTGGCGGTGGAGACAATTTCGAGTTTGCCACCGTTGACGACCAACCAGGCCCATCCGCTGCCAAATCGGCCCACGCCAGCGGCCTCAAGCTTTTCCTTGAACGTGTCGAAACTCCCAAAGGCCGCCTTGAGGTCGTCGGCTAGTTTGCCCGTCGGCGCGCCACCCGACTTTGGCGCGAGGAGTTTCCAAAACATTGAATGATTGGCGTGCCCCCCGCCGTTGTTGCGCACGGCGCCTCGGATATTCTCCGGAACCGCGCTCAGATCGCCAATGAGCGCCTCGATGGTCTTGCCCTCTAGCGCAGCGTTGCCTGCGATTGCCTTGTTCAAGTTGGTGACATAAGCATTGTGGTGTTTGTCGTGATGGATTTCCATCGTCATCGCGTCAATGTGCGGTTCGAGGGCATCTTTTGGATAAGGAAGCGGAGGTAGTTCGTGTGCCATAATTTGATCTCTTGCTTTGTTGTTTCGGTTAATGGACGAAAGCCTAACAGACCTCGCCCGGCTACACAAGCGAAGGGAATGGCCGCTCATGAGGGGGACGACAAACCAAGCGCCGAGCATCGCTCCGCTTGTGCTTCGGACCGGATGCCCTTGCGGTTGGAGTCCCCGGGATCGCTCGAGCCGTCGTTCGTTACCAACCGTTGCGGCTTTTCAAATCCGTGGTGTGGGAGCGAGCGGCGGAATTTGTCCCGCTACCGGGCGAGTTCGACAAAGTTCTTCAGCAACTGCAAACCGACCTGCTGACTCTTCTCGGGATGGAACTGTGTGGCGAACACGTTCTCCTTCCAAACCGCCGAGGCGAAAGTCTGGCCGTAGGTCGTGCGGGTCGCCACGATCGAGGTGTCAACCGGTTCGGGAAAAAAGCTGTGCACGAAGTAAACGTAGCTGCCGCCGGGAATGCCACGCAAGATCGGACACTGCGGCCGAACCACATCGATCTGGTTCCAGCCAATCTGCGGAATCTTCAGCCCGGGTCTCTCGGCAAAACGGACGACGTTGCCTTGAAAAACTCCCAGACCCGCCGCGCAGCTGTTGAACTCCTCGCTCTTCTCGAACAGCGCCTGGTAGCCGACGCAGATTCCGAGAAACGGCCTGCGCGATTGGATGAACTCGCGGCACGTTTCGAGCAGTTCCTGCCTCTGCAATGCGTTCAGGCAATCGTCGAACGCGCCGACGCCCGGCAGGACGGCGGCGCGGGCGTCCTGAATTTGGCCCGGGCGCGTGACGAGGCGCACATCCGCTTCGAGATAGCGCAGCGCCTTGTGCACGCTGCGGAGGTTGCCGGCCCCGTAATCGATCAGCGCGATCATGCATCGACCATAGGTCAAAACGTCGTCCGGTTAAATCTTTAACTGAACTCCCGTAGCAGCGGGTGTGAGTCGACTTCGAGTGTCAGGAATTTTCGTAACAGTCAGCACAGACTCACGCCTGCTGCTACGAGGTTCGGGCAGAGGCGCTCACCAGTTCCCGCTCGGTTTTCAACCGCAACTGGCCACAAGCGGCGTCGATGTCGTGGCCCTTTTCCCGCCGCAGGGTGGCGGTCACATTTTGCTTTTCCAGCGCGGCGAGAAAGGCTTCCTGCACGGGCTCGGTCGGGCGCGTCCAGGGCAACCCGTCCACCTTATTGTAGGGAATCAGATTCACCTTGGCGTTCAGGCGGTGGGCCAGTTTCGCCAGAGGTCTGGTCTGGGAAAGATCGTCGTTTACGCTGGCGATCAAAATGTATTCCAACGTGATCATCCGGATCTTCTTTTGCACGTAATACTCGCAGGCGGCGGTCAGCTCGCTCAACGGATACTTGCGGTTGACCGGCATGAGCCGGTCGCGGACGGCGTCGGTGGCGCCATGCAACGAAATCGCTAGTCGGAATTGGAGCGGTTCCTCGGCCAGCTTGCGGATTTGCGGCGCCAGCCCACTGGTGGAAATGGTGATCTTGCGCGCGCCAATGCCCGCGCCCCAGGGCGCGTTAAGAATTTTGAGCGCTTTGAGCAACGCGTCGTAATTGGCGAGCGGCTCGCCCATGCCCATGATGACCAGATTGTCAATCAAACGCGGAACGCGGAGCGCGGAACGCGGAATATCATCCGATCCGCGTGCGATGCCATCCTGTTCCGGGTTCCGCGTTTCGCGTTCCGCGTTCAGGAGGCGCCACCGCTCGACGGCCAGCACCTGTTCGACAATTTCATGAACGGCGAGGTTGCGTTTCCAGCCTTCCAGACCACTGGCGCAAAACCGGCAGCCATAGGCGCAGCCCACCTGGGTCGAAACGCAGAGCGTGTGGCGATCGCTCACGTCGCCGTAAAGCGCGGGGTTGGCGGGGATCAGCACGCTTTCAATCAGCGCGCGGTCCTCCAGACGCCAGAGAAATTTCTCTGTCGTGTCGCGCGAACCTTGTTTGAGGACCAGTTCGAGCGATTGATGGGTGTAGCGTTCGCGGAGCTTTGCCTGCAAGCTCTTCGGCAAATTGGTCATCGCCTCCCACTGCGTCTGGCGATGGACGTAGAGCCATTCCAGCAACTGGTCGGCGCGATAGGTCGGCTCACCCCATTCCTCAAGCCGCGCCGCCAACTCGTCGCGCGTCACCGATTTGATGTCCGGAAGCACGACCCAACTCTACGCGGCGGTCCCGGTCAAACCAAGCGCGGACCACGCCCAGGGTGTGCGCCAAAGTGGCGGTCAGGACGCGATCAGGACTGCTACTCTGCGAGCCGCCGCGCGTTCGCAGGTCCACACGCTCGATTTGATCCGCGCGTCCTGTCAGCAAGGCTGTTGCGGGTCATAGACCCGCGGTCGGAGCGCGCCTCTGCGAGTCGCAGCAAGGTGTGTATGGAGGACCTCGCTCATTGCCAAGCGCTTTGACTGAGGACGCAACTGCGAGTCACAGACTCGCGCTCCGGAGCGCGGCTCTGCGAGCCGCAGCACGTTCGCACAGACCTCCCATTCCGGCGCTTCCCGGCTCTTTATCTTGCGCTCACGCCGCTCTCAGAGAGGCCTACTCGACCTTCACGGTGCGCGCAGGCGGTAGAGCCGGGCAGGATGGTTCGTCCAGTCCGGATCGCTGAAATCGAGCAGGTCGCTGCCCAGAGTGTTGGTTTGCAGGGGAGACCACACCGGATTGGTCAGGTTCGTGCAGGCCTCAACCACGACGATTTGGCCGCGGGCCCAGGTGATGGTGAACCGAAAAGAATTGGTGTTCACGCCGAAGCGCGCCTCTTCGGCCTGCATCCGCGGCCGCCAGGGCGCGGTCGGACGTCCCCGGAAGGCTGAACTCCAGCCCGTGGTCGCGGGCAAATAATACACGATGGCTTTGTCGGCCCCGGAGAATACATGCTCACCAAGACTCGGGGCGTTTCCATGGAAATACAATCCAGTCAAGCTGGAGCAGGCGGAGAACGCAAGGTAGCCGATGAAGGTGACGCTGTTGGGAATCGTGACGCTGGTCAGGCTCGTGCAGCCGGAGAACGCAGCCCAACCGATGGCGGTGACGCTGTCGGGGATTGTGACACCGGTCAAGTTGGTGCAGCCAGCGAACGCAAAGTCCCCGATGGAGGTAGTGCCGGTGGGGGCCGTGTAACTACCGCCTTTGCCGCCTGGATATTGGATGAGCGTGGCCTGGTTCTTCTTGAACAACACCCCATCCACACTACTGTAAACGGAGTTGAGCGCATCCACCGTTATGCGCTTCAAACTGGAGCAGGAGGAGAACGCAAGATAACCGATGGCGGTGGTGCTGTCGGGGATCCTGACGCTGGTCAGGCTGGTGCAGCTAGCGAACGCAAAGTCCCCGATAGAGGTAACGCTCCTGGGGACCGTGTAACTACCGCCTTTGCCGCCTGGATATTGGATGAGCGTGGTCTGGCTTCTGTTGAACAAGATCCCATCCACGCTGCTGTAATCGGAGTTGAGTGCATCTACCGTTATCCCGTTCAAGCTGGAGCAGGAGGAGAACGCAAGATAACCGATGGCGGTGACGCTGTTGGGGATCGTGACACTGGTCAGGTTGCTGCAGACGAGGAACGCAAATTCTCCGATGTTAGTGACGCTGTTGGGGATCGTGACGCTGGTCAAGCTGGTGCAGAGCCAGAACGTCCCGTCCCCGATGGTGGTGACGCTGTTGCCGATCGTGACACTGGTCAGGCGCGTGCAGCCGGAGAACATATAGTCCTCGATCGCGGTGACGTTCTCGGGGATCGTGACACTGCTCAGTCTGGTGCAGCCCGAGAACGCCTTGCGCCCAATGGCAGTGACGCTGTTGGGGACCATGACACTGATTAGGCTGGTGCAGTAGGAGAACGCCTCGTCCCCGATGTTGGTGACGCTGTTGGGGATCGTGATGCTAGTCAGGTTGGTGCACATCGAGAACGCTCCGCTTCCGATGCTGATGACTGGAAGACCCGTGATCGTGCCGGGAATAATCACGTCACCTCTCGCACCGGTGTATCGGGTAATCGTCAGCACGCCGTTCGTGGTTGTGTATAGGAACTCCTGGGCGTGCGCGGCAGCAGGCAGCACGCACAGGAGCAGCCGCGCCAACAGGCTCATGGATTTCACTCGCGTTCTCACGGTGCCGGGAATCCAGTTAGCATAGCGAATGCCGCAGCACTTCAGCCTTGAGCCGGACGGGCAATTAGATGGTGACGCGTGAATTCCACGCAATCCGCGTGGGGTTCACGCGCGAGAAGAGAAACCAGTAACGACTGACCACGGACTACTGACAACGAACAACAATCTTACCTGGGCTGATAATACTTCCGGGTGTATTCCTGGACCATACGCCAGGTGTTGAACTGCGGCACGAGCGTGACCATGGCGCGCCGGATTTTTTGAATCCATTGTCGCGGGATCCCGTTGGCGTCGCGATTAAAGAAGCAAGGGATGATCTCCTCGGTCAGCGTCCGGTAAAGGTTTTCACTGTCCCGGCGGTCCTGTTCCTCGATCGAAGCGGGGTGGGAATCATCCCCGATGGCAAAGCCATTCGTGCCGTCGTAGCCTTCGCGCCACCAGCCGTCCAGGATGCTGAAGTTGAGGCAGCCGTGAGCGCTGGCTTTCATTCCGCTGGTGCCGGAGGCCTCCAACGGCCGGCGCGGATTGTTGAGCCACACGTCGCAGCCGGAGACCATCTGCCGCCCGACATGCACGTCGTAGTTTTCAATGAAGACCAGGTACCCTTTCAGCTCGCTGTATTTGCTCAGATGAATGATGTGCTGGATGAAGCGCTTGCCTTCGTCGTCGCGCGGATGCGCCTTGCCCGCGAAGATGAACTGGATCGGACGCTGTTTGTCGTGCACGAGC
>JACXTT010007256.1_pt1 | contig 15661 bp, 12 predicted proteins | sample 9270951 | NCBI WGS metagenome assembly JACXTT01 (sample SAMN15532306, study PRJNA645909) | rock metagenome | isolation source: weathered quartz diorite | place: Puerto Rico | collected 2017-06-21 | reverse complement strand
GGGGGGCGTGTGGAGTGACGGGGGTTTTTGGTTGGAGCGGCAGGGCAAGGGAAGGGGCATGAACGTGACCGCCTGCGGCATTAACCGGGGGTCGGCCCGGGGAAGTTCCTCGTTAATGAGAATGGTCGGGGGTTTCGAAGTTCGCAGGGGTTGATGTTGCCCCATCCGTTGCCCCAAGGCGATTAAGACGGTCCTCTCTGTTGGCTCCGGACAGCAAAAACCCCGCCGTAGCGGGGCTTTCGCGTCACGGGGCAGGGAGGACTCGAACCCCCGACTTCTGGTTTTGGAGACCAGCGTTCTACCAACTGAACTACTGCCCCGGGAAACCCGCATTCTAGTCGTGGGTTCGAGCGGTCCCGGCCCTGCGCTCGGTCAGGGGACGAAGATTCCCTCGTCCTCGAACAGCGTCGCGTCCGAGGCGCCCGCGGTGCCGGTCGATCCCCCGTCGTAGACCTGCACGGACCCGATCTGCCAGATCGCTCGCTTGCCGTCGGTGACGGCCCCCGGAACGATGGCGTTGGCGCTCGTCGTGACCGCGCAGGTCGAGCCCACTGTTGGATCGGCGGTCGCCCCACACGACACCGTGGTCGGGAACTGCATGTCCTGGACGGTGCCGTATTCGTGCTGGGACGAACCGTTCTGACGGTCAGTGATGCGAACGGTCTGGTCGGCTCGGAGCTGTCCGGTGTAATCGGAGAGATCGCTTTGGTTTCGGACGTCCGTCGTCGAGACGACGATCTCGACGTCGCCGGGGGCAACGACGTACTTGACCGACCCGACCGCGTTGGGGCGCAAGCCGTTGGCATCTGGGGTGCCGACCGTGAGGTGGCCCGACGCCTGCTGCGGAGAATCGCAGGAGCCAAATGCCAGCGGGGCCCCGTGCTGATCGTTCGGGGAGGTGCACTGCATGTAGGCGGGTACCAGCGAGGCCTTCAGCGGCGTCGCTCCCTTCGGCCTCGCGTAAGCGCGCGGGAACTGGGCGTTCATGCCGGCCCGCAGATCGGTTGACGTGACCGTGCCGGGCAGTACAGGCTGCGCTCGGTACGTGAACAAGGTCCCGCTCCCATCGCTCAACGTAAGGCTCATGACCCTGCTTCCGGAAGAACTCAGCTCGGTGACGAGGCCCGCGCTGCCCCAGGACGTCACCCAGTCGCCGCCCGGGAGCATGCGCGCGCTGCCGCAGCAAAGCGGTGTCGGGACAGTGCCCGGATCATCGACCTCCTGCACCAGCGTCGCCGTCCGAGCGCTAGTGTCGATCGCGTACCGGACCGCGCGCGGGGGTCGGTTGGTCGCGTTCGGGTGAAAGCCGTTGTCGTGAAGGCTCACGGTGCCGTCGCTGTTGACGCGCGCGTCGTGCTGCCCGCGAAAGCCGTCGCCTGCTGCGAAGATCGGGTCTCCCACCACGGTGAGGCTTTCAGGCCTGGCCACGCCGCCGATCTTCCAGTCGATACTGCCGTCCGCGCGTTTGACCCTGTAGATCGCATCCAGATGCCGGAACGAGACGACGTAGCCGTCTCCGTTCGGCTCGATCGCATTGATGTGGTACGTGTCGTAGGCGCCATTCGTTGCGCCGTTGACGATGCTGGGGCACCAGGCGGCGGGGATCTCGGAAAGCGGGATGTGGTCCGAGGCCCACCACGACCACACGAGCGACCCATCGGGCGCCACTTCCTCGATTCCGTCGTCGACGATCGTCACATTCGAGTTGCCGCATGCTGTCTGGCCGGTGAGGCCGCGGTCGGATGTGAAGAGGTAGTCGCCGTTGGGCAGCAGCTGGAACTCGTGCGAGTCGAGCCCACCTCCGACGGGGAGCACGGTGTGCGCAACAGTGCCGTCGAGCCGAATCTCATCGGCCGTGTTGTCACTGTGCGCCCAGCCGATGTGGCCGTTGGGGAGCAGCTTGAAGTCGAGCGAAGGCTTTGCGGCCTTGAGCCACCAGACCGGCACCCCGTTCGTGTCGAAGATGGCGCCGTACAGCGACACGTTCGGGGCCACTGGCTGGAAGTCCGTCCGCGCGATCGGCGCCACCGCGTACCACCCCGCCTGTGGCTGGTCCGAGCGCTGGAATGTCCACTGGGGGAAGTCCGTGGGCAGGCAGCGCACGTGGTAGATGGTCGTCGAGGAGGTTGCCACCGCGAATTGGAACTCCTGACCGGCGCTAAGGGGCACCGAAGCCGTGAACATCCCGCCTTGGGGAGCCTGGCCGTCGACCACGACCTGTGTGCCGGGGTCGGCAGCCACGGTCACCAGGACCGGCGCGCCGGTGCAGCGGACTACGTAATCGGTGATCGACGGGTCGAACGCCGGATAGAGCGCAGGCTGCATCGTGATCTGCGTCGCCTGCGCGCTCGCCGTCGCGACGAGCAGGCAGAGAACGGCAGCAACGACCCCGCACGCGAACGAGCGCTTTCCAAACCTCACCCCGGAACCATCCTTGTCTGGCCTGCGGTCGCAACACTACAGGTTCGCAACACCTGTTGGCGAGGCCGGCAGCCGAGAAGGCTCTCACCCGGCTCGGGCGAAGAGCGCGTCGAGGTAGACCATTCCCTGATTCATCGCCGGCTTGAACCCGTCGAGGATGTCGATCAGGGGGAATCCGCGGGAATCCATCTGGGAGATGAACTCCGCGAACGTATAGCTGCCCCGAAACGCCCTGGTCACATAGACCTCCGCGATCACGAACTGGGTCAATTCGAGAAGCGATTCCGCCCCCGTGATCACGTGGGCCTCGTAGCCCTCGGTGTCGAGCTTCAGCCCGAACGGCGGGGTCCACTTCCGCTCCTCGAGGAGACCGTCAAGAGTTTTCACCGGAACCTGTCTCGTGTCGAGCTCGGCCTGTTCCTCAGGCTTCAGCCAGGTCCGCTCGAGCATCGAGGTGTTCCAGGGGGTTTCAGTGTCCACGTGGATCACGTGCGTGCCATCCCTGTCTCCCGCCGCCACGGCAAGCCGCTCCCCCCGGTACTTCGTGAGTTGCTCGCTCAGTCTCGGTTGGCACTCCTCCAGCGGCTCGATAAGGACGTGGTATGCATCCGGGAAGGCCTCGAAGAGCGGCGGCGTGCCCGTTCCGGCACCGACGTCGATTATGGTCGCGGGGCTGAAGCCTTCTTTCCTGAGGCACTCCGGGACCCACCCGGACTGCTGCCGGCACAGCGGGCCCAGACGCCGGCCGTGACGCCAGACCATGACGCCCGGCAGACTGATGTCAGGCTCCGAAGACAACGTCCATCCTGCCCGCCGAGACCATCACGTCAAGCACTATTTTGGCGTGGCCGCGACTGGAACGCGCGTTTTCATCTTCAGCAGCGCGGCACTCCCAGCTGGGACGCTGAGCCTGTAAACGCGCTTGTGCGACACGACGCGGATCTCCCGGATGGGCCCGTGCAGTCGCCCGTCGAACGCGCCGCGCCCGAAGCTCTGCCCGCCGAATGTGACGCCGGTTCGCGATGCGAGCGTGGGAGCAACAAGGCGCTCGACGGTCCCCGATCTGAGCGCGTGCGGCACCTTCAGGCTCACGACCGTTGCGCGGCGCGGGTCCTTGTTGAGCACGGCCACGCGCACGATCGACTCCGCATCGATCGTGGCCCAGACCTTCACCGGGTCCGAACGGCGCTGGATCACGCGAAGCAAGCGGGCGCCGTTCGGGACGGCGCGATCGAAGAACAGCATCCCGTAGAGAAGCGGTCGAATCTTGACGATCGACCCGCTGGTCACGGGGCCAAACGACACCGGCGCGTACCACGCACCCGACCAGCTGTGGAAGTTCACCCCGACCACGCCGGCCTCCACCATTCCGAAGAGCACGTCCGCGCCCCACAGTGCCGAGGCAAACGAGTCCGACACTCCCTGCGCTCCGCCGCAGGACGCCGAGTTGATCTCCGACACCCTGACCCCAACGGGACGCGGTCCCACTGCCTTGACGAGCTGCTCGGCCCTTGCCACGGCGACCGTCCCGACTGGGCCCAGGAGCCTCTTTCGCCGCACGCTCGGGGAGCCGCGCCTGTCGCAACCGTTCAGGGCGTACCCGTGCGACTCAAAGAAGCGGGTGGCACCGCCGACGTGGTCGAGGATGCCGGGCGCCTGGACCTGCCACGAATACCGCGCGAATCCGCCCACGGCGATCGCGGGCCAGCCCGGCGTGCGGGCGTCGTTCAGCGCTGCCACGTAGGGGTCCAATTCGGCCAGGTATTGCGGCACGTTGTACCCGACGGGCCGCCGTTGAGGCCGAGTCAATGTGATCTTCCCCACCTGGAAGGTCGCGGGGCGGTCATATATGTCGGCCTCGTTGCCGATTTCAAGCGCCTCGATCGTGCCGGGCAGGAGCGCTGCGAGCGCCGCCTGCAGGAATGCCACCGCGTTTGGCGGGTCGCTGATCGCGAAGTTGGCTCCGAGCACGAACCGGGCTCCGCCCTGCCCGGCCACAGGCCGGAGCACGGAGAGCCAGGAGGGGGTCAGGTCGTTGTCGACCCCGAAAGGCCGCGCGCGCGCATCCGGGTTCCACCAGGACGAGTCCGCCGAATTGCCCCCCATCCGGATCGTTGGAGCGCCGACCCCGCCAGCGCCCAGCGTCCTCAGCAGCTGGATGAACGAGCCATTCGGCTTGTTCGGTACGCCGAAGTAGTCCGCGGCGCTGGTGTATTCGATCGAGAACCCTGCGAACGAACGGGGAACGGCACGCTCGACAGACCCGATCGTGCGAATCAGGACCCTGGGCCTTGGCCGTTTGGCGCCGGCTGCTCCCGTCATCGGCAGCAAGGCGACGATTGCGACGACAAAAACCCTGACGGCGTTTGCTCGCGCCATACTCATCACCATGAGAATCGCATCACTCGTGCCGAGCGCAACCGAGACTCTCTTCGCTCTCGGGCTTGGCCACCGGGTCGTCGCCGTGACACACGAGTGTGATTGGCCGCCCGAGGCCTCCTCCCTTCCCCACCTCACACGGACCGTGATCCCCCCGGGCCTCGGTCCCGCGGAGATCGATCGCGTCGTTCGAGAGACCGTGGGGGCCGGACGGCCGCTTTACGAGCTCGACGCCAAGCGCCTCGGGGAGCTCGAGCCCGACCTGATCGTCACTCAGGCGGTCTGCGAGGTCTGCGCGGTCTCGTACGACGACGTGGTCGCGGTTGCAGCGACGCTTCCGAGCCGGCCGCGAGTGCTCTCGCTGGACCCGCTCACCCTCAATGACGTCTTGAAGGACCTGCTGCGCGTCGCCGAGGCCTCCGGCGACCGAGCTGCAGGCGTGCGCGTCATGCAAAAAGCCAGGCAGCGGCTGGCCGCGGTCGCCGCCGCCGTCGCTGGGGCCAACCGCGCGCGAGTGCTCGCGCTCGAATGGCTCGATCCACCGTTCATCGCGGGGCACTGGGTGCCGGAGATGATCTCGATCGCCGGCGGAGTCGACGTGCTGGGAACGGCGGGCGCAAGGTCCCACACGGCGGAGTGGTCGGAGCTCGAGGCAGCCGACGCGCAACTCGTGCTGGCGATGCCGTGCGGCTATGACGCGGCCCGTTCCGCAGAGGAGGCCGAGTCCTTTGCCGACCGCCTGGCCGGACTCGACGCGGAGCGGGTCCTCGCCGTCGACGCATCGGCGTACTTCTCGCGTCCGGGCCCGAGGCTCGTCACAGGGGTCGAGCTGCTCGCCGGCATCCTCCACCCCGACCGCGCTTCACCACCGGCTGATGACATGTGCGTCGAGCTGGCCGGGGTAGGTGCGGGCGGAGGGACTTGAACCCCCACGGGCAATAGCCCACCAGCTCCTAAGGCTGGCGCGTCTACCAGTTCCGCCACGCCCGCTTCGGCGATACCCGCCGCGCGAGGTTCGCACGAAGAGCAGGAAAATTCTAGACTTCGGTCTCAGCATGGCGGGATCGAACGCACGTCATCCCAACCGGGAAAAGCCTGAGGCAAGGCAAACGCGTGCGATCGTGGGGTTCCTGCTGGTGGTCTCGGCCTTGCTGGTCGCGGTCATCACGATTGGCGGTTGGAGCAGGCTCGAGGGCGCCAAGCCCGTAGACGTCTTCTACATCCTGGTCTACCTGCTGTTCGCGTATTACGTATACCGCTGGAACCGAGGCGTGCTGCCCGTCTCGATGGCGCTTGCCGTGATCCTGATCATCTTCGCCGCGGTCGCCGGCCCCGCCTGGTTCGCGCGAGACAAGGCGGGCTTCACCTCGCCGGCTCTGCCCGAGCCGCTGCTCGGGTTGCTGACGCTTGTGCTGATCCCCGTCTCGCTGCTATTGATCGTCTTCTCCCTGCGAGGCTTCCAACAGGGTTGGAACATCGAAGAGGGCAGCCGGGCGGACCTCGAGGCACGCGGCCTGCTGGGCCAGCCGGGTACTTCGGGCACGAGTCCAGCGCCCTAGCGACGCGCCCGGAGGCACTGCTCAGCGGTAGACGTAGATGGGGTCGCCGAGGCCGATCCACCCGTAGACGGCGACCGCGTTCGGAATGGGGATCCGGATGCACCCGTGGCTCGCTGCATAGTCGGGCACGCTCGCATATCCGTGAACCGCGTAGCCCCCGATGAAGTAGTTCGAGAAGTACATGCCATGCTCGTTGTAACCGGGCGTCTTCGAGTAGAAGTTGAACTTCCCGAACACCGTCGGAGTCGAAGGCTTGCCGGAGGACGCTGGAATGATCCAGTCCGGCTTTGCTCCACGCGCCAGCACCAGAACCTGGCGCGACCAATCGAATTCGACGTGCTTACCGGCGCCCGGATAGCGCATCCCGTAGCCGCCGGCGCCGCGAGCGAGTTTCCGAAAGATCTGGGGCGAGGCAGTCCTCGTACGCGCGTAGCCGTTCACCTTCCGGAACGCGAGCACCTCGCGCGCGGTGCTGTCGTCGAAGTAGCCGGTGACACGTGTTCTGTAGCCGAGCTGGGTCAAACGCGACTGAAGCGCGCGCACCGCCGTGCCGCGCGAGCCCTGGCCGGCGCGCGGGTTGACGACGAAGATGTGGACGGTCCGGCTTCCGGTGGAGTCGCTCGCTCCCACGCGGTAGACGCCCCGGCTGCGGGGTCGGAACGCGAACCTGAAGACGCCCTTGGCTCCCGCCCGCGCGACGCCGTGTGCCTTGTGGTACACGCGCCGCGCTCCCTTGAACACTTCGATCATGACGGTGCTTCCGGGGCTGAACCGGACCGTGGTTCCGCGGAGTCTCACCGGAACATTCGGGATCCCCACGGACCGCCCCCCGGCGTGGAGGTACGTGAGGACCGACAGATCGACACCGGACGTGGGCGCAACGCGGTGAACGTTGCTCTTGACCGGGAGGTAGAGCGCCGCGTCGGAGGTGACGGGCGTGTACCCGGCCTGGAACGCGGTCGTCGTCGCGACGTGCACCTCGAACCCGATTCTCCCGGCGCCGTCGGTATTCCCGGCGGCGATCGGCTCGGGCCCCGAGTCGTAAAGCCCCACCGTCCTGCCGGCGAGCGGCTTTCCGCCCGCCGTGAGCCTGGCAGTCAGGGTGGTTGTGCCTCCGGGCGCCTTGCCGGGGCCAGAGAGGTCGAGCTTGGTCGGAGCCGGGGACGCGAGCGCAGCAGGCACGCAGGCGAGCGCAGCGCCCAGCGCAGCAGCTACTGAGATCAGACGGACCGACGCTTTCCTCACGTGCAAGAGCTTAATTCGGCACCACACAGCCAAGACCTTGAAGACCGGCGAAGCGAGTCCGTTGCGGCCAGCCGGTCCAATCAATACGTCGAACCGGCAGAAGCGTTACAAGGTCGGACCCGATCCCCCTCCGCCTCGGGCCGGCCCCCTAGACTTGTGGCAGCGGCCTCGGTCACCCGAGCGCCGCCCTGCGGCGGTGTCGGAACTGGTCTACGAGATGGCCTCAAAAGCCATTGCCCGCCAAGGGCTTGTGGGTTCGAATCCCACCCGCCGCACTAGATGATTGATTCCGAATCCGCGTGCGGGGAGTTGGGAATCGATCGTCTGGGCAGCACCAGAAGCGATAATCGGTCGCAGTGAGCGTCATGCAGACGATCGAGCGGCTCGTCTCCTTCGGTCCGCGGTGGCCTTCCGCGGAGGGGGACGAACGGGCGATCGACTACCTGGCCGGCCGCCTGCGGGCAACCGGCCGCCACGTGAGCATCGAACGGATCACCGTTCGTCCCGCGTACCACGTGGCGCTCGCGCTGCTTGCCGCCGTGGCCGTCGTCGGCAGCGTCGTGTCGGTCAGCTCTCCCCCGCTCGGCGTCGCGATCCTGCTGCTTGCCTCGTTCGCCATCTACGCGGACATGACGGGCCGCCTTTCGCCCATCCGCTGGCTCACCTCGCCGCGGAACACCGCCAACATCACGTCACCGGGCCGTCTCCCGGACGCGACTCATCGGGTGGTGCTGACCGCTCACCACGATGCAGCGCACGGCGGGCTGCTCTTCGCCCGTCGCACCGGGCGCCGCCGCCGTCCTTCGCCGCTCTCCCGTCTCGCCGGACGGGTCGACCTGGTCTTCTGGGCCACCGTCGCCGCGCTCGTTGCCGGGGTCGTGCGGCTCGTGACCGGCTCGGACACGAACACCATGTCCGCGATCCAGTTCGTGCCCACGGTGGCGCTGATCTTCCTCGCTGCGCTCTTCCTCGACGCCGCACTCGCGCGCATCGTGCCGGGCGCATCCGACAACGCCTCCGGGGTGGCGGCGGTGCTGGAGGTCGCCGCGCGGCTCGAGCGCCGGCCGCCCGAGAACGTGGACGTCTGGGTCGTTTTCACCGGCGCCAAGGAAGGCTTCATGCTCGGTATGCGGGCCTGGATGAAGGAGTACGAGGAGGACCTTCACAAGGATCGGACCTGGTTCGTGAACGTCGACACTGTCGGGAACGGCGAGATGCACCACGTCACCGCGGAAGGATTCGCGCTGCTGCTCCGACACGACCGCCGCCTCATCGGCGCCTGCGAGCGGCTCGGCTTTCCTCCGTACGTCTGGCGCCTCGGCACGGACGGCGTCATCCCACTGATGCGCGGCTATCCGTCGATCACGCTTTGCGCGCTGGAGAACGGCCGGATCCCCAACTTCCACCGGCCGTCCGACACGGTCGAGAACGTCGATCCGGCGGCGATCGAGGCGGCGGCGGACTCGGTCGAGAGGCTGGTCCGGCAGATCGACGGCGCGTTCGCTCAGGAGCCGAGCACCGAGCGGATGCCGTCCAGCGCCTGAGGATTCTCGGCGGACGACATGTCGCCTGGGTCCTCGCCGATCGCGACCGCACGCACCGCTCGCCGCAGGATCTTCGCCGAGCGTGTCTTGGGAAGAGCGTCCACGAACACGATCCGGGACGGCTTGAAGGGCCGGCCAAGCTCCTTTGCGACAAGCTCGCCCAGCGCCTCGGCGAGTCCGTCGTGATCATCGTCGGCCACGACGCAAAAGCACCAGATGGCCTCGCCCTTGGTCTCGTGGGGAACACCTACGACGGCTGACTCGCTGACGGCCGGGTGCGAGACCAGGACAGACTCGACCTCCGCTGGACCGAGGCGCTTGCCGGCGACGTTGATGGTGTCGTCGGATCGGCCCAGCAGGAACCAGTCGCCCTGCTCGTCGACCAGCGCCCAGTCGCCCTGCCGCCAGACCTCGTCGTACATCGACCAGTAGGTCTCGATGTAGCGCTCGGGGTCGCCCCAGATTCCCCGAGTCATCCCCGGCCAGGGTCTCTTGCAGACGAGCTCACCGACTTCACCGCGAACCGGCCGTCCGTCGGCATCGAAGACATCCACGTCCATTCCGTGTGAAGGGCCTCCCAGCGAGCAGACCTTGATCTCCTCGACTGGGTACGGCGTGAGAAAGCAAGCTCCGACCTCGGTCCCGCCGGAGATGTTGATGATCGGAACACGCCCGCCGCCCACCACCTCCGAGAGCCACTTGTACGGCTCGGGGTTCCACGGCTCGCCGGTTGAGCCGAGGATCCGAAGTGAAGAGAGGTCGTGCTTTTGGGGGTGCTCGTCGCCCTGGGTCTTGAGGGCCCGGATCAACGTGGGTGAGACACCCAGGACGTTGACACCGTGCCGCTCGACCGAAGCCCAGACGCGGTCGGGCCCGGGCCAGTCGGGAGCGCCTTCGTAGAGGACCACGGTCGCTCCGGCGCAGCCCGCCCCGACCATCTCCCACGGACCCATGATCCACCCCATGTCAGTGACCCAGTAGAGGGTCTCGTCGGGGTGCAGGTCGGTCTGGTAGGCGGTCTCCGAGGCCATCTTCACGAGGAAGCCGCCGTGGACGTGGACGGCGCCTTTGGGCCGGCCGGTCGTGCCCGAGGTGTAGGCGATCATGAGCGTGTCCTCGGCCCCCGTGTCCGCGCACTCGATTCCACCGGGCGCTGCGGCGAGGCCTCGCTGACGAAGCTCCTCCCAAGTGAGGTCGCGGCCGGCTTGGTGCTCCGTGCTCTCCCCCAACCGCTCGAGCACTACGACGTAGTCGACTGCCGGTGAATAAACGACCGCCTCGTCGACGGCTGGCTTCATCAGCGCCGGGGCGCCTCGCCGGAGGCCGCCGTCGGCGGTGATGATCGCCTTCGCGCTGGAATCCTGGAGCCTGGCGGCGACGGCCTGCGGGGCGAACCCCGAGAAGATCGGCATGTAGATGGCGCCGATCTTTGCGATCGCGTACGCTGCGATCACGGCCTCCGGCACCATCGGCATGAACACGGCCACCGGGTCGCCCTTGCCGATCGCGAGGTCGCGCAGCCCAGCGGCGATCGCATCCACCTCGCGCTTCAGCTCCGCGTAGTTGAACGACCTCACCACCCCGTCCTCGCTCTCGCCGATCAGGGCGAGACGATCGCCGCGGCCCGCGGCGACGTGCCGGTCGACGCAGTTGTGGGTGAGGTTCACACGACCGCCGATGAACCACTCTGTCCAAGCGGGCCCGCGGGAGCTGTCGAGCACCCGCTCGTACGGAGTCGTGAACTCGATCCCGAGGTCTTTCACCACCGCATCCCAGAACCACTCCATGTCCTCGACCGAGCGACGTCGAAGATCGTCGATCGACGCAATGCCGTGGGCCCGCATCAGGCGGGTGACATTGGCGTTCTCGACGTAGTCGGGGGTGGGCGTCCACGCGACTTCGGCCATGAAAACGATTGTATGTTCTCGTCCTCCATGGGCAATGAAGGTGCGGCTTCGCCATGAAAAAGCGGCTGCGCCGCTCGCATGTCGGTGCGTCGGCCTACGGCCGCCGCTCGTTCTCCGTATGAGAAAGCGGCTGCGCCGCTCGCATGTCGGTGCGTCGGCCTATGGCCGCCGCTCGTTCTCCGTAATTGGAAAAGGTCGCACTGCGGATGTCTTCGAACACGGCAGCGAAGAGGTCCTTCGCCGCTATCGCGCGCCACGTGACACCGAGCGCGAGGTCGCGGCAATGGAGCACGCGCGCTCGCACGGCTATCCCGTGCCGGCCGCGCGGGCGCTGAGTGACACCGAGATCGTCATGGATCGGCTCACCGGCCCGACGATGCTGGACGATCTCGGGAGGCGCCCGTGGCGAATCGACCGGCACGCCGAGACCCTCGCAACGCTCCACCGCCGTCTTCATGAAATCGAGGCGCCGGAATGGCTGCCCGCACCCGTCGGCGAGGGCACGTCGCTGCTCCACCTCGACCTGCATCCCGACAACGTGGTGCTCACTTCGACGGGGCCGTTCGTGATCGACTGGCCGAATGCCGCGCGCGGTTCGGGCGCCGCAGACGTCGCGCACACATGGCTCGTGATCGCGTGCTCGACGCCGACCACCGGTCTCTACAGGCGGCTCATCTCCGCCGCCGGGCGAGCACTGTTGCTACGCGCGTTCCTGCGACGCTTCGATCACGCCGAGATCCAACCTCATCTGGAGACGGTCGGGACCTACCGCCTCGCGAACCGCACGCTGCCGCACTCGGAGCTCGACGCGATCCGCCGCGTCGTCAAGTCGACGCGAGCGACGGATTCCTGATCAATCGGCCAGCGGTCGATGATGCGAAAACGCCCCGTCTTGGCCAGCGGGGCGCTTTCGCGTCACGGAGGACCTCCCATGCTTTGAAAAGAAAATGGGAGTTCGCCCGTCGTCTGTGGATTCGCAGCATCCAGCGTCTTGCCGGATGTGTCCTTATATCGGCTCTCCTTGCGATTTCCTTTATAGCGTATCTGCCTGCAACTTCTGTCCCACGTTCCGGGAAGAACAGATAAATCTTTCCTAAGCGCCGTGTTCCTTTTCGATGTTTTCCCCGCGGCGCTGTCTCATCCTGTACTCATGCGGGCGTGACGGGGTTGCGTCGTTCCGTAAACGCGCGGTCCTTGGACCGATACAGCGCAAACCGACGCTCCAGCTCGCTCCGGAGCGCCCCCGGCTCGATCACCGCATCCACGACGAGCTCTGAGGCCAGGTGCAGAATGTCGATGTCGGCCGCATACTCGGCGCGCTTGTCCTGCACGAACCGTGCGCGTTCAGCGGGATCCTCGATCGCCTGGATCTGGTTGTAGAAGACCGCGTTGATCGCCGCCTCGGGTCCCATCACCGCGATCTGAGCCGTCGGAAGGGCGATGCAGCTGTCCGGCTCGAACGCCGGGCCTGCCATCGCGTAGAGGCCCGCGCCGTAACACTTCCTGACGATCACCGAGATCTTCGGGACCGACGCCTCGGAGACCGCGGAGATCATCTTCGCGCCGTGCCTGATGATGCCTCCGCGCTCGACCTTGGAGCCAATCATGAAACCGGGAACGTCTGCGAGAAACAACAGTGGGATGTTGAATGCGTTGCACGTCCAGATGAACCGCGCCGCCTTGTCGGCGGAGTCGACGAACAACACACCGCCCTTGACCTTGGGCTGGTTGGCAACGACTCCGAGGACTTGTCCCGCAAGGCGCGCATAGCCAACGACGACCTCTGGCGCCCAATCCGGCTGGACCTCGAGCCAAGAGCCCTCGTCCACGATCGCGTCGATCAGCTCGAGGATGTCGAAGGGCTTGTTCTGGTCCTCCGGTATCAGCGAGGCGATCGGCGCCGCGCTTCCCGGCTCGCCGGGCGGCGCCGGTGGAGGCGATTCGCGCCAGCTCGACGGGAAGTACGAGAGGTAGCGGCGCGCCAGGTCGATCCCATCCTCATCGGCCGGCACGAGGAAATGGCCGCATCCGGACACCGATGTGTGCATCCGGGCGCCCCCCATCTCCTCGAGCGTGACCTTTTCCCCGATCACCATCTCCGCCATCCGCGGCGAGCCCAGGTACATCGATGCGTTTCCTTCACGCATGATCACGACGTCGCAAAATGCCGGGATGTACGCGCCGCCGGCGGCGGAGGGCCCGAAGAGCACGCAGACCTGAGGCACCCGCCCCGAGAGCTTGACCTCGTTGTAGAAGATCCGCCCCGCGCCGCGGCGGCCCGGGAACATCTGCACCTGGTCCGTGATCCGGGCGCCGGCGGAGTCGACGAGGTAGATCATCGGCACCTCGTGGCGGAGGGCCTGCTCTTGGATGCGCAGGATCTTCTCGACTGTCTTCGGTCCCCACGAGCCGGCTTTCACGGTGGGGTCGTTCGCCATCAGCGCAACCCGGCGGCCGCCGACGAGCGCCATCCCGGTGACCACGCCGTCCGCGCCCAGTCCGTCCGCGTCCCAGTTGGCGAGCAGCGCCTCCTCGGCGAAGGACTCCGGATCGACGAGGCGGGCGACGCGCGCGCGAACCGGGATCTTCCCCTGGTCCGGAAGGCGTTCGCGGTATTTCTCGGGACCGCCCGCAAGCGCGCGCTCGAGCGCCTCCGCGAATGCGCTCGCCGTGCCCGGCTCCCTAGCCGGCATGCGTCTCAGGCTTCAGCGTGCTCGTGGTCGATCGGAACGGGCTTCTCACCGGAGTAATCGTAAAAGCCCCGCCCGCTCTTCCGGCCAAGGTGCCCGGCGGTGACCAGCTTGCGCAACGTGGGCGGCGGGCCGAAGCGCCTCTCGCGGAACTCGTTGAACATGATCTCGCCGACGGACTGAGTCGTGTCGAGGCCCACGAAGTCCAGCAACTCGAACGGACCCATCGGGTGGTTCGCGCCCCCCTTCATCGCCGCGTCGATCTGCTCGATCGATCCGAATCCCTCCTCGTAGGCGCGGATCGCGTCGAGCAGGTATGGGATCAACAGGCGGTTGACGATGAAGCCCGCCTTGTCGCGCGCGTGCACGACCGTCTTGTTCAGCGACCTGCCGAACTCGAAGCCCTCCTCCAGGGCGCCCGTGCTGGTGGAGATCGACTGGACCACCTCCAGCAGCGGCATGACCTGTGCCGGGTTGAAGAAGTGAAGGCCGAGGAAGCGCTCCGGCCGTTTGGTCGCCGCGGCCTGGTCGATCACCCCGAGCGACGAGGTGTTCGTCGCGAAGAGTGCCTCTTCCTTGACGATCCCGTCGAGCTCTCGCCACATCTCGCGCTTGGCGTCGAGATCCTCCGTGATCGCCTCGATCACCAGATCGCAGTCGGCGAAGTCGTCGTAGGCGAGGGTCGGCTTGATCCGCGCTTGGACCTCGTCCGCCTGGGCCTGCTCCAAACGGCCTTTCTCTACGGCGCGCGCCAGCTGCTTGTTGATCTTGCCGAGACCGCTGTCGAGCCGCTCCTGGTTCACCTCGCGCACGGTCACGCCGTAGCCGGCCTGCGCCGCGATCTGAGTGATCCCGTGTCCCATCAGACCGCATCCGACAACGCCAACCTTCTTGATCGCCATGTAGCCTCCTGACTAGCCGAAACCCTAGCCGGGAGCCTAAATCATGAGCGAATACGTGAGCGTCGAGGACACCGGGCGCGTCCGTCACATCGTCCTGGACCGCCCAGACAAGCGGAATGCAATCCATCACGCGATGGTGCTCGAACTACGGGACGCGGCCCGCGAGGCCTACGAGGCGGCCGAGATTCACTGCGTGATTCTCCGCGGGGAGGGCCGTGCATTCAGCGCCGGTATCGACTTGAGCCAGCTGGGCGGTCTCGGCGGCGCGGAGCTGCTGCGCCCGTTCCGCCGTGACTGCATCGAGCTCGTGAACCTGATCGAAGAGATGCCGAAGCCCGTGATCGCGCAGATTCATGGCGCCTGTCTCGGTCTCGGCGCAGAGATCGCCCTCGCATGCGACATGCGGGTGATGGCGGAGGACGCGCTATTCGGCCTGCCCGAGACGAAGCTCGGCCTGATCCCGGACGTCGGTGGCTCGAGCCGGCTCCCGGCCGTGGTCGGGCTGGGCGTCGCGAAGGAGCTGATCATGACCGGCCGCACGATCGGCGCGGCCGAGTGTCACCGGATCGGCGCTGCCAACCGCGTCGCGCCGGCTGAGGAGCTCGACGCCGCGACCCAATCGCTCGTCGACGAGTTGCTGGCGGCAGCTCCCCTCGCCGCCGGGCTTGCCAAGCGGGTCCTCGACGGGGTCGCGAAGCCGACGCTTGCCGCGAGCCTCGAGCAGGAGGTGACGATTCAGCAGACCCTGGTCGCGACGGAGGACTTCCGCGAGGCCGGAATGGCGTTCATCGAGAAGCGCCGTCCAAGGTTCACGGGCGCGCCTCCGGGCGCCGCCCGTATGGCCGAGCCCGAGCGGGCGTAGGCGTCGATTGGCTCGGACGCCCGCTTCGCCCGAGACACGCCGGCGGTTCACGTCGCGCTGGACATCCTTCGTCGCGGACCCCACGGAGCAGAAGCCACGCCTGCTCTGCGAGGAGGGAAATCCGGCTCATCGGCTGCGCGTCGAACACAACC
>JACXTT010007255.1_pt1 | contig 15661 bp, 14 predicted proteins | sample 9270951 | NCBI WGS metagenome assembly JACXTT01 (sample SAMN15532306, study PRJNA645909) | rock metagenome | isolation source: weathered quartz diorite | place: Puerto Rico | collected 2017-06-21 | reverse complement strand
CAGATGCCTGCGGCGTGGCACTGATCTTGGGCTGTGCAGGTGACGGGGCTCGCGCCGACGCAGACGCCCGCCTGGCAGGAGTCGCTCTGCGTGCAGGCGTTGCCGTCGCTGCACGCGGACCCGCGCGCCTGGGCGCTCGATCCGGGCGTCACCGAAGCGCTCGGACGATGGCGCGAGTTGAAGGGCAACCCGGAGCCGGACACCCGTGTGTTCGTCCTTGACGACGGCGCGCCGATCCCTGACCTGCGCCCGGACGACCTGCGCGCCCACCTCAAGACGGCTGGGGTCATCCGCACGCAGCTCTTCGAGCGCAGCGCGGCCCGCCAGCCCCTACGCGTCCACGATCTGCGAGCCACGTTCATCACGCTGTCGCTCGCCGGCGGGCGGTCGGAGGCCTGGGTCGCGGCCCGCACCGGCCACACGACGTCGCAGATGATCAATCGCTACAAGCGAGCGGCGCGATCGGTTGCCGAAGCGGAGCTTGGTAGACTAGTCTCCCTCGCCGAAGCGGTCCCGGAGCTCGGTCAAACGGCGCCGAAACGGCGCCGAACCGGCGAACGGACGCAGGTCGAGATAGCTAACGAAGCGAAATCACGACAAAAGCCGAAGTGGCGGAATGGTAGACGCGGCGGATTCAAAATCCGTTGCCCGCGAGGGCGTGTCGGTTCAAGTCCGACCTTCGGTACCAACGCAGAACGTTTGACGAATCGCGCGCGCGGACGCCGCTGAACGACCGCGTTCAGGTCCGCGCGGGGACAGTTGCGGGGACAGTGTTCAGCATCCACGGACGTTCAGCGCCCGCGTGATCGCCACGCTCGCCGCGCGCCCGTTGTTGCCGCCCAGGCCGCCGCGATGCCGGCCTGTTCGCGCGACGTTGGCCCACGTTGCGCCGGGTGGCGGCAGCGCAGGACGCCCGCATATTATCGCCGGCGGCGCGACACCGCGGCACGTCGGCGGCCGGTGCGCGCGCCCTGGAGCGGGTGTGACTGGCGCATGCGCGCGCTCCTCAAGCCTCTGCGATGCGGGCTCGAAGTAATCGCCGGACGCGCGCGCTCGGCGGTCCTGTTCGGTGCGAAATGCAGCGACGACTTCGTCTGATCGTAGCTCCGCAGATCTTTGGCCAGTGCCCTCCGTAGCTCACAGCTGCCGGCCAGCCGCCAGCACCAGTGTACCGGTCCAGCTGCCGCAGCGCCTTGGGGCCCGCCGGGGGTTGTCGCAGCGCGAGACCGTGACTGCGAGAGGCGCGCCTGGCTTCGCGCCGATCGCCAGGAACGGAACGGCGGCCTCCACCACCCACTCCTCGTCGTCATCGTGCGGATCGTTGGTCGTCCCGTCTCGATCCACCGCCGCGGTGATGCCTGCGTCGCACCTCGCAGAACCGTGCCCATCGATGCGCTCGCTCTGCACGCCGCCCGCGGCCGAAAACGTCAGCGATACGCGCGTGCCCGTGTGAGGGTCGCCGAAGCGAACCTCGAAGGCGTCTTCGTCCGCGCCGTTCGCACCGACACCCGGTTTCGGCACCTCGATGTCCTCGTCTGCTGCGTACAAGCCAAGGTAGAGAATGGCGCCACTTGCCACGAAGCGTGCTTCCGAGAACGGGCGCGCCTCCTCGCCGGCGGCGTCTGGGAAGGCCCTCGTGCGCAGGCCCGCCTTCCAAGCGCCCTCAGTCAGCTCGCCGTCCAGCTTGGGCGGTGTCGGCGACGCCGGGATATCGAACCACGTCGGGCCGCGAAGGGCGGCAGCCGCGACCTGCGCCGCCGGAGCTGTTGAGCGCGCCGGAGTCGGCGCGGCGCGGGAAGACTCACCGCGGCAGCCCGTGAGCGCGACCAGCGCGCAGATAGCGCCCATCATCAAGGGCCCAGCCCGAGTCATTTCGTGACCGCCCCGTCCGCCTTGAGCGCGAAGGTCGCCTGCACCGCATTCGTCGCATAGTCGTACTCGTTGAACTCAATGGCGCCGTCGGCCCGCTGCCGAGCGATGACGTAGCCATAATTGATGGCACCGCTGAGCGGCGCGCCGCCGTTGCCGACCACGACCTGACGCGCATAGCTCTTCCACTCGTAGGTGTGGGTGTGGCCGCAGATCATCACCGTGTAGGGATACTTGGCGACGATGGCGTCACTCGGCGTAACCCCCGGTGCCTGATTCGCGATGGTGCTCTCGTGCCGAACCACGAACGTGTAGGTCGTGCTCTTCGCCAACTCGGCGTCGAGCCACGTTGCTTGCGTCGAGTCCCATGCGTTCGCGGCGATGAACACGAACTTGCTGGTCCACATACCGCCCGAGTGATCGACCTCGACGCTGTAGTAGGGTTTCGTCTGTCCGATTGGCCCCAGCATCTTCTGCAAGAACGCGGTGAAATTGTTGGTGATGCCGTTCTGGTTGCCGCTGCCGCAGTTGGACGCGGTGCCGCCGGTGCACTCGTGGTTGCCCATCGCCGGGAACAACGGGTTCGCGAAGGCCGCCTTGGCGCCGACATAGATGTCGAGCTGCTTGGCGGCGCCGCTGCCGTACGGATTGGAGAACTGGTAATCGCCGGTCGCGAGCGCGAACGCGGGGCGCGGGCTCGCGTTGTCGACGTCGAGCCAGATCTTCTGGATGACCGTCGTCGGATAGCCGGCAATGTCGTCCTCGGTGGGTGGCCGGGTGTCGCCGACGATGGCGAAGCTCAGCGTGTCGAGCTTGCCGCCGGTCGGGCCGATGCCGCTCGATCCGCCGGCGCCGACCGACGCGATGGTAGCCGAGGTGGTGGCGGTGCTCGTCGTGGAGCCCGGTCCGCACGAGGCGGGAGCCGGCGGCTTCTGGCAGTTGCATGTGTCGCGGTTGCACCACCAGCCGCCGTAGCAGCCGTTGGCTTGCGTGCACGAGCTGCCAAACTTGCCGCAGCTGGTGCAGCACGACTTGACGTCCGGCCCATCGAGGCTGCCGCACATGCCGCTGCCGCCGGCGCCGGTCGCGCTGCTCGTGGCGGCGGTGGAGCTGCTTCCCGAAGCGATTCCGCAGGGCCCCGCCGTGGGAACGCACAGCGACGCCGGTTGGCCTTCGGCGCTGGCGACCTGCGTGCACGCGCGACCCGCGCCGCACGTCTGGCCCTGGGAGCAATCCGGCGCGCAGAAGGTGTCGTCGCCGAACTGCCCGCATCGGCTGCCTTGTCCGCAGTCGGCGTCCTTCACGCACGGCGGGCACTCGGCCGCGGCGCCACCGGTGCCGGCGCTGCTCGATCCGCTGTTGACAGTGTCGGATGAATGGCAAGCGCCCACGGCGACGAGCCCGCCCAGACAAATGATGACGATCGGTCGGGTAAGGAGCATGGCGGAATCGGATCTCGGAAGGAGACGCCCTGCGCGGCGTGCCACGCAGCGGCATCGAGAATGGCTGGCTAGAGAAGCGGCTTACTTGGGGTTCGGAACGTCGACCGGCGCGATGGTGGTCACGCCCGCGCCGTCCCATTTCTGGCTGTACGTCGATTGCAACAGGCAGGCGGAGCCGTCGTTGTTCGAGATCGAAACGATGTCGCCGCTGTGCGAGAAGCCGTAGATCTTGTCGTTCCACGCGGCGATGCCGAACATGCTGCCGTAGCCACCCCACGAGTTCTTCGGGTCGTTGCAGTTGGGGGCCTTCACCACCATGCCGCGAATCGCCTCGGTGACGACTCCGGTCGTCGCGGTCGCGAGCTTGCTCATGTCGATCTGGATGAGCGTGTCGGTGTTGTCGCAGTAATTCGAGCCGCCGCAATCACGAACGGTCGCGAAGCCGATGGGCTTACCGTTGTTGGCGAGAAACACGATGTCGCCGGACAGCTGCCAGTTGGTGCCCGCGTTCTTGTAGCTGTGACCGAGGCCGTCGTTGGGCGGCACGACGCCGAAGTTGCCGTGCTGGGTGAGGTTACCGTTCTCGTCGATGGCCCAAAGCTCACCCGCGGTGTTGCCCGCGATGAGCACCTCCTTGTTCGGATCGAGCACGCCTTCGGGCGCGAACGTCAGCGCGTAGAACGAGATGTTCTTCGCCGACGTGAGCGGCGTGGTCGTTGCGCAATGCACGACACCGTCCTTCACCTCGAGCCGGTGGGCGGCCTTGCTCGAGATCCCCCACATCACGCCGTCTTGGTTCACGGCGAAATCGGTCATGCTCGTCTCGGCGCCCTGCGCGGTGATGCAATCGAACATCCCGATCACCTTCGGAGTCGCCGCCGGCTTGTTGGGATCGAGCGAGTAGAGCGTCGTCGCGTCGTGCAGGTACACATAGCTGCCGGCCGCCATGCCGCTGCCGGTAGAGCCGTTGCCCGTCGAGCCGCCGCCGGCGCCGACCGCAACCGAGCTGAGTCCGGTGCCGCTGGTGCCGCTGCCGCCAGCCCCGCTGGTGTCGCCGGTGGTCCCGCTACCGAACGTCTGATGGGTTCCCGCGGCACACGCCGTCACCGCGAGCGCGCCGGCGCAAACGACCGCGGCGCGTGCCTTGCCACTCGCACGAATACCAGTGAAGCGAACGAACATGACTCCTCCGTGCCAGCCGATCCCACTCAGCCCGCTCTGCAAAACTGGCTGGCTGCTCCTCGCGTCCTCGCGTAAGGTGCCGCCCTCTTACTACGACACGCGTCGTAATTCAAAGACCCAGTGAGCCATTCTGATAATGAGCCGCGACCCTAGAAAATTCCTGCCTGGCGGGAATCTCGAACGTTCAATCCTCCAAATGTTGTGGCAGCGCGGCGAAGCGACCGCCCGCGAGCTGCACGACGAAATCCGCGCGGAGCGCGCCATCGGCTACACCACCGTGACCTCGGTGCTCGATCGCCTCGTGGACAAAGGCGTGGTCCGGCGCCATCGCGCGGGGCGTTCCTACGCGTACCGCGCGATCGCCCGCCAAGCCGAAACACAGCTCGCCATGGCGCGCACCTTCGTCGAGCAAATCGCTAGCGGCGGTCCACGGCCCGCGGTGGCGGCGCTGGTCGGCGCGCTCGAAGAGGTCTCGCCCGAGCTGCTCGCCGAGCTCAAGGCCGAGCTCTGTAAGAAGAAGGGGCGCGATGGAGCGTGAATTGCTCCTGTTCATCCTCGCGGCAGCGGGATTCGGCCCGGCCGTGTGGATCACCGCGCTCGCGTTCGCGCGACTCGGACGGCGTCGCGGGACTGTTGCGAGTCGGGCGACGAGCGCGGTCTTCGGCCCGCTCTTGTGCGGCGCGGTGACGGCGGCGTTTTTCGTCGGCTGGGCGCTCCAAGAGCCCGATCCCGCCGACGAAGCAGTCGGCCCAGCGTTCATTGTCTTAGCTGTGGTGACCGCCGTCGTCGTGCTGCGCGCTGCGCTTCGCGCGATCCTGGCGCTTGTCCTCGTGCGCGCAGAAGAGGTCACGGTGGGGACGATCGGCCTCGTGCGGCCGCGTGCGGTCATCTCGGCCGAGTTCCGCCGGAGCGCGCCCAAGGCGGTGCTTGCGGCGGCCTTGGCGCATGAAGCCGCGCACGTGCGCACGCGCGACCCCCTGCGGATTTGGCTCGCCCAAATCGCCGCGGACTTGCAGTGGCCCGTGCCGGGCGCGGCGCGCCGGTTCGAAAGGTGGCTAGCCGAGCTCGAAAGCCGCCGCGACGATGAAGCCATCGCTCAAGGTGTCAGCCCGCTGGACCTGGCGGAGGCGATCTTGACCGCCGCGCAATTTCAACCGCGCTGCGGTCACGCGCCAGGCGCCGGGATCGCACAAATGGCGGTGGAGTGGCGCGTCCGACGGCTACTCGACTACTCGGGCCGCACCGCGTCGAGCGCGTCAACGGCCAGGTGGTTGGTGGTGGTGTTCTTGTTCCTCGCCGCGCTGCTGGGAGCAGTCGCGCTCGGGATGGGCGACGGCGAGGCCTTCCTGCGCGCTTTGCCGGGCGTCGTCACAGCGAAGTGAGCCACGCCGGGTTGAGCGCAGCGCTGCAGGCGGCTGCGGCGCTGATCTTCGTGTCGATGTCGGCGAGCCGCGCCGTCGCCGATCCCGGGCATGCCCCGGAACGCCCGCCGATCCCGGAGCCGATCCTCATCGAGACCGCCACGGACATCGATGCGTTCGAGGCCTGTGAGTACGAGATCGAGGCCAATGCCATCAGCATGCGCCCGCTACGCGGCGGCGGTTTCCACCTCGTGGGCAGCGTCGAGGCTGAGTGGCTTATCACGCGCCGATTCGGCGTGCGCATCGAGCCTTCCGTGAGCCGCGATCTCGACCGCGCGGGCGCGGACGGGGAAACAACCTTCGCCGGCAGCTTGGCTGCGTCGTGGAAGCTGTTTCACGACTTCCGCCACGACTTTCACGGGCAGATCGAGATGGCGGGGCGCCTGCCGTGGACGAGGTCTCCGTTCACCGAGCCAGGCGAATCGGCGTTGCCCTTCGTGTTCGATCTGCCGGTCGCGTACCGGCCGGGCCCAATCACGTTGCGCAGCTTCGTCGGTGCCGGCGCGGGCCGGGTCGGCGCACACGTGCCCGCCCGCGGCGGCTTGGCGCTGCTCGCACCGCTCGGGCCGAGCGACCGCTTTGGTTTCTTCGGCGTCGAGGTCGAGGCCGACGGCGCACGGCGCGCTCCATTCGTGGTCGCGCTCGACGTCACCTCGAGCTTGATGCCGGTTGGCGTGCCGGTCCGCCTCGGCTTCGCCCTGCCCTGGGTCATCGGCGCCCGCGCCGACGAGCCCGCGCTTGGGTTGATGTTCCGGCTAATCGTCGAGCCCGGGCGCGAGTTCCACCTCAGCCAGGGTAGCCCGTGAAACGCTCGACCGTTCCGTTCGGGCGCGCATTTCGAGTGACGCTGCTGCTCAAAGGGGCCGACGCGATCCTCGAGCGTCAACGTTGGTCCTCGAGTCTGGGCTGATCGGCGCTGCAGGAACGCGATAAAGTGGCCGCGTGGCGCCTGTTCTTCTCGTCGTCCACGCTCTGATCGGCACGGCTGCGATCACGATTTCCGTTCTCGGCGTGCAAGCCAAGACATCGACGCGGTCGCGCACGATGGCCACGTGGCTGTTAGCCGTCGTCGCAGCCCAGACTGCCGTCGGCGATCTGCTCTACCCGATGTACCTCCGCCGCGCGAAGCCGGCGCTGCGGGTGCTCGCGGCCGGCTCTCGATCGGCGGCCGACGTGTTCGACGTGAAGGAGCACCTCGCGTTCTTCGCGCTGGTCCTGACGATCGGGGTGTTCGCGCTGACGCGCACCGAGCCGAAGCCTACGGCGCTCGTGCGAGTGCTGTTCGGCTCGGCCCACGGCGCGATCGTGATCGTCGCCGTGCTCGGCCTGGTGGTCGCCTCGCTGAAGACGCCGTGAAACGATGACGACGTACCCGCCCCCCGCCATCAGTCGAATGCCCCTGGTCGCCTTCGGAGTGAGCGCCGCCTGCCTTGGCTACGCGGGGTCGCTCGCGTTTCAGCGGGTGTTTCCGGGCGTGGCAGATCTGCTGTCGCTGCCGCTCGGCAACGGCGTGCAGCCTACCTACTATCTGCGCGTCGCGGCGAGTCTCCTCCTCGGAACCGTCGCCGCCGCGGGCGCGCGGGGCCGCATGATCGCTGAGGCGCGGCTCGCGTGGGGCACCGCGGTCGCCGTGCTGCTCAGCGTCGCTCTCGTGTGCCTGTTCCCATAGCCCTGTCGATCGGTGTTGGCAGCGGTGACGCGTTCTGGCAAGAGCACGGCATGCGGTGCCCTGCCCTCGCGGTGCTGTTGCTCGGTTGTTCGCACAAGCCGAGCTACCAGGTGGCCGTCGCGCGCGATTTCGAGGCGCACCCCGCGGTCGTTACGATGGAGGCTGCGAGCGACGTCTACGCGCTGAGCGACGTTCATGGCGGCTACGATCGGATGGTTGCGTTGCTTGCCAAGGCGGGCGTGATCGCGCGTGTGCCAGCGGCGCCGCGGTCCGTCGAGTGGTCGGCGAAGGGAGCGATCCTGGTCGTGACTGGCGATCTCATCGACAAGGGCGCGCAGAGCCTGGAAGTCGTCGACTCGCTGATGGCACTCGAGACGAGCGCGGCGTCGCACGGCGGAAGGGTCGTCGTCGCGCTCGGCAACCACGAAGCCGAGTTCTTCGTCGATCCGCGCGGCAGCAAGGCGAGCGCCTTCGACACCGAGCTCGACGCGGACGGCGTCGATCCAATGGCGATCGCCGCCGCAACCGATCCGCGCGGGGTGTGGCTCCGCGATCGTCCGTTCGCCGTGCGGGTCGCCCGCCTCTTCTTCGCGCATTCCGGCAACAGCCAGGGACGCAGCGTCGCCGAGATCGAGCAGGCTCTCCGCGCTGCTGTGCGTGCGCACGACAACTACGACGATCCTGAGCTGGTCGGCTCCGATTCGATCCTCGAGGCGCGCGACTGGTACGGCGACGACGATGCGGTCCCGAAGAGCTACGCGAGCGCCCTGGGCGCCGATTTGATCGTGTTTGGCCACGATCCGAAGGCGCTCGGACCGCGCGGCGCGATCGCCCGGCGCGGCAGCGTCGTTCGGATCGACTGCGGCATGTCCCCAGCCGTCGACGACTCACAGGGCGCGCTGCTTCACGCCCGCATCGCGGTGGATGGCACGGCCACGCTGGAATCGATCGCGGCCGACGGCGCGAAACAGCCGCTGTAGCTCAGCGCCGCCGGGGGCCGTCAGGGCGCGGCGCTGCCGTCGGCGTTGACGGCGAATTGCTGCGATGCCTTCCCGGTCTGGTAGTCGATCATCGCGACCTGGATGGCGCCGTCTTGCCGTCGCGTGACGAGGCCGAAGCCGTAGTTGACCGCTTCGGTGAGCGGGGCCCCGCCGTTGCCGACGATCACCTCGCGCGGGCCGCTGCGGCGGAACGTGTGGGTGTGGCCGGTGAGCGCCAGCGTGTAGGGGTGCTTCGCCATGATCTGCTCGGAGGGCGGCACGCCGGGGGTTTCCTTGGTTGCGGCCGGTTCGTGGCGCACGACGAAGGTGTAGGTCGTCGGCTCGCTGAGCGCCACGTCGAGCCACTTCGCCTGCTCGCTCGACCACGCGTTCGCGGCGACGAACACGAGCTTGGCCGTCCACGTACCGTCGCCGGCGCTCTCGTGAATCGTGTAGTACGGGCTCTTCTGGCCGATCGGCGTGAGCATCTTCGCGACGAACGCCGAGTAGATCGCGGTGACACCGTCGGCGTTGCCTTGACCGCAATTGGACGTGGCAAGCCCGTTGCACTCGTGGTTGCCCATCGCGGGGTAGAGCGGGCCAGCGAACGCCTTCTTCGCGGCGAGATAGAAATCGAGCTGCTGGGCCGCGAGCCCGGTGAACGGATCCGAGTACTGGTAGTCGCCGGTCGCGACGACGAAGGACGGAGCCGGATCGAGCGCCGCGATGCGCGTGAAGATCTGCTGCACGACCGCCTTCGGGTAGCCGATGACGTCATCCGGGATGGGCGGGCGCGAGTCGCCGACCACCGCGAAGACCAAAGCCGACGCGGCCAGGTGGCCCCCCGAGCCGGTGCTCGCGGGGGCACCGCCAGACCCGCTGCTAGTCACCCCGGAGCCCGTTCCCGTCGGCGAGTCGTTAGCGGCGCCGCCGGAAGATGCGGCGCCAGTCGATCCGCACGCCGCCAAAGCACCGCAGACCACGGCCGCAGCGGCCGTTCCATTCCAAGCGAGCGCTGCCATAGTTGGCCGGGCTCCTACACCCGCGCGCCCGATCGGTCAAACCGACGCCGCATTCGCGCGCCCGAAGAATCATGGCAAGCCTTGGCCCTTGCCGTAGTCACACCGGAGACGTACGGCCGAGCCCTCCAGCGACTGGTCAACGCTCTGCAGGGCAGTCGAAGCGGATTGCGGCGTTGACGTACACCGCCTGCGGGGGTTGTCTCAGCCGCGGCACCAACTGCCGGACGATGCACCGGAGCTTGCGCCAACCCTGGCTGGTGCCGTCCGCGTCGCGCGTTCTGAGCTGGCGACGTTCGCGCAGCGGGCGTGGGGCGGGGCACGTTGCTGTCGGCGTCGTCCCTGTTACAACGGGCGGCAAACAGCGACCCCCGGCCGGTCCGACCGGCTCCGATCGAGAGTCGTTCGCTGCTCGCCGACCTGGGTAACGGGCGGGTGCTATGGGTCCGCGTCCAGCGGTTCGCGGGGGAGCCTCCGGCACCCTTTGCGTCGCACGGCACGTTCTGGTCGCAGGCGGTGCGGTCGCGGCACCCCGGCTCAGTGGTGGGACGGCGGCGACGTTCGGATCTGCATCGTCACCGTCGGCGACAGTCACCTGCCCAGTGCGCGACGGCGCTGCGACGTGTGACGCCCTCGGTCCGCCCTGCGTGGGTGCGCGCCCGTTGCTCGGCGCAGCTCCGCCGAGCGACGTCCGGGCCGGCGCACCCGCCGCGATTGATCCGAGTTACAACGTGAGCAACCGCCGTCGTCGCGGGCGGTTGGCGCGTGCGCCGCGGGTCTTGTGGCCCTATTCTTCGCCTCGTGGAGGATGGCAAGCCGTTCGCGCACGTGCTTCATTCGGAGGCGATCGCGAAGCTCGCGCGGGGCGCCGCGCTGGCGCGCGGTCGCGCGTACGCCGCCGATGGCCGTGTCAAGGGGTTGGCAAACGAAGGCCGGCAGCTCGTCGCGACCGTCCGCGGCACCGCGCTTTACGCCGTGTCCATCTGGGTCAAGGGCGACGGCCTAGGCTACGTCTGCTCCTGTCCCGCCGGCGCGGAGGGCGACTTCTGCAAGCATTGCGTCGCCGTCGCCGTCGCCTGGCTCGCGCGGTGTGCTGTTGGATGAATGATGGCGGAACGGGCCCTCGCCTGCGGTTCGCGTCTCGAAGTTCGACCGAGCCCACCGCCGCGCGCAGCGGTACGATGGGCCCTCGGATGCCGAGCAACGATTCCAACGATGATCAAGTTGTCGCAGCGCAGGTTGAGGACGCTCGCCGCGTCGTCAGCTATCTCGTTGCCGAAGAGTCACGCCAGTACATCGCAGTCATGGACGTCCTGGAGTCCTCGGTGACGGACCTGACACCCGGCGAGGTCGGTGCGCGCCTTCAGGCAGACGGCGCTCCGCTCGATCAGACCATCGTGGAGACGCGCCTCGACAAACTTCGCGAGTGGCGCGCGGTCTCTGCCCGCACCGACACGTCCCGCATCCTTCGCCACGCCGATCTCCTCGCGCGTAACTGGCGTTACACCGCCACGCCCGCGGGCCGTCAGGTCCAGCGCTTCTATCGCAAGGTGCTCGCGGGCACGCCGACTGTACGGGAAATTCCGCTGTCGAGCCTCGCCCGCGTCGTCGAAGCCGCCGAAGCGTTGGCGACGCCGAAGCCGACTGACTCGCCGGCCGTGGATCTGATCGGACGATTGTTCGTGAACCATGACGACCTTGATGCAGCGCTGGTCGGAGCTGAAGACAGCCTCGCAGGCCTCGCCGATCGCTTCGACCTGAACAACGATTCGACCGCGGAGCTGAAAGCAGTACTGGTCGGTTACGCAACGCACGTCGCAACCGAGTTGGAGCGCGGTTCCTCGCGCGCATACCGAGCGCTCGGGGCGCTGCGCTCCCGATTTGGAGAGCTGGCCGCCGACGCCGTCCGCGCCTCGGATGCTCGTCTACTCATCGAGCGAGGAGCACTCGGCGCTTCGCACGGAGGGCGCACCGAGGATTGGGAGGGTCTGGTTGCCTGGTTCGACCCGACTTCCGGACGCGCCGCCCTGTTCGCCCTCCGGTTGGTTCGCGCGCTGCCGGGCATGCACGTCAACCTCCGGCGGCTGCACAGCTCGTCCGGGACGGCCACAAGCAGAAGCCGCGCGCTTGCGCTGGCGAACGCCTGCGCGAACCAGAGCTACGGAACGGCGATCCTCATGGCCGCGTTGGGTGACCATCCATGGAGAAAGCTCCATGGCGAGGCGGATGATCGTGACGTAGGGAGAATTACTTCATGGCGCGACGGACCGTTCATCGAGGTTCCTGAGCTGCTTCGTGCGACGGGGCGCGCAGGCGCCCGAGGTCGCGCGCCCGCCGCCCGCGACGACACCGAGACTCGCGAGCTGGTTCGGGCTCGCCGAGAGCAACGAGCTGCAGAACATGCGGCGGCAATTCGTGAGGTGCTCGCGACTGTTACGGGCGCGTGCATGTCGGAACGGGCGGCCAGGGTCGCGCTCGTCTCGCTCCTGGCTGCGGCGCGCGCTGGGCGCACTGGTCGGCGGCGCACCGCGGTTCGGGATGGTCTTGGTTGCACGTTGTTTCACACGGGAATCGATACGGGAACGCTGAGGGCGCCGACGTGGCGTGTCTCCACGCCCGGGCGCTTGGCCGTGTTCCACCTGCCCAACGCCGACATCGACACTCCTGCCGATGTCGCCGCGGTCGACGAGCGTGAGCCGGCTCGCGCTCTCCTCGAGAGTGTCGAATGAGTGGCAACGGCGAGTCGACGGGGATGTTCGAGCCCCAGGCCGGATCGCCGAACGATGGCTCACCGGGTCGGCGAAGGCACTGGCTACCGGAAGCGAGCGCGGAGACGGCTGCGGCGCTCCGACTGCTCTCGGTGAAACCCTGGCTCGTGAGCGGGCGTGACGACGAAGGTATCGCAGCCGTTCGTCGGAACCTCCCCGCCATCCGGGAGGCTCTCGCCCGGCTCGGCTGGGTCCTGGTCGTGGAGAGAGATCTTGTTCGGCTGCGAAAATCGCCGCCGGTTCGCCGCGATGCATGGGCGGCCGACGGGCCGGCACCGCTGCAGGCATCCTGGTTCTTCCTGCTTGTCGCCGGCGCCGAGTCCGTCGCTCCGCGCGTGGCGCTCTCGCACCTCGTCACCGCAGCGCGCGCGGCAGCTGCTGAGGCTGGGCTGGAGGTCACGCACGACATCGGTGAACGGCGTGCGATCGTTCGTGCGTTGCGCATGCTCGACGACCGCGGTGTCGTGATGCAGGTCGACGGCGACGTCGAAGGATTCGTTCAAGACGAGAACGCACCCGTCCTGCTCGCCGTGTATCACTCCCGCCTTGCGCACGTGATCGCGAACTTCGGTCCATGCGATCCAAGCGCGGAGCCATCGATCTGGCTCGAACATGTCGAGCGGGAACCCGATCCTGCGCGCCGAATGCGGCGCCGTCTTGTCGACGATGCCGTGGTGCACATCGCCGACCTGGACGCCGCGGAAGCCGACTGGGTCTCCAGACGCATCCGCGGAGATGACGGCGGGCCGCTCGCGATGGCCTTCGGACTATGCGTTGAACGGCGAGTCGAAGGCGCTGCGTTCGTCGTGCCTGACGAGGCGTTTCGATATCTGCACGAGCTTGGGTCTACGCCGTTTCCTTCGCCGGGGACCGTCCCTCACTCGGCGCTGCTTCTCTGTGAACATGCAGCCTTAGCGGGTGATACTGCGAGTTCGTCGAACGGGCCTGGGCCTGGATGGCGGGGCATCTCGGAGTCGACCGTGCGGCAGCACGTCGCGAGATTGGCGAGCGAGCATTCCGCTGGTCAGGGCGGGTGGCGGCGCGAGCTCGTAGAAGATCCCGGCCGGCTCGTGGATGAGGTGCGCGCGCTATTGTGCGGCCTGGACCTGCTGCGAGTGCGCACCGATTTGGGCGACGTCCGAATGTGGTGGTTCTCGCCGGCGACCGCACGATGGTCCCCGCCCCCGCCGCGCGACAGCAAGAAGCCGCTGCCCGAAGAGAGCGCCTCGCTGCGCCTAGACTTCAAGACGCGCCAGGCGCCGGCATGAGCGGGAACCACGTGCCGAACGGAGAGCCAAACGCGCGCTCGGTGCACGCCGGCGTCGGCTCTCGATTTGAGCGTCGCTGGCACGTCGTGGGTGCGGGGCTCAGCAACGTATGGCGATTTGGAGATCTCGAGCTGCCCGCGGCGAGCGGGAGGCTGCTCCTACGCGGCCCTAACGGAACGGGCAAGACCACAGCTCTCGAAGCGCTCGCGCCCTACTTGCTCGATCTGAATGCGGCACGAATGTCGGCGGGCAAGGCACGGACGACCAACCTTTCGTCCCTCATGAGAGAAGGGGCTGCCGGAAAGCGTCGGGTTGGCTATGCGTGGTTGACCCTCGCGGGACCGTCCGACGGTACCTGGTCTTTTGGTGTACGCATTCAGTACTCCGAAGGCGCATCACCACCGGCAAAGGTCATCCCGTTCGCTGCGCACGGGCGACCGCTGCATGAACTGAATCTGTATGGGAGCGCTCGTGCGCCACTCTCTTCGGAGCAATTCGCCGAGGCGGTCGCTGGCTGCGGCGGGCAGGTCTTCGAGGACGAGGACGCGTACGTCGCCAGCGTTGCTGTCCGCCTGTTTGGGTCGCCTGACCGCGAAGAAGTGGCCGCGTTGGCCGGACGCCTTCGGCAGGTTCGCAATCCGACGTTGTTGGGTGACGTATCACCACAGGCTGCGGCCGATGCGCTTCGCGCTTCGTTGCCGGGTGTGGCCGAGGACGTGATTTCCGCGACGGCCGACGCACTGGCCGAGTCAGACGCCACGCGCGAGGCCTTTGCGCGCGACAAGGGGGCAGCGGAGCTTCTCGCGGAGTTCCGCACCGTGTGGTGCGCGCACGCCACCGAGGTCGTCGCGAGCGCGCACATTGCCGCCGCCGACGCGGCTCGGGACGTGAAAAGTCAGCAGTCGCGCGTGAGGACGAGATCCAATGATTTGTCGACGGCCTCGATGGAGGCGGCCAAGGCGAAGGAGGCCATCGAGGCGCTCGAAGCACAGGTGGCGACCGCGAAGAGCGAAATCGACGCGTTGGAAAAACGCGAGGCGTACCGCGATGCGGGTCGCCTGAGCGAGCTGAAGAAATCGGCGCGGGCACAATCGGACGCCGCCGAGGCAGCGGGCCGGGTCATGGACACGACCGCCGTCGCCGTCGCTCGCGAGTGCGATTCCGTTCGACGCGAGCTCGAGCAGATCGTCGAAGACCTCCGCGAGTATGTCGCTGCCGCCAAGAGTGCCGATGCCGAGGCCGAAATCAATGCGCCCGCAATCACGTGGACGCTTAGACCACGCCCCGCATTGCGTGCTGGCGAAGTCCTCGCCGATCCCGGCGCCGAGCTGGTGATCCAAGGCGACGCTGGCCAGTTGCGTGATGCGTCTTTGGCATGGCTGCGGCTCGCTGAGACGCACGCGGCGCGGTCGGACGCGGCGACGCTCGCGATCACAGACCACCGCCCAGTCGACGCGCTCGAGAAGAAGGTCGATGAAAAGACGACGACCGCACGTAGGTTGGCGCTCGCCGCGGACGACAAATCGGCGCGCGCGAAGACCGCTGAGGCCGCCACGCGAGACGCCTCGCGTGCTTTGATCGATGCACTGCGACGCTGGACAACAAGCCACGCCACGCTCGCCGAGGGATCTACGCTTTTGGCGGATTTGGACGACGCAGCGAGTCCGGGTGAAACTTCATGGAACATCGAGCGCGTCGATTTGCTCGTCGATGCAGAGCCGGCGCAGGTGCTTGCAATGTGCGAGCGCTGGGCGCGGCACGCGGTCGCGGGTGCCGAGGGCATTGCCGGCGACCTTCGAGCTCAGGCACGGCAACACTTGGATGGCGCCGCGAGCCTTCGCGACGAGTGCCGCGTGCTCCGGGAGGAGGCCAAGGAGCTGCGTGACGGACGCCTCCTGCCGCTGCCCCGGCCCGAGTGGGCCGGATCAGGCGATGACGAGGTCGCGCTCGGCGCCGTCCTCGATTGGCCAGCAGGTTTCGATGATCCGCGGGAGAGAGCACTGGTCGAAGCGGCGATGGCGGAAGCGGGCCTTCTTGGCGCGA
>JACXTT010007254.1_pt1 | contig 15663 bp, 12 predicted proteins | sample 9270951 | NCBI WGS metagenome assembly JACXTT01 (sample SAMN15532306, study PRJNA645909) | rock metagenome | isolation source: weathered quartz diorite | place: Puerto Rico | collected 2017-06-21 | reverse complement strand
CATCACCGCATTCGCCGTAACCCGATTTCCCACCAGCGGCTCCGGCGGCCAATTGTTGGTATACGAATAATCGGTGCCGGGCCGGAGGCTTGAAGCTACCCACGCCGACCACGCGAAAAACGCGGTCAATTGGTCGGTTTCACGGCGATCACTGATGGCCCCCGGCCGGAGCCCCGATCGCGTGGAGGGATTGTTGAAGACAGACTGATAGTAATCCTTGAGTTGGACAAACGCCGCCGATTGCGCCGGCGTAAACGCGAGGGTATCGCTCACCGCGTCGTAACGATTGGTCTTAAACTCCGCCACGGTCAGACTGTTCGCGCTATCCGACTGCTGGCCGCCGTGAACTTCGTACACGCTCGCCGCTGAGCGCCGCAGATAATCGGCCGTATAATCAGGTCCCAAATACGCTCCGTGGCCGAAGATCGAACCATATTCCATGAGGCCGTTGCGCAGAAAGACTTGCTGGCCGTCCAAAATGTCGTCATGCGTGAAGAGGATGTTCCCCTTCTGATCCACAACTCGTGCCGGGATCGGTGCTTCACCAGAGTAGGTCCGGTACGCGAGCAATCCCAACACGAAAAAGCCAAACACTACGACCAGAGCGACGGCTTGAATCCATGTCTTCGAAACAAGCAGATCTCGTTTTCGCAATTCTTCCACGGCTGTTCCTTTCGAGAGGCTGAAGGCCGCTATCCCCCGCCCAGGGACCATGTGCGCACAGCAAGCTTCAAGAACCTTGCTTGCGTTTGTAACTATATACGATTCTTGCGGTGATATCAGGACTCGACGTGTTTCAAATAGATGGTTGGATCGTCGTCGTGACACTCTCGGCAAATGCAGATCGCTAACGGTTAGGTGGAACTAGGGCTGTTCTCGCCAGCTACCGGGAGGGCACATCGCGCACGTCGCCGCTAGCTTGACTGCCTTTACTGAAAGCTGTATTCTAAGCGGCACTCAAGCGATTCTTATGTCACTCTCTCCTGCAACCCGGCTCGGCCCCCTACGAGATCATTTCGCCAATCGGCGCTGGAGGCATGGGCGAGGTGTACCGTGCTAGAGATCTACGGCTCAATCGTGAAGTCGCCATCAAGGTTCTACCTACCGCTTTCTCGAGCGATAGCGAACGCCTGCGTCGTTTTGAGCAGGAAGCGCAGGCCGCTGGCGCGTTGAATCATCCGAACATTTTGGTGGTCTATGACGTGGGCACGCACGATGGCATGTTCTACGTCGTCTCGGACTTGCTCGAAGGCGAAACGCTGCTCAGGCGGCTGGCGGAAGCGCCAATTCCTGCTCGCAAGGCCATCGACTATGCCATGCAGATTGCTCGCGGTTTGGCGACGGCCCACGCCAAGGGGATAGTCCACCGCGACCTGAAGCCGGAGAATCTGTTTGTCACGAAGGATGGACAGATCAAGATTCTAGACTTCGGCCTGGCGAAGATAACCACCACGAAGGCTGCCGAAGCCACTAGCACCGCTACCGAAGCCATGGGCACACAGCCGGGTGTGGTGATGGGCACGGTGGGCTACATGTCGCCGGAGCAGGTGCGCGGGCAAATAGCCGACAGCCGCTCGGACATCTTCAGCCTGGGCGTGATCCTGTATGAAATGCTCTCGGGGAAACGGGCATTTCAGGGCGAATCATCAGTGGAAACGATGAACGCGATTCTGAAAGATGATCCGCCAGAGCTGCCCGCCACGCTCCCGTCGGCGCTCGATCGTATTCTCCGCCGCTCGATCGAGAAGAAACCGGAAGAACCGTTCCAATCAGTGCAGGACGTGGCCTTCGCGCTGGAGACGATCTCAGGAAGCTCGGAACACCGAAACGAGCTGCAGCCAAGTACCGAGGCGAAAGGCGTTTCCAGGGCGCCCAAACGCGCGCGACTTTTCGTGGCCGGCGTTGCCGCGGGCGCTCTCCTCGCTGCTGGTGTGTATCCTCTTCTTCGGCACTCCGAAACGACCGAGCCGCAGTCCGTCCGTTACCTTACCTACTCCGGCCACGACTCTTTCCCCCCGTCAGCCGGCCGCGTGACCAGCCCGATGGTTCTCCTCGAAAACGCCCGCGACGTGTTCCTCCGTCGGCTGGAAATTCGTGGACAATAAGGCTTCGATCTTCGTATTCAGGACCCGGTCAAAATTTGTTCGGCCACGTGATCGATCCCGTCCCCAACTTGCGCCCTTCAGTATGAGAGCGAGAGAGGCTCCAAACAAACTGAATGGAAAGGAGGTAACGAGCATGAAACTCAAGACCAACGTCAACGCCGGCAAGCACCCTGACTAATTCTGGACCAAGCCCCGGATACATGAGCAGATTCTACGCGGGAGCGCCTTTCTTGGGTCGCTCCCACGCTTGGCTTTTGGGCCCTCACGATTCCAGCCGCTTGGCGAGTCGATGTCCCAAACAGCTCTAATCTCGGAAATACCGGTTAGGCAGCAGCCAGTAAACCAACCTTCGGGTCGTTCTCTTAGAGACGGCACTTGAATCCGCATTGACGCGGTAAAAGAGGTCTCTGCGAAATGTGCCCTCGCTGACCATCGGAGGCCAGCCTGGACCCCGTCCCGTCGAAGCTCGGACGCAAGACTGTGCATTAGCATTGGAAGCTATTCGGGCTCATTGGGCAACGCCAACTGCGCCCATGATCCAGTCCACGCCAGAAATCACCACGTGTAATGTGCTTCGTAGGTAATCTTCTTTTCCTCGTCCGGCTGTAGCTGCGCGCGGAAATCAATAGTTTGCGCGTCGGTTTTTGTGTAAGGCATCGAACTCGTGGAAATTTCCCAGGTGAACCAGCGATACAGGTGCTCGACCACTCTCACTTCCGCCGGCTCTTTCTTATGGTTTCGAACCTTGATCTCGAAGGCCTCATCCATCATCTGTCGCCCCATGTCATTGCGGAAGACGGTCCGTTTCCGCTCGCCCGTCAGGTCGAAGGCCGCGCCGGTGAACACACGGACTTTTTCATCTTTCGGCGTGTGGTCGATACGATCTTCGCCCGTGAATTCCAGCCGGCCGTCGGTGTCGCGGCGATAGAAACGCACTCTGCCCCTGGGTAGCGGCATGCCGAGGTGATTGGAGTCAGAGTTCATGAACTCGCGCATGACCCAGACTTTGGGGTTGGACAGCGTACCGTAAACGGGATCCTGGCGAATCATTTCCATTTGCCAGCCCTGGTACCTGTTCATGTCGATTTTCACCGTCATAGACGTACATGACTTCGGACTTAACGCCCGCGGCCCGTATGAACTCGACCTGTTTTGATTCCTTGTCGTGGATGGTCACTGGACGTTGCAGCGTGTAGAGGTGATACTCGTCGAAGGTCTTTTCGACAACTTGAGGGCCGCCGGGAATTCCACCGATTGCGCCGCCCATCGAGAACATCGCTCTGGGGCCGTCGCTAGGAGCGCCCGGTTGGATTTTGTTCACGTCGCCGGCCATGAGTTTTACGCGAGCATTCTCGAATCCCTTGCCGCTGGCGTTTGCCAGAGTCACCCAGCCTGTAAGATCGAGCGCATTGGACTCGCCTTGTACGATGTTGTAGTCGGCATTCCAGTCGAATCCGCCGGAGATGTAAGCCAGCTCGGCATCGACTGGTCCGTCCCGGTCGGTCTCGATGGTCCAGTTGAGTGTCGGCTTCAGAATCATGCCCGGGCCGAGGCCGGGAAACATGGGCACACCGGGCAGGTCGAATCGCAATTTACCAGCAACTTCGATGATGGCCTGCGAAACCGTAGGTTGCGGCGGCTGATACGCATTCACGAACCATCTGGTCTGTCCCGGCGGCATCGTCGTTCCTCCGGCGCGCACGATCCTTCCGCTCACCGTTTCGATGCGGTCGCCGTTGTGAACTTCGAATTGGATGGTCTGGCCTTCATAGCGTTTCAGCAGGGCTTCGAGCGAAACGGGATCCGCACGATAGTTCTGCTCGAGGATGCGCAGCGCGCGTCTGCCGCTTGGATCGCGCAACATGACGGATTCCGGCTCGAGCTGCGCCGTGGCCCCGGTGAACTCAAGTGTATTGGCGCCTTGCTTCAAGTCGAGCGGAATGGTTTCCCGAACCACCGCGAATTGCTGGTTGTAGATCGTGAGGGCTGGATCTGCGGGAAAACCGGCCTGGGCGATGATGCAGGAGAGCACAATCACGTGAAGTCGCATGAAGATCCTTCGCACGGTTCGACACCGTGCAAGCCAACGAAGTTCCAACTTCCAGCGCACGCCGGATGCCAACGATCAGATGACGAGCCTATGGGCGGAACCGTGCAGGTGCCTGTGAACCCGGAGCGTCAACGTGCGGTTGCAGGCACAGGCTGCGTTCGCTATGAATCGTTACGGGATCGCGCGCCATGCGGCAGTATCTTAGCCAGCTAAGGATGTGGATACCAGCGAACATGCATCGGGCCAAGGCCAAAATCCGAAAACACCAACGCGTCTCCGTCGGCGGCGTCCAGCCAGCCACTCGGAGATCCTTCCACAGCTTGCCAAGTCGAAGAAGCCCGGTCCAGCGTGTATAGCCGGTGAACCTTCGTTTTCGAGTCTTTGTTCTGAACAAACACGTGGCCGTCTGTTGTGAAGGCTATTTTTGTATCCCAATAGAACTCATCGAGCCTCCATCGGCCCAGCAGGTTTCCGTTCAGGTCCAGCTCCACCCACTCAGTGTGGTCGCTGTCCGTGCGCGAGAAGGCCCAAAGCCCGACCCGCTCACGCGCGACGGTGATGCTGCTCGAACTTTGCCAGCCCGCTCCGGCCGGTTCCAATCCGGTCGGGAACAAAGACCGAAGCAAGTATGCACCCGCCTCTTTCCCGCTGGGTAAGTACTTGAGTACCGTCAGATAGTCCTGGCGGTCCGCTCGTTCCGGGTCAACGGCATCGCGTTGCCATCCGAAGCTCCAGAGCGAGTGATCTTCAGCGAAGGCAATGTGAGCAGGGACGAACCTCCTGGTATGTATGGTTTTCGTCAATGCGCCGGAACTATCCAGAAAGTCGATGCCGCTGCCCTCTATTGAGCCCCACGCCACTGCTATCGTGCCGTTGGTGTCGAAAGCGATGCTATCGACACGTCCTCTTTGATTGACAAAAGCGAACGCTAGGTGACCGTCAGGTGCATAAATCGTGACCGAGGCATCACCTCCGTCACGGCCGACCCAGTAAATGTAGCCGTTGTAGAACGCGGCAACGAGCTGATTCCCAACTCGCGTTGCTTGCGACGTTACCTCGCGAACCGGATCGTTCGCCGCCAGGCCGCAAAGGCTGAAAACCGCCAGAATTGCGATCACTCTGAACACAGGGCCTCCTTCAACTTGCCTCGGCCGCGCGAGCTCCAACAGTTTTGGCGACAAGGTTTGGTGGCGGCTCGCGCATCTCACATGGGGTGGTCGGGGCTGACCGAATTATACGCCCCGGCCGAACTGGCCTGCGTCTGGGCCACTCGCGCGTTGCCCTCCCGATGGCGTAACGTCCAAGAATTCGATCGTGCTAGACCCCTGGGATCGCAGGCCCCCGTCACGCCCGCGCTTCTGGCATGAAATCATTTCGGTCGCGGTGTTTTTGGGGGGGTCTAAATCGTCTGGGAACCCAAAAAATTCTACCCACTGGAATGGACCGCCCTGTTGGCGGACATCTCTTGGAAGGCGGAAGTAACGACCGGATCAACGGTGTACGTGGCAGGGAAGCGATGCATCTGATCCGGAAGGGGCAGATCTGGTGGCTGCCGAAGGGCAATGTGGTCCCTGCCAAACGTCCCATTCTTATTGTTCAACAGCACGCTGACGACGCCATCGGATCCGAGGGCAACCGCCAGATCCGGATAGCCGTCGCCGTTGAAATCGGCCGTTACAAGGTCGGCCGGCAACCCTAAGAAAGATTCGGAAGGAACAGTTGGATAGGAGACTGGAGGTTGGAGGCCTACCGAACTACCTGGCACTGCCATCTGTGGCAATCCTAGTGCAGCCGCGAGCGCGTCGCCCCTACCGTAGCGCAGATGCAAGGGACTCGTGTTCGTTAACACACCCGCAGTCGACCAGTTCGCAAGGTTGCCTGTTGTCGTCTTCTCGTTTTGCTTCGTGTGGCTTTGGGCAGAAACAGACCACGTCCTTGGTGAGCCGCCGGCAGCGGACGGAGCAGGTGATGGCGGTGGCGTCAGCACCACCACGATCAATTGGATCGTGGCTAACACGCAGGTTATCGCGCCCATCTGCACACCAAGAGCCTCCCGATAATTTCGTCGCGCCCAATACAAGTCGAGTGTATGTCGCCGGTGACAAGCTCGCCATACCTGAAATAGTAAGCAGTCTGCCGTTAACGCACGTTGAACTTTACCCCAGCCTTAAGATTAGGATAGCGGTCTCGCCATTGCTGTTTTCTGCGCCAACGCACGTTGTTCAACCCGGGCGGCCGCTCGATGATCGTGTCGCCGTAAAAGATCTGCCACAAGCCGGCCACAAATTGCCGTGTGCCAAAACGATTGCCTTTCGGCGCACCACGGGTGTATCTGACGCGTCAGGCGGCACAATCGAAAACCTGACGCGCGCTTCTTCTTGGCCGTGATAATCAATTTTCAACTGTTGTTTCCGTAAATCCCGAACTATCTGAGAAGATTGGGGCTTGCGGATTCTCAATCACCTCTGTACTATAACGCTCGGGATGCCAATCGCGCTGGATACCGGACGACAAACGGGCTTACCATTAACTTCGACGGACGGCCCCCGCGTGGTTTCCGGATAAGGGACCGGAAACGATATTCTTCACCGAAGTCGTCGCGGAGAGCAGTTGATTGGAATCTAAACGTCGTCGAGCGCGCCGAGTTCACAGCGGATGAAGCCCACCATTGCTCCGGCGATGAGTACGATTTGGATGTGGTCCGCGGCTATCTGGAAAACCTGGTTCAGCAAGGACTATTAACCGCCGCTTAATCCGATCTGAACCGATTCTAGCAGCCGGGCGGAGGAGCGGACCCCTGCTGCGCACCGGCGAGCATTGTTTCGCTTATGGCATCCAGAAGAACAGTCCACGCGGCCCTGGTTTCGCGGTCGAACTGCATATCGAGCGCGCGGCCGAGCGCCCACAGCAGTGCGTCGCGTAGCGTGCGGTAATGCTCGGGCCGTACGTGGTAGGTCACGTGGCGGGCTCCGAGTTCGGCCAGTTGCGGGCGCACCTGGTCGAAGTGGTCCAGGCTGTCGACCACAGTCTGAAGCATGGCGATCAATTTGTTTGCCTGCTCACGAATGTCAATGTGGAACAGTGGGCGCAGAGAAGGATCCAACTCAAACAGACGGCCATAGAAGAGCACGGTCATCGGACCGGCGAGATCGTCGAGAGCCTCGATGCTTTCGCGAATGAGCCGCGCCTGTTGGGCGGTCAATGCGGGTTGCGTGGGAGGACTCACGGGCGAACCTGCGAGGCCGATGCGAGAGCTGCGACGTCGGCCTCCATTTCTTTTCGGTTGAACGTGGAAAACGCGGGCTGGCGTGAGAGCTGCTGCCAGGCGGATACAGCTTGCTGATACCAGTTCCTGGCTTCCTCTCCGTCCCGGCGGCGCTGGCCGGGCTGGGCGGCTGGCGATTGGGCAAGGATGGCGTGAACAGATCCGGCGGCCGCGTAGGCACGCGGGACCAGCACGCTCAGGCGCGGGAGCCCCGACGTCCTTTGCGATTCTTCCGCGAGATGTAGCATCTTATCCAGGACCGCTAGCGCGCGTTCACGCCGTCCGGCGCGCGCATGCTCATCAGCCAGTTTGCGTTCGACCATGACCAGCAGGCGCTGGGGCGGGGCCTGCGCGGGATCGGCTGCCAGAAGGGCTTCCGCTGTGGCTATGGCCTGCTCGTAGGAGCCGACGGCGGCCTCGTGATTTCCTCGCGCCAGCATCAGGTCTCCCATTTGCGCCTCGACGAAGGATCGGTTGACGGCATTGATTACGTTCGACGGGCTGGCTTTGGCGACGCGCTCGAACAACTCGCGCGATTGGCGGAACCGCTCGATCTTTTCGCTGCCCTGCCGGGCCGGTAGAGCATTGGCGATCCGCATGAGCGCGATGGCATAGTCGGTCGCGGCACGCTGGTCATCGGGATCCGCGTCGTAGAGCAGCTTGGCGGCTGCCATCATTTTGCTGTAGGCGTCCAGGGCGCCCGCGGCATCACCCAAGCTGTCCAGGTTCGGGTTACCGAGGGTGTCTCCGACATGGCTGTAAGCCAGCATGAGTCCGCGGCGATACTGCGCATTGACGGGCTCAAGGCGGCACAAATCTTCCATGATGGCTACCGTGCGCCTGTAGTTTTCAAGTGCGCCTTCGCGCTGGCCCATGGCCGCCAGAGCGCCGCCCATCACCTCGTACGCGGACGAGAGCTTATAACGGTCGATGCGCTCACCGGGATGCGCGGCCACGATCCGTTCCAGAAGATTCACGCTTCTGGTCGCGCTATTGAGTGCTCCCGAGATGTTGTCGGCGTCCCGCTGCACGCGGCTCAGTTCTCGATACAGGTCTGCCGCGCGACGCTGAAAATCGAGTTCGCCGGGGTTACGCGACAAGTTCGCTTCGGCCAGGTGCAGCCCTTTCTGGAAGGTTTCAATTGCCTCATGCAGCTTTCCCGAGTAGGACTCCAGGCTTCCCATACGGTAGCGCATCGACAGCCGGTCGAGAGCGGCCTGCTTGTCGGTCGGGTTGTGTTGGAGCACCGCATCGAGCAACTTGTCCGCCTTGACATAGCTCGCCAATGCGGCAGCGGAATCGCCCAGATTGGCCGTATCCGATCCGCCCTGTACTTCACCGATACGCTGGTAGGCTTCCGCCAACTCCCGCTGCAGGGGCCAATCCCGAGAGGCGCTAAGTGCCAAGTTGTCGAGGTATTCGAGACCGGTGCTCGCGATAAGGCGCCGCGCACTGGTGGCGCCGGGCAGGTTGCGCACTGCAGCCTCGACGTCGAAAACGAAGGTGTTGGCGAGACGGCGCACTTGCTCGAAGCGCTGGCGGGCAATGTGGGCCTGGTACGAGGAGGCGATGACTCCAGCGATCAGGAAGCCGCCCGCGAATGCGGCGCCTGCCACCGCCACACGGTTCCGGCGCAGGAATTTGCGCGCGCGGTACAGCAGCGTGTCCGGCCGGGCAACTACCGGCAGATAGCTCAGGTGTCGCCGGATGTCTTGCGCAAAGTCCTCTACAGAAGGGTAACGCCGCGCCGGATCCTTCTGCATGGCGCGGAGAATAATGTTGTCTAAGTCCCCTTTAAGACGCCGCGACAGGGCGTGATCCCGGACCACGGCGCTCGGCACGATGGTCTCGTCGAGGCAAATCGCGCGCTCCAGCGCGAGAGGCGTGCATTTCTCGATGCGGTGCGGCAGGTGGCCAGTCAACAGTTCATACAGCACCGCGCCGAGCGAGTAAGTATCGGCGCCAATGGTGACGGGATCGCCCAGGATCTGCTCGGGACTGGCGTAGTCGGGCGTCATCATACCCCCGTCCTGCGTGATGGTCGCATCAGACTGCTCCGAGTAAAGGAACTTCGAGATGCCGAAATCCAGAAGCTTCGGCGCACCACTCTGATCGATGAGAATGTTGCCGGGTTTGAGATCGCGGTGCACGATGAAGTTGCGGTGCGCGTAGGCGACGGCATCGCAGACGGACAAGAATAGGCGCAGTTTCTGGTCCATAGTGAGACCGTGCTCAAACGCGTGGCGCGTGATCCAGGAGCCCTCGACAAATTCCATTACCAGGAAGGGAGTGCCGTCTTCAGTGGTGCCGCCGTCGAGCAGCCTGGCGATGTTGGGGTGCTGCAGCCAGGCCAGAATCTGGCGCTCCCGACGGAAACGGCGAAGGATGAGATCTGTATCCAGGCCTTGGCGCACCAGCTTGATGGCCACCTCGGTGAGGTATTGATCGTCGGCGCGGACAGCGAGCCAAACGGCTCCCATCCCACCTCTGCCGAGTTCACGGACCAGCTGGTACGGGCCAATACGCCGCCCGGCCCCAGGCTGCCCGCCGCTCTCGTGATAGTTCAGAACGGCGCTCTGCACCTTCGACTGGATAAAGCTGCCGGCACCAGCCACGTCGCTTGCCAACAGCGAACTAACTTCGCGGCACAGTTCTTCGTCGCCGCCGCACGCGCCGGCAATCCAGGCGGTTCGCTCGACGGGCGGCCGTTCGAGCGCTTCGTGGAAGATGCCTTCAACCTTCTGCCAGCGCTCTGGCGTCATGCGTCCGCCTGACCCTTGAGCTCGCGGTGCAGCCATGCTTCGGCCATTCGTTGCTCGCGTCCGACGGTGGCCACGGAGATGCCCAGAGCTTGCGCGGTTTCCTCGGTGCTGAATCCTCCGAAAAACCTCAGCTCGATCACCTTGCATTTGCGCGGGTCGATTCGCTCCAGCGCGTGAAGAGCGTCATCGAGCGCTTCGATATCGCGTCCCTTTTCCGGGGCGAAACTCAGAACATCCGCCAGGGTCACTTGAGCAGCGCCGGAGCCCCGCTTGGCGCTGTTGTGGCGGCGCGCGTGGTCCACCAGAACCTGGCGCATCAGATGCGCGGCGACGCCGAAGAAGTGCGACCGGCTCTCCCAATCGGGAAGGCTTTGCGCCACCAGCCGTATGTAGGCCTCGTGGACCAGGGCCGTGGGCTGCAGCGTGTCCGCCGAGCGTTCGTCGCGAAGATAGTGCTTGGCCAACCGGCGCAATTCGTCGTAGACCAACGGCGTGAGGACGTCGAGCGCATGCCGGTCCCCGCCGCGCCAATCCAGGAGCAGACGGGTGATCTGCTGCTGTTGCGAGTCGCCGGGGGTCTGGCTCATCCCCGAGATCGTACAATGCGCCGCCACCCTCGGGCAATCGGGCAACGTACACCTGCCTGCACGGATCGAATCTACCTGCCTCTGGTCCGGCGGAAGAAAAATGTGGCCAGATGATCGATTCCGGATTCAACTTGCGCCCGAAGGATTGAAGGCAGGCGATGCGCCTTATATGAGAAAGGAGGACAAAACAATGCGGACCAAAACGAACGTGAAAGCCGGCTTCGAGCCTAACAAAGCGTAACTGAGGGAAAACGGGCAAGGCCTCGCGCCACCGAGGCCGTGATCGATTGCGAAGCCAACTTGCGCCCTATGAAATGAAGGTGACAAAGAACGAACAAAACGAAAGGAGACGACGGAACATGAGAACCAAAACGAAGATTAAGGCCGGCATCATCGTGGTGTGCTGATGACCAGAACACGAGGCGGACTCACAAGCCGGGACCGGCCTCTATCGAGGCTGGTTCCGGCTTTGGCTTTTCTGGTGCGGTCGCGGCCATGCAGACAAGTTCTGGCCGCGTGATCGATTCCCGGCTGGTTTCGCACCCATGGAAGTGCAGGCGGGCAAAGACGCCTGAGAGACCAAGAAAAAACGAGAACGTAATGCAGACCGAGACGAACCTGAAGGCGGGATATCCTCCGGGCCCATCCAAGCCGTAGCTACGAGATCAGTGAGCCTAGAACCAAGAAACAAACCAAAACTACCGGGCCCCACAGTGCCGTAACTGCGGGATAAATGAGGCGCTGTGCCCTGGGACGAACCACCGATATCATCGCAGTTCTAAAGTGGCAGCATGCGAGAAACAAACTGACATTTTGTGTGATCGATGTCAGCCCCAATATCCGCCCGTAGGAGTGGAGAGATCAATAAGGAGGAAACGATGACGACATTACAGGTTGAACTGGTACAGAGCAGCTTCGAAGCGGTGAAGCCCATAGCGGAGGTAGCGGCAGACCTGTTTTACACGCGGTTATTCGAGCTCGACCCGTCCCTGCGGGTGATGTTTCGGACTGATCGTGCCGAGCAGGGGCGGAAACTCATGTACATGATCGGCGTGGCTGTGAAAGGGTTGAGCCGGCCGGAGCAGATCTTGCCCGCGGTGGAAGAGTTGGGACGGCGGCATTCCTGCTACGGCGTGCGTGACGAGCACTATGCAACAGTCGGAGCGGCGCTGCTCTGGACTCTGGAGAAGGGCTTAGGCAAGGCGTTCACGCCCGATGTACGGGCGGCCTGGACGGCTGTGTATACGCTGCTGGCGGAGACGATGCGGCGGGCCGCGGCGTGCGCGACGACGCCGGGGGTGGCTGACGAGCGAGCACCAGCAGCTGCGTACGCGTGAACCTTCCCGTAGCTCGGCGCGCCGGGTGACAGGAGTTGGCTTGCGTACGCAATTGTTGCCAAGGGACGGCAAGGTAAGTTCGACGAGACTAGGTTTCGGACCGCGCGAATGCGCGCGCGCCGCACTTCTGCCTCCCGTTGAAATCCCCAATGCCCGCTCCGGCACACGCCCAGGCCCGCGCCGCGCGAGGGGGGTCGACAATTTTTCCCGGTAGGTATAACCCCGTCAACAGCGGCTAGGGGTAGGCTATACGATGGGGAAAAGTGCTACACCCTGGTTTCGGGGCTGGGCGCGGGCGCGCGCGCGATTTGTGACCGCGCGTGGTCGGGCGGCGAAAAAGGGTCGGAAGCGTGCGCGAAAGCGCCGGAGCGGCTGCGCCTACTGGCCGCAGTTTGCCGGAGTCGCGTTACAGGAGTCAGCCCACTTTTCCCTTCCGAGCAATGTCCAAAATCAAATCAATGACCTCTTTCCCCTCCTTCGACTTCAAGAGATCCACGAGGGTCGCCGGACTCTTACCGTGTACCTTTGCGCCGCCAGCGTCATCACGCCCGAACGACCGTTCCCCGATCTGAATTCGAAATTTGTTTTGTTCGTCCTCTGGAAGCGGAGCCAAGTATGGGCCTATTGCCTCCAGCTCAAGAGCCAGCTTACGATTTCGCTTCTCAACCTCAAAAAGCTTGTCACCTTGGCTCCCGGCATAGGCCGCAATGACACCGAGGGAACCGAGGAGAAGCACACGCCCGGCGAAGCCGCCCCAATTGAACTGTCCTTTGCTGTCCTCCAGCAACGGCAGGGTACGAAACGCGAGCACGCTTAATACAACCATCGCCGTAACAGTTATCGCTTGCCAAAACCACATCGACCATCGCGCGTGGTTCGCCGCCCTCAGGTATCCTGATGTGACTCCCAAATTGCCGATCACGCCTACGAGCTTCTCGATACGCTTCTTTTCTTCTTCGACGACTTTTAGGATCGCCGCAGCCTTATCGGCGTATTGTGTATTGAGCCCGGCTAGGTTCTCTTCAGATTTTCGCATCAGCTCTTCGCGTCGGCGGGTGAAGTCGGCGTTTTGTTCAGTTAGGCGCTGTGAATAGTCGTTGACGACTTCGTTGAACTTTTCTTGACGCGTCCCCTGGGCGTCGGCAAACTCCCGTCCGCGGGTGTCCTGCGCGGTGGAAAACTGCCCCTGGTAGTCGGAGACGATTTTCGCCAAGTCCTGCTGGGTTTGGCGTAGCGCATCACTGAATTCTTGACCCCGTTTTTCCTGGGCATCGAGGAATTGTCGCTGGTAATCTGTGACAACTTGGGCCAACTTTTCCTGCTCAGTCTGTAGGGTTACGGTTAATTCGCCCAGCTTACTGCGAATGCTTTCTGTTTCGGTACGAAACTCCTCCGTCGATCGCTTGGACGCTGACAGATTCCGTTCAACAGCCGTTCGATATTCTGTTGCCGTGGAGACAAGAGCACCCAGTTCCTCAGGGCTATACGCTGCTGGAACCTGGTTGGCGCCCAACAACGCTCGGTCGGCGTGTACGTTGGCAGCACGAATATGAGCGATATCCTTTTCGGACACGAACCGCTCAATCTCTTCGCGCGCGTTTGTAAGTCCACTCGCTACATCATCGAGAGGAGCCGGCACCGTGATCAGCGGCTCCGCAGCCGCAAGCCGCTTCCCACAGAATGCCAGGATCGCTCGAATCCGCTCCAGTCCAGCGAATGCTTCTGTCTCGATCCCCTCGACACCGACCGCACTGTCGATCACTGGGCCGAGTGACCGCATCTCACCCCAGGCGGGGTGTTCGCGAATACGCTGGTCCCATTCACTCATCGGTTTGCACTCTCTCTCGTTCCGATTGGCGGAGAACCCCAAATGTACCGGATCCACTACACCTTAGTCCATTTTCAACGTGAGAGGTGAAGGAGGCGTTCGAGCTGCTCGGACCGTTTCGCCCGCGCTCGGGGAATCAAGGCTGCCAGCGCGGCGCTGGACGGGCCGAGGCGCGCTCAGGCGCTTGCTGTCCACTCAGGAGCAGCCTTGCAAATTGCCCGCGAACTGATCAGCCGCAAACTTGCCGGACAGGAGCAGGTGGCGCGGGATAAGCTGGGTGATTCTGCGGCTGCGCAGGAAATCGCCCAATTTCGCGAAGCAGTCACCATGGCGGAAACGATTGAAGCGGTTCGACTGGTGGAAGCGCGCGCAGCCGGAGCATATTGGTCGGCGTGGCACAACGTACCGGTCACGTTTCCTAGCAAAGACCTGATTCGCGTGCCTCAGCATTGGCGCGTGTTTGGCAGCCGCAAGTCGCCGCTAACAGGATCACCCCGGCTGGCTGCCAATCCGCCAAACGCGAGGTTGAACTATATTTACGCAGTACTCGCATCCGAAACCCGTCTCGCGGCCGCGTCGCTTGGACTCGATCCCGGCGTGGGTGTCCTGCATGTTGACACGAAGGCGCGCGACAGCTTGGCTTGCGACCTTCAAGAACCCGTTCGACCTCAAGTTGACGCTTTCGTATTGGATTGGGTCATCAACTCTCCGCTGAAACGGGAATGGTTCTTTGAGGAGCGGGACGGCAATTGCCGGTTGATGGGCTCGTTTGCGGTGAAGCTCTCTGAAACTGCGTCGATGTGGCGTCGTGCGGTTGCCCCGTTTGCTGAGTGGGTGGCCCAAACGCTCTGGTCAACAACACGCCAGTCTGATCGTGAGTCCGCGCCCGCCACGCGTCTAACCCAGAGCCGCAGACGCGAAGCGCAAGGTGGTCCGTCGTTGCCGCCAGCCAAGCCTGCGCCACGTCAGCAACGGAATATTTCCCGTGCTTGCGGCGCACGAACATCGCCTGGGCATACCCACTGCAAAAATTGTGCCGTGGCCTTTTCCACCGTACGGCTCCGGAAGGCCGCACCCGCAGGGCGGTAGCAGCGCAAAGCTCAGCCGCCCAAGCCCGGCGAGCAAACACGCAACGCCGACAACACGCTGCCGACCCGGCACCTCGGCCAGCCGCTGAACCGCATCCTGGTGTTGCCTCAGCAAACTCGAGATCTCCTGGTCCAGTTGGCCCATCTGCTGTTCGATTAATTGCAACTCCTTTAGCGCCATCTTCAGGAGCCGGCGGTAGACTCGGTTGAGTTGAGTGCACGCGCCGAGAGCGTCGCACAACTGCTCCTGCGTGGCGCGTAGCCGGTGATCGGCCAGGGCGGCTAGCGCCTCCCGGTTGGTTTCGCCGTCGGCGAGCGCCTTCAGCATGCGTCGTGCACTGACGCCCAACAGATCCGATACCAGGCTGGACAATTTAATGTGCGCCTCTTCCAGGAGACCCTCCACTTGGTTCTGCAACCGCCCCCGGTCGCGCGTCAACTGGTACTTCCGCCGCGTCACCGTCCGCCAGAGACGCTGTTCGGCATCGGGCACAAAGCTTAGGATCAGCTCTTGTGCCACCAGCCGCTTCACCAGACGTTCGGCATCTGGAAAATCTCTCTTGCGCCCCCGCGGCCCGCGATTCGACTGCGCCCGCGCCAGATGCAGCGCTCCGGACATCGGGCCGTGCCTTCCGGCTTCT
>JACXTT010007253.1_pt1 | contig 15665 bp, 13 predicted proteins | sample 9270951 | NCBI WGS metagenome assembly JACXTT01 (sample SAMN15532306, study PRJNA645909) | rock metagenome | isolation source: weathered quartz diorite | place: Puerto Rico | collected 2017-06-21 | reverse complement strand
ATGACTGGCACACCAAGATCTGGATTTTGAGCTCTCTCACCCAGTGTGAGAGAGCGGATGAATTCTCCCATCGTGCCAGCAGTACCCGAACTTTTCAAGGAAATTCACCGTGTGTCTCCGGGTAGTTTGGTAGAAGGCAGCGATCGCTTGGCTCAACGCCGCTTTGGTTTCGTGCCAGTGGTGGTGCGAGACTTCTTCCTTCAAGGTCTTCCACGTGGCTTCTTTCGGATTCTCCTCGGGGGTATAAGCTGGAAAATGAATGACCCGCAGGCGCCGATGAGTCTCCAGCCACTCTTCGACCTCATCGCTGGTATGGTGCGGAGCCTGATCCAGCCACAAGACGATGTCCCCCTGTGGACAAGCTGCCAGCACCTGTTCCAGCCAGCAGATGGTCGCCTCCGAGTCTTGCCAGTCAATCCCAAAGGGCACGCTCTCTTCTCCTGTCCCCAGATGGACCGCTCCATCGATGTTTTCTGCCGCTTGGCTGCGCGCCCCATCCGTGATCAGCGGCTGCTGGCCCACCGGGTTCCAGCGCCGCGCCACTGTCCCCTCCAGATACACTTTACTTTGATCCCCGGCCAAGGGGGTGACCGGCACGCCACGCGCCGCTAGATCTGCCAGTGCTGCTGTGGTCTCCCATGCAAAGCGAGCCTGTTCGGCAGCACTGCGCTTGATGTACAGCTTCCGCCCTCGCTGATAACTCCAGTGCAACTGCCCCCTCAACTTGCGCACGCCCCGCTGGCCGTAGGGCCCGTTGAAGCGCTCTTCCAGCACCGCCCGAATCGCTCCGATGGTCCACCCACTGCCTACCGCCGTGCCCGGCATCGCTTCGTGCTCCAATACCTCACTGAGCTGGGTCACCTCCATCTCACTCAACCGGCGCTGCCCATGCTCTCCGCCCTATTGGACATGATTCTTGAGGCCTGCCAGCCCCTGCTCTTGATACTGTCGTACCCAGCGACTGATGGTCTCTTCATCCACAAAGAGAATGTCGGCGATCTGACGAGACGTGTAGCCTTTGGTCACCAGCAACAGGGCATGATAGCGTTGGCGCTCGTGGCCATTAAGCTTTTTGTTCTTGTAGCGTCGCAGGGCTTCTTGATAGTCCTCTGGGCTCAACATCAGTACTCCTCTCTCCGGGTGACTCTTCCCGCCCTGATTATATCCCTTCCCCTCTAACTCCACATCTTGGAGTTCCGGGCATATAGCTCTATTGTTCGGCGAGAGAGAGCCTCTACCTCCAGGGCAGTGTACCCCTTAGTAATCATGAGAGGTGCACATAGCGCGGCTTGTAGATCAAATTCTTTCTGCTGGCGCTCAGGCGTGTCCGGCAGAGTCTTGAGCAGCTCCAGTCCCCGGCTGAGGTGATTGATCGCTTCGACGTAAGCTGAACGCGCCACGGCGCGTTGTCCAGCTTGTTGCCAGTAGGGAATAGCTTGTGAAATAAGCCCGGCTTCAGTGTAGTGATGGGCCAGTAGCTCGGGCTGGGTGTCTTTTATCTCCGGGAAACGGTCCTCTAACACGGTGGCAATCTGCCGGTGGAGCTGCTGGCGCTTGCTCTTGAGCAACGATTGATACGCGGTGTCTTGAATGAGCGCATGCTTGAATATGTAAACAGCTTGTGGTGGTGTCCCCCGTTGATAGATCAATTCAGCTTCCCCAAGCTGCAGAAGTCCATTTTGTAAAGCACGCTCCTCTAGCGGCGATACCGCCTGCAGCAGTTCGTATGAAAACTCGCGCCCGATCGTAGCGCCTAGTTGGGCCACCTCTCGTACGGAAGCGAGTCGATCCAGCCGCGCCATTAGCGAATCCTGTAATGTCGACGGAATCGCCAACGGCGGCAGCGGTCCAGTGAGTTCGTAGTGCTCATTGGTTTCTCTAAGGAGCCCTGACTCCAGCACCATCTTGGTCAGCTCTTCCACGAATAACGGCACGCCGTCGGTCTTGATGACAATCTGCTGCACCACCTCCACTGGCAGTGTCTTCCCGCCTGTGGCCTTCTCGATCATCTGCGGCACTTGCCGCCGCCCCAGCCGGCTCAAGGTCAACTGACTAAAGTGTCCGGCTCTGCCCCAAGGTGGCGTAAACTCCGGGCGACTCGTCAGCAGCACGAAGAGGCGGGCGGTGGCTGTGTGCTCAATGAGCAGCCCCAGCAATTCCAGCGTGGAGGGATCAGCCCAATGCAAATCCTCCCAGACGCAGTACAGCGGAGCCTGTTCGGCTTCTTCCACCAGCCAGGCGATCAAGGCTTCCTCGGTCTTCTGCTTCTGGCGTTGCGGGCTCATATTAAGCGGAGGCGCATCGGCGGGCTGCGGCAAAGAGAGCAGAGCGGCGAATAAGGCTAGAGTATCGGCTTGCGGGAAGTGGTAGTGCGCCAGGGTGGCCTGGAGTTTGTTTGTCTTAGTCTGGGGCGTATCGTCCTTCTGCCAGTGCAACAGCCGCTGCAGGTGCTCAATGGCCGGATGCAAAGCGCTGTTCTGGTAATAGGGCGAGCACCGAAATTCAATGCGAATAGCGTTGTCCTGTTCTACTCGGTTACGTAGCTCCCGTACGAGGCGGGACTTGCCGATGCCGGGCTCCCCACCATTGAGCAACACCACTTGCCCTTCGCGATCTTTGACTTGCTGCCAGCGGCGATGGAGCAGCGCCAGTTCTTCCTCGCGGCCCACCAGCGGCGTCAAGCCGGTCGGCGGAGCCGCGTCCAGACGATGCTGCACAGTGCTTTCCTGCAGCACCTGATACACCATCATCGGTGTTGCCAGCCCTTTTAACGTCTGGGTTCCCAAATCCTGACAATCGAAGAGACCTGCGAGCAAACGATGGGTGGCAGCGCTCAGCGCGAGGGTGTTGGGCTCCGCGACACTTTGCACACGGGCGGCGACATTGGGCGTTTCGCCCAGGGCCAATTGCTCCCGGCGCGCCCCGCTGCCGATCTCCCCCACGACGACAGGACCGGTATGCAGGCCGATGCGGACTTGAAGGCCGGCCTTAAAAGACCGGCCTACCTTCATCTGCCGCTCCGCGGCATTTGAGGGTAGCCGAGGGTTTGAACCCTCGGCGCTTTGCAACGCCTCGATCATCTCCAGCCCCGCCCGCACGGCGCGTTGGGCGTCATCCTCATGCGCGATGGGATAGCCGAAATAGACGAGAATGCCGTCACCGAGATATTGGGCGACGTAGCCCTCAAACCGGGCAATCACTTCGGCGCAGACGTTTTGATAGGTCCTAATGATCTCACGCAATTCTTCGGGGTCCAACTGTGCAGACAAAGCAGTAGAGCCCACCAAGTCACAGAACATCACCGTCAGTTGGCGACGTTCACCGGCGGGAAGCGGGGGACTAGGGATTGGGGATTGGGACGTTCGCGGTTCTGGGGTCGGAATCTGGGGAGCGGGGGGCTGAGGGGAACTTGAAACTTGGAGCTTTGTACTTGAAACGAGCGGAGCGCCGCACTCCGCGCAAAACTTTGCCGTTGGTGACGCTTGATGTCCGCACTGAGAGCAAACATAGACAAGTTTTGCGCCGCATTCTTCGCAGAACTTAGCCGTGTCGTTGTTCTGATGTTGGCACTGTGGACAGTGCATGCTTCCTCTCCCTATAAGATCTGTGCCTCGTTATCTGTGTCCCTATCGACTCTTGGTATTTAGCAAAGCGGCGAGAAACCACAAGAGAACCGAGATAAATCACGCCTTGTTGACATATCAAGAAAAATTGATATATTGCCGCTATGGCGACGACGGCAACAAAAGCAATTTTTCCCTTGCGCGATGATCTTGCGCCGCGCGTGGCGCGCTGGTTTCATGCCCTATCTGATGAGACCAGATTGCGTATCGTCGATCGCCTGAGCGACGGGGAAAAATGCGTCTGCGATCTGACCGACCTACTTGACGCTGCGCAGTCGCGTCTGTCGTTCCATCTCAAAACCTTGAAAGATGCCGGCATCTTGAAGGACCGCCGCGACGGGCGCTGGGTGTATTATTCACTTAACCCCGATGTGGTGGAGGATCTCGAACGCTTTATCTGCTCGCTGACGAACTGCTGCCGTCAGCTTACAAAGGAGGCGTCATCATGCTGTAAGTAGTCACTTTTTTTTACCTTAATTCATCAAGATTTTTTGATATGAATAGAAAGGAGCTTCATCATGTCACACAACACGTTCCATGTGTCGATCCACGTAAAGGATATTCCGACTGCAGTTGAACAGTACAAGAAAATGCTCGGCCTTGAACCGGCGAAGGTCAAAGCGGATTATGCGAAGTTTGAGATTGCTGATCCACCAGTGATTTTTTCGCTGACGCTAGGTGGTGAGCCTGGGACCGTGAGCCATCTCGGGATTCGTTACCCAGGAACTGGCGAAGTTGCAAGCGAAAAAGTCCGGGTGAAAAATCAGGGCGTCGAAATGCTTGAACAGAAGGGAGCGACCTGTTGTTATGCCAAAGCCGATAAGTTCTGGGTGCGTGACACCGAAGGGATGCCGTGGGAGTTCTACACGCTATTAGAAGATGTAGAAGCTGAAACGGCGGCCGACCCAAGATTGCGAAAATTTCTGGCGCAAGGGAAAGGAGCCGAGATCGATCCCGCTGGCTGCTGTGCCCCGTTAGTGACTATTCAGGCGAAGAAGCGAGACGAATCCACCGATGCGAAACCGAAGTGTTGTTAAGAGCGGAGGATGGTGAAAAGAAGAGCGACCATTTGACGCCCTTCACCCTCGCCCTCTCCCCGTGCGGGACGAGGGAATCGGCTGGGAGCATACGAGGACAAGGAAAAGAAGCAATGAATAAACGTCTATCTTTTCTCGATCGATTTCTAACCTTATGGATCTTTCTTGCCATGACGTTCGGTGTAGCGCTTGGATATCTCGCGCCCCGCGTAGAGTCGTTTATCAACCTCTTTCAAGTCGGAACGACGAACCTTCCCATTGCCATAGGCTTGATCTTGATGATGTATCCCCCGCTCGCCAAGGTGCGCTACGAAGAACTCGGAGAGGTGTTCCGCAATTGGCGCGTCTTGGGGCTTTCGTTGATCCAGAACTGGATTATCGGACCAATTTTGATGTTCCTCTTGGCGCTCGTCTTCTTAGGTAATTATCCAGAATACATGGTAGGCCTTATTATGGTAGGACTCGCTCGCTGTATCGCTATGGTGATTGTGTGGAATGAGTTAGCTCGTGGCGATACTGAGTATGCTGCCGGCTTGGTGGCGTTTAACAGTATTTTTCAAGTGCTCTTCTATAGTGTGTATGCGTGGGTGTTCATTACTTTTCTGCCGCCCTTCTTTGGCTTCCAGGGCAGTGTGGTGAACGTCAGTATTGGCCAGATTGCGCAGAGTGTTTTCATTTATCTCGGGATTCCCTTTCTGGCTGGGCTGGCGACGCGTTTCACTTTGGTAAAGGCGAAGGGAAAAACCTGGTATCAGGACGAATTTATTCCGCGGATTAGCCCCATGACTTTAGTTGCTTTGCTGTTCACGATTGTGGTGATGTTCAGCCTGAAAGGTAATTTGATCGTGCAGCTGCCGTTCGACGTCCTCCGCATCGCCGTTCCCCTCCTTATTTACTTCGTTGCTATGTTCTTGGTGAGTTTCTACATGGGAAAAAAGATAGGGGCGGACTATTCGCAAACGGCGACGTTGTCTTTTACTGCAGCAAGTAATAATTTTGAGCTCGCTATCGCTGTTGCCGTGGCGGTGTTTGGTCTCAAGTCCGGCGTCGCTTTTGCCGCAGTGATTGGTCCTTTGGTGGAAGTGCCCGCGCTCATCGCGCTTGTGAACGTGGCGCTGTGGTTTCAGCGGCAGTATTTTCTCAATCCTGAATCCCAAGTCTTGAGTGCGGAGTAAGCGCGCTGCACGATGAATGAATCAGCAATTCGGCTCAGCATTGTGCGCCTATGCTTTTAGGGTGTGTTGACAAGGCATTACAAGGCAGGCTACACATAGACGCATGTTGACCCTGTCCCAGCGCTTCTTTTCTTTCCCTCCGTTCGCTTTCTATTTTGCCCCCCAGGGGGCATAGTTTTTCCTTCTGACATTTTCCATTGCCTTTTTGTTCTTCTTACTGACCTTAGTAAGCTGCGGAGGTTTACGTCATGATTGTCAAAATGTCTCGGCGGGCGACGCCTGAAGAAGTCGACGCCGTCGAAGAAAAATTACACGGGTGGGGCTATAAGACCGGCAAGATGATCGGTGAGGAGATTACTCTGATCGGCGTGTACGGCGATATTAGCCAGTTGCCAAACGGGGAAGTGCAGGAAATGGCCGGCGTCGAGGGGTTGATCCCGATCTCACGAGCGTACAAGCGGGTTGCACAAAAAGGTGGCCCCGGCAATTTGATTCACCAGACTGTGCACATTGGCAAGGTCGAAGTTGGCGGCGACGACTTGGCTGTTATTGCTGGACCGTGTTCGGTTGAGAGCGAAGCGCAGATTATGGAAGCTGCCCGCTTTGTCAAAGAGGCTGGGGCCAAAGCGCTACGCGGCGGCGTCGTGAAGTACCGCTCTAGCCCGTACAGTGGATGGGAAGGCATCGGTTCGAGTTCGGAAGAGGCGTTGCGTAACGGACTCAAACTGATTGTGAAAGCAGGGCGGGAATTCGGGCTTCCTACCGTTGTCGAAGTGTTGGACCAGAATGATGTGTCGATCTATGAAGACATGGGAGTCGATTGCCTTCAAGTTGGAGAGCCGAATTCGAAGAACCAAGCCCTGCTGAATCGTTTGCGCGAGACCCCACTCCCGGTGATTCATAAGCGCGGGAACTCGTTAGATATCGAGGCCTACTTACTCTGGGTTGAGCGCATCATGGCTGGCGGCAAAGAAAATGTGATCTTGTGCGAGCGCGGCATTGTGAGTTCGAACAAATATACCCGCAACACTCTTGATCTTGGCGGCATTGCCGCTTTTCATTACCAACTTTCTTGCTTGCCCGTAGCAGTCGATGCTTCTCATGGCACGGGTATAAGAGATCTCGTGCATCCGATGACGCTTGCCGGTATTATGGCGGGCGCTTCAGTCATCTTAGTCGAAACGCATCCTAACCCCCTCATTGCTAAGTCCGATGGATTCCAGGGGTTGTTCCCTGAGCAATTCGCTCGTCTTGTTGCCGCCTGCCAACAAGTGTGGGAACTGCGCCAGCGCATCGAGCCGCTGTATACGCCTAGCGCCGCATGGGAGCAAACGTATGAAGCACGGGTGAACGCCGATAAAAAGCGATTCTTTGCCGGGGTGTAGCAGTTCATCACAGCGAGTTTTCCTCGTGCTCAGTCTGGACATGAGACGGAATTGGACCTGTAGGGGCAAGGCATTCTTCGGGTAAAAACACACCGGTAGGCGAGGGGCGATGTGAATGCTTTGCCCTACGTTGACTACAAGCCCCGTCGAAGAGCTGATCAGTTTCCTATAATCTTACTGGTCATGTCTCTTCGCAAACCTCCTCGCTTACGCCGTGGTGATCTGATCGGCGTGATTTCTCCAGCCGCTGCTGTGCAAGCCGAGGCGGTACAACAAGGTTATGAGACCCTAACACAATTAGGTTTTGCTGTGCGCGTTGGGGCGCATGCGCTTGATCGGCATCATTTCTTGGCAGGAACGGATAGCGATCGCGCTGCGGAATTGCGGGCGATGTTTAGCGATCCAACCGTGCGCGCCATCTTTTGTACGCGGGCCGGCTACGGGTCGGGTCGGCTTCTCCCGTTGCTTGATCTTCAAGAACTCACACGCTCGCCGAAGATTTTCCTGGGCTTCAGCGACGTAACATTTTTGCTCAATACTTTTGTCCAACAGGCTGAGATGGTTTGCTTCCATGGTCCACTCGTGGCTGGACAGGTTGCCGCCGGCTTGTCTCCTCAAGCCCTTGCCCATCTCCTCACGCTGTTCGAGACTGGGATGGGAGAGCCCTCGCTTTCGTTCTCTCATGGGCTTCGCCGAGGTCAAGGCGAGGGAAGATTGATCGGGGGGTGTCTCTCGATTCTCGTATCAATGCTGGGGACGCCATTTGCCGTGGATACCCGGGACTCAGTGCTATTCATCGAAGACGTGGGAGAACGTCCCTACCGCATCGATCGCATGCTGACGCAGCTCAAGCAGGCTGGGAAGCTTGACAATGTCGCCGGAGTAATTTTCGGAGAAATGCCTGGATGTTTTGAAAACTCCGACGATCCTGCCACACTGTTGTCGGTGATCGAAGACATCTTTGCGGAGTATGCATATCCGATTGGTTTTGGTTTACCGGCTGGGCACGGAGGAGAGAATTTTACGCTGCCGCTCGGCGTTCGCGTCCGATTGGACGCCGCACATCGCTCATTAACATTTCTTGAATCCGCCGTAGAGTAAGCGAGACATGATGGACTTTTCTGCTGTGGATAAAGTGCTAAGCGCGGGGGTAGAGCAGGGAGTATTTCCTGGGGCCGTAGTATTGGTAGGCCAGGTCGAGAAAGTTCTGTATCGGCGCGCTGTTGGTTGGCGCAGCCTGGAACCCAAACGCACGCCTCTGTCCGCAGAAACAATTTACGATATTGCGTCATTGACGAAACCCTTGGCGACGACGGTGGCGCTCATGCTGTTGGTCAAGGAACAACAGCTTCAGCTCGACGATCGCGTTGCCCGTTTCTTGGCTGGCTTTGGCGATCATGGAAAACAAGAAATTACCCTTCGTCAGCTTTTGTCTCACTCCTCGGGGTTGGCGGCGTGGCATCGCTATTACAAAGAGGCCGCGTTACAAAAAATCAATGCAGAGCCTGGCAATTCCCTGCGCGGTCGGGGGGCTCGGGAGTATATTTACTCACAGCTTTTACGAGAGAGACTTGAAGCCCCCCCCGGGCAGCGGGCTGTCTACAGTGACTTGGGGTTCATGGTGCTGGGCGCGCTGATTGAAGCAGTAAGCGGCCTAGAGTTTGATCGATATTGTCAAAAGAAGATTTTCAATCCCTTAGGCTTACGCGACACTTTCTTTATTAACCTAGAGGAACAACAAGGCGGGGTTACGCTGCAAAAAGAGCGCTTCGCTCCAACCGAATGTTGTCCGTGGCGAGGCCGAGTGCTCTGTGCTGAAGTTCACGATGACAACGCGTATGCGATGGGCGGTGTGGCTGGCCATGCCGGTATGTTTTCGACTGTTGACGACTTGCATCGCCTGGTGAGTTGCTTGGTCGCATGTTATCTCGGGACACAGACGTTTCTTCCCGCTGGTATAATGCGAGAGTTTTGGACGCGAGATGGCCGGACACAAGGCTCAACCTGGGCGTTAGGTTGGGACACGCCGTCCGCCCAACATTCCAGCGCTGGTGAACTGTTCTCTCGTTGCTCAATAGGACATTTGGGTTTCACTGGGACCTCGGTGTGGATTGACCTCGAACGGCAGGTGCATGTCATCGTCCTGAGCAATCGGGTTCACCCAAGACGTGATAATAATAAAATCAAATCGTTTCGTCCCGCGCTTCATAATGCGATGATGCAGGCGGTGATTGAGGACAAGGAGTCAGGAGTCAGCATTCAGTAGTCAGTAGGAAAAGGACTGAGGATGACGTGAAAAGTAGCGAGCTGTTTATGAACAATGTTGATGATTCCCGTTCCCCGTTCCCTGTTCCCCATCCCCCTTCCCACATCCACCTCATCGCTGTCGCTGGAGTTGGCATGGCTGCGCTGGCCGCCATGCTGAAGGAACGCGGCTATCGGGTGACGGGCTCTGATCAAAGCGTTTATCCGCCGATGAGCGACTTCCTTGCTCAGTCTGGCATTGCTGTGATGCAAGGGTATCGTGGGGAGAATCTTTCTCCGGCGCCAGATTTGGTGATTGTTGGCAACGCTGTCTCTCGAACGAATCCTGAAGTCGCGGCTTTGCTCGCGTCGAGCATCCCGTACGTATCGTTTCCCCAAGCGCTCGGGCAGTTTTTCCTTGAACGGAAACGTTCCCTTGTTGTGGCTGGCACGCATGGAAAAACTACGTCAACCGCGATGCTCGCATGGGTGCTGGAAAAAGCGGGGCGACGGCCCGGGCTTTTTGTGGGTGGGCTGAGTAAAAACTTCGGTCGTGGTTATCAGCTCGGGGCCGGGGAGTTCTTTGCGATTGAAGGCGACGAGTATGACACCGCGTTTTTTGACAAAGGACCGAAGTTTTTACACTATCGACCTCAAGCAGTGTTGCTGAATGCGATTGAGTTTGATCACGCTGATATTTATCAAGATCTTGATCATGTAAAGAGTTCTTTTCAGCGTCTTTTGGAGATTGTTCCAACCGGCGCGCCGATTTTGGTGTGTCATGATTTTCCTGCGGCTCTCGATGTCGCTCAGACGTCAGGAAAACCTTTTGTGACGTTTGGGTTCTCGGAGCAGTCCCACTGGCAAGTGCGCGATGCTATTGACGACGGCGCGTCCTTTTCCTTTACCGTTGTTCTTAATCGCAAAGAGCTTGCCCGTTTCTCAACCCCCTTGATGGGGCGTATGAACGTGCGCAACGCGCTCGGCGTGTCGGCGCTGTGCTTAATTATTGGATTATCGCCAGCGGAAATTGCTCCGGGGCTCGCTACGTTTCTTGGCGTCGAGCGCCGTCAAGAAATTGTGGGAGAGGCGAGGGGGGTCACCATTATTGATGACTTTGCGCACCATCCCACGGCGGTCTCCCTCACCATTGAAGCCGTACGACTGCGTTATCCTGGCCGCCGCTTATGGGCGGTGTTTGAACCGCGTTCGAACACGTGTCGCCGTCGCATCTTCCAGAAACCTTTGACGGACGCGCTGGCGCTCGCTGATCGTGCTGTGATTGGTCCGGTCTTTATCAAGCCGCAAGATCCGCTTGCCGTTGAAGACTTGTTTTCACCTGCCGAGTTGACAGCAGATTTGCAAGCGGTTGGGAAGGAAGCATATGCCGGGCAGGGCACAGAGGAGATTTGTGGTTTCCTAACTGAACAGTGCCTCGTTGGAGACGTCGTGTTGATCATGTCCAATGGCGCATTTGGCGGGCTACCACGAAAACTGCTCGCGGCGCTTCAGAGATAACCAGTTAACGACGTCTCCTCTGTGCGCAGTCGTCGTCCCGGTTATTTGTAGAACGACTCTGCTAGCGCGACGTCTTCGGCGCTGCCAATCAATAATGGCACGCGCTGGTGCAAGGCGTCAGGGACGATATCAAGAATCCGCTGCGTGCCATTGCTTGCCTTGCCTCCTGCCTGCTCGACAATCATAGCCATAGGGGCGGCTTCGTACATGAGGCGAAGTTTCCCGTTTTTGTTCTTAGGGTCTGCGGGATAGAGGAAGATGCCGCCTTTGATGAGCGTGCGGTGAAAGTCGGCTACGAGTGACCCCACATATCTGGCGGAGTAGGGTCGGCCGGTCGCTTTGTCGCTTTGCTGCAGATAATCAATGTAGGCGCGAGTGGAGGGATACCAGTCGTTGCGTCGCCCTTCGTTGATGCTATAGATGTTGCCGCGCCGAGGAATCCGCATGTTCTCATACATGCACATGAATTCGTGGATACGTGGATCTAAAGTAAAGCAATTGACACCGTTGCCTGTAGTGTAAATCAAAAGGGTGCTCGGTCCGTAGAGGGCGTAGCCTGCTGCAACCTGTTGGCTGCCGGGAAACCGCAGTGCGTCTACATGGTTGCCATTTGTTCGCGGGGGGCGACGATAAATTGAGAAAATAGACCCGATAGTGACATTGACATCAATGTTGGACGACCCATCGAGAGGGTCAACAAAGATCACATACTTGCCGCGTTCGGCATTGCCGACGATCGGCGCCGGTTGTTCGAGTTCTTCAGAGACAAGTTCAGAGACGAGCTGACCGTACTCGAACGCTTCGAGAAACGCATCATTGGAGATACGATCCAGCTTTTGGGTCATCTCCCCTTGCACATTGATGTCGCCTGTCGCCCCTAAGACATCGACAATGCCGGCGCGGGTGAGATCGTGAGCGATGGTTTTGACCGCCACTGCAACCTGCGACATCAGGAGAGAAAACTCTCCCGTGGCTCCAGGAGAAGCCTGCTGCTGCATGAGTAGGTGACGGGTGAGCGTGACGCCTTTTTTGGTATTTGCCATAGAATCCTCCCCGTGGAAAGTCCTTTTTTTTGTACCACAGTGCAAACTTTAAGGAAAAAGGGGGAGGGAACAGGAGGCTGAGCAGCGGACAGAGAAAGCGACAGTAGGGGTAGGGATGGAGGCGGTGTCGCTTCTCTGTCCGTGTTCAATAGTAAAGAACGGCGTTGTCTCTCAATTCTTTAACGGGGTTCTTCGTACCCAATCAGAATTGAAAAAAACAGACTGGTCCCAACGGGAATCGAACCCGTGTTACCGACGTGAGAGTGCCTTTCAGGGGTTGTAGTGCCCATTAGTATTGAGTGACAATATCTGACATAAATAGGCGCAATAAAAGGGATTTTCAGCTCTTTCGAGAGAAGGGCAATAAAGGGTGAGTGACATCAATTCGTAGCGGTTATAGTCACTATTTGGACACCAGACAGCGCTATAGGACTACCGGCTTTGCTCTCGTCGTTCCTCACAACCTGATGATCTAGAAGTGGCAGGTTATACTTGGTGCGAGATATTAAGAAAAGCGAAATAGCAAGAGAATTTCTCATCTCTGCCGTCTCGCTTTTCACACATGAATAATGACAAATTCAACGACAGTTTTTCTTCTCACTAATAACAATACGTATATCGATGGCGGCTTCTGTTATCTTGTGCATGTGTAGCAAAATCTGGAGCCGCTGCGCCCACGAAACTCTTTCTTTTTTGCCCCTTGTATGCTTCTCTATCGGTTCAAGCTCATAGTGAGGGGGAGCAATGCCGGACCAGACGCCTGCCGTCGGCATGGAACGCAAACTAGCGGCGATCTTCAGCACGGATGTGGCGGGCTATAGTCGCCTCATGGGCGACGATGAAGAGGCCACCATCCACACGCTGACGGCGTATCGCGCCCTGATCTCCTCCCTGATCCGGCAGTATCGTGGCCGGGTCGTGGATTCACCAGGTGATAATCTCTTGGCGGAGTTCGCCAGTGTAGTGGATGCTGTGCGCTGTGCGATAGAGATCCAATTTAGACTCAAAGAGAAAAACGCCGAGTTGCCGGAACACCGGCAGATGCGCTTTCGCATTGGCATCAATCTGGGCGATGTCATTGTTGAGGGTGAACGCCTGTATGGCGACGGCGTCAACATCGCCGCGCGGCTAGAAAGTTTAGCGGTCCCTGGCGGCATCTGTATCTCGGGCACGGTGTACGATCACGTCGAGAATAAACTGGCGCTCACGTACGACGCGCAAGGGGAGCAGACGGTCAAGAATATCGCCAAACCCGTGCGCGTCTACCGGGTGGTCATGGATGACGCCGCAGCCGCCCTGGCCGAGCAAGCTGCGCGACGCCACACGCCGCCCGAGCAGATAGCAACTCCAGGCACTATGAGCTCGTCGCCGGGGACTTCCCGGAAACGGATGGGAGTCCTGGTGCTGGCCGGACTCGTGGTCGTTGCGGGCGCTCTGGCTACTGTCCGGTATCTTGCTCATCCGCCCCTTGATGCTCAGCACTCCCGACTCGCTACTGAAGAGGCGCAATCTCCCCCAGCGGTGCCCTTGCCTGACAAACCCTCGATCGTCGTACTACCTTTTGTCAACATAAGCGAAGATCCCAAGAAGGAGTATTTCAGCGACGGCATCACTGAGGACCTCACCTCTGACCTCTCCCGCATCTCCAGCTTGTTTGTCATCGCTCGCAACTCAGCCTTCACTTACAAGAGTAAGGCAACGAAGGTGCAAGAGATCAGTAAAGAACTCGGGGTGCGGTACGTATTGGAAGGCCGTGTGCGTCGGGAGGAGGATCGAGTGCGGGGTCACGGCGCAGTTGATTGACACCACCACTGGCTACCACCTCTGGTTGGAGCGGTATGATGGGCGGCTCGCTGACATTTTTGCTTTACAAGATGAGATCGTACAGAAGAGTGTAACAACGCTGAAACTGCAGCTCTCGTTGCGGGAGCAAGGGTACATCGCGCGTAAACGCACAGACAACCTGGAAGCCTATGATGCCTTCTTACAGGGAGTGGAGTACCTTTTTCGCTACACGAAAGAGGACAATCTCCGGGCGCGGCAGATGTTTGAGAAAGCTGTCGCGCTGGACTCCAAGTATACGCACGCGTACACATATCTGAGTGCAACCTACCTCCGTGAGTGGGGCCTTCGCTGGAGTGCGGACCCTAAGAACCTGGAGCGCGCGTTGGCGCTGGCGCAACAGGCCCTAGCCTTGGACGGCTCCCTGCCAGCAGCCCATTCGCGCTTGGGCGAAGTCTACGGGGCTAAACAGCAATATGACCAAGCCATTGCTGCGGGCGAGCGCGCCATCGCGCTCGATCCCAATCATGCCGATAGCTATGGAGTGCAGGCGGGGGTGCTGAACGGCGCGGGCAGGCCAGAAGAAGCTCTGCGAGCAGCGCAGCAGGCGATGCGTCTCAACCCCCACTATTCGCACTACTACGCATCCGTCTTGGGCCGGGCCTATCTCCTGACCGGACGGTACGCGGAGGCGATCACCACACTGAAGGAAGCCATTAGCCGGAATCCCAATGAGCCAGGTTCCCACACCAATCTGGCTCTCAGCTACTTGCTGCAATGGGGCTCTCAACAAAGTCTGGACCCTCAGATTCTGACGCAAGCGTTGGCGGAAGCGCAACAGGTCGTCGCCCTTAATGACTCCGTCCCCTGGGGACATGCGACTTTGGGCGGTGTCTATCTGAGCCAAAAGCAGTATGAGCTGGCGATTGCTGAGATGGAGCGGGCCATCGCTCTCGACCCCAATTGGGCTACTAGCTATGCAGTTCTAGCTGAGATTTTAGGCTGGATGGGCAGGACGGAGGAATCCTTACAGATGGTCGAGCAGGCGCTGCGCCGTAAACCTGGCGTTGTGGACGAACACTTAGGTAGCATCGGTGCCGCCTATTACCTGGCTGGGAAGCCTGGAGAAGCGATTGCGCCGCTGAAGCAATTTACTACCCGTTACCCCAACCATGTGCTTCCTCACCTTGACTTGGCTTCGGCTTACAGTGAGTTAGGCAATGATGCAGAGGCGCGGGCGGAAGCTGCAGAAGTCTTACGGCTCAATCCCACTTACTCGCTGGAGGTTGCGAGGCAGAGGTCCCCTCTCAAAGATCAGGCGCGCCTAGAGTACGAACTTGCCATCTTGCGCAAGGCGGAGCTCAAATGAGGGCTGTGTCCTTCGCCACAGGAGAGGGAGATCAGTAATGGATTTCTACGCTGTGCTGGACAACGTAGTGGCCCTCCTACGCCAACGGGGTCGGGCGAGCTATCGGGCGCTCAAGGTGCAGTTTCAGTTGGATGAGGAGCAGTTAGAGGCACTGAAAGAAGAACTCATCGGTGCGCAACGGCTCGCCGTCGATGAAGAGGGACGCTTTCTAGTCTGGGTGGGCGGAACAACGGTCTCCAATGCTCCAGCGTCCCTTACCAGTCCCTCATCCACCACCCCAAGTCCCCAATCCTCAGATACTCGACCCCAAGCGCTCGACACAAGACGAACCGAGGGCGAACGGCGCCAATTGACGGTGGCCTTCATTGACCTCGTTGGGTCTAAGACCCTCCCCCAGCACGCCGACCCCGAGGACCTTCGTGCCCGCAGCGCGGCCTACCCGACCCGCTGTCATCGGAATTTTCACCCCCACCATGCCCACGTTTCCAA
>JACXTT010007252.1_pt1 | contig 15665 bp, 9 predicted proteins | sample 9270951 | NCBI WGS metagenome assembly JACXTT01 (sample SAMN15532306, study PRJNA645909) | rock metagenome | isolation source: weathered quartz diorite | place: Puerto Rico | collected 2017-06-21 | reverse complement strand
CGACACTTGGCTGACATCTCGCCTTCAACCGACACCACGACTGTCTGAAACCCTTGGGTTTTTGGCCATCTTCTCCATCTTCTTGCCAAAACTCTGGTGGGGATCAGCGAGAAGTGTCCGAAATAATTGTTGGTTCCCGCGAAGTGAGCAACGACCGTGTAGGACCCGCCGACCGTCGGAGCCCCCGGCAGCATCACGGCGCCTTCATAGTAGGTGTATGACAGACTCGGGCTGCCGAAGGAAGCAATCGTTCCCTCGGCCGGGATGCCGGTCACGGTGGCGTTGGTCACCGGGTATGGCGAACCGTTGAACGTGCCACCGGCATCGATGACGGTAACGCTGGGCGTGGCCTTGCCCACAACGAGGTTCGAGCTGCCGGCCGCCTTCAACGTGTTGACATCGCCGTTGAAGGAGACCTTGATCTCGCCGACGAAGGACCCGGCGTTGTAGCTGGCGATGTTGACGTTCGGGATGGAAGCCACACCGTTGACGTCGGTCGTTCCGGCGCCGACGACGGCGTTGCCGAGCTTGAATGTGACGAACTTGCCGGACACCGGCGCCGACGTGATCGAATCGGTGAGCGTGGCCGTCAGCGTTGTCGTGCCGCCGTAAGTGGCCGGCGTCTGCGTGACGTTCAGAGTCGTGGTTTCGAGGCCGATCTGAAAACTGAGGATGTCGCGCACCGGGTTGCCGGCGCCCGGTTGCGGGAACGTGTTGGTCGCATACGAGTTGATGCCCTTGACACCGACGGAGAGTGTGGAACCATCGGCGGAGACGTTGAGCGTGGCGTAGTTGAACGTGTCGGGCGAATAAAAGTCGAAGCCGGTGCGGGAACTGTCGGCGGTCGGGTCGCCTTCGCGCCGGACGTTTTTCAGCCCGGGGAAGGCAGCGTCAAGGCCGATCGGATCGACGCCGGCCCCGTTCTGGGTGGCAATGAGCGAGGTGGCGAGTGACTGGATATTGCTGATACTGTGGTTGGTGATGGTGTCGGGGCCGGTCGCGCCGATGGGACCGGCGATGACGGAGAAAGCGCCGGGCACGCGAACATAGCTCGACTGGACCGGGGCCTGATAACCCAGGCTGTTCGTGGTGAACTGGGTGAAGTAGCCCACCTCGTTCACGCGCAGCAGGTGGTCGTCGGTGCTGAGGAAGATGACGTGATCGATCTGGTTGTCGGCGATGAACTTCAGCAGGGCGTTGCGTTCAGCGCGATAACCGCCGATCCATGACTTGCCGCCGTCGCTGCCGCTGCCGATGGCGCCGATCTGATCGATCGGCGAGGAGGTGGCGACAATCTTCCAGGTGACGCCGTTTTGCTGGGCGCTCACGAGGGAGTTCTCAAGCCATGACAGTTCAGTGGCGCCGAGCATGGTTCGGCCGGGATTGTCGGCGCGGGGGCCGGTCTCATCGCCCGTCGCGTTGCGCAGGCGGATGTCGCGGTTAGTCCGGTCATCAACGTTGATGAAGATGTTGTTCGAGCCCCATTGCTGCGCGAAATACATCTTCTGTGTGCCGTCGGAGCGAGGATCGCTCGGAGCACTGACCGTCTCGACCCGAATGGGTTGATAATCGTTGTAGGCCTGTTGGAGAGTCTGATAGGCCGCCGTGTTGTGCTTGTAGGTCCCCGTGGTGTTGACATCGAAGGAGGGATCGGTGGAGTTCGTGGGGGCGCTCGCCGGAGCGCCGCCGTTGATGTATTGCTGATTCCCCAACTCATGGTTGTCCAGGAGCGTGTAGTGGCCGGTGGACGAAAAGAAGCTCGACAACCCCGGGTACGAACCCGTGCTGACCGGCAGGAACTGCTCGCGATATTTGCGCCAATATTCGCCGATGTTGGGAGTCGCATTGGCGACCGGCGAGTTGTTTGGCGTGCCGGCGCCGCTGGCACTTTCGTAGATCGTATCGCCGAGCCAGACGAAGTAATCGAAGTTGCTCTGGCCGAAGTTCGCCGAGTCTGGCGCGGCGAAGTCGGGGCTATTGGTGGCGTCGTAAGGCCGCATCAGGCCGTCGGCATCGCCGGTGAAGCCGAGGCTGACCGGGACATTCGCGGTCGTGCTCGGCGCAGTGACGAAGGTTCCGACCTGGCTGATGGTGCCGTCGTCGGCAACGAAGCGATAGAAGTAACGCGTGCCCGGCTGCAAGCCCGTGGCATCGACGTGGATGGTGTAATCGTGAACCGGATCGGTGACGCCGGCGAAGGTAGCGAGGCCCGTGGCGAAGGTTGAGTCGGTGCTGACCTGAGCCATGAGACCAACGCCGGTCTGGCGGGTGATGTCCTGGGCCCGCGTCCAGAGGATGGCGTCGCTGCTGGAGGCATCGCCGGCGCCGACGCCGACGAAGCTCACCTTGGGCGTGATCTTGATGAGCATCAGCTGGCCGCCTTCGACCAATTCGTTGGGGTTGCTGAAGCCGTTCGGATTCGCGGCGTTGATGGCGTAGTGGGCCTGGTCCACCAGCAAGTAGGAGCTGCCGCCGAGAATGGACGACATGTCGATGACGCCGGAGGTCTCCTCGTCGTTGTTGAACGGCGCCGTCGCGGCGAGGCCCACGTCGCCGAAGCGAGCCCGGTCATGCATCGCGATCTGAACAAGGAAGTCATTAGCGGGGTTATAGTCCCAGACCTTGCCGTTGTGCGGAGCGCCGCCCACATCTTCGAGCAGGATGATATGTCCGGTCTGGGCGTTGACGGTGATGTTGTCGAACATGTTCACCTTCTGGCCGTTGACGACGCGACCATCGATGAGGAGATCAATTTTGCCGCCGAGGTCGGGATTGGTGATGTCGTCGAAGGTGAGGCGCCAAAGACGCGTCTGGCCGACTTGAGCGGGGGTCAAGCCGTCGCTGTTGCGGTCAAGCTGGTCGGTGGTGACGAAATAGTATTCTCTTGGGTTGGCCGGGTTCCAGGCGCCATCTTCGGGGCGGGAAAATGTGGTGGACGACGTCGCGCTGAGAGTGAAGCGCGTGCCGCTCGTGATGTTGGTCGCCCGGGTCGAACTGTTGACGATTTCGGCCGGATTGCCGGTGATGATGATGAACTTGAGCGTGCCGTTGGTGAGGCCTGCCTTGTCGGCTTCCGAGCCGGCACTGGTCTTCGTTCCGACATAGACGGCGACGGCATTGGTCATGATGCCGGTGCCGGTGCCGCCGTCGCTATTGGCGACAACAACCGTCTTGGCTTGCGCAAACGGGTTGGCGAGGGCGTTTTCCCAGGCGCCAACGCCCGTCAAGCCAGACCCGTTGGTCGTGAGATCGAACTTACCGAGAATGTAGGACTTGTGGGCGTCCGGGCCTGTCACAACCGATGCCAACTGGAAGCCCGTCGCGCTCCCTTCTTCGCCGTGCATGTAGATGCGGGCGGAGGTGCCCAATTCATCCCCCGAGCTGGGACTGCCGGGCGTGGGATCGAAGAAGTACGCTGAGATCTGTGGCAAGTCGCCGGAGCAAAAGCGATTGAATGCGATCGTGCTCGTGGTCGCATTGGACTGCTGCGTAGCCGAGTTCCAGCCGTAGACTTGCTGCATCAGGTCTTGACCGCTGATCACTTGGAGCGTGTTCTTGTCAATGATCCATTCCGAGACGAAAGCGCCGGCCGCGCCATGAGCGCGCGTGACGCCAGCGGTGTTGCCCAGTTCGTGGTTCATGAGCAGTGTGAACGTGCCGTTGCCGTTGTCAAAGGCGCCGAGACCGTCCGGTATGCCGACCATGCGGTAACTGCCGACGTTGTCGCCGACGGTGAGAACGGATTGCGTCGTGACGCCAGCTGCCGTAGGCAGGAGGTAAGGAGTCGCGGTCAAAAGCTCGCGCGATTCCAGCTGTTCGACCAACAATTGCCTTGTCGGCCGTTGTTTCGCATTACGGTTCGCTTTTTCCACCAATTGGTCAGCGATTTCAGCATTGTTTGCTCCTTGAAGGAATTCTCAGTTCATGAAGAAGGCGAAAGCGGAGCGGTAACTTAATGAGCGAGCGCAAAGGGTTGGTGGAGGAGACTTGAAGAATCTGGGAAAGATCGAATGGAGGTCGCGGCTCTCAAGAATTCCCGGGCATCCGGCTCGTCTTCACACAGATTTCACTGGTCGCCTTTTCATTTGTTCATGCCGCGCTCAGATATTAGCTCGGTCCCATCCGTCGCGGTGATTGGGAACACATTAAGATTCAGGGTCGGAGGTTCGGATGCCTTACGATGCCGACATCATTGTCGTGGGAAGCGGGGCCGGCGGAGCTACGTTGGCGCATGCTTGCTCACGCGCCGGCAAGAACGTGCTGCTTCTGGAACGCGGGTATTCGTATTCCGCTGCAAGTCACGATGAAAAGGCAATGTTGATCGACAAGGGACCCTATGACGATCGAACGATCGACGTAAATGGTTGCTCGCACCGGTTGTACATGGGCGGAGTGCTTGGCGGCGGTACCGCACTCTATGGAGCTGCCCTCATGCGGCCGAGCATCGACGACTTTCATCCCGGTGTGGCTTACGGTGAACGCCTGCCGAGATCGCAGTGGGACTGGCCGATCGACTACGAAGAACTCGAGCCGTACTACGACCAGGCGGAGAAACTCTATGGCGTGGCTGGTTCCATCCAGGACGATTTTGGCAGACTGCCGCGGCCACGACATGGCTTTCCGAAGTCACCCATGCCGCTCCACTCGGTCAATCAGCGTTTGATGGGCGCCAATGAACGCTGCGGACTGCGCCCCTTCCGGCTTCCATTGGCCATCGATTCAAAGTCGTGTTCGCGCTGTAACGTGTGCCCAGGCTACATCTGCCCCACCGGCGCACGTCGATCCTCTGCGCAACTATTGAATGAATCGGCCCATTTGCGCGTTCTTGACGGCAGGGAAGTCGAGTCGATCTCATGGAAGGGTGATGGCAATGCGGATGGTATTTCTGTGCGGGCTCGTTCGACGGGAAAGCGGGAGAACTTGAAAGCGCAGCGCTATGTTCTTGCGGCCGGCGCGATCGGCTCACCGCTCATTCTGCTGCAATCTGGCGTTGATCACTACTTGGTCGGACGCAATTACATGATGCATCTGTCGCCCATCGTGGTGGGGCTCTTTGGGCGCCGCCTCGGCGCAACCGAAGGCTTCATCAAGCAGGTTGGTTTTAGCGATTACTATTTCGGCTCCAGAGAGTATTCGCACAAACTGGGCCTGGTGCAATCGTTGCCCGTCCCGGGGTTGTTGATGCTCGCCAGGGCGGCGTCCCGCTGGCTACCGCGATTTGTGCTGCAGTTCCTGCGCGAGCGGATGCTGCCCTTGGTCGGAATCATCGAAGACCTGCCTTGCCCCGCAAATCGCGTCTCGTGGAGCAACGGACGGCCGCGGCTGGATCATCGCTTCAACGATTATGACCGGGGTCGCGGCCGCTACCTCGCGCGGCAAATGTCGGCCATTTTGAAACGCGCAGGAGCGCTGGCATGCGTGACGAGCGGTTTTGCGTCGGAGGAACATGTCGCCCATCAATGCGGCACGCTGCGATTCGGCCGCTCTTCAAATGAAGCAGTGCTCGATGCGGACTGCCGGCTATTCAGCCATCCGAACGTGTTCGTTGCGGACGGCAGTTTCATGCCAACCTCGCTCGGCGTGGGCCCGGCGTTGACAATCATGGCCAATGCGTTGCGAGTTGCCGACGTCGTGACGCGCGAAGTGTGAATGTTTACTATGAACCATTCAACTGCAGACATCAAGCGTGAGCAGTTCCGTCAGGCCAAGCAGGTTCACGGCGGCCTGTGGAAACTCCTCGTCGCCCTGGCTGGCGTCAAGTTGGCGCGTCTGTGGATCCCTACCGAGAAACTTCGGCTGTCGCTCTACCGAGCTGTGTTTGGCAAGAAGTATCCGCCTGGAATCAGCGAGAACGAAGCCGAACTGCCGCTCGGGATGTATTCGTCGCTCAATGCCCTGTTCACGCGCGGCCTCAAGCCGGAATTTCGGCCGATCGCGACCGGGCGTCAGTTTCTTTCACCCTGCGATGGGACGGTGCAAGACGTTGGCCGATTGCATCGCGATAAACTGCTGACGCTCAAAGGCATTGAATACACGCTTCCTTCTCTCTTGCCCAAGGTGGATACGCGACCGTTTGCCGATGGTCATTACGCGATTATTTTCTTGTCGCCGATCGATTGCCATCGGGTTTTCAGTCCGCAGGACGGACAGCTTGAACAGGTTATCCACGTGCCGGGCTATCGACTGCCGGTGCATCCGCCGTGTCAGCGTGCCGAGTACCCGGTTTACGCATTGAACGAACGCGTGATCTTGCAATTCTCGGCACCGCTCGGCCCGTGCCTCGTGGTGATGATTGCCGGCTTGGGCGTCGGCAACATCACGCTGCCCGTTGCGCCAGATTTCAAGCCGGGTCGAAAATCGTTGTCCGGCCATACGTTTTCAAAGCCATTGGAAGTCAAGCGTGGCGATTGGGTCGCGACCTTTGAACTCGGTTCAACCGTTGTGCTGATCACGCCGCCGGCCGCACAAGCGGTATCTGTGGTTTCGCCTAACCAGAAGGTTTGCTATGGACAGCCCGTCATCAACTACGATCGAACTTGACGCTCTTCAGGAACTGAGATCAAGCGTCACTCCGGTTCGGTCCGTCGTCGTCGTGAGCTTCGGCGATCCCGTGGCGCAAGACTATGCAGCCTGGTCAGGGCATCCGGCGGTGGACTTGTCGAAGACCGACATCCTGCCCGAATCACTGGTTGCCAATGTGGTGTTGGTTCTCCCTTCGCGCCTAAGTGCTGAAAGGCGAAAAGCCCTCGAACGCGTTTTGGCTGCCGCAAGAAATCAAGGCACGCGGTTTATTACCATCATCAGCACATTTCGCACGCACCTTCAGGACAGTACCGCAATCGAAGCCGAAACACATGTGCGTAGCCAGTTGCTCGGTGCCAACCTGCGCGTGGTCGTGATCCGTCCCGGGCACGTCTTGAGCCCAAATTCAAAGCTGACAAGGGCCCTGCGTCGGTTCAGCTTTGTGGCCCCGCTGGTTCTCGCATGCCTGCGCACAACCTGCGTGGACAGTAATGAACTTTTCGCCGCTGTCCATGAATTGTCCAATGGCCAAGACCATCGAAGGATTTACACGCTTCTCGGCCCCAATCGACCGTGGCAGGAATGGCTCCGCGCACATCGGCAGCCAGGTTACATCCACGCGTGCTTGAACGTGATCTGTTGCCTGTTGTCGTTGTTCATGATTGGTCAGCTTGCCTTCCTTGCTTTCATCTTGCTCTGTCGATACTTTCCGACGATGCGAGCCTGGAACTTTGACACGCTGCAACCGACTTCATTCCGTGAATTGCTGGCCCTGTACAATCCATTCAACTATCACCATGTTAAAGTCGTCGGCTACAACAACGGCGTTGTCCACTTCGGCCACCAATATCCCGGCCGCACGGTTGTCTCCACCGTATTGTGCAATCGCATCCATCGCGTAGGGCCGAGTGAGATCAAGGCCGAATGCGGCGCAACGATTCACAAGACGCGCAACTTTTTGGCGAACGCCGACCAGGAACTGTTCGTTCTGCCGAATTACTCTTATGTCTGCCTTGGCACGGCCTTCTTCGTCCCGATTCACGGTTCCGCATCCGACTACGCTACTGTCGCCGAAACAATTACGCGTGTGCTTCTCTATGATCCAGGCGAGGACCGATTTGTTCAGGCCTGCAGCGATGAGCCGGCGTTTCGCGAGACTGCATACAACCTAGTCTCCAACGTTCTGGTGTTGCGCGTCTGGCTTCAAGTCAAACCGAAGTCGCGGTATTTCGTTCGACGAGAGAAGCATAAAGGGGCCGGCGCCGAATTGCTGTTAGACGCTTTGCGCGATGAGGCGGCCACCAATGTGGAGATTCGCAAGGCCCACGCTTCGAGCGGATCTGTCGAGATCTCCAGGTATTACCAAGCCGCCGTGGCCGGCGAGAATCTTCTGGAATCACCGCGAGATGCACTGGGTCGGCTTTGGGATCGGCTCGAAGAGAATGCGATCACGTCCTATCTCATGCACACGCTGACTCGCTGGTTCGTCTGGCACATCGAACTCTTTTTCACGGCCGAGGAATTCACGAAGTTCTGGACGACGCACCAATCGATTCCCCTGCGAAAAATCCAGGTTCGCTACATTCGGCGTGATGGCTTGCCTCATTCGCCGTTTTGCGAGCATGATTGCGTTTCGGTTGATCTGTTCACCTTTCGCTGGAATCGCAAACACTTCGAGCGGTACCTGAAGCAAACTTTTGGCGTCGTCCGCACCAATCCAGGCAAACATAGTCAATGAGGATCGCATGCAAGTTGCGTCATTCCTGACTCAGACTTACGAACAAATGATTCGCGAACGGATGCCCAATCTGTTTCGTTTGTATCTGAACCCTCACGTCGTGAAGACGTGTTTCTGTCTGCAACATTATGTGCAGGAAACATGGGGTACGACCGAGCCGTTCCAGACATTCCTGGCCAACAGCTTCGACGAGACACTCAGTGGCGCAATCAAACTGGCGCGGTATGTTGCAAGCAAGCTAGGGAAGCCAACCATAGGACTCATCCTGGATCCGGACGGCCGGCTGGAGGCATTCGCAAGAGTCAACTTGCCGAATGGCGAAATCGAGTTTCTGCCGGGCCTCTTCGTTGCTGATTCCGAAGATAAAGTACCCCAAAACGCTTCGTTTGGGTTTGCGGTATTGCTGCCTGGAGCACGCGCGCGATGCCCGGCGACAGCCGAAATGATCGGCAGACTTCAATTGATGGTTATCGAGTGTGTCGATCGCCAATCCATGGACGATCTTCGCGCTCGCCAAGAGCGAGCTTTGCAACAGACCCGAACGCCCGACATTGTGATTTTCGACGAATCGTTCGTCCGCCGAGGAGTGCCCTTTGCCGCCTTCACCGCGAAAAGGTCGATGTACGATCACTGGAATACGGCCGCGAAATCGACGTTTCATTCGACGACGTTTCAGCCCAACACGATCACCAGCCTGCATTTCCTGCGGTGCCTTGAACAGGACGATCCAACGTTCCACGCGATGGTCGCCGACGAGTTGCGGTTGATCGACACCAATCTTGGCTTGCGGCACGATTTGTTCCGCGATTTGTACAGTCCCTCGCTGGCCAAGGCGATTCGGGCCACCGACTTTGATACGTCCGACGTGCAAGCGAGCGGTGCTTACGTGATCGATAGGGGGCGAAGGGTTTTCGACGCCGTGGGCGGCGTGGCGTGCAGTGTGCGCGGGCATAATCCGCCGAGTTATCCGCATGAAATCGCCGCCCTTGCGGACACGGCTGTAGAGGCCGAACTGGCGCGGCGCTTGCGCGATCATACCGGACTGGAATGCCTGGCGCCGGCGGTCAGCGGGGCCAGCGCGGTTGAGTGCGCCTTGAAGATCGCTCTAGTTGCCCAGTTTCCGCGCCGGCATGTGCTCGCTCTCAAATCGGGCTTCGGCGGCAAAACGCTCTTCGCTCTGACGGGGACCTGGAATGCGTCCTACAAGGAGCGCCTCGACCCATTGTATGAGCACGTTTCCTACATCGATCCCTTTGCCGGCGACGCGCTGGCCCAGATCGACGCCGTATTGGCCGAACACAATGTCGCCGTGGTGCAGCTCGAACTCATCCAGGGTGTCGGCGGCGTACGGCGCGTTCCGGTCGACGTAGTTCGGCATCTCGCGGCCAATCGTCAAGAACACGGCTACCTATTGCTGATCGACGAGGTGCAAACGGGCATGTTCCGGACCGGCCCGTTCGCCCTGTCATGCGCGATGGACCTCAAACCCGATTTGCTCGTCGTCGGAAAAGCGATCTCCGACATGATGTTTCCGTTTGCGTTGGTATCGTACTCGGGCGCCATACAAGCCAAGCTCGACGAAGTCGGCGTCGATCTTCCGTCGCTATTTCGACAGCGTCATGGCTACGCTCTCGGCTACAAAACCGCGCTCAACGTGCTGCGTTTTGCCGAGGCTTCACGATTGGCTGACCGCGTTACTGCATCAGGAACGCTGTTTGAGCATTGTCTCAAGGAGGAACTGACCAGTTGCCCGGCGGTGCGCGAGGTGCGCGTCTACGGATTGCTCATCGGCATCGAGCTGGACGATTCACGCTGGCCACAACGCTGGTTCAAGAAACGGCTGTTTTGGTTCTACCTGTCGGCGATGCTCAAGCATCCGCGCTTCCCGGTGTTAGTTGGCTTCTGCCAATATGAGCCGAACGTCCTGAAGATCACGCCTCCGCTTACGGTGGACGCCGATGAGGTTCGGAAAATATGCGCCACGATTGGCGATGTGCTGCGCCGGCCGTTCTATCAGTTGCTTGCTTCTGCTTTCGGCGGCTTGCTGCGCTCATTTGCCCCCTGGAGATTCAAACATGACCAAGCTGAGCAATCGGCCCATGAACCTGTTCTTCGTTGAGTTCGACGAGCTGTATGCCCGCCACCTGTGCCGGCATTCGCAGGTCGGCATCAATGTGGTCCATCTGCTGGCGCTCACGGGCATTTGGTTTGCCACATACGGGCTGCTATTCTGGTTGGCGAACAACGAATGGGTACTGCTGATTCCTGCCATCGCTTACCTGGCGGCGGTGCTGATGAACGTGCGCCTCAGCGTGTTCGCGGCAACGGCTCTCTTCTTGGCCGGGATCGTGGCGGCGGTGGTGATGCTGCCGCAGCCGCCATTTTGGGTCAATTTGATCTTGATTCCGGTGCTCTACAAAGTGCAGTCGTGGAGCCACCGTTTCTACACCGTCGAAACGGACATAACAGAATTCAACATGAAGTACACGAAGGGATCTGTGTTGTTCGTCGTGCTTCTGATCTACGAAGTACCGATCGTGCTCAATTACCTCTTTGTTGGAAAGCGTTCTTCGGCAGTAGCCGCACTGGATCAAGACACCGCGGCAGCGAATGCTTCCTGAACGGCTGCCGGCAGGACAGCTGTCGGGCGAGCGAATTTTTTTCGATCCGCGGTGGAGCGAAACAGCGACACGAGTGACTTCGTCGCGAGCTGGGTCAAATGATCGCGCCACGTCGAATGGGGTCGCGATGGTTGCGGCTGCTCGATCGCTTTGATGTACGTCTGCCGCACTCGTCCGATTGAGTGTTCCCAGTTACGCTCCTCGATCGCCTGCCGGGCGGCGTCGCCGATTTGCGTGCGAACTCCGAAGTCATTCAGAATGCAGCGTGTCCACTGGACGGCATCAGCCGTGTCGCGCGGACGATAGAGAAAGCCCGTCGCGCCATGGTCGACGAGATTGGGAATGCCGCCGGCCTCTGGCGCGACCACGGCACAACCGCACGCCATCGCCTCAAGAATGACGTTCCCCATCGTTTCGGTTTCCGATGCATAGACAAAAGCATCGGCGGAGGCATAGGCGGCAGCAAGCTGTTCTCCCTTGAGATAGCCGACGAAGTTTGCATCGAGCCCCTGAAACTGGCGTTCCAGATCGGTCCGAGCTGGGCCGTCGCCGACGATTGCCAGGCACGCTTCGGGAAACGCCTTGAGCACGCTGGCCAGAAATCCGACGTTCTTCTCGGGCGCCAATCGCGAAACGGTCAACAGCAACGGACGCTCCGGCCGTCCTCTTGACAGACGTTCCCGCATCGAGGCGGAGCGGCGCGTGGGATGGAACAGGTCGCTGTCCACGGCCGGCGGCCACAGCTCGACGCGTTCGAACCCGCGCCGTTGCAAATCCGCTTGCATGATACTGGAGACCGTGAGATTGACGTCGGCTCGATTGTGGTATTCACGCATCAACCACCAGATCAAGCCGGACAACGGCTGCAGCGCCTTGTAGCCCTTGACGAACTCGCCATAGAGTGTGTGGAACGAGAACACGCTCGGTACACGTACCTGGGCTTTGCGCAGAACGTCGTTGCAGCGAAATCCGAATGCGAATGGGTTCAGGTAGTGGAGCACGTCCGGTTTGAAGTGGGCAAGCTTGTCCGCGAGCCTCGTGTCCGGCAGTCCGATTCGATATTCCGGATAGAGCGGAAATGAGAAGCTTGGCACGGACAGCACGTGCGCCGAGCAATGATCGCAACCGGGCGCGTGGGGACAGACAACGAGAACTTCGTCGTCCTGATTCCGCAGCTGCCGAATCAGATTGAGCGTGCGATTGACGACGCCGTCAATCTTGGGAAGAAACACTTCGGAGATGATTGCGATTCGCATGGTAGTCCTTTCCCAATGCTGCGCCGCAAGCGGCCAAGGTTAGCGTGCCACCTTTTGGGCCAGGTGAATCTCGATCTGATGATGATCTTCCATCGGAAAAAAGAATCGATTGAGAATGAATCGCGTGAGCGGCCCCGCTTTGTGCAGTCCGATGGCGTCGATGAATGGCGTGAGCCAACCGCCGTAATAGGCGAAGTCGAGGAAATCGTTGAGATCCCGGAACCGCAGCTTGGGCTCGAAGGTTTCGCATTGCCGCACAACAAAGCCATTACGTTCGAAAATATCGAATACTTCTTGCTGATTGGCCGGGCTCAGGACAGTGCTTTCAACGTTGAGCGATTTCCCGCCGAACATCCAGCGAAGAAGTCGGTTATTGGCGGTTGCCTGCAAGGATGGATACGCGCCCTTGGTGGCGCCGAGGTAGGACCAGTAGCCCCCTTCTTCCAACCGGCTCCAGACCTTGGGCGCGAGAACATCAAATGGCACAAAGCCGCTGATGAAGTGTGTGCTGATCAAGTCAAACGACTGTTCGGGGAAGTGCACATCGAGATTGACGGCTGTGTCAACGGCCCCAACGAGATCGGGAATCTTCTGATAGGCGCAGTCGATCATTTTTTGCGACAGGTCGAGGCCGAACGGTTGCAACCGATCGCCGGCCAGGGCGCGTAGCCGGGTGAGGAACATGCCGGTCCCCATGCCGACGTCGTACACGTGCAACGGCAGTGCGTTTTCTTCGAGCAACTGTTGCTTGCGAATCTGCTCGACCGCATGATCGAGCGTGTCACCGGTCACGTTCTGTGGATCGAGATCGTAGTTGGAAGCGATCACCTCATCGTATTGCCGCTGAATTGTATCCGATGTCATCGATGCACCCTTCCGTGGCGCCGCCTACACTACCCGCCTTTGGGTGGCCCGGACGGCAAATTGATTTGCATCAGTGTAAACAAGCATCGCCAATTTCGGGTGATGATGTCACGAGAATTGTGTCAAGTATTGTTGAAGATGATTAACCCAGGATTTCTTGAGATGGTCGCGCCGAACTCCTGCAATCTTCACAGCCGACGCCGACGTTTGTGGTAGCGTATTCTCGTCGCTCAAGGTTTGTCGCTTGCGCACGGAGGATGAAGATGTACGATGCCGTCTTGCTTTCCGACCTTCACCTGGGCGCCGAGTCGTGTCAGGTGCAACAACTGCAAGAGTTCGTTGACGCCCTTCCTCCGACATCGCGCCTCATCCTCAACGGCGATGTCCTGGAAAACACAGAATTTCGTTTGACGAAACAGCACTGGCGCGTGCTGTCGCAGTTGCGCAAGCTTGCGGATCAACTGGATTTGATCTGGGTACGCGGCAACCACGATTACGATGCCGAGTCGGTCGCCCATCTTATCGGCGCTACCTTTGTCCCCGAGTACGAATTCGTCAGTGGCGGCCGGCGCGTGCTATGCGTGCACGGCGACGCCTGGGACCGATTCTTGACGGACCATCCGATCATCACTTGCATTGCCGACTGGTTTTATTTGCGCATGCAGCGCTGGAGCCGGCGGCTGGCGAACCGTGCCAAGCGGAGCAGCAAGACGTTCGTGCGCTGCGTCGACCGCGTTCGCAGCGAAGCGATTGAATATGGCAATGCCAAGCACGCCGACGTGGTGATCTGCGGGCACACCCACTCTGCCGAGGCGCCGCACGGCAAGGCCGAAGCGCCGTGCGCCTACTACAACGCGGGCTGCTGGACTGATCATCACTGCCATTTCCTGACGATGCAGGACGGAGATGTCGAGCTTTTGGAAGTGATCACCGATGGGCCCATGCCGGCTGACGTGATGATCAAACAGGCGTCGGCGCAGGAATGGGGTCTGGAACCGGTTGCGAATTGCAATTCCAGCGCGGCAGGTGAACGAGTGCGAGACTACACCACACTCCGACACTGAAATAGAGAGACATCCACGGGACTTCCGGATGCCATTCGTCCCACGAATGCGTGACCGTCCAGCGTGAGCCGGCATCCCACAATCCTTGCGTGAGGGATAGATACTCGCGCCCGCTCGCCTCGTCGGCCAACCAGCGTGACACATACATTGGAACGTCCACGGTACACATGTAAAGTACATACCCGCTTCCGAGCACGATCAGCACCATAAGCATCGGCCGATAACTCGCCTGGCAATTCCGCAGGACGGCAGCGACTCCGATGATCAGCAGCAGGGCCGCCAGCGCCCAGATCGATTCCTCGATGGCATTGCCGATATAAGCCGTCGTCACCACTCCATACCACGAGCAGATCTCCGCCAACGCAATCAGCGGCACGAGCAACATCGAGATAACCACACCGGACCGGCACCGCGCCTCCTTTGCCAGCAGGTAAAGCAGCAGCGCCCATTGAGCCGCAAAGCAAAGCTCCGCGACGGTCGCCACCGAGCGTCCCACCAGTACGCTTGAAATCCATGAATCGAACAGCCCAAATCGCTGCACATCCGCGCGCGGCAACATGGAACGAAATGCACAACCAAAGACATACCCGGCCGACAAAAGGAGTTGCAAATACTGCCGGCGGTCAAGCTTTGGACCGCCATCATCGGACGGCCGCGCCAGCGCCCATGCCGAACGCCGCCACAGCTCAATGTTGACGATGCTGACCAAACACAATGCCGCCCACCATGTCACAACGCCGACCGCCATGGTGCTGAGCGGGTGGTAACAGACCAATAGGCATGGCCCCACGATTGCCATGACAACCGCCATCAGGCCGAATTGTCCAGCGGATCCGGAACGGATGAAAGCGCTCATGTTCGTACCGACCAACGCAACTGAGGATCGTTGTGAAGAGGCAATTTACTTTACATGAAGGATTGGAGAAGTCCAGAAGCGCAGAGGCAGGTCGACCAATCTTCACAAAAGGTGGCCTTCTTTTTTCCTTCGCACAGACTTCATGGTCAATTCTTTGGCCCTCTTCGGCGGGCCTTCTATCTTGCGACTCTGCACCCATTCACGGACTCACGGAAACTGAGGGGAAGGATTGCGTCATGATGAAAAGCCTTTGGCAGCGCTGGATTCATCGTTTGAAATCGATGGTTCGGAAGCCCTGGAGCCATGCCGGCTCGAAACTTCGCAACCGACTGCAACTGCAAGTGGAGACGCTGGAAGACCGCTGGGCACCGGCACTGATCATCTCCGAGGTGAATCCCGCGGGTAGCTCCGCATCGTACGCAGCGGACTGGTTCGAGCTGACGAATACCGGGTCGAGCGCCATCGACATCACCGGCTGGAAGATGGACGACAACTCCAACGCCCTCGCATCCGCCGTAGCCTTGAACGGCATCACCAGCGTCGGCGCAGGGCAATCGGTGATCTTCCTGGAAACCGCGACACCCGCGGCGACCAAGACGGCATTTCTGAACGCCTGGTTCGGTCCTACTGATCGCTGCGCAGGTTCGGTTAAGTTTTTCGGAGCTTCAATCCCGCCTGCGCGAAGAAGGATTGAACCAAATGAGGCCGTTGTCGCAGTCGGTGCAGGGCAAGATGAAACTTCTC
>JACXTT010007251.1_pt1 | contig 15665 bp, 13 predicted proteins | sample 9270951 | NCBI WGS metagenome assembly JACXTT01 (sample SAMN15532306, study PRJNA645909) | rock metagenome | isolation source: weathered quartz diorite | place: Puerto Rico | collected 2017-06-21 | reverse complement strand
CGGGCACGCCGGCCGGCAGCCGCGCCCTGGCACAATATGGCGCCGGTGCTACCGGCGTCGCCGATACACCCGTCAGCACCAAGCCCACCGATCTCACCGCCTGACGCCAGCTGAGGGCGCGCCATCGAACAGGGCTCGCCTATAATGGCGGATTGCCCTTTTCGATCGCCCCCATGTCCGCCGCATCTCCCGCTGTTCCCGCCGCCTCCCACATCACCTGGCAAGAAGGCGAGCACATGCTGTCGGCCTTGTGGCGCTCCGAAAGCGGCATGCCGGCGCCGAAACGGGTCGTCATCGCCAACGACCAGACCCCGGCCGACACGGCCTACCGCCTCGCTTGCGAAGGCACGGCCTTGCTGTGGCGGGGCGATTTTCAAAACGCCCGCCAGCTGCTGCAGGCGATGGCGCGCCGTGCCGACACGCCGCCCAAAGCAAAACGGCGCAAGGCGGCCGAACAGCCGGCGCCTGCTTCGCCCGCCCAGGCCTTCCACCTGCACCGCCAGGCCCAGTCCCAGCGGGCCCGCACCCTGGCCATGCTCTTGATCCCATTCGAAGCCGATTACAGCATCGCCCTGCGCCGCGCACCCGACGTCACGCTGGCCTGCAACGAAGCCTACGGCCGTCCCACCGGGCCTTTCGTCGCCTCGCTGCGCGAGCTGCTGGGCGTGATCGGCGCCCATGAGTGGAGAAAGAACGGCGTGTCCGTGCCGGCGCTGGGTGCGGACGCCCGCATCCATCCATGGTATGGCGTGTTCTCGCCGATCCGGGGCGAGTATCTGCAACTGGTGGCGGACGCCCCGCTGCCGCCAGGGTGCAAGCTCGCTTTCGACATCGGCACCGGCACCGGCGTGCTGGCCGCCCTGCTGGCGCGTCGCGGCATCGAGCGCATCGTCGCCACCGACCTGGATGCGCGCGCCCTGTCCTGCGCGCGCGACAACCTGGCCCGGCTCGACCCCGATGGCAAGGTCGAAGTGCTCAAGGCCGACCTGTTCCCGGACGGCCGCGCCGATCTGGTGGTGTGCAACCCGCCCTGGCTGCCGGGCCGTCCCAGTTCGTCGATCGAACACGCCATCTACGATCCCGACAGCCGCATGCTGCGCGGTTTTTTGAATGGCCTGGCCGGCCACCTGGCGCCCGGCGGCGAGGGCTGGCTGATCCTGTCCGACTTCGCCGAACACCTGGGCCTGCGCACGCGCGAGCAGCTCGACAGCTGGATCGATGCGGCGGGCCTGCGCGTGGCCGGACGCATCGACACCCGCCCCGTCCACCCCCGCGCCAGCGATGCCGCCGACCCGCTGCACGGCGCCCGCGCAGCGGAAACCACCTCGCTGTGGCGCCTGCAGTCCAGGTAAAACCATCCCTCGCGCACGCTTGCAAAACCAGCCATTGCGCAAGGGGCTCCCCGTCTGTATAATCGGTCCTGCGGGGTGGAGCAGTCTGGCAGCTCGTCGGGCTCATAACCCGAAGGTCACAGGTTCAAATCCTGTCCCCGCAACCAAACACTGCAGTACTCACTGTAGTACTCACTGAATAACCCAAGCCCGACTCTCGTAGCCGGGCTTTTGTTTTCTGCGGCGCGGAAAAGCGGCTGTTACGAATCGATGAGAGACAAAAAAGACAAGGCGACCCTGGACCTGCTGGGCTTTGACGAGGCCTTGCCCGCCGCGGTGCAAGACGGCGCCGACGCAGCAGCCATCGTATCCCGCCGCGCACCACGGGCCCGCACCGGCGCCGCCCGCCCCAGGCAGCATCAGTTCGAACTGCTCGAAGAAACCGACGCCAGCGGCCTGCCCGTCTGGCGCCGCGACGAGGGACTCGACGTCACAGGCCTGCCCGTCTGGGCCGCCGCCTGATAGACTTCACGGACGCAGCCGCGCAAGCACTATCGTGACGGGGCCCAGCGCCCCGTTTTCATTTTTTCATTCGCATCGGCCCACCATGACCCAGACCGCCTTTTCCTCCCTGCCGCTGGCGCCCTCCATGCTGGCCAATCTCGACACCCTCGGCTACACGCAGATGACGGAAATCCAGGCGGCGTCCCTGACGGCGGTGCTGGAAGGGCGCGACCTGATCGCGCAGGCGAAAACGGGCAGCGGCAAGACCGCCGCTTTTGGCCTGGGCATCCTGCACAAACTGAATCCCGCCTGGTTCGCCGTGCAGGGTTTGGTGATGTGCCCCACCCGCGAACTGGCCGACCAGGTGGCGGGCGAATTGCGGCGCCTCGCGCGGGCCGAAGCCAACGTCAAGATTCTCACCCTCACGGGCGGCACCGCCATGCGTCCCCAGATCGCCTCGCTCGAACACGGCGCCCATATCGTGGTCGGCACCCCGGGCCGCATCCGCGATCACCTGGGGCGCGGCACCATCAACCTGGCGCACGTGCAGACCCTGGTGCTGGACGAGGCGGACCGCATGACCGACATGGGCTTCTACGATGAAATCGCCGGCATCGTCAGCGCCTGCCCGCAACGCCGCCAGACCTTGCTGTTCTCGGCCACCTACCCCGACGACATCCGCATCGCCACCGAACACTTTTTGCGCGACCCCGTCGAAGTGACGGTGGCGGCGCGCCACGACGGCGCCCAGATCGAGCAGCGCTTTTATGAAGTGGGCTTCGACGAGCGCGATGCGGCGGTGGGCAAACTGCTCAAGCACTTCAAGCCCGTCTCCACGCTGGCCTTCTGCAACACCAAGGTGCACTGCCGCGAACTGGCCGATGAACTGCAGCGCCAGGGCTTTTCCGCGCTCGCCCTGTACGGCGACCTGGAACAGCGCGAGCGCGATGAAATCCTGGTGCTGTTTGCGAACCGCAGCTGCTCCGTGCTGGTGGCCACCGACGTCGCGGCGCGGGGCCTGGACATCGCCAACCTGGGCGCCGTCATCAACGTCGACGTCTCCAAAGACACCGAAGTCCACATCCACCGCATCGGCCGCACCGGCCGCGCCGGCGAATCGGGCCTGGCCCTGTCCCTGTGCGCGCCCAACGAAAAAAAATGGGTGCGCCTGATCGAGGAGTACCAGGGCGCACCCGCCGCATGGCACTCTATCCAGGAACTCGATGGCGAAGACTTCGCCGCCGAGCCGGCGCCGATGGTGACCCTGGTCGTCATGGGCGGCAAGAAGGACAAGCTGCGCCCCGGCGACCTGCTGGGCGCTCTGACGGGCGACGCCGGCCTCACCAAGGAGCAGGTGGGCAAGATCAACGTCACGGAATTCCAGACCTATGTGGCGCTGGACCGCCACGTGGCCGATGCGGCGTTCAAGCGCCTCAACGCGGGCAACAAGCTGGGCCCGGATTTTGGCAACATCAAGGGGCGCAGCTTCAAGATGCGCTTCATCGACGCCTGATGCCGTTCCGATCATCTTTCCCGCCGTGCATTACATTGCTGAAAATCTTGTAAGCGGCCGTGCGCTGGCCTCCGTCTTCTGGCATTATTGCTGTAGATAAACATAAGACGTCTTTCCGTCGCATCAAGATGATCAGCCAAGAATTGCCCGGCGCTCCTTCCGGCTCACCCGACGCGCTGCACGCCCGGGCCCTCAAACAGGCATTCCTGCGGGGCGCGGGGATGGCGCCGGAGGCCATCACGGCCGAACTCAGCCCGGAAATGATGGAATTGCTGGGCAAGATGATGGCCACTTCCCTGCAGGCAACCATCGACTTGCTGGCGCTGCGCTCCCTGGTCAAGCAGGAAGTGCATGCCGACGTTACCACGGTGTTGGTGCGTAACAACAATCCCCTGAAGTTCTTTCCCGACAGCCAGACCGTGCTGACCCAGATGCTGCGCAAGAAAATGCCCGGCTTCATGGAGCCGCTGGAGGCGCTGGACGATGCCGCCGGCGATTTGCGGGGCCACCAGATGGGTGTCGTGGCCGGCAGCCGCGCCGGCATGCAGGCTGCACTGGCCGCGCTCGACCCGGCCGCCATCAACGCCAGCCTGCCGCCCGCCGGCCTGCTGGACCGCCTGCTGCCTGCTGGCCGCATGCAGCAGGCATGGGACGAGTTCAAGCGCCGCCACGCCGAAGTCGCGCGCGGCGCGGACGAGGCCCTGTTCGGTGCCGCCTTCCTGCAAGCGTACGAAGCGGCGGTGGAGCAGGAGCAGAAAATAAAGGGAGACGGCGCATGAGCGGCCAGCCGATCCGCCTGTCCTGGGCCGATTGCAGCGAGACCGGCAGCCGCCCCTCCAACCAGGACCAGATCGGCGCCGCGCGCGACGGCGATCTGGCCTGCTTCGTCGTCGCCGACGGGGCCGGCGGGCATGCGGGCGGCGAGACGGCGGCGCGGCTGGTGCGCGATGAAGTGCTGGCCGCCTTCCTCGCCCATCCCGGTGCCGACGCCAGCGCCGCGCTGCGCTGCGTGGACACGGCCATCGCCCGCGTCGCCGCGGTGAAGGCGCGCGAGCCGGCGCTGGCCGACATGAGTTCCACCGTCGCCGTCCTGCTGGTCGACCAGGCCGGCGCCAGCGCCGCCTGGGCGCACCTGGGCGACAGCCGCATCTACCTGTTCCGCGCCGGCGCCGTGCTGCACGCCAGCCGCGATCACAGCCTCACCCAGCAACTGGTCGACAACGGCTACCTGGAGGCCGGCGCCCTGCGCAGCCATCCCCAGCGCCACATGCTGCTGGCGGCAGTGGGCCACGAGAACGGCATGCGGCCCGGCGTCAGCGAAGACGCCATCGCCCTGCTGCAAGGCGACGCCTTACTCGTTTGCAGCGACGGCATCTGGGAGTGGATCGACGAAACGGCCATGCTGGCGACCTTGCAGGCCAGCGCGCGCGCCGCGGACTGGCTGGCCGCCCTGTGCGAGCACGCCGCGGCCGGCGCAGCCACTGGGACGGCGGGACGCGATAATTTTTCGGCCTACGCGATTCGCGTGCACGCCCATGAGCACACCCCGGAGCCGGTCGCGTGAACGCACCCGCGCTCAAACCCGACAGCGCCCGGGGCGGTTCCGAAAACTGCCTGCCGGCCGGCACCCGCCTGGCCGACTACGAGATCGTCGAGGTGCTGGGCGAAGGGGGCTTCGGCATCGTCTATCTCGCCTTCGACCATTCGCTGCACCGCCACGTGGCGATCAAGGAATACATGCCATCGGCGCTGGCCTTGCGCGGCAATGACGCCGGCGTCTCGCTGCGCGCCGAGCGGCACCAGGACACCTTCCGGCTGGGCCTGAAAAGCTTCATCAACGAAGCGCGCTTCCTGGCCCAGTTCGACCATCCGGCCCTGGTCAAGGTGCACCGCTACTGGGAACAGAACCGCACCGCCTACACGGCCATGCAGTTCTACGACGGCCGCACCATCAAGGACATCGTCGCCCACCATCCCGAGCTGGTCGACGAGGCCTGGTGCCTGCGCATTCTCACCAATATCCTGCAGGCGCTGGAGATGCTGTACACGATGCAGATCGTGCACCGCGACGTCTCGCCCGACAACATCATCGTGCAGGCCAACGGCGACGCCGTGCTGCTCGATTTCGGCTCCGCGCGCCAGGTGATCGGCGACATGACCCGTGGTCTCACCGTGATCCTCAAGCCGGGCTATGCCCCGGTCGAACAATATGCGGGCGACGCCTCGCTCGACCAGGGCGCCTACACCGACATCTACGCGCTGGCCGCCGTGATGTACCACGCCATCACGGGCCAGGCCCCGGCCAGCTCGATCGCCCGCATGATCCAGGATCCGCTGGTGCCATTGACCGTGCTGGCGCCGCCCGGCTACAGCGCGGGCTTTCTGGCGGCCATCGACCAGGGCCTGGCCGTGCTGGCCCAGGACCGGCCGCAAAGCATCGACGCCTTCCGCGCCCTGCTCGGCATCGCGGCCGGCACGCCTCCTCGCCCGCCCGCAGGTCCCGGCCTGCCGCGCCAGCCCATGTCGGCGCTGGCCAATGAAGGCGAGGCGAAAGTGCCGACGCTGCGCATGCCGGTGCAGGCGGCGCCCGCAGCCAGCAATGCTGCAACGACGGCGCCTGTGACCGCGGCCCCCGCACCGCCGCCAGCTGCCGCGCGCACCAGACCCTGGCTGCCATTGGCCGGCTCCGCCCTGCTGGTGCTCGCCGCAGCCTGGGGCCTGTCGTCCCTGCTGGGCGGCGGCGAAGACACCATCATGCTGGCGCAGCAGCAGCCGCGCCGGGTCGAAGCGGCTGCTCCCGCTCCTGCCCCGGCGCCAGCCCCTGCTGCCAATCCCGCCGACACGGCCAGTTCGCTCGATCCCCGCGAAAGCGTCGTGACGCCTTCCGCGGCGTCTTCGCCCGCGCCGGTGGCCGAAGCGCCAGCGGCAGCGGCCGAAGCGCCCGCGCCGGTGGCGGAAGTGCCCACCCGTCCCGTCAAGCCGGCCGTCGACAGCGTCGCCGTCAGCTTCGCCATCAAGCCTTGGGGCACCGTGACGATCGACGGCCGCGAACGGGGCGTCAGCCCGCCCCTCAAGCATTTGAGCCTGCCGGTGGGCAGCCACCAGATCAAGATCGACAACCCGGGCTTTCCCGCGCATCGCCGCGTCATCGAGCTCGTCAAGGGCAAGCCCGTGACTGTCGATTACGATTTCGCTACCAATAAATAAGCCAATCCAACCAGCAAAACAGCAATGCAAAACCGCGTCCCCTTCCTGCTCATCCCGCTGACCGCGCTGACCGTGCTGACCCTGGCCGGCTGCGCCAGCACCACCGCGCACGGCCCGGGCGCAGCGTCATCCTCTTCCGCCGCTGCCGCCGCCAGCGCCACGTCGCCCCCATCCGGCCTGGCCGAAGGGGTCGCCCTCTACAACAAGGGCGACTACAACGGCGCCATCAAGCGGCTCGGCCTGGCCGATGTCACCGGCGGCCCCAAGGCCGTCCAGCTGGCGGGCCTGAAGTACAGCGCCTTCAGCTACTGCGTGACGGCGCGCCAGCTGCTGTGCCGCCAGCAGTTCGACAAGGCCCTGAAAATCGATCCCGCCTTCGATCTCGCCGCCGGCGAATACGGCCACCCTTTGTGGGGGCCCGTGTTCGTCAAGGCGAAAAAAGCCGTCACCAAATAATCAGAAACCTTCCAGCACGATCTTGCCGCGCGCCTTGCCGCTCTCCAGCATCGCATGGGCGCGACGCAGATTGGCCACATTGATGGCGCCGTAGTGGGCGTCCAGCGTGCTGCGCAAGCTGCCCGCATCGACCAGTTGCGCCACCCGCGCCAGCAAGGCGCCCTGCTCACCCATGTCGGCCGTCTGGAACATCGAACGGGTGAACATGAATTCCCAGTGCAGGGAAATCGATTTCTGTTTGAGGCGCTTGACGTCCAGTTCACGGGGATCGTCGATCAGGGCCAGGCGGCCCTGGGGCAGCAGGCAGTCGACCAGATCGGCCAGATGGCGGTCCGTATTGGTCAGCGAAGCCACCAGGTCGACGCCCAGCGCCGATTCGTGCAGGACCGCGCTCAACTGGGGCGCCATCGCGATGGCATGGTCGATCACGGCGTGGGCACCCAGGTCCAGGCACCACTGGCGCGTCTCGAGGCGCGATGCGGTGGCGATCACCCGCAGCCTGGTTAATTTGCGCGCCAGCTGGATCAGCATCGAGCCGACCCCGCCGGCACCGCCGACGATCAACATCGATTGGCCTTCCCCACCGCCTTCGGTCACGCCGAGCCGGTCGAACAGCAGCTCCCAGGCGGTGATGGTGGTGAGCGGCATGGCGGCGGCGTGGGCGTCGTCCAGGCTGGCCGGGGCCAGCGCGGCGATGCGTTCGTCGACCAGGTGCAGCTCGCTGTTGGCGCCGGGCCGGTCAAGCGCACCGGCGTAGTAGACCCGGTCGCCCGCCTTGAAGCTCGTCACGGCGCTGCCGACCGCTTCCACCACGCCAGCCGCATCCCAGCCCAGCACCCGCGTCGCGTTCTCGGGCGGCGCCGCGTTGGCGCGCACCTTGGTGTCGACCGGGTTGACGGCGATCGCGCGCACCCGCACCAGCAGGTCGCGCGGTCCCGGCTGGGGCGCAGGCAGTTCGAGGTCTTCCAGCGCCAGCGCGTGGTCGATGGGATGGGGATGGCGGTAGCCGATGGCTTTCATGGAATGCTCCGGTGGGTTGCGACGGGGGTCAGTGAGCAGCAGTGTAAGCCTGCTAATCCGGCGATACAATAGGGCCATCCAAGGATCACTTTCAAATGAAAATTGAAAATATCGAAGACCTGCGCGTGATCGTGCAGGCGGCCCGCACCGGCTCCCTTACCGCGGCGGCGCATGTGTTGAATCTGACCCCGGCGGCGGCCAGCGCCACCTTAAAACGCCTGGAAACCCAGCTGGGCACCCGCCTGTTCGAGCGCTCCACCCGCGCCCTGCGCATCACCCAGCAGGGCCAGGTGCTGGTGGACTATGCCCAGCGGGCCTTCGAGCTGATCGCCGAGGGAGAGCTGCAGGCCACCGAAGGCAATGTGCAGTTGCGCGGCGTAGTGCGGGTGGCGGCGCCGTCCGACCTGACCCGCACCACCCTGCTGCCCGTGTTCGACGATTTTCTGGCGGCTCACCCGGGCGTGCAGCTGGACCTGAGCGTGAGCGACCATCCGCGCGACGTGGTGCGCGACGAAGTCGACGTGGCGATCCGCTACGGCGCCCTGGCCGACTCGCAGATGACCGCTCGCGTGCTGGCGCTGGCGCGACCCATCGTGGCCGCCGCGCCTGCCTACCTGGACCGCCATGGCACACCAGGCACGCCACTGGAGCTGGCCCGCCACAACTGCCTGACCTTCAAGCGCAACGGCCGGCCCTACCGCAACTGGCGTTTTGGGCGCGACGGCAAATGGGTCGACGTGCGGGTGGACGGCGACCGCAGCGCCGACGATGCCTCGCTGGTGAGCGCCTGGACCCTGGCCGGCCACGGCATCACCCTGCGCTCGGACATCGACCTGCGCGCCGACGTCGCCGCCGGGCGGCTGGTGCGCCTGCTGGCCGATTGGGAGACCGAACCCTATCCCCTGCATGCACTGATGCCCAGCGCCCGTTTCGTGCCGCAGCGGGTGCGCGCCCTGGTGGCGTTTCTGGCGGCGCGGTTCAGCTAGTCACAGCCTGGTTTCAAAGCCAAGCCGCACGGTCGGCCAGGTCGGGCTCTGGGTGAACTCGCTCAGACTGCCGCCCGCGCCAAGGTAGCGAGATTGATCCTCATGCGGCCGGCCCAGCACATTGGCCACCGACAGCCGCCACGCCGAGCGAGCATCGACCCGCCACACGGCGCTGGCATTGAGTTCCGACTGGGGATTGCCGGAGCGGGCGATGCGGGAAAACTCGTGGCCTTTCGCCCCGCCTTGCACGTTCCAGCTGACGGCCAGCTGCACGGGGATGGCCGTCAATCGGCGCTCGATGGCAATCGCCGCGCTGAACGGCACCTGGTTGGGAAGGCGATTGTCGGGCCCGGGGACCGCCGCCAGCTGCGACCAGTTGCGCGCCCCGTTCAGGCGCAAGATGCTCTGGCCAACCGGGGCCTTCAATTCCAGTTCGATTCCGCGCGCCTGGGCGCGGCCGCCGTTGGCCGGCGTGGCCACCCAGCTGGCGCCCCGCTGCTCCAGCGCCGTCACCGTCACGTCGTCGATGCGCCGCGTGTAGATGCTGGCGCTGGCCATCGCCTCCTTGCTGAAGTAATGTTCGTAGGCCAGGTCCAGGCCCCAGGCGCGCTCCGGCTGCAGGGCCGCGTTGCCCTGTTCGTCCGGCGCGAGCGGCGAATTGTCGTTGTCGACCGTGTAGCGACGCATCGACAGCTGGGTCAGGGTCGGCATTTTGAAGGTGCGGGTCAGGCCCGCGCGCAGCTGGCCCGCCGTCGATGTTTTCAAGCGCGCCTGCAACAGCGGGCCGCCCAGCACCAGGCGCTTGCCGACCGTGGCGAGCACATTGCCTTCGCTGGTGATGCGCACCAGCTCCCAGCGCTCGCCCAGCGACAGCGACAAGGTTGGTGTCGCGGTCCAGTCGTCCTGCAGATAAAAGGCGAGCCGCGCAAGGCGCGCTTGCGAGATTTCGATGCCGCCGGGCGCGCCGCCATCGATGGCTTCAAGGCGCGTCTCGCGGCGCGCGCCGCTGGCGCCATCCCAACCGGCGACCAGTTCGTGGCCCGAAGCCGGCGCGGTTTTGAGTTTGCCATTGAAGGTCCAGCTGGTCTCGCGCGCCGTCGAATCGACCACGCGCACCACGTCATCCTCGACGCTGGCCGCGAAGCCCTTGAAGACGTTGACGGCGGCGCGCTGAAAATGGCTGCGGCCCAGCTGCACTTCCATGCTGCCGCCCCGGGCCAGCGGGTGCTGCCACGTCAGGTCGTTGCGCTGGGTGGAGGTATGGGCGCGAAAGCGCGCGTCCGTGTCCGGATAGCTGGTGGGCGGACCGAGGCTGGTGCGCTCGCTGACCTGGGTGCCCATGTCGAGCGCCAGGAAGCGCAGAAAATTTTGCGAGGTGATGGTGTCGCCATTGGCCAGGGTCCAGGCCAGGCGGGGCGTCAGGTTCAGGGTCGGCCGATGCTCGCCCTGGTGGGTGCGGCCCCGCCGCGCCAGCACGGCAGCGCCGGCCCCATCCTCGCCCGACTGCTGGTACGCGGTGGCGCTGTCGGCGCGCGCGTCGGTGGCCACCACGCCAAGCGAGGCGGCCCAACGCGCTCCGCCGCCGCTGCCCTGCTGGCTCCACTGGCCCACCATTTCCGAAGTTGGCTGGTCGTGCGCCAACGCCAGTGTCGCCTTCAGATCGCGCTCCGGCTTCGCCGCACTTTTGCGCAGCACGATATTGATGGTGCCGGCAATCGCCTGGGCACCCGTCTCCGCGCTGGCGACGCGGGCAATCTCCACCCGCTCGATCTGCTCCGGCGAGATGCTGTCGATGGCGAAACCGGCCGGCGCCGGCTGGCCGTCCAGCAGGATGCGGGTATAGCCGTTGCCCAGACCCCGCATGCGGATCTCGCTGGCCCGCCCCGCCACGCCGCCCACCGTGATGGCGGGCATGCGGCGCAGCGCATCGGCCACGCTCTGGTCGCCGTAGCGCAGCAGCTCCTCGCGCCCCACCACCGTCAGCGCGGCCGTGTCGAGCTGGCGGCCCAGCTGACGGGCGGCCTCCCGGCTGGCGGTGATTTCAACGGTCTGGGCGCAAGCGGTACTGCAAATGAAAGCGAGGCAAAAAACGGGACGGCGCATGACGAGGTTGACCTTGTGCGACAAAGATCAACATTGCGACACATGTCACATACCGTCAAGCTTTCAGGTTGACGCTGGCCGGGAAAGTGGGTGCGCGGCGCGCGTGGCTGGCCTGTTCGTAGGCATAGGCCATGCCGATCAAGGCGCTCTCGGTGAAGGCGCCGCCGACAAAGGACAGCCCCACCGGCAGGCCGTGGAGCAAGCCCGCCGGCACCGTGATGTGGGGGTAGCCCGCCACCGCCGCGGGCGAGGAAAAGCTGCCGCCGTAATGGTCGCCGTTGATGAAATCCGTCAGCCAGGCGACGCCGCCGGTGGGCGCGACCAGCGCATCGAGCTTGTGCTCCTGCAGGATCTGGTCGATGCCCTCGGCGCGCGCGTAGCGGCGGTTGGTGGCGATCGCGTCCAGGTATTGCGCATCGCTCAAGGGCCCCTTGGCCTGGGCGCCCACCAGGTGTTCCTGGCCGAACAAGCGCAGCTCGCGCGCGGCGTTTTTTTCGTTGAAGGCGATCAGGCCTGCCATGTCGCGGATCGGCGCGTGCGGCGCGTAGCCGGCCAGCCAGGCGGCCAGGCCGGGCTTGAATTCGTAGAGCAGCGCCGCCGTCTCGCTGTCATTGTATTTGTCGATATTGGGCACCTTGACGTCGACCAGCACCGCGCCCTGGGCCACCAGCACTTTTAACGCCTGTTCGATGACGGCATCGACACCGTCGGCGCTGCCGAAGAAATTGCGGGCCACACCGATGCGCTTGCCCTGCAGAGCGCCGGGCTGCAAGGCCGCGGCGTAATCGACCGGCGCTGTCGGCGCCCGCGCGAACAGGGGATCGCTGCTGGCGTCTTCCTTGTCGGCGCCGGCCAGCGCGGCCAGCAGCAGGGCCGCATCGGCCACGCTGCGCGTCATGGGACCGGCCGTGTCCTGCGAAGCGGCGATGGGAATGATGCCGCTGCGGCTGACCAGGCCCAGGGTCGGCTTGATGCCCACCAGGCCGCAGGTGGACGCGGGCGAGACGATCGAGCCGTCCGTCTCCGTACCCACGGCGAGGGTCGCCAGGCTGGCCGCCATAGCCGCGCCGGAGCCGGAACTGGAGCCGCTGGTGTTGCGGTCGAGGGCATAGGGATTGCGGGTCAGGCCGCCCCGCCCGCTCCAGCCGGACACGGAATGGGTCGAGCGCATGTTCGCCCATTCGGACAGATTGGTCTTGCCGAGAATGACGGCGCCGGCCGCGCGCAGGCGGGCCGCGATGAAGGCGTCGCGGCTCGCATGCACGCCGTCCAGCGCGAGCGAACCGGCGCTGGTGCTCATCTTGTCGGCGGTGGCGATATTGTCTTTGATGAGCACGGGGATGCCGTGCAGGGGACCGCGCAGCTTGCCGGCGCGCCGTTCGGCGTCGAGGGCGCGGGCGATGGCGCGGGCGTCCGGATTGAGTTCGATGATCGCGTTCAGGCGGGGGCCGGCCTTGTCGATGGCGGCGATGCGAGAGAGGTACTGGTCGACCAGCGCCAGCGAAGTGATGCTGCCGGCCTGCATGGCCGCCTGCTGCTCACGGGCGCCGGCTTCCAGCAAGGAATTGCCCGGTGAGACTTTGGACGTGGCTGCCAATGTGGAAGTAGTGGTAACGGCCGTTGCAGCCAAACCCAGTCGAACGAAATCCCTGCGCTGCATAATCTCTCCGAATTAACATGAACGTTTCATATTAACCCTAATTGCAGCAAGAAAATTCAGGCGTTGCCAAAAAAAACGCCGCCCGCAGGCAGCGTTTTTGATGAGAGCGTCAGCTATTAGTTACGAATCACGCGCTTGTACTCATTGGTGCGGGTATCGACTTCGATAGTGTCGTCCTGGCTCACGAACAAAGGCACCTGGATGGTGTGGCGCTTCGACTCGATGGCGTTTTCCAGTTTGGCTTCCTTGAGCACGTTGCCCGAGGTGTTACCCTTGACTGCAGGCTCGGCGTAGGCAACCACGCGCTGGATGGTGGTCGGCAGCTCGACCGAGATGGCCTTGCCGTCGTAAAACACGGCTTCGCATTCCATGCCGTCCTTCAGGTAGTTCAGCGCGTCGCCCAGGTTTTCTTCTTCGATTTCATACTGGTTGTACTCTTCATCCATGAAGACGTAGAGGGGATCGGCGAAGTACGAGTAGGTGACGGGCTTCTTGTCCAGCACAACGACGTCGAACTTGTCGTCGCCGCGGAACACGTTTTCCATCGGGCTGTTGGTCAGAAGATTCTTCATCTTCCACTTGTAGGTGAAGCCGGTACGGCTCGAGCCGTTGACGTCAGAGCGCAGCACGATCATTGGCTTGCTGTCGACCATGATGATATTGCCAACGCGAATTTCTTTTGCAGGTTTCATAATAAATAATTCTAAAAAGTGGTTTGCCTAAAAAATCATCTGTCGCCGCCCGGCCCACATCGCCTGAAGCACGTTTGATCCATATAAACCAGGTTAGAGGCCTTCGCAACACAGTCTGGCGGGGCTACGAAGCCACCGTGGCGGTGATTCAGGCGCTCGAAAAATCAACCGCGCATTATACCGCATCTTTTACAGGCAAAGCTGCGATTGCTTGCTTCAGACTGAGGCAACTGTTGCAGCAAATTCGAGCAGATTGGCGGCCAGGTCACCGTGCGTTGCCATTTCCTCCTGCCACGCTTCGGTCCGCGCGGCGATGGCCGGCATGGCCGCTGCGAACGCCTCCCAGCTCTCCTCCCATTTGCCCGCCGCGGGCAGCGCATCGTTCCAGTGCAGATTGAATGCGTTGAAGGGCGCCAGCTCCGGCATGGCTGCCGGCGAAAAACGCTGCAGAAATGCGCGCAACTTTTTGTGGTGCAGGTTTTCATCCTGGGGATAGATGTGCCAGGCAAACGGCCGGCCCGCCCACTGCGCCCGCACGATGGAATCCTCGCCCCGCACCAGATTGAAGTCGCACGACCACAAGAGCTTGTCGTAATCGGGCTGGGGCACGAAGTCGATCACCCGCACGGTCAGCGCGCCGGCCTTGCGCACGGCACCCGGCACGGCAGGCGCGCCCAGGAAATCCGCCACCGCCGCAGCGGCCACGCCGGCCGGCACCAGGCAGGTCACGGGGCGGCCGGCCGCCTGCCATGCCGCGAACAGGGCGGGCACAGGCGCATGCGGGTAGCAGAACAGCGAGACCATGGTCGATTGCAATTCGTGGGCCGGCACGCCCAGGCTGGCGAGAAACTGCGCCCGCGCGGCCGGGTCCGCCTGGAACTGGCGCCGCGCCCCATCGAGATGCTGTTCACGCAGCAGGCCGCCGGTCCGTTCCGTAAAACCGGGAAAGAAAAAGTATTTGACCAGGGGCAGCCGCGGATGGGTCGAGGGCAGGCGGTGGCAGCCTTCCACCCACTCTTCCGCACTCATGCCTTCGAGATTGAGCCAGACGGCACGGGGCTGTCGCCCGGCCATCGCCGCAATATAGTCGGGAGGAAGATCGACGCCGAAAAACTCGATGACGATGTCGGCCACGTCCGCGGGCGTGAACTCGCCGTCCTGATCGCGCCAGTGGCGCACAGCCACGTCTTCGATCCGCTGGCTGGCGGCGTGCACGTCCACCGCGGGACAGATGCGCCGGAACGAGGCCAGGTCGTCGACCCACAAGGTGACGACGATCCCGTGTTCCCGCTGCAACTGGCGCGCCAGCCGCCAGCAAATGCCGATGTCGCCGAAGTTGTCGACGACTTTGCAAAACAGGGCGAGCGACTGGGCGATGGCGGTGGGCATGGAATAGAAAGGGCGAACGAGAAGACCGGGGCGGCATTTTACCGTTTTTCGCGCGCACCTTTAAGCTATTCGTAGTCGTGAAATGAAACCGCTTTTGGCGAGCCCCCCCCGCAAACTTTGGCGCGCTCCCCCTGTCCTACCCTGACCGAGGCAATGCAGGGCGTCCCGCTCCGCACCGTAGCACGGTAGCGCGGGCGCAGCCCTGTCGTTTCTTGGCGTCACGTAGCGGGCGACGGCGCCCCTGCGTATGAACAACAACAGTTTAGTGGAGAACGTAATGACCGGACTTCAACAGCAATATGGCATGGGACAAACACTCGAACCACAATTGTTCGCGGGCGGCCTGCTGGGCGGGCCTTTGGGCGGGCTGATCGGCAGAGGTGTCGGCGGCCTGTTCGGCCACAGCGGCCTGGGACAAAATATCGGCTCCGGCATCGGCGGCCTGGTGGGCAGCCTGCTGCCTTTCAACGCCGACCCGCTGTCGCAGGCTTACGCACAGCAGGCACAACAGCAGCAACTACAGCAGCTGCAACAATTGCAGCAGCAGGCACAGATGGGACAGCAACTCGCGCCGCAAGGCTGGCTGGGCAACATCATCGGCCAGGTAGGACGCCCCTTGGGCGGCGCCGTGGGCGGCCTGTTCGGCAACGCGGGCCTGGGCAGCACCATCGGCGGCATCGCCGGATCGCTGGGCAGCCTGCTGCCGTTTAACGCCGATCCCGTCAGCGCGGCCTATGCACAGCAGGCGCAGCAAGCGCAACTTGCGCAGCAGCTGGCGCCGCAAGGCTGGCTGGGCAACATCAT
>JACXTT010007250.1_pt1 | contig 15666 bp, 18 predicted proteins | sample 9270951 | NCBI WGS metagenome assembly JACXTT01 (sample SAMN15532306, study PRJNA645909) | rock metagenome | isolation source: weathered quartz diorite | place: Puerto Rico | collected 2017-06-21 | reverse complement strand
TCTTTTGTGCCTCCACCGCCGCTTTCGTGGTCGCCCCCGCCGTCATGCTCACCGCCGCCGGACGTGGTCGCGGCTGGCGTGGTCTCGTTGTCGTCGTTGGTCTCGGTGTCGACGTCGTTGTCAACTTCGGTCTCGACATCGGCCGGCTCAGCGGTTGGAGGAGCCTCCGGTGTCTCGGTCGGCTCCGGGCTGTCCGACGGCTCGACGCGTGTGCCGGTGGCCTCGTCGCCGAATGTCGTCGAATGCAGGGTCATTACTTTGGAGAGCGAGAAACCGCTGTGAGCCGAGGCGCCGATGGCCGCCACGAGCAGCGCTCCGGCCGCGGCTCCGACGATGAGTAGTACTGGTCTTTTCATACCTCTACAAACGCCGCAACCGCCGCAAGTCGGAAGCCAGGATCAGTGGTCGCGAGGCGTGGGTGTGGGTGCAGGGGTCAGCCTGGTCGAACTGGCCGGACTGCCCGAACCGTATTGACCGTCCGACGGCTCGGGCGATTCGCGCGGCTCAGGGCTGCCGGACGGCTCGGGCCGCTCGGAGGGCTTGGGGGAGGCCCCGCGGGTCGGGGCTGCCGGCGGATTGGCTTTCGGCTGGCCCGGAGATTGGGTCAGTTCGGGTGTGGGGCTCAGAGGAACTGCCTCGATCACCGACCTGGCCCTCTCGGTCCAGACCACGGGGTTGGCGCTGCCTGTGGCTGCATACGCGGTGAGGCCGAGGATGCCGGTGATGCCGATAGCAAGCGCGAAAGGCGCGAAGCGCCATGGGCTGACCCGCGCGCGGGTGGCATAGCGAGGCGGTGAGAAACGCGGCTGGACCCGGTCCAGCTCGAAGCGAAGTCGCCACACAAAGCGCGGGCCGAGCGGGTCGTTTTCAGTCTTCGGCATAAGACTCATGTTTGTCTGAAGGAAACGCCGAGCGCGGCGTAAGTGAGAAGTGCACGTCGAGTTCGGCGCGAAGGCGCGCACCTGCCTGCTGGAGTCGGGTGCCGATGGTGCGCTCCGAGACGCCGATCGCGGCGGCGATCTCTCGATTGTTGTACCCGTGGTAGTGGCGAAGCACGATGGCGGCGGCGAGCTTGGGAGGGAGGGTGCGCAGGGCGCCGAGCAGATCCGGCTGCGTCGCCGCGTCGGCGGGGTCGGCGGCGGGTGCGGGCCGGCCGAGGCGGCGCACGATCTCGGCCGCGGTGCGGAGCCTGGCCCTGCGCCGGTAAGAGATGGCGCGATTCACCGCGATGCGGTGGACCCATGCCTCGGCGGGCGCGTCGGGACGCCACCGCCGCCACGCCGTGTACGCCTGCACGAAGGCGTCCTGGGTACAGTCCTCAGCCTCGTCAGGATCGGTGAGGATTGCCGACAGCGTCCGGAACACCCGTGGATAGGCGTTCCGGTAGAGCCGGTCGAAGTCGTCCCGATTGCCGGGCCGGTATTCCTCCCCCATCAGCTCTGGATAACGGCTTAGGCTACTCGAGCATGCCCATCGCCTGGACTGATGACCCGGCGGCCAACCAGCTCCTCGAGACCGACCCCCTCGCGCTGCTGATCGGCATGGTGCTCGACCAGCAGGTCAAGATGGAAAAGGCGTTCGGTGGGCCGTACGAGCTGAGGCAGCGCCTGGGCCACCTCGACGCTCGCAAGATCGCCCGCATGGATCCCGAGCGCCTCGATGCGGTCTTCCGCCAGCGCCCGGCGCTGCATCGCTTCCCGGGCTCGATGGCCCGGCGCGTCCAGGCCATGTGCGTCGAGATCGTCAAGGATTACGGCGGTGATGCGGGGTCGGTTTGGCGCGATGCCCGGGATGGCGACGACCTGGCCGCCCGCATCAAGAAGCTGCCGGGATTCGGCGACATGAAGGTGCGCATCCTTGTCGCGGTGCTGGCCAAGAAGTTCGGCGTCAGGCCGAAGGGCTGGGAGAAGCACGCCGCGACCTGGCATTCGGTGGCGGACGTCGACTCGGTCGAGTCGATGGCCCAAGCCCGCGAAGTCAAGCGGGAGATGCGCTCGACCAGGCACTGAGTTTCTGATAAGGTTTTGCCTCCGGCCCAGCCAGAGAGAGCTGGGCGGACTAGAGGAGATCAGATGAGAGAGTGCACTCCAACTCGTGACGACGCGCGGGCTCTGGCCCGGGACCACGCCCTGATCCCGGTCTACCGCGAAGTCCTGGCCGACATGCTCACGCCAGTCCGCGCCTACACGCTGCTCTGCCCGCCAGGCGAGCCGGGCTTCCTGCTGGAGAGTGTCGAGGGCGGCGAGCGGCTCGCCCGCTACTCGTTCATCGGCGTCCGGGCACGCCCTCTCGAGCTGGGCGCCGGCAATCCTCTCGACACGCTGGCCGCCGTGGCGGGCGAGGAGACCGCGCCGGTGAAAGGCGTCCCGCGATTTCACGGTGGCGCGGTCGGCTACCTCGGCTACGAGACGGCGCGCCACTTCGAGCGGCTGCCGGTGGCGAAAGGCGTCGCGCCTCCGATGCCGGAGAGCTCCTTCGTGCGGGCGGAGGACTTGGCCGTGTTCGACCACGTCACGCGCCGCCTCCAGCTTCTGACCATCCACCGTCCAGGCCGTGAGGACTACGACGACGCCCTGGCGCGAGTCGACGACATGGAGAAGCGTCTCACTGCGGATCAAATTCCCGCCCCCCCGCCTGGCGTTGATGGCGTCAGGTGGCAGTCCAACGTGAGCCAGGGCCAGTTCCATGCCATGGTCGACGCCGCGCGCGAGCACATCATGGGCGGCGACGCGTTTCAGATCGTCGTCTCGCAGCGCTTTCACAAGCCGCTTGCGGCGACGCCTTTCGACGTGTACCGCTGCCTCAGGGCGATCAACCCCTCGCCCTACATGTTCTTTCTCGCCCTGGGTGGTGACCGCCATGTCGTCGGCACCTCGCCCGAGAAGCTGGTGCAGGTCGAAGGGCGGCGGGTGGAAACGCGACCGCTCGCCGGCACGCGCCGCCGAGGTGTCGACCAGGCTGAAGACATGAGGCTCGAGAAGGAGCTGCTGAACGACCTGAAGGAGCGAGCCGAGCACGTGATGCTGGTCGACCTCGGGCGCAACGACGTGGGCAGGGTCGCGAGGCCGGGCACGGTGAGCGTGGATCGGTTGATGGAGGTCGAGCGCTACTCGCACGTGATGCACATCTCGTCGACCGTCAGCGGAGAGCTGCGGGAAGGCAAGACCTCCCTCGACGCGCTGCGGGCGGCGTTCCCGGCCGGCACCGTCTCTGGCGCGCCGAAGATTCGCGCGATGGAGGTCATCGCGGACCTCGAGCCGGACCAGCGCGGCGTGTACGCGGGCTCGGCGGGCTACGTGAGCTTTGGCGGCAACCTCGACATGGCGATCACGCTTCGCACGGTGGTGGTCGCCGACGGCATCGCGTACGTGCAGGCCGGAGCGGGCGTGGTGGCGGATTCGCGGCCAGAGCGCGAGTACGAGGAGACACTCGAGAAGGCGGGCGCGATGTTCAAGGCCATCGAGATGGCGGAGGCGATGTAGATGCGCGGCGACGCGGGTCTCGCCATGATCGACAATTACGACTCGTTTACCTACAACCTGGTTCAGTACCTGGCCGAGCTGGACGCGGAGCCCACGGTTTTTCGCAACGACGGCGTGACCGTGGACGAGTTGGCGAAATTCGACGGCATCGTCATCTCACCCGGACCGGGCCGCCCGGAAGAGGCCGGTGTGTCGACCGAAGCCATCCGCGCCCTGAGCGGCAAGGTGGCGATTCTCGGCGTGTGCCTGGGACATCAGTGTTTGGGCGAGGCGTTCGGTGGACGGGTGATCCGCCACGAGCCCGCGCACGGCAAAACGTCCTGGATCCGCCATGACAACTCGGGCGTGCTCGCGGGCGTGAACGATCCTTTCGAGGCCACGCGCTATCACTCGCTCATCGTGGAGCGCGCCTCGGTTCCGGCCGAACTGCTGATCACGGCCTGGACCCAGGACGGAACGGTGATGGGGCTGCGCCATCTCAAGCATCCCACCTACGGAGTGCAGTTCCACCCCGAATCGGTCCTCACCAAGGAGGGCAAGAAGATCCTCGGCAACTTCGTGCGCCGGGCCCGGAAGGTCGCGGCGTGATCGAGGCGATCGCGAAGCTCGTCAGGTGCCAGAACCTCACCGAGGAGGAGGCCGCCACCGCGTTCGAGGTCATCATGCGCGGCGACGCCACGCCGTCCCAGATCGCGGGATTCGTCGTCGCCCTGCGCATGAAGGGCGAGTCGGTGGAGGAGATCACCGGCTTCGCGCGCACCGCGAGGGCGATGGCGACTCCCATCCACGTCCAGGGCGCGCTGCTCGACACGTGCGGCACCGGGGGCGATGGTCTTGCGACCTTCAACATCTCCACGCTGGCGGCGATCGTCTCCGCGGCGTGCGGCGCGCGGGTCGCCAAGCATGGCAACCGCGCCGCGTCATCGTTGTGCGGCTCGGCCGACGTGCTCGAGAAGCTGGGCGTGAAGATCGACCTCGCGCCCGAGGGCGTGGCGCGCTGCATCGACGAGGCGGGCATCGGGTTCCTGTTCGCCCCGGTCTTCCATCCGTCGTTTCGCTACGCCGCCGTGACGCGCAAGGACCTTGGGCTGCGCACGGTTTTCAACGTGCTCGGCCCGCTGTGCAACCCGGCGGGCGCCCGATACCAGGCCCTGGGCGTCGCGGACGCCGCGCTCGCGGGCAAGATGGCGGACGTGCTGCTGCGGCTGGGCGTGGAGCGCGCGATCGTGTTTCACGCCGCCGACGGCATGGACGAGCTGTCGGTAGCGTCACCGTCTTTCGTGATCGAGATCGACGGGCAGCGCAAGGAATACGAGCTGGACTCCGCGGAGCTGGGCCTGCCGCACGCGCCGGTCGAGTCGATGCGCGGCGGTGGACCGGAAGACAACGCACGACTCGCGCGGGAGGTTCTCGGGGGCGCGAAGGGGCCGAGGCGAGACGTCGTCCTGCTCAACGCGGCGGCCGCGCTGCGAGCCGCCGGGCTGGCGCGGGACTGGAAGGACGGGATCGGTCTGGCCGCGGAGGCGATCGACTCAGGGCGGGCCGGCGACCTGCTGCAGCGGTGGGCCACAATCTCCCAGGAGTGAACCAGGGTACCCCAGACCTTCTTTCCCGCCTGGTCCTGGAGGCGCGCCAGGACCTCCAGCGCAGGCGGTTCCTGACAGGCTCCGACCAGTTCGAGCTGGCGGTCGCCGCGTACACACCGAAGGACTTCATCGGCGCGCTGCGCAAGCCGGGGCTCGCCGTGATCGCCGAGATGAAGCAGCGCACGCCGACCGTGGGCGTGCTCGCCGACGACTACCGCCCGGCGGACCTCGCGCACGCCTACACGGAAGGCGGCGCGGCAGCGATCTCGGTCCTGACTCACATGGCGGGCTTCGGCGGCCGGGTCGAGCACATCCGGGCAGTTCGGGCCGCGACCCAGCTGCCCATCCTGCGCAAGGACTTCGTCACCGACCCCTACGAGGTGGCCGAGGCGCGAGCTTGCGGCGCGGACGCCGTGCTTCTGATCGTCGCCGCATTGGAGGCCGGGCAGCTCAAAGACCTCATCGGACTGGCGAAGAGCCGCGGGATCGCCGCGCTGGTCGAGGTTCACGACGAGGCGGAGACCGCTGCGTCACTCGAGGCGGGGGCGCGGGCGATCGGCGTCAACCACCGCGACCTGCGGACGTTCAACGTCGACCTGGCGCTGACCGCGCGGCTGCGCAAACTCGTGCCACGCGAGGTCGTGCTTGTGGCGGAGAGCGGCATCCACTCCGCGGCCGACGCGCGCCGGATGCGGGAGGCAGGGGCCGACGCGATCCTGGTCGGCGAGCTGATGATGCGGGCCGCCGACCCGGCCGCGAAGATCAGGGAGCTCGCGAGTTGAGACGGGTCGCCGGGCGCGCGCGGGGCGCATGATCCGGGTCAAGATCTGCGGGATTTGCGATCTCGAGAGCGCCAGGACGGCCGTCGAGGCGGGCGCGGACCTGATTGGCTTCCATTTCTGCACCTCCGAGCGCCACGTCTCGCCCGAGGAGGCCCGCGCGATCCTGGACGAGCTGGCGGTCCGGCCCAAAGTCGTGGGCGTCTTCATCGACCAGCCGGCCGAAGAGGTGCGTCAGATCGCCGAGTACGTGGGCCTGGACCTGCTGCAGCTGCACGGCTCCGAGCCGGTCGGCTTCGACGCGGGCCGGCCGGTCATGAAGGTGCTGAAAGTCAGGGCGGGCGTGATGCCCCACGCCGGTGACTGGCCGGACCCGATCATGCTCGACTCGTGGTCGGCCGACCAGCGCGGCGGCACGGGCCGCACGTGGGACTGGGAGCTGGCGCGCCCCCTGCTCGCCACGCGCAGCGTATTCATCGCGGGCGGTCTGGAACCGGGTAACGTGGGCAAGGTCGTGAGCGTGTACAAGCCCTATGGCGTCGACGTGTCGAGCGGCGTCGAATCCCGCGTGCGGGTGAAGGATCCGGCCAAGGTGCGGGCGTTCATCCACGCCGTGCGGCTGGCCGAGGCACTGGCCTGATGGCGCGCGCTGCGCTCACCCACCCGGTCGACGGGCGGTTCGGCGCATTCGGCGGGCAGTACGTGCCCGAGACCCTGATGAGCGCTCTCCACGAGCTGGAGGACATGTGGCACGAGGCCAAGGCCGACCCTCAGTTCCAGCTCGAGCTTGCCGGCCACCGCCGCGCCTTCATCGGCCGGCCGACGCCTATCTACGCCGCGACCAGGCTGAGTGAGCACTTCGGCGGCACGCACATCCACTTCAAGCGCGAGGACCTCTGCCACACCGGGGCGCACAAGCTGAACAACGCCGTCGGCCAGGCGCTGCTCGCCCTCCGCATGGGCAAGAAGCGGATCATCGCCGAGACCGGCGCGGGGCAGCACGGAGTCGCCGCGGCGACCGTGTGCGCGCGCTTCGGTCTCGAGTGCACCGTCTACATGGGAACCGAAGACATGCATCGCCAGTCCATGAACGTGCGGCGCATGAAGCTCCTCGGGGCGGACGTCGTCGAGGTCAAGAGCGGGTCGAAGACGCTGAAGGACGCGACGACCGAGGCCATCCGCGATTGGGTGACCAACGTGCGCACCACCCACTACATCATCGGCTCGGTCGTCGGGCCGCATCCGTACCCGGAGATGGTGCGCGACCTGCAGCGCGTGATCGGCGACGAGGCGCGCGAGCAGTACCTGTCGCTGGACGGCAAGCTGCCGGATGTGGTTGTGGCCTGCGTCGGAGGCGGCTCCAACGCGATCGGCATCTTCACCGCCTTTCTCGACGACAGGGACGTGGCGCTGGTAGGCGTCGAGGCCGCGGGCAAGGGCATCAGGACAGGTCAGCACGCAGCGTCGCTTGTCGGCGGTCGTCCCGGCGTGCTGCACGGGATGTATTCCTACGTGCTGCAGGACGGCGACGGGCAGATCCTGCCGACCCATTCCATCTCGGCGGGACTCGACTATCCGGGCGTGGGGCCCGAGCACGCGTTCCTGCGCGAGATCGAGCGCGTGGAGTACGTGGCCGTCACCGACAAGGACGCGCTCGCGGCTTTCAAGCTGTGCACGCGCCTGGAGGGCATCATGCCCGCGCTCGAACCGGCTCACGCGATCCACCATGCGGGCGTGATCGCGCGCGAGCTGGGACCGGGCGGCCGCATCCTCGTGTGCCTGTCGGGCCGCGGCGACAAGGACATGGATTCCGTCGATGGTGGCTGAAACTAGCCTTCGGCTCGAGAATGCGGTGCGGGCCAACGGTGACCTGAAGCTGGTCGCCTACATGATGGCCGGACATCCCACCGCCAAACGGTCGATCGACGTAGGGAAGAGGCTTGCGGCGTCAGGCATCGCCGCCCTGGAGATCGGCATCCCGCACTCGGACCCGCTCGCCGACGGTCCGGTGATCCAGCGCGCAGGCCAGGTCGCGCTGGAGCACGGCATGACGGTGGCCGGGGCGCTCGAGGTGGCCAGGGCGATCAGCGCCGAGGGCGTGCCCCTCGTCCTGATGACATACATCAACCCGGTGCTGTCGCACGACCCGCGGAAGTTCGCGGCCGAGGCGGCGCAGGCGGGGGTGGCCGGCGTGATCGTGCCCGACCTGCCCATGGAGGAGGCCGAGCCGGTCGCGGGCTGGCTGCGGTCCGCCTCGCTCGACACCGTCTTCATGGTCGCCCCGACCACGCCTCCGGACCGCATCGCGGCGATCTGCTCCCACTCGAGCGGGTTCGTCTACTGCGTGACCGTGACGGGAAGCACCGGGATACGCAAGGAGCTGCCGGAGGGAGTGCCGCGGCTGCTCGACGAGGTCAAGAAGCACACGACCCTGCCGGTGGCTGCGGGATTCGGCATCTCCCGCCAGGAGCACATGAAGGCGCTGCGGGGCAAGCTGGACGCTGCGGTGGTCGGGAGCGCGATCGTCGACGAGATCGAGCGCGGCGGCGACGGCGTAGCACTGGTGAGGGAGCTGCTCAAGGCGTGCCGGTGAGAGGAATCCGCGGCGCGACGACGGCGAGGGCCAACACGGCGGAGGCCATCACCGAAGCCACCGAGGAGCTGTTGCGGGACCTCGTGCGGCTCAACGAGCTCGATTCTTCGGAGATCGCCTTCGCCTACTTCACGACCACCGCGGATCTCACGGCCGAATATCCGGCCCTTGCCGCGCGCCGGCTGGGGTGGCTCGACGTCCCGCTGCTGTGCGGCCATGACATGAACGTGCAGCCGCCCAACCCACGCGGGGTGCCGATGTGCATCCGCATCCTGCTGCTGTACAACACGCCTCGACCACAGCAGGCGATGCGATTCTCCTACCTGCGCGGGGCGGAGGCGATCAAGGCGGACCTGGATTACATGAGAGGCTCGTTGAAGCCGTGATCATCGTGATGTCGCACCAGGCGACGCAGGGCGAGATCGACGCGGTGGTGGAGCGCGTCGAAGAGATCGGTCTCAAGAGTGAGCTCTCGCGCGGCGAGGAGCGGACCGTCATCGGCGTCATCGGCGGCAACGCGTACGCGTACCGCGACGCGTTCTCGCACCTCGGCGGAATCCAGGAGATCATCCCGATCACCAAACCGTTCAAGCTCGCCAGCCGCGAGTTCCGCAAAGCCGACACGGTGATCGACGTCGGAGGCGTGAAGATCGGGAACGACGAGGTTGTGGTCATGGCCGGACCATGCTCGGTCGAGGGCGAGGAGATGCTGCTCGAGACCGCGCGGCACGTCGCGGCGCAGGGCGCGCGGGTGCTCAGGGGTGGCGCATTCAAGCCGCGCACGTCGCCCTACTCGTTCCAGGGACTGGGTGAGTCCGCGCTGAAGATGATGGCCGCCGCCCGCGAGGAGACCGGGTTGAAGGTGGTCACCGAGGTCGTGTCTCCGGGCGACGTCGGCCTGGTGGCGAAATACGCGGACATCCTCCAGCTGGGCACGCGCAACATGCAGAACTACGCCCTGCTCCAGGAGGCAGGGCGCTCGGGCAAGCCGGTGCTGCTCAAGCGCGGCATGTCCTCGACGATCGAGGAGTGGCTGCTCGCGGCCGAGTACATCCTGTCGCAGGGCAATCGCGGGGTGATCCTGTGCGAACGCGGCATACGCACCTTCGAGACGGCGACTCGATTCACGCTCGACCTCAACGCCGTGCCGCTCGTGCGAGAGCTCTCCCACCTGCCGGTGATCGTCGACCCGTCGCAGGCGACCGGCAAATGGTCGCTGGTGACACCGATGTCCCTGGCTGCGGTGGCGGCCGGCGCGAACGGCCTGATCATCGAGGTCCACCCGACACCGAACCAGGCCCTGTCCGACGGCGCGCAGTCGCTCGACTTCGAGGCCTTCGACCGCCTGATGGTCGACGTCAGGCGCCTCCTCGGCTCGATGCAAAAACAGCTGGCGTAAGTCGGGGGTGTCAACGGTCGCGGTCGTCGGGCTCGGCCTCATGGGCTCGTCGTTCGCACTCGCCCTGAAGCGCGCGCGACCCGACACCGTGATCGTGGGCAGCGACCCCAACCCGATCGTGGTGCGCAAGGCGCTCGAGCGGAACATCGCCTCCACCGCCAACACGGACCTCAGCATGGTGCCGATGGCGGACCTGAACGTGATCGGGGCGCCGATCAACGCTCTGCCGGAGGGCTTTGCCAGGCTCGGCGTGGCCGGCGAGGGCAAGCCGGTGACCGACATGGCGAGCACCAAGGCGACCGTGATGGAGTGGGCCGCGGCCGAAGGCATCGACCTCGTGGGCGGGCATCCCATGTGCGGCAAGGAGAAATCGGGGATCGATCACGCCGACGGGTCGATGTTCGAAGGCGCACCGTGGGTGCTGACCCGGGATGAGCCCCACGTCATCGAGCTGGTCGAGGCGGTGGGCGCCCACCCGGTGATCCTGGACGCGATCACGCACGACCGGCTCGTCGCGGGAGTCAGCCACGTGGCATTCCTGCTTTCGGTCGGATACGTGCTGGCGCTCTCGCATCGCGCGGACTGGCCCGAGGCCCTGCGCCTGGCGGCCGGCGGCTTTCGGGACATGAGCCGGCTCGCGGCGGGCGACCCCGACCTGTACGCGGGGGTGACGCGCACGAATCGGGAAAACCTCCTCGAGGTGCTCGATGCGGTGCGCCAGGAGCTGGCGCGGCTCTACCGGCATCTGGAGGCCGACGACCCGCGCCTGGTCGAGCTGTTCGAGGAGGCGCGCTCGGTGCGGGAGCGCTGGGAGCGGCAGTGATCGCGACCGTCCGTCCCGCGCGCAAGCTCGAGGGCGAGATCACGCTGCCGGGCGACAAGTCGATCTCCCACCGCGCCTTGATCCTCGGCGCGATCGCGTCCGGCCCAAGCCAGGTCCGCGGCCTGTCGACCGGCGCGGACGTGAAGTCGACCGCCGCATGTCTCCGCGCGCTGGGCGTCGAGGTTGGCGACTCGGACATCGCCGGGCGCGGGATGCGAGGGCTGCGCGCGGCCGCCGCCCCGCTCGACTGCGGCAACTCCGGGACGACGATGCGCCTGCTCGCCGGGCTGCTCGCGGCGCAGGATTTTGCGAGCGAGCTCGGAGGCGACGAGTCGCTCTCCCGCCGCCCGATGGACCGCATCGTCGGGCCGCTGCGCGAGATGGGTGCGGCGGCCGGCTGGCCGCCTCTCCGCGTCGGCGGCAAAACGCCTCTGCGCGGGATTGAGTACCGCGCACCCGTGCCGAGCGCCCAGGTCAAGTCGGCGATCTTGATCGCCGGCCTATACGCCGAAGGCAGGACGGCAGTGATCGAGACCATCAAGACGCGCGACCACACCGAGGTGATGCTCGGCGCGATGGGAGCGACGGTCAACGTCGACGGCACGCGCGTCGAGGTCGGTCCAACCGACAGCCTCGAGCCGCTCGATCTCCACGTCCCGGGCGACTTCAGCTCCGCTGCGTTCTGGCTGGTCGCCGGGGGTCTGGTCCGGAGGTCCCGGGTCCGCCTGCAGGGGGTCGGGGTTAATCCGACCAGAACCGCATTGGCAGACACGCTGACGTCGATCGGCTTTCAAATCGGGCGATCAAATGAGCGTTTCGAAGCGGGCGAGCCGGTCGCGGACCTGGACGTCGTCCCCGCGCGTGATTTGCGCCCGCTCCGCGTCAACGGCGGGCTCTCCGCGCGCATGATCGACGAGCTGCCGGTGCTCGCCGTCGCTGCGACGCAGCTTCCCGGTACGAGCGTGATCACAGGCGCGGCGGAGCTCCGCGTGAAGGAGTCCGACCGGCTGGCGGCGATGGCGCAGGGCCTGATCGCCATGGGGGCCGACGTCGTCGCGCAAGAAGACGGCTGGGTCATCCACGGACCGCGCTTCCTGGAGGCTGCGCGCGTCGACTCCGCGGGTGATCATCGCGTCGCGATGGCGCTCGCGGTCGCGGGACTGATCGCCGACGGCACGACGGAGATCGAAGGCGCCGAGTGCGTCGACATCTCATATCCGCGCTTTTTCGACCACCTCGAATATCTGTGCTGAAGATCCGGAACGAGATCGACGTCGAAGTCGTGGCGCTCGAGCTGTACGAGCTCGAGGTCACGCCGCCTCGCGAGGATTTCGAGCTCGAGGTCAAGCGCACGACGCAGGCCGTCCGGTCGGGCGACGTCGTATCGGTCGACCGCGCGCGCCGGCTCTACCGCCGCTTCGGGGTCGATCCGACGCGGGTCCGTCCATCGTCTGAGGCTCTGCTGAGACGGATCAAGAAGGGCGAGCCGCTGCCGCGCGTGAACTCGCTCGTCGACGTCGCCAACGCGCTGTCCGTGCAGATGCAGGTGCCGGTCGGGCTGTACGACCTCGGCAAGGTCAAAGGCGGGGAGCTCGTGATCCGGCTGGGTGGCGACGGCGAAAGCTACGAGGGCATCGGCAAGGAGCGCATCAACGTCGCAGGCCGGATCTGCGTCGCCGACGCAGACGGCGCGTGCGGCAACCCGAGCGCGGACTCGCAACGGACGATGATCACCACGTCGACCGAGACCGCGGCGTGGATCTACTTCCTGCCCGTGCCGGATGACGACATCGATCGCACCGCGGAGCTCATCGCGGTGTTCGGCCGTGGGTTGGTCCGGATGATCCCCACGTGAAGGTGACCGCCGAGCGGGTTCTCTGCGTCAAGCGCGACGACATCTTTCCCGACGGCGCGTGGCATGGTTTTGTCAGCCAGAACCTGGAGCGTCTTCAGTCGATAATCCGGGAGCGGTACTCCTTCAAGCCGCGCGCCGAGGTGGAGAACGACCCGGCCTTTCAGCAGATCATCCCGTACGTCGTGTTCCGCCACCGCGATCTGTACCTCCTCACGCACCGCCTGCGCGCCTCGTCCGAAAGGCGGCTCCGCAAGCAGTACTCGCTCGGCGTCGGGGGCCACATCAACCCGGGCGACCTGGAGGCGGGCGACCCGATCCTCGACGGGCTCAAGCGCGAGTGGCAGGAGGAGGTCGTCTACGACGGACGCTTCGAGGCCACGCTGCTTGGTTTCCTCAACGAAGATTCGTCGCCGGTGTCGAAGGTGCATCTCGGCGTCGTCTTCCTGGTCGACGGCGACACGCCCGACATACGGATTCGAGAAACCGACAAGCTGGCGGGCGAGCTGCTGACGCTCCGTGACATGCGCATGTACTACCTGGCGATGGAGTCGTGGTCGCAGATCGTCTACGACCGCCTCACAGCGGGCGGCGGGTGAGATACGTCGAGGCCGGCGGTGCGCGCGTTTCGGTGATCGGGCTCGGCACGTGGCAGTTCGGGTCGACCGAATGGGGCTACGGACACGACTACGCATCCTCGGTCGCGCAGCAGATCGTCCACCGCGCTCTGGACCTGGGCATCACCCTCATCGACACGGCGGAGATCTATGGCCTGGGTCGCTCCGAGCAGATCGTCGGCGAGGCGATCCGCGCCCGGCGCAGCACTGTGTTCCTGGCCACGAAGCTCTTTCCCGTCGGGCTTCCGTTCATGACGCGTTCTCGCGCGAGGTCCAGCTTGAGAAGGCTCGGCGTCGACCACGTCGAGCTCTACCAGCAGCACTGGGCGAGCCCGCTCTTCCCACCTCGCGCGACGATGCCGCGATTTCGCCGGTTGGTCGAGGAACGCCTGGCCGGCCACGTCGGTGTCAGCAACCACGGCCTTCGGCAGTGGCAGGAATGCGAAGAGGCGCTGGACGGCCCGGTGCTGTCCAACCAGGTGCGCTTCAGCCTCGCCCACCGCGAGCCCGACCGCGAGCTGGTGCCCTGGGCACAGCGCAGCGGTCGCATCGTCATCGCTTACAGCCCGCTCGGACAGGGCCTGCTGTCGGGCAAGTACCAGGCTGCCGCGCCGCGCAACTTTCGCCGTTTCAGAAACGACTTCAGCGCCGAGGGCCGCGTCCGTTACGCCCCCCTGGTGGCGGCGCTGCGCGACATCGCCGTCCGGCACCGGGCGACCGCGGCGCAGGTCGCGCTCGCGTGGCTCGTCAACAAGCCGAACGTCGTGGCGATTCCGGGCGCGTCGAGCGTCGAGCAGGTGGAGGAGAACGCCGCGGCCGCGGATATTTCGCTTGGCAGCGATGAGGTCGAGCGGCTCGATACGCTGAGCGAGTGAAACTCGAGGCGGTCGAGCTGCGGCGGATCCGGATGCCGCTGGTGGCGCCTTTCGAGACGTCGTTTGGAGTTCAGACCGAGCGCGACGTCCTGCTCCTGAGAGCCGTCACCGACCGCGGCGAAGGCTGGGGGGAGTGCGTCGCGGGCGAGGAGCCGACTTACTCCTCCGAGTACGTCGACGGCGCGCAGCAGGTGCTGATCGATCACCTGCTGCCCAGGCTCCTCGAGCGCGACATCACGGCGGCCGGCCTGTCGACTCTGCTCCGCCCGGTGCACGGGCATCACATGGCGAAGGCCGCGATCGAGATGGCTGTGCTCGATGCCGAGCTTCGCGCGCGCGGAGAGTCGTTTGGAAAGTTCTTCGGCGCAGCGCGGGACGAGGTCGACTGCGGCGTCTCGGTCGGGATCCATCCTTCGATCGGCGAGCTGCTGAAGACGGTCGGCGCCTATCTGGACCAGGGCTACCGGCGGATCAAGCTCAAGATCAAGCCCGGCTGGGACGTCGAGCCGGTGCGCGCGGTGCGTGAGCGGTTTGGCGACGTGCCGCTGCAGGTGGACGCCAACACCGCCTACTCGCTCTCCGACGCCCAGGAGCTCGCGAAGCTCGATCCATTCGACCTGCTTCTCATCGAGCAGCCGCTGCCCGAGGAGCAGATGCTCGCCCACGCCAAGCTCGCGAAGAAGGTGCGGACCCCGATCTGCCTCGACGAGTCGATCACGTCCGCCCATGCCGCGGAGGACGCGATCGAGCTAGGCGCGTGCCGCGTGATCAACATCAAGCCAGGCCGCGTCGGCGGATACCTGGAGGCGCGCAGGATCCACGACCTGTGCCAGGCGCGCGGGGTCCCGGTGTGGATGGGCGGGATGCTCGAAACCGGAATCGGGCGCGCGGGCAATGTGGCAATGGCGGCGATGCCGAACTTCACGCTTCCCGGCGACACGTCGGCGTCGGACCGCTACTTCCACCGCGAAATCACGGAGGCGTTCGTGCTGCGCGAAGGCCGGCTGAAGGTACCGAGCGGCCCTGGTCTGGGCGTCGCGGTCGACTCCGACTACCTCGACACCATCACGCACTCGAAACAGACGGTGCGGGCCGCGCGCCTACGTGAGGTTTCGTAGCTTGGGCACGGGCGTGACGGCCATGAGGTCGCTCATCGCGCTCGCCTGAGCAGCCTGGCCCAAACGCGGCAGGCCGAGTGCATCTTCGATCGTCGCCAGCAGGGAGTAGTGGTCGTAGCTCTTCTGGCTCTGATGGATCAGCGGGTCTTCGTGGACGACCAGGGTCAGCACGGAGTTGGCGCTGTCCTCGCCCTCGTCCCAGGTGATGAAGAGGACGCCCCCGTGGTGCCAGGCGCGCGTGCCGAGGATGACAGGGACATATTGCGCGAGCCAGGTGTTGACGACGGAGTTCGAGCAGTCGTGTCCGTCGTGGCAGAGGTCGGGCGTGATCCACACGAACCGCGGCACGTTGCCGGCCATGTCACCAGCGAACTGCGTGAAGGGCACGACCTCAGGCGGGCAAGCGCCGCCGTAGTAGGGGAACGGGTCGTGTTTCAGTGCGTAGCCGTTGCCGGTCCGGAAGCAGTCGCTGGACATGCCTTCCATGTAGGCGCCGCACACGCGTCGCGGGCGTGGCCGTCTGCCCGCGAGGCCACCCCCGG
>JACXTT010007249.1_pt1 | contig 15667 bp, 16 predicted proteins | sample 9270951 | NCBI WGS metagenome assembly JACXTT01 (sample SAMN15532306, study PRJNA645909) | rock metagenome | isolation source: weathered quartz diorite | place: Puerto Rico | collected 2017-06-21 | reverse complement strand
GGGCGAGTCGTCGTACCAGCAGCGGATTTCCCGCAGCGTCGGGCAGCTCGGCAGCGCGGCTTCGAGCTCGGTCTCCAGGCGCTTGTCGCACAGCGCGTGCGTGATCTCGGCCTTGGTGATGATGTCGGTGAGCTCCTTGGCGCGCAGCAGCGGCATCGTGGCGACGCAGACGCCGCCCGCCTTCATCACCGCCAGCCAAGCCGCCGCCATCATCGGGTTGTTCGGCCCGCGCAAAAGCACGCGGTTGCCCGGTTTGACTCCGATCTCGCGCACCAGCACATTGGCGAGCCGGTTGGTCTGGGTGAAGAGCTGCGTGTAGGTGCATTCGCCGTCGGCCGAGCGCAGCGCAACGCGATGGCCGTAGCCGCGCGTCACGGGCTTGTCGAGGAGCTCGGTGGCGCAGTTCAGGCGCGCCGGGTACTTCAGCTCCGGCAGCTCGAACAGGAACTCCGGCCACGCGCTGCGCGGCGGCAGGTTGTCGCGCACGAACGTATCGACATGGGCGGTGTAGCTCATGGTTTCAGCAGGTCCTTGGCGATAATCAGTTTCTGGACTTCGGTGGCGCCTTCGTAGATGCGCAGTGCGCGCACCTCGCGGTAGAGCCGCTCGACCGGATGGCCGTGCTTCACGCCCAGACCGCCCAGGATCTGGACCGCGTCGTCCACCACCTGTTGCGCGGCCTCGGTGGCGTACATCTTCGCCATCGCGGCTTCACGCGTGACGCGCGCCTTGCGCACGTCGCGCATCCATGCCGAGCGATAAGCGAGCAGCGCGCCCGCGTCGATGGCGGTAGCCATGCCCGCGAGCTTGGCCTGCGTCAGCTGGAAATCGCCGAGCGCCTGCCCGAAGAGGCGCCGACCCCTGGCGTGCGCGAGCGCTTCGTCGAGCGCACGCCGCGCGAAGCCGAGGGCGGCGGCGGCCACGGTGGTGCGGAAGATGTCGAGATTGCGCATCGCGAGCTTGAAGCCCTGGCCCGGCTCGCCGAGCAGCTCGGCGCGCGCGCCCTGGTACTTCACCACTGCCATCGGATGCGGCGCCACGATATCGATGCGCTCCGTGGCATCGACGTCCTTGGCATCGACCACGAACGCGGTGATGCCTTCGTCGGCCTTGGCGAAGGTGACGTAGAAGTCGGCGATGCCGCCGTTCGAGATCCAGGTCTTGGTGCCGTCCAGCAGCCAGCCGCTGCCCGCGCGCCGCGCGCGCGTGCTCATCGCCTGCACGTCCGACCCGGCGTCGGGCTCGGAGAGCGCAAAGGCGGCAATGGCATCGCCGCGCGCCGCGGCCGGCAGATACTTTTTCTTCAGCGCATCGCTTCCGGCGAGGCCGATGGCACCGCTGCCGAGACCCTGCATCACGAACGCGAAGTCGGCGAGCCCGGCGTGGTACGCGAACACCTCGCGCAGCAGTGCAATGGAGCGCACATCGGCCGTGTCGGTGACCGCGTGGTTGAGATAGCCGGCACAGCCCAGGTCCTGCACCAGGCGCTTGCAGATCGCATCCGCGTCATCGCCGTGCGCATGCGCGAGGTTCTCGCGTGCCCAGGCGTCGGCCTGCGCCGCGAGCTCGGCGTGGCGCTCGTCGAAGAAAGGCCAGGCGTAGTGTGCGAAGCGGTCCATCAGTCTCCCTGGAATTTCGGTTTCTGCTTCGCGACGAAGGCCTCGTAGGCGCGGCGGAAGTCCTGGTTGCGCATGAGGATCGCCTGGGCCTGCGCTTCCATCTCGATCGCTTCGTCGAGGCCCGCGTTCCACTCCTGGTGCAGCATCTTCTTGGTCATCGCGTGGGCGGCAGTCGGGCCTTCGGCGAGCGCGTGCGCGGCCTGCATGGCGGGCGGCAGCACGGGATCGGCGATAGCGTTGAAGAAGCCCCAGGCGTGGCCCTCTTCGGCGCTCATCGAGCGCCCCGTATAGAGGAGCTCGGCGGCGCGCCCCTGTCCGATGAGCCGCGGCAGCACGGCGCAGGCGCCCATGTCGCAGCCGGCGAGGCCGACGCGCACGAAGAGGAACGCAGTCTTCGCGCTCGGCGCGGCGTAGCGCAGGTCGCAGGCCATGGCGAGGATGGCGCCCGCGCCGGCGCACACGCCCTCCACCGCCGCGACGAGTGGCTGCGGGCAATGGCGCATCGCCTTCACCAGGTCGCCGGTCATCCGCGTGAAGTCGAGGAGCTGCGGCATGGTCATCTTGGTGAGCGGCCCGATGATCTCGTGCACGTCGCCGCCGGAGGAGAAGTCGCCGCCCTCGCCGCGTAGCAGCACGACCTTGATGCCGGGCTCGTGCTCGAGCGCGCGGAAGTGATCGCGCAGCTCGGCATAGGAGTCGAAGGTGAGCGGGTTCTTGCGCTCCGGCCGGTTCAGCGTGACGACGCCGACCTTGCCTTCCACCCGCCAGAGAAAGTGCTGTGGCTGCTTCATGGCCGCATCTCCGAAATGCGCTCCAGCGCATGCTCCTTGGCGCGCGCCAGCAGCCGCAGGAGCTCGTCCTGCTCGCGCCGCGAAAGCCCCGAGAGCAGCTCCACGACCCACTCCTCATGCGCCCGCGCCATCTCGGCGAAGGTACGCTCGCCCGACTTCGTCAGCCGGATGCGAAACGCCCGGCGATCGCTCGGCTCGTCGAGCCGCTCGACCAGCCCCTCCTTCTCGAGCTGATCCACGATCGCGGTGACGTTGCCGCCGGTGACCATCAGCAGGCGCGAGAGCTCGTTCATCTTCAGGCCCTCGGCATGGCGCTCGAGCTGCGCCATCAGGTCGAAGCGCGGCAGCGTCGTGCGAAAACGGCTGCGCAGGCGCGAGCGCACCACGCGCTCGATCATCTGCGTACAGGTGAGCAGCCGCAGCCAGATGCGCAGCGCCCGGTGATCATCGGAACGCGCTATGGTCTCACGGTCGGTGCGGACGGCGGCCAGTGCCATGGGCGGATCCTCCAAGCCTGAATAGATCAAGCTTAAAGCATTTCGCCGCCGCTGTCACGCTAGACTTGCATAGGCAGGAGGAGCCATGTCGGACGCATACCGTCGCCGTTTCCTGCAGTTCCTCGCCGCCAGTCCCTTTGCCGGCAGCGCCTGGGCGCAGCTCGCGCCGAAGTCCCGCCCGCCCGACCCGATTCCGTGGGCGGCGCTCGAGCCCGACAAGCTCATCAAGAGCCCGAAGGAAGCAATTAACGTGTTCGATTTCGAGCCGGTGGCGCGGCAAAACGTGCCGCCGGCGCACTTTGGCTACATGGCTTCGGGCATCGACGACGAGGTGACGCTCCGCGCGAATCGCGAGGGCTTCCTCAAGTTCCAACTGCGCCCCCGGCGGCTGGTCGACGTCGAGAAGGTCGACATGAGCACCGAGATCCTCGGCACGCGCCATCCATCGCCGATCGTCGTCGCACCGGTCGGCGGCCAGAAAGCGTTCCACGCCGAGGGCGAGATCGCGACCGCCAGGGCGGCAAAGGCGGGCAACCACCTGATGATCCTCTCGACCGCGACGACCAGCTCGGTCGAGGACGTGAGCGCCGCGCGTGGTGCGCCGGTCTGGTACCAGCTTTATGCGACCAACAAATGGGACGTGGCGAAAGCATTCGTCACGCGAGCCGAGCGCGCGGGATGCCCGGTGGTCGCCGTAACGGTGGATCGCAGCGGCGGCCGCAACCAGGAGACGCTCTTCCGGCTGCAGCGCACCGACTCGCGCGATTGCAACGCCTGCCATGACCGCTCCAGCCTGCAAGCCAACCTGCGCCGGCGACCGATGTACGAGGGCGTGGATATCAGCGGTCTGCGGAACACGCAGTCCTCCGCGATGACCTGGGACTTCCTCAAGCGGTTGCGCGAAGCGACGAAGATGAAGATCGTGCTGAAGGGAATTCTCGCGCACGAGGATGCGGTGCTCGCTGTGCAGAACGGCATGGACGGCATCATCGTCTCGAACCACGGCGCGAGGAGCGAAGACAGCGGCCGCTCGACGATCGACGCGCTGCCGGAGATCCTCGAGACCGTGAAAGGCCGTATGCCGGTGCTCGTCGACAGCGGCTTCCGGCGCGGGACCGACATCGCCAAGGCGCTCTGCATGGGCGCGCAGGCGGTGTGCGTCGGGCGTCCCTACATCTGGGGCCTCGGCGCCTTCGGCCAGCCGGGCGTCGAGCGCGTGCTCGAGCTTCTGCGCGTCGAGCTGCACGCGATCATGCAGCAGCTCGGCGCGCCGAGCATCAAGCAGCTCACGCCGGCGATGGTGCGCCGCGCGTAGCTACTGCCGCTCGATCCCGGCCGCGTCGCGCACGCGCGCCCACTTCTCGAGCTCACGCCTGATGTAGGCGCCGAATTCCGCCGGCGTCGTGCCGAGCGGCTCCGCGCCGTCGCTGGCAAGCCGCGCTTTCATCTCCGGCGAGCGCAATGCCACCATCGCCTCGGCATGCACGCGCTCGACGACCGCGGCCGGCGTGCCTGCCGGCGCGAGCAGGCCGTACCACTGCATCGCCTCGTAGCCCGGCACGCCCGCTTCGGCGAGCGGCGGCACATCCGGCAGCGCGTCGATGCGCCGCGGGCCGGACACCGCGAGCGCGCGCAACCGGCCGGCGTCGATCAGCGGCTTCGCGGTGAGCGCGGTAGCGAATGCAACGTCGATCTGGCCGCCGATGATGTCCATTACCGCGGCCGCCGTGCCCTTGTAGGGCACGTGCTGGAGGTCCACGCCCGCCATGCTCCTGAAGAGCTCCATGCAAAGGTGCGGCGAGGTGCCGATGCCCGGCGTGCCGTAGGTGAGCTTGCCCGGCTCGGCCTTGACTGCGGCGATCAGATCCGCCACCGACTCGATGGTCCGCTTGGGGTTCACGACCAGGATGTTCGGCGCAGTTGCGGCGAGCGTGATCGGCGTGAAGTCGCGCACCGGGTGGTACGGCACCTTCTTATAGAGCACCGAATTCAATGCGATCGTGCTCGCTGTCACGAGCAGCGTGTAGCCGTCCGGCGCGGAGCGGGCGGCGGCCTCGATGCCGATGACGTTGCCGGCGCCGGGCCGGTTCTCCACGAAAAACTGCTGGCCGAAAGCGTTGGAGAAATGCTGCGCGAGCACGCGCGCGACGATGTCGGTGCCGCCTGAAGGCGGCGACGGCACGATGATGCGCACCGGGCGCGACGGATATCCGGACTGCGCCGCCGCCTGGCCGAGGGCCAGGGCGAGCAGCAGCGCGCTAGCCCAGCGCACCCAGGACCTTTCCGCCGCGCACTGCCGGCTTCATTGGCGCGAGCACGAAGGCAATGCGGCAGGGCTCGCTGCCGCGGTTCACCCAGTCGTGCAGCGTCGCCTGCTGCACCAGCACGTCGCCCGCGCGCAGGTGCACGGCTCCGATGTCGAGCTGCAGGTCGATCTCGCCGGAGATGACCACCGCATAGTCGATCGTCTCGGTGCGATGCATGCGCGGCGTCGTGGTCGGTGACCACGCGGCGCACGGTGAGGCTCATGTGACGTCCCTCCGCGTAATGAGCAGATGCTTCAGCCGCCGCGCCGCGGGATAGTCGCGGTGCACGGAGTTGAAAATGCGCCGCAGATTCTTCCACGGCGATGGGTCGTTGTAGAACCGATGGAGGAAAAGCAGGTCGCAAACCAGGCTCGCCATCCAGCCGACCGGCGTGGCATAGCCGACTACCGCCTGCACGCCCGTCTCCCGTACGAAGCGGCGCGCGAACGCGATGCCGCGCGCGCCGGCGAACACGTTGCAGGCGGCGAAGTACACGAGGTTGCGATAACGGCCTTCGCCGTAGCCCGCGAATGCCGCGATCAGGTCCTCGGCGCCGATGCGCTCCACTACGGCGCGCACCGAAGCCGCGGCGCCGTGGAAGGCGAGGTAATACACCGGCGCATCGAAGAGCTGCTTCTGCCGCCACATCAGGCCGCCGGGGCGGCGCAGGTAGTAGGCGAGCCCCGCGCCCGAGTCGACGAAGCGGTGCGCGACGGTAAGCGGCGGATGGATCAGCGGCGCCATGCCGTCGAGGAACGCCTTCACCGAGAAATGCCGGAACATCTGCTCGTCCCAGTACGACTCGAGGCAGACGATCTTGCGCGGTGCCTTCACGGCGCCGCCTTCTTTTCGGCCGCGAGCCGGCGCCCGACGTTCACATTATTCGCCGCGGCTGCGCACGTTACGCCGCTAGCCAGCGCGACCAGATCGCGGGACAGCGCCGCATATTCATGGACCACGAGCAGCGTTACGCCCGCCTTGGCCGCGATGAATCCCGCCGGCCCGGTCGCGGTCAGGATCGCATCGACCACGGGATTCACCTCACGCGCGCCGCGCTCCTTGACGTAGAGCGTCGTGCCGGCGTCGGCGGCCTGGCAGGCGGCGAACGCACCTTTGCTGCCGAGCGTATTGCACCCGGCGAGCAGGCAAGCGGCAATGACCGCTGAAATCGGGGACAGGTACGTAATTATGGAAGGCCTAAATGTCTCCTCCGCGGGAGCGGGGATCCAGCCTTCTCTCCGAAAATCCTACCTGTCCTCGATTTACGCTTTGCGCAGGAAGTCGAAATCGCAACCGTGCTCGGCCTGCAGCACGTGCTGCATGTAGAGCTGCGCGTAGCCGCGCGGCGGCGTGCCGACGGGCGGGCGCCACGCGTTCTTGCGCCGCGCGAGCTCGGGCGGCGCCACCAGCAGGTCGATCTGCCGCCGCTGCACCGAAATGCGGATGCGATCGCCGTTCTTCACCAGCGCCAGCGGTCCTCCCGCCGCCGCTTCCGGCGATACGTGCAGCACGATCGTGCCGTACGCGGTGCCGCTCATGCGCGCATCCGAGATCCGCACCACGTCCTTCACGCCGGCGCGCGCGAGCTTCGCCGGGATCGGCAGGTAGCCCGCTTCGGGCATCGCGTAGCCGGACTTGGGGCCGGCGTTCTGCAGCACGAGAAAGTCTTCCGCCGTCACATCAAGCGCCGGGTCATCGATGCGCGCCGCGAGATCGTCGAGCGATGTGAACACCACCGCGCGCCCTTCGCGCTCGAAGAGCTTCGGATCGGCTGCGGAGCGCTTGAGGATCGCGCCGTTGGGCGCGAGCGAGCCGAAGAGCGCGACCAGCCCGCCCTGGGTGCTGAGCGGGTCGCCCATGCTCTTGACCACGGCGCGGTCCACCCAGCGCGGCTCGCGCTCGAGCCGCTCGCCGAGCGTCATGCCCGCGACGCTCATGCAGTCGAGATGCAGGAGCGGCTTCAGCTCGCGCAGCACCGCGCCCAAGCCGCCGGCGGCGTAAAGATCGGACATGTAATGCCGGCCGGTCGGCTTGAGATCGACGAGCACCGGCGTGGAATCGGAGAGCTCGTTCAGCCGCCGCAGGTCGATCGCCACGCCGGCGCGTCCCGCGATCGCCGTGAGGTGGATGATGGCGTTGGTCGACCCGCCGATCGCGAGCAGCACGCGCAGCGCGTTCTCCACCGACTTGGCGGTGATGATCTGCGACGGGCGCAGCGGATTCTTCGCCAGCTCCACCGCGCGCGCGCCGGTTGCCTCGGCGGCGCGCAGCCGGTCGGCGTGCACCGCCGGAATTGCCGCCGTCCCGGGGAGCGCCATGCCGAGCGCTTCGGCGATCGAAGCCATGGTCGACGCCGTGCCCATCACTGCGCAGGTACCGGCGGTGGTGGCGAGATTGCCCTCCACCTCTTCGATGCCCGCTTCATCTACTTTGCCCGCGCGATGCAGCGCCCAGAAGCGCCGGCAATCGGTGCAGGCGCCCAGCCGCTCGCCGTGGAACGAGGTCGGCATCATCGGCCCGGCCACGAGCTGCACCGCCGGCAGGTCGGCCGACGCGGCGCCCATCAGCTGTGCGGGCACGGTCTTGTCGCAACCGCCGAGCAGCACCACCGCGTCCATCGGCTGCGCGCGGATCATCTCCTCGACGTCGATCGACATCAGGTTCCTGAACATCATCGACGTCGGGCTCAGGAACACTTCGCCGAGCGACACCGTCGGGAACTCGAGCGGCAGGCCGCCCGCGCCGAGCACGCCGCGCTTCACCGCGTCGATCAGCTCCGGGAAATGCCGATGGCAGTTGTTGAAGCCGCTCTTCGAGTCGGCGATGCCTACCACCGGCCGATCGAGCATCTCGCTCGAGTAGCCCATGCTCTTCGCGAACGAGCGGCGCAGGTACAGCGAGAACGCCGGGTCGCCGTAGTTGGTGAGGCCGCGGGCAATCCCGTGCCTGGGCTTCTCGGTCATGCGCTAGGAACCCGCGACCACTGGCTGGACGTAGATCTCGACGCGCCGGTTCTCCGCGCGGCCGCCCTCGGTCGCATTGCTCGCGATCGGCATGCCCTCGCCCTTGCCGACGATGGAAAGGCGCGCCTCATTCACTCTCTTCGACTCCAGGTACTGGGCCACCGAGCGCGCGCGCCGCTCGGAGAGTCCCTGGTTGTACTGCGCCGAGCCCACATCATCGGTGTGGCCTGCGACGGTGAGGCTCGTCTTGCCGTAGCGCACGACGACATCGGCGATCTTGTCGAGCGTGCTGTAGAAGCCGGGCTTGATCTCCGTCGAGTTCGTATTGAAGCCGGTGTCGCCGGTCATGGTGACACGCACGACATGGTTCGGCAGCTGGTCGACGCGCGCCTGGCGCAGGTTGATCTCGTGGGCGAGGTTCTTCTCCAGGTCTTTGCGCTGGCTGTCCATGTACGCGCCCACCGCCCCGCCGGCGATCCCGCCGCCGATCGCGCCGAGCACCACGGCCCTCGAGTTACCGGTGCCGTAGGCGACGGCGCCGAGCAGCGCGCCGCTGGCGGCGCCGAGTACAACGCCCGCCTCGGTGTACGGCCGATTGATCGCCGGGCCGCCGCCGTCGGCGGCACAGCCTGCGATGAGACCAACGCTTGCGATTACCGCTGGGATTTTCAATTTGCCTCCTGTCATGAAAATTCTGCGCGCAGCAGCCTCGCGCCTTCGACCATCGCCTTCATCTTGCCGTACGCCACGTCGCGCGGCAGGTATTTCATGCCGCAGTCGGGCGCGACGATGACATCTTCCGGCTTCACGTGTTTGATTGCCCGCCGGATCCGATCGGCCACCTGCTGCGCCGTCTCCACGCGCATCTCCGAAAGGTCGATGCACCCGACCATGATCTTCTTTCCCGGCAGCTTCTGCAGCACCGCGGTATCCAGGTTCGATTGCGCGGTCTCGATGGAAATCTGCTGCACCGGCGAGCCGGCGAGCTCCGGGAGGAACCAGTAGTCCGACGGCCGCTGGTGGATGATCGCGGCATAGCCGAAGCAGATGTGAACCGCCGTCGTGCCGCTAATGCCCTGCAGCGCGCGGTTCAGGGCTTTGAGCCCGTATTGGCGCGCCTTCTCCGGCCGCGCCTGCATATAAGGCTCGTCGATCTGCACCACGTCGGCGCCGGCGGCGAAGAGATCGCGGATCTCCGCGTTCAGCGCGACGGCATAGTCCATCGCCGCTTGTTCTTCGGAGCGGTAATAGTCGTTCTGCGCCTGCTGCGACATGGTGAAGGGACCCGGCACGGTGATCTTGGTCAGGCGCGACGTCTGGCGCTTGAGGAAGCGCAGGTCCTCCACCTCCACCGGGTACTTGCGCCGGATCTTGCCGACGATCCGCGGCACGGGATTCGGATGCCCGGAGCGGTCGAGCGCGCTGCCGGGATTGTCGATGTCGATGCCCTCGAGCGCCGTGGCGAAGCGGTTGGAATAGCTCTCACGCCGGATCTCGCCGTCGGTGATGATGTCGAGGCCCGCCTGCTCCTGCGCGCGAATGGCGAGCAGCGTGGCATCATCCTGCGCCTCGGCGAGGTAAGGCTCGGGAACGCGCCAGAGCTCCCTAGCGCGCACGCGTGGCGGAAAGCGGCCCGCGAGCTTCTTGCGATCGATCAGCCAGTCAGGCTGCGGATAGCTGCCGACGAGCGTGGTGGGGAATAGCATGGCTCAAGTTCTGGCGAATCTCGGCGAAGTGCGGGCGAGCCGTTGTGGGTCGACCCGCCCGCTGCGCTGAATATAGCTCCAGGCAAAGTCGCGCGGCGAGAGGTTCATGTGCTCGGGGAAGCGGTCGTACCAGGCGCCGCTCGCGTCCGCCGCCGCCACGAGCTTCTCGACGATCGGCCGGCGCGCCGCCTCGTAGGCGGCAAGCGCCGCCGGTAGACGCGGCTCCTCGCGCAGCGCCCTGGCGAGCGCGATGGCGTCCTCGATCGCGAGCCGCGTGCCGGAGCCGATCGAGAAATGCGCCGTGCGCAGCGCATCGCCGATCAGGATACGGTTCCCCACGAACCAGCGGTCGTTGCGCACGTTCGGGAAATTGCGCCAGATCGACTTGTTCGACACGAGGCGCTCGCCCTTCAGCGGCTCGGCGAACACGCGCTCCAGGTAGGCAATCGTTTCGCCCTCGCCCATGCCGGCGAAGCCCGCGCGTTCCCAGGTCGCGGCATCGCATTCGGCGACGAAGGTGCTCAGCTCAGCCGCGTGCCGATAGTGATGCGCGTTGAACGTCCCGTGCTCGCTGCGCACGAAGGTCTGCGTCAGCGTCTCGTAGCGCCGTCGCGTGCCATACCAGGCGAACTTGTTCGTGCAATGGCTGATGCGCGTGCCGAACTCGCCGCTGCGGCGCACGTAGGAGTTGGCGCCGTCGGCGGCGACGACCAGGTCGTAGCCCTCGAGCTCCGCCGGCGAGCCGAGCGCGCGCTCGTATTGCGGCGTGATGCCCACCGTCGCGAGCTGCTGGCGCAGCAGCCGCAGCAGGCGTAGCCGCCCGATGGCGGCGAAGCCGATGCCGTCGATGACGAGCGCCGCGCCGCGATGCACGACGGTGAGATCGCTCCACGTTTCCATCTGCGGCGTGATGAGCTCATAGGTCGAGGGATCGTCCGCGCGCAGGAATTCGAGCGCCTTGTCCGAGAACACCACGCCGAAACCGAACGTGGCATCCGCCGGATTCTGCTCGACCACGCGGATGCGCCAATCGGGCGCCTGGCGCTTCGCGAGATAGGCGAAATAGACGCCGGCCGGGCCGGCGCCGGCGACGAGAACGTTCATCTACTTGAAGAGCGGCCGCAAGTCCTCGAGCTTGTCGAAGAGGTGCCAAAGGTAGTCCGACGTGCCGTTCACTCGGTGCGGATGCAGCTCGGCGAGCTTCGGATCGTTGCAGTAGTTGTCGAACGCTTCCTTCGACTGCCATTCGACCAGAATCATCGCCTCGCGGCGTGGGCCGCCGGTCATCGCCTCGCGGAACTTGCCGAGCGCCACCACGCGGCCGCCGTGCGCCTGCACCTCCTGCGCCGAGCGGCGCGAGTAGGCGAGGTACTCCTCCTTGTTCGCGACGTTGAACAGGTTGAGCGCGTAGACCTTGCTCATGCGTGCCCCCAGATAGCGCGCGCCGCATCGACGCACAGCTTTAGCTTCGCGCGCTCGTCCGCCTCCGTGACCGGATTGCCGCCGATGCTGCTCGCAAAGCCGCACTGCGGGCTGATGGCGAGCCGCGAAGCATCAATGTAGCGCGCCGCTTCGTCGGCGCGCCGGCGGAGCTCATCAAGCTTTTCCAGCGCCGGCACCTTCGAGCTGACCAGTCCCAGCACCACCCCTTTGTCTTTGGGCACATGGCGCAGCGGCGCAAAGCCTCCCGCGCGCGGCGTGTCGAACTCGAGCAGGAAATGATCGACGTTCGTGCGGCCAAAGAATTTCTCGGCGACCGAGTCGTAGCCGCCCTCGGAGAGATACATGCCCTTGTAGTTGCCGCGGCAGACGTGCACGCCGATGGTCATGCCGCGCGGGCGGTTCGCCACCGCCTGGTTGATAGCGTCGATATACAGGTCCACCAGCCGCTCCGGACTGTCACCGGCAGCCGTGACCTTCTCGCGCGCCGCCGGGTCGCAGAGGATCGCCACCGCCACCTCGTCGAGCTGCACGTAGCGGCTGCCGGCCGCGGCGAGCTCGGCGATCTCCTGCCGGTAGACCTTACCGAGATCGGCGAAGAAGCTGCTGGCGTCGCGATACACGCCGCGCTCACCCCAGTCGGTGAAGCGGTAGAAATGCATCGTCGAGGGCGCAGGCAGGGTGATCTTCGCCGTGCGCGCGGTGTGGTCTTTCACGAAGCGGAACTCGTCGACCGTAATCGGCGCGCGGCGCGCGACCTTGCCGTGCACATAGGGCGCGGTGAACTCACTTTCGTGCCCTTGCGTGTCGTGGAAGCGAAACACCGCGTTGCGCACCTCCAGGCCCGCCGTGAGGCGCACGAACTTCTCCCAGTACGACACGCGGCGGAACTCCCCGTCGGTGATGACTTGCAGGCCGCAGTCTTCCTGTAGCCGAATGGCGACGCGGATGGCGGCGTCCTGCGCCGCGCGCAGGCCGGCGTCGTCGAGCTCGCCGCCGGCGTGCTTGCGGAAGGCTTCGCGCAGCACCCTGGGCCGCAGCAGGCTGCCGATAAGGTCGGCGCGGTGAGCGAGCATCGCCGCATTGTATTGTTATAGTCGCCACGATGAAGCCACCGTTCCATGCCGAGCACATCGGCAGCTTCGTGCGGCCGCCGCGCCTGATCGAAGCCGCGCGTGCGCACAAGGCGGGCTCGCTCGACGACGCCGGCTTTCGCGCGGTGCAGGACGACAGCATCCGCGAGATCGTCGCCTTCCAGGAGTCGCTCGGCCTGCCGAGCATCACCGACGGCGAATTCCGCCGCCGCAGCTGGTCTGCGGGCTTCATCGACGCGGTGGCGGGTTTCGGGCTGCGCGACGGCACGCTTGGCTTTCGCACCGAGAGCGGCGTGATGGGGGTCGCCGCCTCGCCCTATGCGAAGGAGCGGCTGCAGCGCAAGCAGCGCATCGTGGCGGATGACTACAGGTTCCTGCGCTCGGTAGTGAAGCGCGGCGTGCCCAAGGTGACGATCGCCGCGCCGGACGTCATGCACTGGTTCCTCGGGCCGCGCGCTTTCGACGCCAGCGCCTACGCCGACCGCGAAGCTTTCTTCGCCGATCTCGTGCGGATCTACCGCGACGAGATCGCCGAGCTCGCGAAAGAAGGCTGCAGCTATCTGCAGCTCGACGACACGGCGCTGCCGTGCAACTGCGACCGGAACGCGCGCAAGGACGTCGTCGCGCGCGGCGAAAATCCGGACGAGCTGACCGAGCGCTACGCGCGACTGTTCAACGATTGCATCGCCGGCAGGCCGGCGGATATGAAGGTCGCGATCCATCTGTGCCGGGGAAACCTCAAAGGCGCGTGGATGGCCGAGGGCGGCTACGAGCCGGTGGCGGAGGCGCTTTTCAACCGGCTGAATGCCGACATCTACTGCCTCGAGTACGACACGGCGCGCGCCGGCGACTTTTCGCCGCTGCGCTACGTGCCTGAAGGCAAGAGCGTGATCCTCGGACTGGTGTCGACGAAGACGCCCAAGCTGGAAGCGAAGGATGCGTTGAAGCGGCGCATCGAGCAGGCGGCGAAGTACGTGCCGCTCGAGCGCCTGGGCGTCTCGCCGCAATGCGGCTTCTCGAGCGGCGGCGGCGCGGGCCAGACGGTGACGCAGGGCGATACGCGGCGAAAGCTAGAGCTGGTGCTCGAGCTCGCGCGCGACGTGTGGGGCTACCTGGCCTAGCGCGGTTTCGAAGCCGGCGGCGGCCCAGGCATCGATGCCGCCTTGCAAGGCGCGCGCGTCGAGATGGCCGCGGCCCTGCAGCACGAGCGCGCCCATGGCGGCGGAGGCTTCTTCCGGGCAGGCGCAGTAGAGCACGACCGGCCGCCCCTCGAGCTCTTCGAGCGGCATGTCGCGCAGCGTATTCAGGCTGTGGAATCTCGCGCCGGGGAGGTGCGGCCCGGGGATCCGCGCGGCATCGTCGGAGCGCACGTCAATGACGATCGGCGCAGTGGCCGTAGAGAGCTCGACGTTGAGCGCCGCCGGATCGATGCGCGGGACGCCTTTGATGCGCATCGCCTGCTGCCGCCGCACGTAGCGCCAGAGAAGATAGAGGGCGACGAGGCCGATGATGATCAGCGTCAGGCCGACACGGGAGTCCTGCAGCGCCGCCAGCAGGGACGCCAGCACTTCCTTCATCAGGTAGCCGAGCAGAATGATGGGCAGGGCCCAGAGCGCGGCGCCCAGCGCGGCGAGCCATAGAAAGCGCGGCCACGTCATGCCGAGCGCGCCCGCGATCGGCGGCGCGACCAGCGACACGCCGGGGATGAAGCGGCCGATGACGAGCAGCGCGCTTCCCCAGCGGCCGAATGCCGCGCCGGTTTTCGTCACGCAGCTCTGCGGCGAAAGCGAGAGCTGGCAAAGGCGGGTCAGCACCCGGCTGCCGTACTTGCGCCCCAAGGCGAACCAGACGGCATTGCCCAGCACCGAGCCAACCACGATGGCGGCGGTGAGCTGCGCGGTCTGCTTCACCACGTCGGACATCGCCGCGCCCGCCACCAGCACCGTCGGCGTGAGCGGCGCCGGCAGCCCCGCCTCGTGGATGAGCGTGTTCAGGAACACGATCAACGCACCGAACTGGTCGAGCAGGTGCACCGTATTACCCGTCTCGCGCGGTCGGCGTCGCGGCGATCTCGCCGAGCTTGCGCCGCAGTTCCAGCGGCCCGCAGATGCCGCGCAGCGGCTCGAGCGAGGACCCCGTGCCGACCACCGTCAGGTCGCCATAGTTCAGCATGCGGCCGAGCAGCCCCTGGTTGACGTGCAGGCTTTCGACCTTGGCGAGCGTCATTTCGACCGTCGCGCGCGCAATGAAGCCGCGCTTGGCGATGATGCGCCGGTCGGTCAGCACGAGCTCGGTCGTGCCGCGACGAATCAGCGCAACCATGATGACCACGATACCGACCACAGTGAGTACGGCCGCAATCAGCGGCCCGCGCTGCCAGTCCACATAGACCGCCGCCGCGGCCCCAATGAGGCACAGCGCACCGATCAGGTACCAGAGCGCAAAGTTCCAGTGCGAAATGGCGGCGCGATGCACGATGCGCTCGCCGGGGGCGAGTACCGATTCGACATACGAGCTCATGACAGCGAGATCATGTCACTTCTCGCCGAAGAGTTCGATCACCAGCTCGCGCAGCCAGCGGTTGCCCGGATCGGCCTCGAAACGCTCGTGCCAGTGCACGGCGACGTCGGCGGGCGGGATGGCCACGGGGGGCGCGAGCGACTTGAGCCTGCCGCGCCGCTCGAACACGCGCGCTACCCGCGCGGGCAGGGTGCAGAGGAGGTCGGTGCGCTCGAGCACCATCGGCACGACGGTGAAATGCGGCAGGCGAAGCGCGATGCGCCGGGCAAGGCCGGCACGCTCGAGCGCCTCTTCGACGACGCGGTGCCCGCCGCGGTAGGTCACGAGCGCGTGCGAGGCCTCATGGAACTTGCGCTTGGTGAGCGCCTTGGTCGGATGATCGGCACGCATCAGGCAAAGATAGGGATCGCGAAACAGCGCCCGGCGACGGACCGGCGGTCCCAGGGCGGGGAGAAAGCCCACCGCGAGATCGAGCGCGCCGGTGGCGAGCGCATCGGCGAGGTCTTCGACATCCAGCGCCACCGCTTCCAGGCGTACGCCCGGCGCCGCCCGCTGCACGCGCTCGATGAGCGGCGGCAGAAATTCGATCTGCCCAAGATCGGACATGTAAAAGCGAAAGGCGCGCGTCGCGCTCGCCGGGTCGAAGCCCGGCCCGTGCGCGAGCGCGGCTTCCAGCAGCGCCAGCGCCTGGCGCACGGGCTCCGCCAGTTCGCGCGCGAACGGCGTCGCGT
>JACXTT010007248.1_pt1 | contig 15668 bp, 10 predicted proteins | sample 9270951 | NCBI WGS metagenome assembly JACXTT01 (sample SAMN15532306, study PRJNA645909) | rock metagenome | isolation source: weathered quartz diorite | place: Puerto Rico | collected 2017-06-21 | reverse complement strand
GGCTTCTCCGTACACCGACCCAGTCGAGGAGAACGCTATGTGCCTGATCCCGTTGCTGCGCATTGCCTCCAGAACGTTGAAGGTCGCGATCGTGTTTTGCTCGAGATCCCTGCTGGGGTGCTCCGTTCCAAACCGGACATCGGCGTTTGCAGCTAAGTGGAACACGATTTCTGAACCTGCCATGGTCTCGGTGAGTAGGTGCAGGTCGAGAACGTCGCCTTCTACAGATTTGAAACCGCCGTGCTTGAAGGCGCCCTCCAGGAAGCGGCGTTGACCCGTTGAGAAATTGTCGTACCCAACGACTTCGTGCCCATCGGCCAGCAACCGGTCCACGAGGTTGCTACCAATGAACCCTGCGCAGCCTGTTACAAAAAATTTCCCCAATCCCCCTCCGCGCTATTAGCGCCTTTTCGCTTCTCTGGCGAGCTCACATTGTTCAGTTGCCCCAGTGAATACCGGGCTTCTCCGGCATCAATAACCTTTTCCAGAAACCTAGACCCCAAGCAAAGTGCATGCACACAAACGCGCAAGCCACCAGAGGCATCAAGCATGTCCGTTTGCGGAAAACGCAAATTACAGCCGATACCGTCACATTCGCGACAGCATAAGCAGCTAATGTGGCCGCTGTTAAATATAGGAAACGAAGATCGACAATCGACAGCGCGGCAGAAAGCGTGACGACAGCCACGAAGGAGGGTGCTACCACCTGCCGCCACGACGTTAGATTTCTGTGCTTCAAGAAATTTCCGGCCCTCGCACCGCCATACCGGTAATAAAGTTTCCAGAAGTCCGCGAACCGCTCGCGCGGATAGTAGTGAGCGACGATGTCCTTGTTCAAATAAACCGTCCCTCCCATATTCCGGATCCTTTGGTTGATGTCAGAGTCCTCGCTTATGACGGGAGCATGCTCGTCAAAGAGGCCCACTCTGTCAAAAATCTCGCGTCGGAAACAACCTAGATAGACGGAATCTACAAAGCCGCTTTTTTTTCCCAATCTGAACTGAGCATTTCCCACGCCAAACGGATGACGTAGCGCAAGTCCTATCGCTTCTTGGCGACGCGACTTCGTAATCGGCCGCTGAACCCCGCCAACATTATCTGCGCCAGTCGCAATCAACGTATCTACGCACCGAGAGACGTAATCGCTAGAAATTGAGGTGCGGGCATCAATCCGGACGATTACATCTCCGTGCGCTGTTCGGATCCCATAGTTGAGGCCTTGAGAGCGACCACGTTTCGATAAGCGGATCACGGTCGGTTTCCTGCCACCCTGTGAGAAGGATGATGCAATGTCAGCCGTCCGATCATCGCTGCTTCCATCGACGACAAGCACTTCCATCCGACTCGGGGGGTACTCTTGCTGGAAGATCTGTCCTAGGATTCGGCGGATATTTGCTTCTTCATTCCTTACTACTAATAAGACCGACACGAGCGGCAGTTCAGTGAGTTCGCTGGTCGGCCCTATGGTCTCCGCACTCGTCATATTCCGTGTAAGCAATCGATGATTCGGTTGCTGTGGACAATCCACTCAACAAGCTTGTGAAGGGCGCTTGACGTCATCGGTACTGCTCAGCCAGTGTGCTTCGTCGTCGTGAATCAACGTAGCGACGAACTCTCGCCGAAGATCGGCAATGATCGCGGTCAATTTCACCGTCAATCGCTGATCTACTGTCAACTGCGACCCTACGTGTTCAATCTCAGCGATGGCGGCCGGCCGGCTATGGACGTCCTCTGCGGAACGTTGGCGATGTCGGAGCGGATGGGGGCGCCGGCGGGATAAAAGGCGCCGCAGGCGAAACCACAGGCGTTCCCGCAGGAACGCTCTGGGACCACGCGCCGGCAGCTTCGCCTGCCGGAAGCGGGGCCCCGCTTGCACTCGTGGAGGCGTCCGTCCCGGATGGAAATTCGGCATAGCTCGCATCGAGTCGCGCTATGTTGCGCACGACGTGAGGTGTGATGAGCAGAATAATCTCGGTTTTCGTCGCATCGCTGCGATGGCTCGAAAAGAGCCGGCCGAGCACCGGGATATCGCCGAGGCCCGGAATCTTGTTCGCGCTCTTGCGGTCTTCATCGCTGATCAGTCCCGCGAGCGCCTGCGTTTCCCCGTCCTTGAGCCGCAGCCCGGTAGACGCACCGCGCGTGCCGATCTGGTAGGTCAGCGTTCCGGTACTGCTTTTGATCTCGCGTACTACGCTGCTTACTTCCAGCCCGACCTTGATGGCCACCTCGTCCTCCAGCGCGACAGTGGGCTCGACCTCGAGCTTGAGGCCGACATCCAGGTAGCTCACCGACTCCGTGATCCCGACGTTGGCGGTCGCCGTGGTGGTAATCACTGGGACGCGGTCGCCGATGAGGATGCGCGCCTTGTCGCGGTTCTTCACCCGGATCCGCGGATTGGCGAGCAAGTTGGCGTCGCCCTCTTCCTTGCGCAGGTTGGCGACCACGGGCGAGATGCCGACGCGCGATGTATTGACGTGCCTCAGCGTGTCGAGCGTGAGCGGATTGGTCACGACCGAAGGCGTCGTCGCGACGACGCTCCCGGCCGATGTGGTGACCGTGCTGGTGTTGGCGAAGTTGAGCACCGAGAACTGGCTCGGCCACTGGATGCCGAGCTCGGTGAAGCGCGAGCGCTTGATCTCCATGACCTCCACCTCGAGCACCACCTCGGGCTCGGCGAGGTCCTGGTTCGCGATCAGCCGCTCCGCGATCCGTACCGCGTCGGCCGTGTCGCGCATGACGAGCAGGTTGAGCTTCTCGTCGATATAGACGTCGCGCGTCTTCAGGATGGTCTTGATCAGGTTCAGCGCCTGCTTCGCTTCGGAGTTGCTGAGATAGAACGTCTTGACCACCAGTTCCTGGTATTCGCGGTTCTTGGCGGGCGTATTCGGGTAGATCACTGCGAGGCTATCGGTGATGACCATCATCTCGAGCTGGTTCGTCATGAGCAGCGTCTTGACGATGTTCGCTACCGGCGTGTCCTTGACGAAGAGCGTCGCCCGGGCGTCGGGCCGGATGTCCCGGTCGAGCACGAAGCTGATGCCGGTGAGGTTGGTGATCGCCTCGAAGATGTTGCGGATCGTAACGTCGCGGAATTCGAGCGAAACCGGCTCGTTGAAGGTCTGCTTCAGCACGGGCTTCGCAAGCCGTCGCGCCACCTGCTTCTCGTCGAGCTGCCGCTGCAGCGCACGCGCCTCGCGGTTGTTCGGATTTTCTGCAAGCACGGGGCGCAACCGGGCCGCCGCGGCTTCCACGGCGCCGCCCTTGAGCAGCGCTTCCGCCTCGGCAAGCGCCGCCCGATGCCGCTTCTCCGCCTCCATGCTTTCCAGACCCGCCCGGGCGCGCTGGTTGTTTGGGTCGATCTTGAGAACCCGACGGTACGACTCGTCGGCCGCTTGCGCCGAGCTCCGGGCGTCTTCCGCCTGCGCAAACAGCCGGTTGAGCGCAATCTCGCGCTGGCGGAAATAGGCAGCACGGTATTCGTCGTTGCGCGGCCTGTCTGCCATGGCCTTTTCGAGAACGCTCAGCCCTTCCTCAAAGCGACCCTCGTCCATGAGGCGCTGGCTGGTGGTCAGGGTTTCCGGTGTCGCGCAGCTCCAGAGTGCGACGGCCGCCGCCAAGGACGCGAGGATCGCTTTCATCCGGCTTACAGCCGGCCGTAAGGAGAATGCTTCCGGAGATACGTAATCATCGTGGCCCGCGCTGCGCGTCGCGCGCCGCACACCATGGATGCGCATATAGCGCCCTCCCCAAAAGGAATAATAAACCCAATCGGCTGTACTGCCGGAAGCGGCCGAAAGGGTTGTGCAACAGCACCGTCCTAGGCATACTTGTCCCGCTGGGTTTTGCTTCGCCGAAGCAGTTCTTTCTGGGGAGGGAGAAATGACCCGCACGTCCCGCTGGCTTTCGTTCGTCGTGCCGCAGCTCGTCGCCGCAATTCTCGTTTCCTGGAGCAGCATCGGCGTAGCCGCCCTCGAGCGCTGGGAGCAGCTCGGACCCGAGGAAGGTTACGTGCGCGGGATGGCGCCCTTGCCGGTCAATGGCGTGAATGTCGACACGCTGTACGTGGCGGTATTCGGCGGCGGCATCGTCAAGGCGACCTGGAACAGCGGCTTCGGGGGCTGGAACAATTTCGTTCGCGACAACTCCGGCCTGGGAAACCTCGACGTTCTTAGCCTTGCGGTCGATGGTGGCGCGACGCCCAAGGTCCTCTATGCCGCCACCTCCGGCGGCGGCATCTGGAAAGCGAACGTCCCGGCGAATAACAGCACCGTGCTCAGCTGGTCGCAGGTGACGACGAGCGGCCTTGGCTGCCTGTTCACTTTTTCGGTGATCGTGCCGGTGTCAGGCAAGGTCCTGACCGGCACGCAATGCTCGGGCACGAGCAGCGGCGTCTACTATTTTACGGTCGGAGGCGGCTCATGGGTGCGCTCGGGGCCGACTCCCCCTGCCGTGGGCTCGCTCGGTAGCACGAGCGGCATCCATGTTTATGGTTTTTCGACCGTCAACGGCACGGTGTGCTCGCCAAATTGCATCTATGCTTCCACTAGTGCCGGCGTGTACCACACGACGGACTACACGGGCGCAGGAACGTGGAACGCGCTCAATCCGCAGCCCGCGGTAGTGGACGGCCAGAGTGGAACGTTCGGCATACGCGGCTTCACCAACGGCGGCACGGTCTATCTCGCTGCGTCGCTGCCCGGCGGCGGGGTCTTTCGCACGTCCGTCACGCTCCCGCTTACGGATTTCTTCAACGTGCAGCCTTGGACCACTACCACAGCGGGCTCGCCCGGCGCGCTTCCCTCCAAATTGGTCACTTCAGGCTTCCAAGGGGACGCGGCTAGCAGCACCGGCGAATATTTCGTGCAGCTTCAGGGGCTCGGCAGCTACAGGAGCGTCAACGGAGTCAACACCGGAACGCTGAGCTTCGATTTCCTTCCGGGCACCAGCCGATTTGCACCGCGGTTAGTTCAGCGGGCAGTGTTCGGAAGCGCACCCGATCCAATCGGCAACACCGGCACCGCGGCGATGCTGCTCATTGGCACGGCAGAGGGCGTACTCTGGGGCTTCCCGTCAACCCAACCCCAATTGGAGACGCGCTCGGGCAACTGGTCGCGAATTGGCTTTGGCGGTAATGGCGGCCCGCGCTTCGTCACGGGTACGGCGCTCGACTTGATCATCGACCCGACCAATCCGAGCAACGTGATCGTCGCCACGGGCGGCAGCATGTTCCAGGTAAAGCGCAAGGCAGGCCAGGTCGACGCCAGGAGCTTCGACGAGATGCCGGCGCTCGACTCGACCACAATGCTCGTGAAGCACCGGCTCGCTCTTGACACCACGCTCAGCAGCCCCCGCATCTATATAGGCGCGTTCCACTTGATCTTCCGCGCAGGATGCGACAGCTTCGGCTGCTTCGGCAACGGGACGAGCATGGGGCCGAATTATCCGGGCGGCGCAAGCAGCCTGCCGGACCTCTCGCTGACCGTACCCGGCGTCATCCTGGACAACAATTCGCCGGGCGGCGATCCGAACGGCAAGCCCGTGTACCTGTACACTGACCGTCGTTACCCGGCGGAGACGATCGGCCGGGGCGTCTGGAAGAGCACCGATGGCGGCAACACCTGGACCGACTTTAACGGCAGCGGAGGCACCCAGCTCGGCAGTGTCGGCGGCACCAATGTCCAGCAGCGGCACGTGCTCTCGGCCGCGATCGGCACCGATGGGACGCTGCTCGTTGGTACGAGGGCCGGCGTTTACAAGACGAACACTTCCGCTCCCGCCTGGACGGCGGCGACTACGCCGCTACCGACGCCGGCGAACTTTTCGTATACGGCTTCCGACGTCGCCGTCGACGGCACAAATGTGTATGTCGCCTACACGGTGCAAAACGGCCTGAACGCCATAGATTCAGCCAGCACCGGCGTGTACACCGGGACGACGAGCTCGTGCTGCACAAAGCTCGTCAACTTCCCCGCCAATATCCGGCCGAGCACGATAGCCATCACACATCCCGGCGGCTCCGCCACTCCGACCCTCTGGGTCGGTACTACGAACGGCGGCGGCATGTGGAAGAGCACGGACAACGGCGTCTCCTGGGCGCAGAGCAACATCAGGTTCAACAACGAGGACGTTCACGCCTTCGGCGTCGTTCAAGGTTCCGGCGCCAGCACTGTGGGCGCTGTCACAACTGCAGGCGGCGGAATTTACCTGCGCGCGCTGACACAGGGTCCCGATTTCGACAATGACGGGTTCGCGGATGTCTTGTGGAAATATAGTGGCGGGCCGTATACCGGAGTTTGGCTCGTAGATGGCACGAAAGTCCGACAGGCGGCACTAGGACCAAACCTCGCATCGGGTTGGTCGATCGCCGGAATGGGAGATTTCAACGGCGACGGTAGCACAGATATTTTGGTGCGTGACTCCGCCGGCAACAATGCTCTCTGGTTCATGAATGGGACCTCGTTAAGTAGCTCAGCGTTTACTAGTCCGGCGGCTGGATGGACGCTTGCCGGAACCGGAGATTTCAACAAGGACGGCATTTCCGATCTTCTCTGGAGAGATGGAACCGGAAACGTAGCTTTTTGGCTGCTGGACTCTAGCGGACAGGTAGCAAGCGGCGCCTTTATAGGCAACGTTCCCCTGAACTGGTCTGTAATCGGAGTCGCGGATGTCAATAATGACGGCTTCGCTGATGTGATATGGCGCGACACGTCGGGCAACGTTGCTATATGGTTGATGAATGGAACGACGTCCTTTTCGGGTGCCGTTGTTGCGAACATTGCCACGTCCTTCGCTTTTGGAGGCGCAGGCGATTTCGATGGTGATGGTAATGCCGATCTACTGTGGCGAGACGGGAGTGGAAATAACGCTATTTGGTTTATGAATGGTTTAGCGATAAAGAGCGCCAGCTATATCAGCAGTGTTCCCGACCCGAATTGGACGATCGGCGCCGTCGCGGATGTCAATTCGGATTACATCGCCGACATCATCTGGCATAACAACGTCAGCGGGAATACGTATGTTTGGTTGATGAATGGAACGAATGCAACATCAACCTGTGGCCAGATGAGCTGCACTAGCGGATACATGCCTGGACTCGTGGATTCGAACTGGCGCGTGGTGGATCGGTGATGCAATTGCGTTCGACGTCCTTGGCAGTTGCCTTAGGTTGGATCGTGAATGCTTTGCCTGCGCATGCCGGCGATGCTTCACTAACCAGCAGCGATTGGCACAGTATTCTGGCGCGTCCGGGACTTCCTTCGCGGCCGCCAGCCGGGTTCTTTAAGAAGAAGGATCGGCTACAACTGCCGTTGCGAAAAGCTGTTGCTCCTGAACCCCCCGCTCCAAAGTTTCCATTCAGTTACCTAGGTAGGGCGCAAAAACCAGGGGAACCAGTGACTGTGTACCTTGGGCGCGAAGGTCGCGTATTTAGCGCAAGAGTCGGTCAGATCCTGGAAGGTGAATATCGCATTGAAGAAATAGGAAACGATTACCTTAAGATCCAATTTCTAACCCAAGCTCGAAACAGCTTGATTGCTCTTTCCAGCATCGGTCCTCAACCGGCTATACCGTCGGGTAGTCTTATTCAGCAACAAGCGACCAATCGAACACAAAGCAGTGACATCACGATCCCGGACGCCACTATCACTGCCTCCTCTGATCGTGCCAAAGTCTATCAGGCGAGTTCTTCCAGTAGCGCTGCAGTCCCGAGACTGGATTTAGCCCAAGCTCCGGGAGGTGTGATTCCCGGCGCGAACACGCAAAACAGCAGCAACGATGGAACTCTAAGCTCTCCAGCTGCCAATGCCGAAACATTGAATGTGCGGGCAGGAGGGGGTATGGTCATCGCTCCTCCGCCGAGTGGACCACCTCCTATATCGGTACCGACTGTAAAAAGCATGCCTTTGACGCCGGTTCCGAACGGGACGATGCGTGTTCTTCCTCGCCCATCGGGACCGGTTCCGATAACGCCAGCGCCATCCGGGAATATGGTGTTATCGCCCACCCCAGCGTCTTAGTTTAGTCTGTCGTAAGCAGCTTCAAATCCGCTCAAGATACGCGCCGGTTCGCCGCACAAGCTTAGCCCGAGCCGGTAGTTCAAGCAGTCTACCAGCTGCGCCGTTTACGCTGCCCTATTCATCATTGGCGCCATAACATTAATAGTTACTCCAATCGAATGAACAAAACGCATCAATGTCTCTCCAGAAGATCTGGCTGAAGCTCGGGTGATACCAAAACTTTCTGAGGGCGGAAGTGTGCGCCTCTTCAAGAACTCAATGATGGGTGCACTACAGGCCCTGTTAACGAGCGTCAGCCTTTTCTTGCTCTACTACTACCTGCTTCGCACCGTCGGTGCAGCAGGACTCGGTCTCTGGTCGCTGCTTATGGCTGTTGTAGCCATCGGCCGGATCGGAGAATTCGGGATGCCCGCTGGCATCGTCCGGTTTATAGCGCGCGACATCGCCGCTGGGCAGCCAGGGCGTGCGTCAGCAAACGTCCAATTCGCATTGATTGCAGTCGCTGTCTTGTTAGGTCTGGTGCTGGTGTTCGCGGCGCCGGTAGTTAAGTGGCTCCTGCGATTCATTCTGCCGGCAAGTCAATTTGAGGCTGTCGTGCCGCTATTGCCTATGACTTTGCTTGGGCTGTGGCTAGGCTCCCTAGCGACCGTCATGTTCGGTGCAATTGACGGTTGTGGAAGAAGTGATTTGCGCGGAATTGTCGTAATCGCGGCGTCATTAGTTCAGGTCGTGGCAACGACGGTGTTCGTCCCTCACCTGCAACTAATGGGCATAGTCTATGGTTACCTAGCGCAATCGCTAACGGCATTGTGCCTGGCTTGTTACCTCAATCTACGGCTTATGCCGTCGGTCCTTCAGTTCCGCAACATTTCCGCCGCCACGCCTCGGGAGATATTCTCGTTCGGTGCGATCCTGCAGCTGAATTTGTTACTGCAACTTCTCTTCGACCCGCTTACGAAAGCTCTTATAGGTAGATATGACAGCGTTTCATCTGTGGCCATTTTCGAAATGGCTAACCGGATGATTCTGCAAGTGCGCTCTTTGCTAATAGGCGCGAACGAGGCCACAGTGCCATTCTTTGCTGCTTGGAATAGGTCCCTCGTATCACGTCAAGCGTTGCTCAATGCCTATAGCAAGCGATTTAATGCCAACCGATTGGCTTCTCTACCGGTGTATATCGGGATAGTCGCACTCGCGCCCAGTGTTTCCGAATTTTGGATTGGCAAACTCGACTACCAATTTGTCTTGTTATGCTGGCTTTTAGCGCCGTGCTGGCTAGTGAATACTCTCGTAGCCCCAGCGTATTTCGCCAATATCGCTTTGGGAAACGTGAGGCGAAATGTAATCTCTCACGTGCTTATAGGCGTTACGATCGTCTCAATTGGCGCTCCTTTGGCGACGCTGTTCGGAGCGACAGGCGTGGTGATCGCGTACTCGACAGCGCTATTGCTTGGCAGCGCATACATTCCTGGGGACTTTGCGCGGTTGACGGCCGGTGAGCATAGACCCTGGAAAAGGGACCCAGTATTCATCGGTTCAATCGGAGCAGCAGTGTTGGTGCTTGGCTCGCATGCAGTTATGACCGGGTGGACTGCTTGGAGCCCCGCACTCAAACTTGTTGTTTGCATGATGGCATACGCAGCCGTCGTCTGTTGGACGGCCTATCACCATCCTGTGGCTGCCGACTTCCTGGGACGCTTCGCGAGAGCAATGCGCCGACATCCCAGCAATCATTCGTCCCGCTCTGAATGATTTTCCGCTTGGGCGTAAAGAGGCTCGTGCGTACCGCGATAGTTAGGGCGTCTCGACTCTTCGTGCCTCCGATTAAAACTAAAGTCGTGCATACGGTGATAAACGGGTACAACCTCTTAGTTCTGGCAAATGAGAACGTTGGAAGGGAGATCGTCTTCTACGGCAACTTTGAGCCCGCTGAAACTGCATGTCTGGCGCGTGCTATACGTCCAGAAGACACGTGCTTCGACGTGGGCGCGAATGTTGGTTACTTCACCTTACTGATGGCGCAACTAGCGTTTAATGGGCGCGTGCATGCGTTTGAACCGCTAGCACTAAACGTGGCGCTGATCCAAGCAAGTTTGGAACTCAGCGGCTATTCAAATGTCGTTGTGAGCCAAATTGCGGTCGGGGATCGGTCCGGCCTTGTAAGCTTTTCGCAGTCGGCTGACAGTGCGTTTTCTTCCCTTCGTGACACTGGACGCAAACCCGTCAAGCGTCAAATATCTGTACCTATGACGAGCCTGGACGAATACGTACAAGATAATTCCGTTAATCGCGTCGACATTTTGAAGGTCGACGTGGAAGGCGCCGAAGCTCTCGTAGTGTCCGGGTCTACGAAGCTCCTTCGCGATGCGGAGAGGAGGCCACGTCTAATCATGCTCGAACTTAGCAGCAAGAATCTTCAGGCATTCAAGACGTCCGTACAGTCAGTTTTAGATCAAATGGCGGGGCTTGCTTATGCTCCTTACGTGTCTACTGCGGACGGACAGCTCAGTCCTCTCGACAGAATTGCACTTGGTCATTCTGAAAACCTCTTCTTCGCACCAACGCAGTAAGCTCTAGGAACACACCCGTTCACCCAGCGCCGAGGCAGAAACAGCCTAGTACTGCATGAGTCTTGTTCGTCAAGAAGGCGGCGCGCGCTTGCGTGGCTATCCACCCCGGAGGGCTGCTGACCACAGGGTTGGTGACGTTTCGATAACCATAGTTACCACAGTGTTGAACGCGGAGAAGTTAATAAAGCCGACATTGGATAGCGTAGTCAGTCAAACACATAGACCCGTGGAGTTGATTGTCGTGGATGGGGGTTCTACGGATGCCACTCTGAAGTACCTTCGAGAACACGACGCCCTAATCGACTATTGGATCAGTGAGCCAGATAAGGGAATAGCAGATGCAATGAACAAAGGGATCTCCTTAGCTACAGGGGAATTGATCCTTTTCTTAAATGCCGGCGATTTCCTCGTGGATGAGAACGTGCTCACGTTTATCGCCCAATGGTATTTATATGATCGATGGTCGTGGGCCTATGGCACTGCTCGGCTACTGATTAATTTTTCGAAGACGCCATTCTCACAGCGTTATCGACCCTTCCGTCGTTGGAGGTATTTCTACTGTACCCCACATTGCCATCAGGCCACCTGTTTTCGACGCGCCCTGTTTACTGAAGTCGGGATGTACAGCACGGAAGACGATCGAGCTTTTGACGTCGAGTTCTTTATCCGAGCCGCGAGGTCGCATGTTCCCAGCACTACAGCCAGACCGTTAGTTTGGTACGACGTGACGGGTTTTTCCTCGCGCAATCACTTCCAACGCTTAGTCTCACGCCTGCGCGTTACAGCAAGAACGTGCGATCCCAAGTATCTAATGCCGCTATGGATTGCTTTGATTCTTTATCGAGCGCTGCGATCACTTCTCGCGTCTGGCGTTAAGCGAGTTATCGCAGCTTTCTATACCCTAAAGGGCGCTTCGTCGTAGTGGCAGTGGAACGCGACCGCATCCCAATCAGGAGCAACGCCGTGGGATGTGCGATCTTGCTATTTGTTGTGACCGCTTCAGTGGTTCTTTCCTCGCGATTCGGAGAATCGGGGTTAGCAAGATTTGTCCGACTCGATGACCTCTTGCTTCCGATCACAGCTATTACAGTCGCTCTGCATCTAGGTGTCCTGGGTAGGGCACTTATCACCATTTTCCCGTTTCTATTGCTCTATGCCCTTAATCTGCTCGTCGCGACAGCAGTCCATTTTGACGATAGCTTTGCAACTGAGCTCGAACTATATGAGAAGTTTCTCCCAGCCCTAAAAGGGATTCAATACCTCGCATACTTCCTATTGGCGTACTGTGCTTTAGCACGGACGAACCGTCTAAAGGACGCGCGCTTGCTTACGTTACTGTTGCTCGGAATTTTTGGCGTTGATTTGGCGTACGGCACCAGCCAACTGATCACTGGTGACTTCCGCGGGTACTACGGCGTCGCGATTTTCAACGAGGTTAGCCCCACTTTGACGGGCGCGGTATTTTTCTTTTCGGCCGTCTACTGCTCTCTTAACCTCGCATTGCACGGTGGACGCAAATCAACGTTGTTTATTTTCCTATTGGCGATAAGCGTCGTCCTTGCGTTCTTCAGCGGGTCACGAGGTGCATCAATCGCTACGTTTGTGTATCTCCTAGTTCTTACAATTTTAACTTCATCAGCAAGAACGAAGATCCTCATAGCGGTCATCCCGTTTATTGCCGTAGCTGCCGGCCTATGGGTATATGTCAACGCGGATAACTTGCAAGGTTCCGTGCTTAGAGTTTTCCAGCTTTCCGCTCTCCCCGATGAGCTCGAAAGCGCTGGCACAAGGAGCGAGAACTGGGGCAATGTGCTATCCGGATTTCTTACCATGGTTCACCGCTCGCCGATCTTGCTCCTAACAGGATTGGGCAGCGGCGGTACCTATATTATTTTTGGCGAAATCCTTAACGCGGCAGATAGTCAACTAGTAGCGACGTTCGTGGCTGGGGGCCTAATCGGATCTATCCTTTACCTCGGCGCGCTGCTTCACTTATATCGGCGCGCTCGAATGAGCCTCGCGCCGATATCGCACGACCTGCTAGCGGTATTCATCGCGCTTTTTTGGGCGGCCAATGCATTCTCCGTGACGCAAGAAGTTTTCATTCTTTCCAAGACCGGCGGTCTCTTCTGGCTAACAGCCGGTCTTCTATTAGGTTTTGCCGAAAGCAAACCGGCGAGCCCTTTAAATGCGAGGGCCTAGTGGTCAAAGAAACTATACGGGGTCTTTTTCGGATCCTCGGTTACGAAATAGGTCGCGTCACTGCACAAGCAATTGATCCATTTGTCGTTCAGCATCAGATCATATCGGTAGCCGAACCGACGATCTTTGATGTCGGAGCGCATGTTGGCGCGGTCAGCAAGAAATATCGCGAGCTGTTCCCTCTAGCTTGGATACATGCCTTTGAGCCGTCGCCGCATGCATTCGGCCGCCTGAGTGCATCCGCCGCAACGGACACCCGGTTGCTATGCCATAACGTAGCAATCTCTAATGCAGATGCTACGGGGCTTTTGCACTTGAACGCCTCGTCGCCAACGAATTCTCTGCTTAGCCCGGGACAATCCGCTGATCGTCATTGGGGTCCTGGACTCCTCGAGTCCAAAGGCGCAATCCGGGTTCAAACCCGCTCCCTAGACAGCTTTTGTGCCGGAAATCAAATAGGCGGCGTCGACATCCTCAAGCTAGACGTACAGGGCGTGGAATATAGAGTTCTAGAAGGTGCTGCGCAATTGCTATCGAGACAAGCCATATCCGTCGTCTACACTGAAATACTCATTGCGCCGACCTATCAGAACCAAAGGAAGCTCCATGAGTATTTGGAACTACTTGATTCCTACAATTACACGCTGCTCGACATGTACAACCCTGTTCGAAGAAAAGACCGATTGCTTCAAGTTGACGCAATGTTCGTAAATAGGGCGGTACTAGCGCGAATTTCCTAGGATTGGCGGACCTGCGGGAAGCCTTGTATCAGTGTCTAGAACCGGTGCCTTTGGGCCGTACTTAGCGACGGTCCAACCTTAAGAACACTAATAGGCGATGTATTTTGTCGGCTGAGCTTCGGTTTCCTTTTGCAGCATGGAACACTAACCGGAGAAGTAGGCCCATGATCAGGACGAAAAGCGTGGTCAAAGCCCATAGCACTCCAGTCACCAGCCGCTTTGGCTGAGATATGCGTTCTGGAGGGACGGCGGTGTCCATAACCTGAATCACGGCACCCTCGCGCGCTTCGTCCAGACGTGCTATTTCGTATTGCTTGGCCATTAAATCAAACAGCGTTTCGTAGTATTTAAATTCGCGGAACCGGGCAACGTACTCCGCGCCGGCTCCCGTTGCCTTGCTGCCGTCGATTTGTTCCGCCCTCGAGAGTTGCGTGCGCAGTGCGATGAGCTCCTGCTGCGCCTGCTTATATTCTGGATTCGATTCGGTCATGAAGCCGCGAAGCGCAGCCAGCTTTACCTCTTGTGCGGTGACTTGTGCCTTCAGACGCGCTAGAGCCTCGAGCGCGGATTGCGGTACCGTCTTGAGCGTAGCTTCGTTGATGCCGCTGCCGCGAAGCGCGATCTCGGCGCGGGTTAGCGCATCCTTCGTTTGCTTTAGCTGACGTTCGAAAAACAGTCGGCGCTGCGCGGCTTCGGTGACCGCCAGCGTTTGCGTGAGCTCGCGAAGCGCTTCTACATAGCTATTTGCCATATCCGCGGCCCGTTTCGGATCATGGTCATCGACTTCTATCGTGATGAGGCCTTCTTTGCCCGCGATAATCCTGGTTCGGCCGGCAAGTTCCTTGCGCGCATCTTCGCCATATTTTTCATCGTAGAGCTCGCGCAGTTTGAACCGGCTGAGGAGATGATCGGCTACCGTTCGGCTCCTCAGCATGGCGACGTAGAGATCGGCTGGGTTCTTGAGCCCAAGCGAGCCGCCGACCCCGCCCGCGAGCGCGCCCAGTTGCGTAGTTAGCAACGCCGAGGCGGCGCTCTGCTGCTGCTGTGGCGGAAGAAGGCGCGCGGTGGCGGTATACATCGGCCGGATGAGAAAGGTGATGCCGAACGCCAGCACGCCCGCGGCTAGCGGCACCAGGACGAGCAGCCGCAGGTTCTCGGCGAAAAGCAGTGCGAGATCGAGGAAGCTGAACTCCTCAGTTGGCGACTGGGTGTCGTCTGCCATTTCAAACTATTGCCGGATGACTTTTAGAGCAGCGGCGCCTAGGCCGAACTGGTAAAGCACCTGCGTCCAGTCCTTAAGGTCTCTCATCCACGTCGTGCGTTCGAAGTCCTCTGGCACAACGATCGCATCGCCTGGCATCACCTTCTGACTATTGATCGATGCGAGGAGAAACCCAGATTGACGAGCGCTCACGACGGACCCATTCGCGCGCAGTACATAAATGCTTGACCGATCCGCCTGTTTCCGCGGCCCGCCAGCGAGCTTTAGGTAATCGCCGACGCTATTGTTCGGCTCGTAGACGAACGACGATTCGTTGAATACGGTGCCAAACACGGTGACCTGCGAAGGATTCTGCGGCACCGTGATGCGATCGCCGTCCTCGAGCTCGATATCCGGCAGATCGGCGATGGTTGCGTTGTCTGCGATGTCGAACACGATCCGACCGGTCGGCTTGAGCGAGCGAAGGCGTGAAACGAGGGCGCGCTGAGCGTCGGCTTCCTGCTTGAGGGCGGCCGTATCTTCGGCCGTCACTGCGCTGCGTGCGCGCGTGACAGAGGCGCGCTGGAGATCCTGCTCAAGTTGGTCGATTGCTGCCCTTAGGCGCTCTTCCTGTTCGCGCCGCGTGGATTCACGGGTGAACTCGGTGCCGAAGAGATAAGCGCGCGGCGTGACGCCGCCAACGCGGATGATGAGCTGGCGGAGGGTTTCCTTCGGCCGCGCCTGATAGACGCCGGCAGACTTGAATTCGCCTTCCAGGCTTACGACGACCGGCCGGCGGCCGGCAGGAGCGGCCACATCGGTCTTCGAGAAGATGGTGACGACGTCGCCGGGAAGCAGCGGCAGGTTTTGCGAGGCGTCGTCCTCGAGCACGGCCTTGCCAAGGTTGAAGGGGATGAGGGTGGTGGTGAGCTCGTTCTTC
>JACXTT010007247.1_pt1 | contig 15669 bp, 14 predicted proteins | sample 9270951 | NCBI WGS metagenome assembly JACXTT01 (sample SAMN15532306, study PRJNA645909) | rock metagenome | isolation source: weathered quartz diorite | place: Puerto Rico | collected 2017-06-21 | reverse complement strand
ATTGTATTAGGAACCTCAAAGCCAACATAACGGCTCCAAATTCATCGGGAGAGAAGCGGCAGCCTAGCGCCTTCAACTCTTGAATGAAGCGGGTGGCCTTGTCAAGGTTGGCAATGGCCGTCGTCTCTGTGATCTCAAAGCAGACGGACTCGCGGACAACATCGAAAAGGCGAAGCTGATCGCGCACAAAGTCGAGAAAACGCTCATCGCCGATGGACGCGCCAGACAAGTTGATGGCGCACATCTGGACCGGTTCGCCTGAGGGCTCGTTTCGGAGCCGGGCGAGGGTAGCGAGTGCAGTGCGGATAACCCACTTGTCGATAGAAGGCATGAGCCCGTAGCGCTCGGCCGCGGGAATGAATGCCATCGGCGGAACGAGAGTTCCCCGCTCATCAAGCATGCGAACGAGTATCTCGCAGTGAGTTCCCCGCACACGCGGGTCTCCGACCTCCACGATGTCTTGCGCATAAAGAACGAACCGGTTCTCATCCAAAGCCTTCTGCAAGCGCCCCACCCACTCCATCTCCCCCTGGCGCATGGACATCTCACTATCCTCGGCATGGTATACCTGCACTCGGTCCCGCCCCTTCTCCTTCGCCATGTAGCAGGCTGTATCTGCCGCGCGCAAAACCTCTTCCCGCGTGAACAAACCGTCCGCGACGTTCACCAGGCCAATACTGACGCCGATGTTGAAAGACAATTGCCCCCAAGCAAAATGGAAATCCGTGACTGTCTGGCGCAGTTTGTCCGCGAGACGCAGGGCCGCGTCAGCGGGACAATTCTCCAACAGCACGCCAAACTCGTCTCCGCCCAGGCGGGCAATCGTGTCCCCTTCACGAAGACAATGCTGCAACAAAGTACTGATCTGGCGCATCAGCTGGTCGCCGGCCGCGTGGCCACACGTATCGTTCACGACCTTAAATTGGTCCAGATCGAGGTACATCACGGCGTGATGTCGTCCGATCTGAGCTGCGGACTGGAGAGCGAGCTCTAAGCGACGTTCAAACTCGCCGCGGTTGATCAATCCGGTAAGTGAGTCGTGGCTCGCCTGGTATGACAGTTTCGCCGCGTACTGTCGCTCCCGGCTCACGTCATGAAGCACCAACACGACACCGATGATCCGGCCAGAGCGGTCGCGGATGGGAGCTGCGGAATGCACGATCGGGATTTCGACTCCGTCATTGCGCAGCAAGAGCATATTGGCCGCGAGCTCAATGGTCCTCTCTTCCTTCAACACCATCTCGATCGGATTAGGAGCATGCCGGTGGTGCGCCTCGTCAACCAGACGGAACAGCGCTTGAATAGGCAAGCCACGTGCTTTCTCCGACTTCCACCCCGTAAGGTCCTCGGCAACAGGATTGAGGTAGTCGATCCAGCCCTCGGTATCGGTGGTGATCACGCCGTCGGCGATGGATGCAAGCGTGACCAGTGCGCGCTCCTTCTCCGCAAACAGTTCCGCTGCAGCCAATCTGCGATCGGTGATGTCGGTGAGGGCCCCCGCCATTCGCACGGCCTGTCGGTTTGCTGCTCGAACCGACTGTCCGCGACAACGGAACCACCCGTATTCACCCGATCGGGTTCGAAGTCTGATCTCCACATCAAAGGGCGCGTCGCCCCTCAAGTGAGCGTCCAGCGTCTGGGTAAACAGGTCCCGCTCTTCGGGGTGCAGGCGCGACACCAGGGCGGGCAACGAATTTTCCATCTCACCACTCGTGTAGCCCAACAATTGTTTGAAGCGAGGTGAGTGATACCAGTCGTCGGTCAAGATATTCCAGTCCCAGAGTCCGTCATTGCTGCCGGTTACTGCGAGCTGGAACCGCTCTTCACTGAGCTTCAATGCCTGTTCGAAACGTTGGCCGTGCCTTAGCATCCGGTGCGAAAGGAAAATCCCCGCTGGTACTAAACATGCTGCCGCAGCGAGGATGACGGCAAGAAGGACGAGGGTCGCCAGGCGAGTGGCCTCCCCGAGCTTCTGCGTGAACCTGTCCTCAAGAGGTGTCAGGCGCGCATCGATCTCCAGGATCCGCTCGAGAACTGGCCGCACCGCCGTCTCTGATGTGTTGCCCCCAGAGACGCGGGCGTGCAGTTCTTCGGCGGCGAGGTTTAGCTGCTCGATATAGACATCGCCCTCCGTCCAGATCTCGATTACCTCCGTGATCGGCGGAACGTGCTGAAATCTGCGAAAGAGCCTCACGACACCGGGGATGTCGTCCGGATGTGTGCGCCCTTCTGTCAGGCCCTGCCAAGCCACGGCATACTGGAACTCCGGCTTCTGCATCTCCTCACGAGCTTTGCGATCTCCCAACGGCACCAGGATAAGTTGCCGGTACTTCTGGTAGTACTTGGGGTTCGTCGTTTCCGCATAGCGCAGCAGCTGGAATACCGCCTGTTTTTGTGCCTTCGACCACAGGCTCTCCCCCTCCGAGTAGGCCCGTATGGCGGCGAGGATCCCCATGCTTTCGGTCGAGAGCCAGACGAGGATGATCACGATTACAAGGAACGGCCATATGATCAGCAGGAGCCGCCGGCTTAGCGGGATCAGATGGCCGATTTGACGGAAGGTCGCCATGGGCTGGTAGGTCTCTTGTTCTTATCTCGTTTAACAGCAAAGCCTACTTAACGCTGAAGAATCCGGATGCCCATGAACTGATCAGCAGACTTCGTGCCTAAGGACGGCGCCTGATCGAGTGTTCTTCGGCACGGAACCGACGCACCTTGAGGCCCCTTCCGGGAGTGGGGTTCCAACGCGGACCGCGCTCAGGCGCTTCCGGTGGGACGGGGTGCCGAAAAACGATCATTTTCGGGCTTCGACTCTGGAACTGTGCCCTCAACGCGCTGCGACCCGCTAGCGCCGGACATCTCCTCCGCTGGTTGGGCTCACGCTGTTCGGAAGGGAAGCAGCATTTGCACGCTTCGGGGCGGGAGTCGAGCAATGAGGAGAAGCGCTTGCATTCGTGGCAGTCTTGAAGTGAAGATGGCCGCCGCTGCCTCCGGAACACACGATGCTCAAAGCCTTGACCTACGCCCTGTTTATCGCCGGCCTCGTTTCCGGCGCTGACGGTCCAGCGGCAGGTCGCTCCACTCGTGATTGCGGCGGGCTGGAGACGCATCGAGAGACAGCTCGCGCCGCGCACGGGGGTGATGTCCGGATCGCCGGGCCGTTCTGGCTGGAACTGGTCGTGGGAAAGGGTGCGCTGACTGTCTATGTTGTCGACTGCTCTGGAGTTCCGGTCGACACTTCGGGCGGTAAGGGCAAAGCGACCGCGCATACCGACGGCAAGGCCACCCGCATCGAGCTGCGGCCGGCGGGCGGCAACCGCCTCGCGGGAAAGGGAAAGCTCAAGCTGAAGCATTCCACCGTGGTGTTCATCGCGGTAGATTTACGCGGTGAGAGGCCATACCGGGCCGTATTCCGACCGCTCAAGGGGGTCACAGCAGGGGCGGAGAGACAGGAATCGAGGCCGGAACTCCGTCGCGGGAACTGAGCCGGTGTCGCTGGCCATTCCGGCGTGGAACTTACCGTGCCGCGCCGAAGAGCGCGACGGGCAATGATCAAGCGCTAGCGATCTTCCGTCGCGCGGACGGGTTCTTCGCCCATACAACTGTGCAGCGGGGTCGGCCACCAGTGCGAGGTCGCGCGCGGACCGTGCAGCGATAGCAGTTGCGCGGAGGCCTTACCGGCGCACCTGCCATTGCTCTTCGTCGTCCTCCTCGTCCTCGTCCCCGTCTTCTTCGTCTTTCTCCCGCTTGCCGTTGTCATCCTCTTCATCCTCGTCGTCGCCATTGCCGCCGGCGCGCGGCACGGAAAGCCACAGCTCATAACCGTCCGGATCGGAGAGGAAACACTCGCGAGCGCCGTAAGACGTAGTGACAAGATCCGAGAGAGGAAATCCTGCTCGCTTCAACCTGGCGCGCGTCGCGTCGATATCGTCCGGGCGGATGTACATCACCCAGCTCTGCCCGATGGCCGGGTTGAGGCGGATCTGCTGATCGGCGGAGAGCTGCTGAAGCATCAGTCCGGCGCCGCCGGCCTTGAGCCAGCACCATGTCATGCGTCCTTCTGCTTCGTACGAGTCCTCCACCTCGAAGCCAAAGAACTCTCGGTAGAAGCGCACAGACCGGTGAATGTCGGATACGCCCAGGCTAGGGACCAATATGCTTACGCCGAGCTTCGCACTCGATGTCACGGTCAGTCTACCCGCGTCAAGCTACCGTAATGCGCTTGTCCAGGTACACGTCCTGGATCGCATTGAGGAGTCTCACGCCTTCCGGCATCGGGCGTTGAAACGCCTTGCGGCCGGAGATAAGACCGGCACCGCCTGCACGCTTGTTGATCACCGCCGTGCGCACCGCCTCGGCGAAGTCGTTCTCGCCGGAAGCACCGCCGGAATTGATCAGTGGCGCACGGCCTACGTAGCAGTTCGCGACTTGATAGCGCGTCAAGTCAATTGGATGATCGGTCGTGAGTTCGGTGTACACCCGTTTGTCGGTCTTCCCGTACGGGTTTTCCTTGGTGTTCAGAATGGTGAAGCCGCCATTGTTTTCCGGGAGCTTCTGCTTGATGATGTCGGCCTCGATGGTTACACCGAGATGATTGGCTTGGCCGGTGAGATCGGCGGACAAGTGATAGTCCTTGTCCTTTTTGAAGGCGCTGTTGCGCAAGTAGCACCACAGCACCGTTGCCATCCCCATGTCGTGAGCGATTTCGAAGGCCCTGCTCACCTCCACGATTTGGCGCGACGACTCGGCTGAACCAAAATAGACCGTCGCACCAACCGCCACTGCACCCATGTCTTTTGCCTGCTTGACGCTGGCAAAGAAAATCTGGTCGTACTTGTTGGGGTAGGTGAGGAACTCGTTGTGGTTGACCTTGAGCAAGAACGGGATCTTGTGGGCGTATTTGCGCGCGCACGCACCAAGCACACCTAATGTAGAGGCCACTGCGTTGCAGCCACCCTCGATCGCCAGCTTCACGATGTTTTCCGGATCAAACATCGCGGGATTCTTCGCGAACGATGCACCCGCACTGTGTTCGATGCCCTGGTCGACCGGTAGTACGGAGACGAACCCGGTGCCGGCGAGCCGCCCTTGCTCGAAGATCTGCTGCAGACTACGCATCACCGACGGCGAACGGTCACTCAGCGCCACCACACGGTCCACAAAATCTGGCCCGGGCAGATGCACGCTCTCCTTGGGAATGCCCTTGCATACATGATTCAACAGACTGTCGGCCTCTGCACCGAGCAGTCCCTCGATGTCAGTGGTGCCCTTCGCGATGGCGGTGACGGTGCTCACGACATTTCCTCCATAAGGATCCCATTACACATTATGGCGCGCCCTGCAGTTGGGGTAAATCCACGCCTCCGGCAAATGATGCGCCACGAGCATCTCGATGGGGCGTCCGTCATGTTCCCCTGGAGCGAATGCGCGATGACAGTTCGACGACCTGCAACTCCGTTCGTCCGCCGCAGCGCGACCTTCGCCGAGGGCGTGATCTCAGGCCGACCGCCACACCGACGGCAGCTCTGGGCAGGTAAGCGCAGGGTACAGGATTGGTGTGCCCTCACCCGTCGCGGGGGTCCTCAAGGTGGCATAAAACCTGCCGTTGAAGACGTGGTCCGATCGAAACTCAGTCAGCGGAGGAGTGGTATGCTGCTCGCAACACAACACGGAAGCCGAGGGATGATGAAATTTGGCTTCAAGATCCGCACCCGCAGCGGTCTAGTCGTAGACAACCTGTTGATTCCGGGAAAGGACCAAGCTGACGCGGAGCGGAAGCTGACTCAGATCTACCGTCACTGCGAAATCCTCGAATCGAAGACAATCCAGCAGCAGACATCGCGGGACGACTCCATGGACATGGATGGAATCATCTCGCTAATATCCCGCCAGGACAAGGAAAAAGCTTCTTAAATCAAGGTAGAAAGCCTGTCTCAATCAGTTCATCGAGCAGAGCATCGTAGTCTTGCGCACCGCGGCTTTCAGGTGCGTGCGTAAAAACGTCCTCGTTGGATGCAGGGCTCTCGGCAACGCTCACGTTCTCCGAGATCCGTGCCTTGCACAATTCTTCCCCGTAACGCCCATTGATTTCCTCGTAGATATCGTGGGACATCCGCCGCCTGGAGTCGAACCGGGTTACCACGAAGCGCCGCGGTAAACGCTTCTTGAAGACATGCTCCAGAGCCTTGAGCGTCTTCTCCACCTGCAGTACGCCTTTCACAGCAAGCCAATCGGCCGAAACCGGCACCAGGATTCGGTCGCAGGCGAAGATGGCGTTCAAGGACAGCATGCCCAGGATTGGGCAGCAGTCGATCAGGATGGGCCGCCCAGTATTCAGGTTCCCCTTGACGATGCCGGAGTTGAGCCTGTTCAGCGCCTGCAACCCCTTGCCGGACTGGGAGTCGACCTTCGCCAGTTCGACATGCGCCGGAATCACCGGCCACCCGCCGCTTCCGTCCCGAATCAGGCCGATAAGCGGTTTCTGTGTCTGATAGAAACCGTAGATGCTGTCCTCAGCGTTGCTCACCGCTGTCCCGGTGATCGACGACAGGTGCGCCTGCGGGTCCAGGTCGATCGCAAGCGGCGTCTGCCCGCGACGGGTAAGGGCCGCAGATAGATTGAGCGACGTGGTGGTTTTCCCCACGCCACCCTTCTGGTTGAAAATCGCAATTCTGGCCATCGATTCCTATCGGGACCGGCCCGTGAGGCAGCTCAGGCTACATTTCACCTTACCGATACAAATCCAGTTTTTGTCGCCCGCAGAGTCGTGAAACCCGCGCCTGTGGCCAGTGTCGTCCCAGCCCGACCTATTCAGCCGCGTGCTCCCAGTCTCTTGCCCGGGCGAGCGCCTGAGACCAGCGCGATCTGAGTCGATCACGTTCTGTCCCTATCAGGCGAGGCTCGAACGCGCGTTCGAGCTTCCACTGCGCGTCGATCTGTGCCCCGTCGCGCCAGTAACCTACCCCCAGTCCGGCTAGGTAGGCCGCTCCCAGGGCCGTCGACTCGAGCAAGACCGGCCGAACCACCGGCACACCGAGGATATCGGCTTGGAACTGCATCAGCAGGTCACTGCGCGTCGCCCCGCCATCGACCCTGAGCTCCTTCAGCGCAATTCCGGAGTCGGCCTGCATGGCTTCGAGCACGTCCGCCGTTTGATAGGCGATGGACTCAAGCGTGGCGCGTGCCAGGTGTGCCGCTGTTGAGCCTCTGGTCAGGCCCAGGATCGTCCCCCGAGCATAGGGGTCCCAATGTGGTGCTCCCAGCCCAGCAAATGCGGGGACCAGATACACACCGCCGTTATCCGGTACCGACGACGCGAGTCCGTCCACTTCCGCGGAGCTCCCGATGATCCCCAACCCGTCGCGCAGCCATTGGACAGCCGCGCCCGCAATGAATACGCTGCCCTCCAACGCGAACTCACGTCTGTGGCCCAGCCCCCACGCGACCGTCGTCAGCAAGCCTCGGTGTGAGTCGACAGGGCGCTCACCCGTGTGCATCAACATGAAACAACCTGTGCCATACGTGTTCTTGACCATACCCGGCGCTGTGCAGCGTTGACCAAACAGCGCGGCCTGCTGGTCTCCGGCGATACCCGCCACCGGAATCGCGGCGCCGAACAGAGCGGGCTCCGTTTCCGCCAGTGGACCCGAGGAAACAACCACCCTGGGCAGCACGCTGCGCGGGACGCCCAGCAACCCCAGCAGCTTGTCGTCCCAGTCGCCAGTATGGATGTTGTATAGCAGCGTGCGCGAGGCGTTGCTGGCGTCGGTGACGTGGGCGCGTCGAGCGGTGAGGTTCCAGATCAACCAGCTGTCTACTGTGCCAAAACACAGGTTGCCGGCTTGCGCTTCCTTTCGTGCGTTGGGTACGTGCTCCAGCACCCAGCGCAGCTTGGTGCCGGAGAAGTACGCGTCCAGCAGCAAACCCGTGCGGCCAGTGAACAGGGCCTCGAGCCCTTCGGATTTGAGTCTGTCGCAAATGTCTGCAGTGCGTCTGTCTTGCCATACGATGGCGTTGCACACCGGCGCACCTGTGCGACGGTCCCATACGATGGTGGTTTCGCGTTGGTTGGTAATGCCGATCGCTGCGATCTCGCCGCCAGCTACACCCGACGTGGCCAGCGCCTCACGCGCGCAGTCGAGCTGTGACTGCCAGATCTCGCGAGGATCCTGTTCGACCCACCCGGGTTGCGGATAGATCTGCACGGTCTCGCGTTGTGCAAGACCGCGCGCAACCCCGGACGCGTCGAACACGATGGCGCGAGAGCTTGTAGTGCCCTGATCGAGAGCGAGGACGAATTTCACGACGAGTCGCGCGAAGCGGAGGATGTGTTAGATTGATCGCTTTGCCGCGCCGGCTGCGCGCGCAGCCCGGCGTTGTCTAGCATACACCCAGCGACGCAAAGCACATGCCCATCGACGGAGCCGACTCTGCCGGCATCGCCGATCTTCTCGCGGGGCTGGGCCGCATGGGCCTGCTCTCGCCCGGCGAGATCCCCGGCGCCGTTCCGCTGGCTGGGGGAGTTTCCTCCGACATCTTGCGCGTGGACATGATCCGAGGTCCAGTGTGCGTCAAGCGGGCGCTGGCCAAGCTGAAGGTGCAAGCCGATTGGCGTGCCCCAATCGAACGCAATCGCTCGGAAATCGAGTGGTTGAAGATCGCGGGCGCGATTGTGCCCGGCTGCGTGCCACGCATTCTGGCAGAGGACGCGGGCTCGGCCATGTTTGCCATGGAATACCTGGAACCGGCGCAGCATCCGGTGTGGAAGACGCAACTTCGCGATGGCATTGTGGCGCCGGCATTCGCAGCCGAAGTCGGTCGCCGCATCGCGCTGATTCACGCCCACACCGCCAAGCGCGACGAATTCGCCGTCAAGTTTGCAACCGATCACATCTTCTTTCCTATCCGGCTAGAGCCTTATCTGCGCGCCACTGCTCAGCTTCATGCCGATTGCGCCGAACATCTCGAGGCCCTCGTTCGGGTGACCGGCAATACCAAACTCGCCTTGGTGCATGGGGACGTCAGTCCGAAGAACATCCTGTGCGGGGTGCACGGCCCCGTGTTCTTGGACGCGGAATGCGCATGGTTCGGCGATCCGGCCTTCGACCTCGCCTTCTGCCTCAATCATATGCTCCTGAAGTGCCTGTGGCGCCCGCGCTGGGCCGATGCCTACCTCGCTTGCTACGATGCCCTGGCACAGGCGTATCTGCAAACTGTTACCTGGGAAACCGCCGCGAGTGTCGAGGCCCGGACCGCACACCTACTCCCCGGGTTATTGCTCGGGCGTGTGGACGGCAAGTCTCCCGTCGAATACATGACCGAAGACTGGCAGCGCAATGCTGCTCGTCGCGTCGCGCGGCACTATCTTTTTGCACCTGTCGAACGCCTGCATGAGGTCCGCAAAAGCTGGCGCGACGAGATCGCAGCTCACTCCCCTGCTTCAGGGACACGCAACGATGCCTGATTCGTCGATCGCGTGGATCAAGGGCAGGCGCGTATGGGATTCGCGTGGCCGTCCCACGGTCGAGGCTGAAGTGCGGTTGGCCTGCGGGGCTACTGGGCGTGCTATCGCTCCCGCTGGCGCCTCACGCGGCTCACGAGAGGCGATCGATTTGCGCGACGGCGGCAGGGCGCTGGGCGGAATGAACGTTGCGCACGCCGTCAGCCACGTCGATGGTGAGATCGCGAAGGCAATCCTCGGCCTCGACGCTACCCGTCAAGGCGACATTGACCGAGCGCTCATCGTGCTCGATGGCACGCCCAACATGGCAAGGTTGGGCGCAAACGCAACCATAGCCGTTTCCATGGCGGTGGCCCACGCTGCGGCGAGCGCGGCGGGCGAACCGCTCTATCGCCATCTCTCCGGGGGGAGGGCGCCGAGCTTGCCGCTGCCGCAGATCCAGATTTTCGGCGGCGGCGCACACGCAGGGCAGCGTGTCGACGTCCAGGATTTCATGGTCATGGCGTTGGGCGCGCATAGCTTCGGCGAGGCGCTCGTCATGACCGCCGAGGTGTACCGCTCGGCCGGGGAGTTGATGAAGGCGCGCGGCTTGCTGCAGGGGGTTGCCGACGAGGGCGGCTGGTGGCCCGCCTTTGAGAGCAACGAAGCGGCGCTCGAAATGTTGCTGCGCGCAATCGAGAAGGCTGGCTATGCACCTGGCGATGACGTCGCCATTGCGCTCGACATCGCCGCCTCCGAGTTCGGCCGGGACGGACGTTATCGCTTTGGATTGGAACAACGGGAGTTTGACAGCGACGGTCTGGCAGAGCTACTACTGGGCTGGATCGGCCGTTATCCCATCGTTTCGATCGAGGATCCGATGGCCGAAGACGATCCGTTGGGCATGGCGCGCTTTACCGCTGCAGCCGGCGAGCGTATCCAGGTGGTTGGTGACGACTACCTGGTGACCAACGCCTCGCTGGTGCAGTGTGCGGCGCAGGAGCGTACCTGCAACGCCGTACTCATCAAACCCAATCAGGCCGGCACCATCACCGAGACCAAGGCGGCGCTCGACGCGGGTAAGGGTGCCGGCTTGGGAACGATCGTGTCGGCACGCTCTGGCGAAACCGAGGATGTCACCATCGTTCACTTGAGTATCGGGTGGGACGCAGGTCAGTTGAAGGTAGGGTCATTCGCGCGCTCGGAGCGCATGGCCAAGTGGAACGAGGCGCTGCGTATCGAGGAGGCCATGGGTTCGGTCGCGCGATTCGCCGGTTCTGGCGCGTTGCCTGTTCTTACGCGCACCCGGCGTGGATGAGCGTACCGCACGTCCATTCCCCCCACTTGCTGCGGGGAATCCTACTCATCATGCTGGCGGTCTTCTTGTTCTCCTCGATGGACACGCTGGCCAAGTTCCTGCTGCGTTCCTATCCACTGCCGCCTCTGATCTTCGCGCGCTACGCCGTGCATACATTGTTGATGCTGATTCTCCTGGCCCCGCGTATGGGCTTCAACCTCATACGCACGACGCGGGTCGGACTGCAAGTGATGCGCGGGTTGCTGCTGGTGGGGAGCACAGGGTTGTTCTACCTCGCGTTGCGCTACCTTCCGCTCGCGGAAGCAGCAGCCATCACCTTTGTCGCTCCCGTGATGGTCACGGCGCTATCAGGCCCCATGCTGGGGGAACGAGTCACCGCCCGACAGTGGGCTGCGGTTACGCTCGGATTCATTGGTGTGCTGGTGATCATCCGGCCGGGCGCGGGAATGCTTACCCCTGCGAGCGTCTTCCCGGTCATCACCGCCCTGCTCTTTGCCCTGTACCAGATCATGACGCGCAAACTCGCCGGGCGCGAAAACCCAGTTGCGACTCTGTTCTTCACCGCCTTGGTCGGGACGCTTGCTGCGAGCCTGATGTTGCCGTTCAGTTGGCAAGCCCCCTCGCCGACCCAGGCTGCTTTGATGGTCGCGATCGGCTGTCTTGGAGGCTTGGGGCATTTCCTTCTGATTCGAGCGGTTGAGGTCGCGTCACCGACTGCGCTCGCGCCGTTCATCTACACGCAACTGGTCTGGTCAACTCTGCTGGCATTTATCGTGTTCGGCGAATTCCCGAACCTCGTTTCCCTGCTCGGCATTCTGGTGATCATCGCAGCCGGCTTACTGGCAGTAAACTGGCGGCGCTTGCGCCCGCCCGCCGAAGGCGTCGGGCGGCAGTCGATCCGACAAATACCGCAGGAAAGCAGGTGAGCAAGCCAACACCGAATCATCGGGACGCGTACCACCACTTTCAGCCGATTCCCACGCGCTGGATGGACAACGACGTGTACGGTCACGTGAACAATGTCGTGTATTACTCCTACTTCGATACGGTGGTGAATCAGTATCTGATCCAACACGATGCGCTCGACATCGAGAGCAGCCGGGTGGTGGGGCTTGTGGTGGAAACCGGTTGCCAGTATTTCGCGCCCATCACGTTTCCGGACCTCGTGACAGCGGGCTTACGGGTGGCGAAGGTGGGCAACAGCAGCGTGCGCTACGAGATCGGCATCTTTCGCAACGCCGAAGAGGCCGCATCGGCTCAAGGTTACTTCATCCACGTGTATGTGGACCGCGCCACGCGACGGCCGGCCACGCTCCCGGCAGCACTGCGTGCGGCCGTGGTGGGGATCCTGGTTAGTTAGCAGAGGAGCGTTTCGGCCCTAACCGCCAGGCCCCCCGCCATTGACATAAATAACCTGCGCGGTCACGTAGCTCGCGGCGTCAGAGACGAGGAACTTGACCACCGCGGCGATCTCCTCGGGTTCGCCAGTGCGTCGCAGCGGCACGGATTTAACGAACACGTCGGCGCGCTCGCGTCCCATCACTTCCAACGATTCCGCTAGCATGTCGGTCCGAATTGGGCCCGGTGCCACGGCGTTTACGCGGATTCCATTCGGACCTTCTTCTTTGGCCAGAATGCGCGTGAATGCTTCGAGCCCGATCTTGGACACGGTGTAAGCGCCGCCGGCCGCTGGCATCCGCTGCGTAACGTTGGAAGATATGTTGATGATGTTGCCGCTGCGGCGCTCGCGCATGTGCGGGAGCACCGCTCCAGTCAGATGGAACGGCGCGCTTAGGTTGACGTCGAGGATTCGCTGCCACTGCTCGGCCGGGATGTCTCCGAGATTGACTCCAGGCAGGTGCGTGCCGGCGTTGTTGACCAGCACGTCGACCCGACCATAGGCGTCGAGCGCTGCACGCACCAATGTGCGGCATTGCGCAGGCTGGGCGACGTCTGCGCGCAGGCAACGCGCGTCGCCGCCCGCAGCGCGGATGGTCTCAACTGCCGCCCGCGCATCTTGCTCCCGCTCGCGGAAGCTCAGCACGACGCCGTGGCCAGAGGCCGCCAGGGCCACCGCAATCGCCCGCCCGATTCCGCGTGAGCCCCCGGTGACTATCGCGATAGGCCTGGCTTGTTCCATTGGTCTCCTCCTCAAATCGGCCGGACGAGCGGCGCCGTTAGTCCTCTCCAAGCTTGACAGGAAACCAGCGTCAGGCGCCCGAGTCAGGCCGTTAACTTTTTCGTGATCCGGCCTTGGATGGGATACTTCGGGTCGCTGTAGCCTGGCGAAGAAGGATGCCCCGGCCGCACCAGACGGTCGACCAACGCCTCGTCGTCGCCGTCCAGCTTGAACTTCGGGCTGGCCTCGTATTCCCGCCACTGATCCAGCGTGCGAGGTCCGGTGATGGCCGAAGAGACCAGGGCGTTGTTGAGCACCCAGTTGATCGCAAACTGCGCACCGCTCATACCCTTCTTCGCCGCGTGCGCGACGATTTCCTTTGCAGCAAGCAGCGATTCGGGGCGAAATTCGGTTTCCAGCATGCGCGCGTCTTTGCGCCCGGCCCGCGTGTCCGCCGCCGGCGGCTGACCAGGCGCGTACTTGCCCGTGAGCACCCCGCGAGCGAGCGGGCTGTACGGCGCGATTCCCAGGCCAAAGTAGCGACACGCGGGCAAGATCTCCACTTCGGGCTGGCGGTTCATCGCGTTGTAGTAGGGCTGACACACCACGGGCTTGGGCACGCCGAGCTCCTTGCCTAGTTGCATGAGCAGGGAGATGCGCCAGCCGCGGTAGTTGCTGATCCCGAAGTAGCGGGCCTTACCGGAGCGGATGATGTCATCGATGGCGCCAAGCGTTTCCTCCAGCGGAGTTTCGATGTCGTCGTAGTGCAGATAATAGATGTCGACATAGTCCGTGCCCAGACGCTTGAGACTATTTTCGATCGCTCGCATCATCCAGCGCCGGCTCAAGCCTACCTCCCCTACCCCTGGACCCATGCGGTTCCCCACCTTGGTCGCCAGGATCCAGTGCTGACGGTCGGTAGCAATGGCTTTCCCCGTAATGCGCTCCGATTCACCTTTCGCGTACTGGTCCGCACTGTCGATGAAGTTCACGCCCGCCTCAGCGGCGGCAGCGACAATGCGCCTGGCTTCACCTTCGTCGGTGCGGTCGCCGAAGGTCATGGTGCCAACGCAAAGCGTCGACACGGTCAACCCACTCTCGCCAAGCTTGCGGTACTCCATTGCTTTCCCCGTCAACGCTTATCAACTCATGATGCCGTATCCGACCTCGCGCAGCAAACGACGGTGCGAGTTGTAGCGCACACGGTCCGAGTGCTATAACGCCACACCGACCGATCTGAAAAAGCGAGGACCTCGATGAAGATTTCACTTCCCGACCGCATACAAGTCGTGGAGATCTCTCGCCCCGGCGGACCGGAGGTGCTAAGGCTCGCCACGCGCCCGTTACCGCAGCCTAAACCGGGAGAGGTGCTGCTCCGGGTTCCCCCTGGAGGGGTAAATCGACCCGACTGCCTGCAGCGCGCCGGCACCTACGCGCCACCGCCAGGTGCTTCTGACCTGCCCGGGCTCGAGGTCGCCGGCACAGTGGTCGCGCTTGGAGAAGGCGTTACACAATGGCGCGAAGGCGATCAGGTCTGTGCACTCACGCCGGGCGGCGGATATACGCAGTACTGCGTAACGCCGGCTGGTCACTGCCTGCTGCCGCCGAAGGGATGGAGCCTGGTCCAAGCCGGGTCACTGCCGGAAACGTTCTTCACCGTCTGGATCAATGTATTCGAGCGCGCCGGGCTCGCGCCTGGCGAGACGCTGCTGGTCCAGGGAGGCAGCAGCGGAATCGGAGTAAGCGCGATCCAAATGGCGCGCGCCTTTGGTCACCGAGTGTTCGTAACGGCCGGCAGCCCGGAGAAATGCGCCGCGTGCGAGAGGTTCGGGGCGGAGCGCGCCATCAACTACAAGACCGAGGACTTCGTAGAGGTCGTGAAGCAGATTACCGCTGGCAAGGGCGTAGATGTGATCCTGGACATGGTCGGAGGTGACTACGTGCCGCGGGAACTGAAATGCCTGGCCACTGATGGGCGCCTCTCACTGATCGCATTCCTGGGCGGGAACCGCATTACCCTGGATATGTCGGATATCCTCGTGCGACGCCTTACCATCACCGGCTCGACCCTGCGCCCACGCACGGTTGAGTTCAAAGCGGGGATCGCCGAGGCGTTGCGAGATGCAGTCTGGCCCCTGATCGAGGCAGGGAAGATCCACCCGGTGATCTACAAAGTCTTCCCGCTAGCGCAAGCCTCCGCGGCGCACGAACTCATGGAGTCCGGCGCACACATCGGCAAGATTATGCTGGAGACGGGAATCTAGATCGCAACAATCAGAGTTACCGACGAGTCTTAGCGTGTGCTAGCTCAACGCGGGCTGACGGCAATCGCCCGGTCATCAGAGACCGTGTGCAAAACCTGCTGGGCAACGTATTGCCCTGCTTGATGTATTTGTCGAGGTGGAGGAACACGTCGCAGCAGCCTGAGATCTCCCGTCTCGGCTACCCGCTCGGCATAGCGGATGTTCTTGGCGACTTCCTCAAGGTACGGGTTTTCACCACCGAAGTGCTCCTTGACGAAATCGTATGCAGCGCCGAGCTGTTCGGTGAGCCGCGCGCTAGCAGTGCGGTAGAAACCCGGCGTCTTGCGGAGCAGATCCTCGGCGGAATCGAACAGCACTGATGGATTGGCGGCCGGGCCAGCCCCGCTGCCGGCTAACCCGCCCAGCACAAACACCGGATATAAACGGTCGCGACACTTCTCCAAGTACCAACGATCGGCCCTCTGCACAACGCCGTCTGCCGCCCACCGCACATCAGCGAGCTCTCAACCAAGCAGGTTGGGACACCCGC